>Ga0075152_10001398_pt1 | contig 17400 bp, 15 predicted proteins | sample JI61114C2DNA_FD_70964 | JGI IMG/M metagenome (GOLD analysis project Ga0075152, IMG submission 70964) | Wastewater effluent complex algal communities from Wisconsin, to seasonally profile nutrient transformation and Carbon sequestration -... | ecosystem: Engineered > WWTP > Effluent > Algae...
GCCTCGGTATCGCGCGAGCGCGTGATGTCGGAGCAGACGCCGCGCCACCCACCATCAGCGGTCGGCTGGCCACTGATCGACCACCAGCCCTCGCGAGCCCCAATGGACACGCGGAGGACTTCGTCGCGGAACGGTTTGCGCTGCTTGAGCATCGCGTCGAGCGCCTGGGCGGATTCGGTGGCGAAGAGCGCCAGCAGGCTGCCGCCCTGCAGGATTTCCGCCGGAAGACCGGTCGCGTCGACAAAACGGGGCGATGCGGGTCCGAGGCGGTTATGGGCGTCCACGCGCCAGAGCCAGTCGGCCGAATGGGCCTCGAAATCGTTGAGCAGCAGGCTCATCGTTTCCTTGGCTTCCTTCAGGGCTTCCGCGTCGATCATCCGGCGGATGTCGTTGGCGTGGGTGGCTGAGGAGAAGCGCTGCAGCGCCATGATGCCGCCGGCGAGCAGCAGCGCCGCGTTCGCAGCCCACTGGTGATCGCCCAGCATAAGACCCAGGCACGCGCCAAGGCCGACGAGCAGCGAATAGCCCATCGAAGCAACCGGGAAGCCCGAATGTAGCAGTGCGCCGACGCAGAGAATGGCGGCGGTGAGAATTCCAAGGAGCATGTGATGCTCGGGCCCGCTCGAGGCCACGAGCGCGGCGATGATCCCGCCCCACAGTGCGCCGCTGAACAGGGTGTAGCGCACAATCCGCGCGTCTTCGGCCCGGCCAACACCCGTATCGCGGGGCGGCGGGCTTCACGGATGCGGATGAAGACGAGAACGGCGCTGGCATAGCACCAGACGAAAACCAGCGGCATGGCCGCTTCCGACCAGAAGGCGAAGGTCAGCACGACGGCGGTCAGCAGCGAATGGACTGCCGCAAGCGGCGCCATCGCATGGAAACCGCGGCGGCGAGCTTCCGCTATCGTAGCCTGATGGGCCGGCGGAATGTCCACCTTCCCAAGAAAAAGGGTCTCGAAACTCGGACCAAACATGAGGGTCGTTCCCACCAGCCGACCCCGGACAGCACCGGGCACAGACCATGGAAACTGCCAGAACAGGGTCGATTTCAGGTCAAACCAATCGATGAAATTTCATCGATCCCGCCCGAATACGCTGGAAATGCACCGGCCTAGCCGAGGACTTTCCCAAGCGCCGCAACGTCATCGGCGGTCGTCGCCCAAGAACAGACGAAGCGGTATGAACCATCCAGCCAAGGATAGAAGCCGACGCCGGCAGCCTTGAGGCGCGCCGCGGTTTCCGCCGGCAGGCGCACGAATACCTCATTGCCGTCGACCGGATGCGCCAGCTCTCCGCCCTTGGCCTGAAGCAGCTTCGAGACCTCCTGCGCCGAGGCGTTTGCCCGTCCCGCAAGCTCAAGCCACAGCCCGTCCTTGAGATAGGCGCACATCTGCGCCGCGAGATAGCGCATCTTGGGCGGCATGTGCCCTGCCCGCTTGGCCCGGGCACGCAGGTCGGCCAGACGCTGACGAGCGGAACCGAACAGGATGATCGCCTCGCAGCCCATCGCGCCGTTCTTGGTCGCGCCGAAGCTCATGACGTCGACGCCAGAGCGCCAGCTCAGTTCAGCAGGGGTCGCACTGGTCGAGACCAGTGCATTGGCGAAGCGGGCCCCATCCAGGTGAACCGCCATGGCCGCATCGTGCGCCATCGCCGCGCGCTCGGCGATCTCAAAGGGCCGATAGGCCGCGCCGCATTCGGTCAGGTTGGAGAGCGACAGCGCATGGGCCGGCGTCTCGTGGACGAAATCCGGCTGGTTCGCGGCGATGCGCGTGCGCAGGGCCGAAAGATCGATGCGGCCGTGGAGGCCCGGCAGAAGCGACAGCTTTGCCCCGCCCGTGAAGAACTCCGGTGCGCCGCGCTCATCGCGCTCGATATGCGCTTCGGCATGGCAAAGCACCGAGCCATGCGGCGGACAGAGCGTCGCGAGCGCCAGCGCATTCGCAGCTGTCCCTGAGGAAACCAGCCAGACGTCAAGATCGCATTCGAAAACACGCGACAACGCCTCTCTCGCGCGCGCGCTCCACGCATCCGACCCATAACTCGGCGCCGCGCCCGTGTTGGCGTCAGCAATCGCCTGCAGGATCGCGGGATGCGCCGGCGCGGCCGTGTCGGACATGAAGTTCATCACAGGTCTCCAATGTCCCAAGCGTGACGGCGCAGGATTTCAGCGCATGCATCGATAGAGATTCATGGCCGGGCGCGAGACTCATGATTGCCAACACGCCATGTCTTGTGGATAACCTGATGAGTTGTTGCGGGGAAGTGTTGGGGGCCATCTCTGTTCGACCGTCAAAGGGGCGCCCCTGCGCGTAGCGGGGCGCCGTTCGATCAGATAAGCGATGACCATCGGGAGACGTTCTATCGACGTCTTGCCGAGGCGCAGGCGTTCGGCGACGCAAGCGACGCGCTTTCGAGCCAGCGCCCTGAGTTCAGCGCGCGTGGCGGCCTGACCATCGCGCAGAGGCTGGTCGGATGGATGCTGGTATTCGGCTTCGCTACGGGTCTTCTCACTGCGCCGCGACTGACGATCGACATCGCCATCGTGGCGCTGGGACTCGTGTTCGCCGGCCTGATCGGCCTGAGGTTCCTCGCGGCTGCCTTCAAGCTGAGCGCTGGCAAGCCGGACACGAAGCCGTCGCCGATGCGCCACGACCTGCCCGTGATCACGCTGCTGATCCCACTACACAAGGAAGCTGCCGTCCTGCCGGATCTCGTCAGGGCGATCAGTGCGCTCGACTATCCCCGCGACCGGCTCGACGTAAAGCTGCTGATCGAGGCGGATGATCGCGAGATGCTGGAGCCGATTGAAAAACTGGGCGTGCAGGACACGTTCGAGATCATCCCCGTCCCGCCCGGCCAGCCGCGGACCAAGCCCAAGGCGCTGAACTACGGGCTGCACTTTGCGCGGGGCGACCTTGTGGCGATCTTCGACGCCGAGGATCGGCCACATCCCGGCCAGCCGCGGTCCGCCGCAGCCGCCTTCAAGGCGGCAAACGACCGCCTCGCCGTCGTTCAGGCGCCGCTGAGCATTCACAATGGAAGCGACGGGTGGCTCGCGAGCCAGTTCGAGGTCGAGTACGCGGTCCACTTCCGCGTCTGGCTGCCCATGCTGGCTCGGCTTGGCGCGCCACTCGCGCTTGGCGGCACCAGCAATTACTTCCGCCGCGATGTACTGGTCGAAGCCGGCGGCTGGGACGCGTGGAACGTTACCGAGGATGCCGATGTCGGTCTGCGCCTTGCGCGGCTGGGTTACAGCTCGACCATGATCGCGCCCGCGACCGAGGAAGAAGCGCCGGCCCGCTTCCGCCCATGGTTGAACCAGCGAACGCGGTGGATGAAGGGCTACCTGCAGACGTGGCTGGTGTTGAACCGTTCACCGATCAAGGCTGCGCGGGGGATGTGTTTCTTCAACTACCTGCTCACGCAGATCACGCTTGGCGGCGCCCTTCTCGCGGCGATGGCGCATGGGCCTCTTCTTGTGTGGATCATCGCGAATGCGGTGATGCTCAACGGCTTTGAAGCCTGGCATGTGACGCTGTTTGGCCTCGGCTATGGCAGTGCGCTGGCCGCGGCGCTGGCATCCGGGGCCAGACAAGCAAAGCCGCTGACGCTGCTGACCCTGCCGCTCTACTGGCCGCTACAATCGATCGCGGTGGCGCGCGCGCTCTATGAAATGAAGCGCAAGCCGCACTACTGGGCCAAGACCCCCACGGCGTTGGCCGTCCTGCGCCCGCCGCGGCGCCGGCCGTTGTCGAGCACCCCGCGATGACCCGCGAGGACAATGTCATCCAGCTGCCGCTGCCGTTCTAAACCACCAACGACCCGCGATTTTTAGCCCTACGCCCGCTGCCTTGCGTCCGGACGCATGGCAGGCCATGTCGCCGCCCATGGATCTCGACCTGATCATCACCTGCGCCGTCATCGCTCTCGCCCTGGGCATGACCGTGTTTGCCGGCTGGAAATCGGGCCGGCCGCACAAGGACAGCCACAAGACGCAGTGGATTTCCTGGCCGCTGATGACCGTGCTTTCGGCCGCGGTTCTGGTGTTCGCGGTCATTCACGGGATGAACCTGATGGGCATGCATACCGGCCAGGGAACGCTGAACCGGCTGGGTCTCTGACCCGCCTGCCCCGTGCGGCGGCGCTTGACCCTTTGCGGACCGATGGCTAGCCGTGGTGTACCGCCTGACAAGACCGGGAAAACACCATGGCCGACATCGACACCTTCCGCACTGAGACCCGCGCCTGGCTGGAGGCCAACTGTCCCGCCTCGATGCGCACGCCGATGGTGGAGGAAGAAGTCGTCTGGGGCGGCCGCAACCAGAAATTCGTGAACCCGGACTCGAAGGTCTGGCTGGAGCGCATGGTCGCCAAGGGCTGGACCGCGCCGGCATGGCCCAAGGAATACGGTGGCGGCGGGCTGTCGAAGGCCGAAGCCATCGTGCTCGACCAGGAAATGAAGCGGATCAATGCGCGCTCGCCGCTGGCCTCGTTCGGCATCTGGATGCTTGGGCCAGTGCTGCTGGAATACGCCAACGAAGAACAGAAGAAGAAATTCCTGCCGGATATCTGCGCCGGCAAGACGCGCTGGTGCCAGGGCTATTCCGAGCCGGGCGCGGGATCCGATCTCGCCTCGCTTCAGACCAAGTGCGAGGACAAGGGCGATCACTGGCTGATCAACGGGTCGAAGATCTGGACCAGCTACGCCAACCATGCCGACTGGATCTTCTGTCTCGTGCGCACGGACTTCACGAAGAAGCACGAGGGCATCTCGTTCGTGCTGTTCGACATGACGACGCCGGGCGTGGAGACGCGGCCGATCCTGCTGATCTCGGGCTCATCGCCCTTCTGCGAGACGTTCTTCACCGACGTGAAGGTTCCCAAGGACCAGCTGGTCGGCACACCCGGCAAGGGCTGGGACATCGCCAAGCGCCTGCTGCAGTATGAGCGCCAGAACATTTCCGCCACCGGCTTCGGCGCGGACCGCAATTCAGGGCCTTCGCTGGCCGACATCGCCAAGAAGTACACCGGCACGAAGGATGGCGCGATTGCAGATGCAGACCTGCGCGCACGCATCACCAAATCGATGATGTACGAACAGGCCTTCATGCTGACGATTCAGCGAAATACCGAGATGGCGAAGGCCGGCGCGGACGTTGGCCCGGCCACGTCGATCATCAAATACGCCGCCGCCAAGATGAACCAGACCAAGACCGAGCTTCAGGTCGAGGCGATGGGCCATCAGGGCCTCGGCTGGGAAGGCGAAGGCTTCAAGCCGGGCGAGATCATGTCCACGCGCGCCATGCTGCGCGCCAAGGGCAACTCCATCGAAGGCGGGACATCCGAGGTGAACCTCAACGTGGTCGCCAAGCGCGTGCTGGGCCTAAGGGATCACCAGTAGGCGGGCGCCATGGCTGAGCGCCCGTCCAGAGGCTGGGGCATGGCCGCAGTTGTCGCGTCCGCCCTGCTCGGACTTGTCATTGTCGGCGAAGCCGCCGTTCGCCTGATTGGCGGCGACAAGCTGCTGTATCGGGCTGACCCCGGAATTGAGTACTTGCCGGCGCCAGATCAGGCGCTCAGCCGGCAGGGCATTGCGTACCGCACCAATGCGTGGGGCATGCGCAGCGATCCTGCGGCGGAGGCGAAGCCGGACGATGTATTCCGGGTGCTCGTGGTCGGCGACAGCATCGTGTTTGGCCACGACAATATCGGTCATGGCGATCTGGCGACGACGCTGCTCTCGAGCATGCGAATGGAAGATGGGCGGCGCATCGAGGCGCTGAACGTCTCGGCGACGTCGTGGGGGCCGGGGAACATGCTGGCCTGGCTCGACCGCTTCGGCACGCTGGATGCCGACGCGATCGTGCTGGTTCTGTCGACGCACGACCTTGAAGACGATCGCACGTTCAAGCCGCTGGGACGCGATACGTTCCCGCAGTCGATGCCTGTGTCCGCGTTGGCCGGGTGGCTGGAGCGGCGACTGATACCCGACCCTGCCGCCAACGCGCCGGACGATCCGCGCTCGGAGGGCGACGCGCACGCGGCTCTTCCTGCCCTCATGCAGCGCGTGGCCGCCGCGCCGATGGGCGGATGCCTGATCATCCACCCCACGGCGGAGGAATGGAAATCACCGACGCCAGTGGCGGAGGAGCAGCGCCTCGAGACGACGGCGCTCGGCGCAGGCCTTGCCGTATTCTACGGCCGCACATTTATCGACAACGCATCCGACTATTCCGACGGCATCCACCTTTCGCCTGCGGGGCAGAAGGATCTCGCGCGGGCCATCTCTGCCTGCCCCGCTCTCGCGCGCATGGCCGTCGCCAACTGACCGCTTACGCCTCCCAACTGTCTTGAGATCGCCGCGGCGATGCTTTCGCTCTGCCCCTTTGCCGCCACGAGGCGGGACGACTAACCGTCGCTCGCGGGCTGGTGGGGGGAAACAGGTCGATGCGCATACTGATCGTGAATCCGCCTCATCCGGCCATCGGCAGCCGGATTCCGGATGACCACCTGCCCCCGCTAGGCCTGCTGTCCATCGGCGGACCGCTGATTGATGATGGTCACGATGTTTCGCTTTTCGACGCGGAGTTCGGGCCGGTTCCGATCCCGAAGATCATCGACCACATCGCGCAACACCGGCCGGATCTGCTGCTCCTCGGCCATTCGGGATCGACCTCGGCGCACCCGGTCGCGTCCGCGATCGCGCGCGGCGCAAAGCAGCGCCTGCCCGGCCTTACGGTGGTCTATGGCGGGGTGTTCCCCACCTATCACTGGCGCGACATTCTTGAGGCGTGCCCCGAGTTCGATGTCATCGTGCGGGGCGAAGGCGAGGAAACCTGCCGGCAGGTGGTGGCCGCGCTTTCCGGGCGTACGCCGCTGTCGAAGGTCAATGGAATTGCCTATCGGCGCGATGGCGCACCTCACGGAACGCCGCCGCAGGAGATGATTGCAGACCTTGACGCCTATCGCATCGGCTGGGAGCTGATCGATCACGCACGCTATTCATACTGGGGCCGCAAGCGCGCAGTGGTCGTGCAGTTCTCGCGCGGCTGTCCGCATCCATGCAATTATTGCGGCCAGCGCGGCTTCTGGACCAAGTGGCGCTATCGCAATCCCGAGAAGTTCGCTGCCGAGATCGCGCGGCTGCATCGCGAGCAAGGCGTTGAGGTGTTCAACTTCGCCGACGAGAACCCGACGTCGTCCAAGAAGGCCTGGAAGCGCTTTCTCGAGGCGCTGATCGCGGAGAATGTGAAGGTCACGCTTGTCGGCTCGACGCGGGCGGATGACATCGTGCGGGATGCCGAACATCTGCATCTCTACAAGCAGGCCGGCGTCGAACGCTTCCTGATGGGGATGGAGAACACTGACGAGCAGGTGTTGAGCAAGATCCAGAAGGGCGGCTCCACGACGACAGATCGCGAGGCGATCCGCCTGATGCGCAAGCATGGCATGCTGTCGATGGCGACGTGGGTCGTGGGCTTCGAGGAAGAGCGCGACAGGGACTACTGGCGGCAGCTGCGCCAGCTGCTGGCCTATGATCCGGACCAGATCCAGAGCGTTTACGTGACGCCGCATCGCTGGACGCCGTTTTTCACGCTCGCCGCCGGGCGAAAGGTGATCCAGACCGACCAGTCGAAATGGGACTACAAGCATCAGGTTCTGGCGACGCGACACGTGCCACCTTGGCGCGTTTTCCTGTGGGTGAAGTTCATCGAGTTCGTGATGCAGACGCGGCCGAAGGCGCTACTGCGTGTGCTGACGCTGAAGGATCCGAAGATCCGCCGCGCGCAACGCTGGTATTACCAGATGGGCCGGCGCGTGTGGTTTCACGAGGTGATCGGCTTCTTCCTGCGCGACAGGCGGCTGCGCAACGGGCCCACGGTCGAGGATTTCTGGGGCGCAACGCAGGAGCACGAGGAAGAGGCGCTGGCCATTCCGATCCGCAAGCCGCGCGGCGCGGTCACCCTGCCGATTGGGCGGCAACCGTCGCCCGGACAGTAGCCTAGCGCATCAGGAAGCGGATCAGGCGGCGGGCGCGCTTGCCGTAGGGGGGCGAGAGCCAGTTGGCGGGGTTGATGAAGCCGGTGCGGAAGACGGCGCGCTGGTGTGTGAAGCGATCAAAGCCCGCCTTGCCGTGATAGGCGCCCCAGCCGCTGGCGCCGACGCCGCCGAAGGGTAGCCCCTCCTGCGCAAAGTGCAGCAGCGTGGCGTTGATGGTGACGCCGCCGGAATGGGTGTGGTCCATCACGATGTTCTGCTCGCGCCGGTCTTCGGCGAAGACATAGAGCGCGAGCGGATGAGGGTGCGAGTTGATCCAGTGCAGCGCATCTTCAAGCGAGTCGTAGCCGATGATCGGCAGGACGGGCGCGAAGATCTCGTCGCGGATCAGCATGCTGGATTGCGGCGGGTTCACCACCACGACGGGCGGCAGGACGCGGCGGTCTCGGTCCGACGGCGCGGGATGGCGCATGACCTTTGCGCCGCCGAGTTCGGCTTCGTTGACGGCAGCCGTCATGCGGTCGAATGCACCGACGCTGATGAGACTGGAATAGTCGGGGCCGAGGTCGGGGTAGAGCCGGCGCGCTTCGGCCATCACCAGTTCGGCGAACTCCATCGCGCGCTCGCGCGGGGCGAGCACATAGTCGGGCGCAATGCAGGTCTGGCCCGCGTTGAGGAACTTGCCCAGCGCAATGGACTTCACCGCCTTGGTCAGCGAGCCCGAGGGGCAGATCAGCGCCGGCGATTTGCCGCCAAGTTCGAGCGTGGTGGGCGTGAGATTTTCGGCGGCGGAGGCGGCGACCTTGCGGCCAACGGATGTGGAGCCGGTGAAAACGATGTGGTCGAAGGGCTGGCGCGTGAAGTCAGCGGCGACATCGGGACCCCCGAGGACGACGCCGACGACCTCCTCCTTGTATGTCTCGCGGATGGCGCGTTTCAGCAGGTCCGAGAAGTTCACCGTGTGCTCGGACGGCTTGATGATGGCGTGGTTGCCGGCGGCCAGCGCCTCGGCCAGCGGGGCGAGAGCGAGCTGCAGCGGATAGTTCCACGGCGAGACGATGCCGACGACGCCCAGCGGTTCGGGGCGCACCCAGGCGGAGCCCGGCCAGAAGTTGAGATCGACTTCGCGGTGGCTGGGCTGCATCCACCATTTCACATGCTTGCGGGCATGGCGGATGCCGGACACGAGAACTGCAACTTCGAGCAGCGACGTCTCGAAACGCGAACGATTGCCGAAATCAGCGGAGATAGCGTCGGCGAAGGCGTCGGCGCGCTTGCGCACCATGTCCTCAAGTTCCTGCAGGCGCTCTGTGCGGATGCGGGCGTTGGGCGGCCCTTCACGGCGCTGGGCCGCGCGCTGCAACGACAGCAGGCGGGCCGTCTCTGTTACTGGAGGAGTGTTTCCGTCCATCCGGTCGCCCCGTCTTCAATGTGGGAGTTGAGCCGGAGCGGTTGCCGGTTTCAAGCAGAATCAGAGCCGAAGGTCAGTTAGGCCCGCGAAGTCTGGCCTCGGCGGCCTTCGCAACCTCGCGCGGGCGGGAACCGAACTGGCGGTTGGCCAGGGCCGCAACGATCACAAGGGTGGCTGCAACAAAGGCCCACCACGCAACGAACCAAGCGAGAACCGCGATGGCGAGGAAGAAGGCACGCAGGCCGTGGGTGAACTGTCCCGCAGCCGCAATGTTCATTTCGGCCACGCTGGCGGCGGCTTCCTCTGCCCCGGGCTCACCGGCCTCGGGCGTCGCGGCCAGCATGACAGCCGAATAGTTGAACACGCGATAGGCCCAGCCGAACTTGAAGAAGGCATAGGCATAGAGCCCCATCACCACCGCGGTCTTCACATAGAAGCCGGGGCGGTCGATCTCCACATGAATCACGCTCTGCTCGAACGCGTTGATGATGGTGTCGGCCGCGGTGAGCAGGCCGAAGCCGGCGCCGACGGCCAGCAGGGCTGTTGAGGCGAAGAACGATGTGGCCTGTTGCAGGCCCGTGATGATGTTCGCGTCGACGAGGCGGACCTGCCGTTTCGCCATCTGACGCATCCATTCGCGGCGCTGCGTCTTCATCGCGGACGAAAGCGTGCGGTGATGCCAGGGCGAAGAGTCGATCAGCCAGCCCAGGAAGCCCCAGGCAAAGAGGAAGAAGGCCAGCGCTCCGCCGTCGAGCCAGGTCATGGTTGCGCCCCCAGGATTCGGGGGGAGTTAGAAGGAATGCGAGGGGGCGGGCAAGCTCCGGATACGCGCTTTCATTCGCCCGGGTCGATTGCCCTGCGGGATGCTGTCGTATCGCCGTCCGAAATCAGTGGAGAGCTGGGGACGCGGATCGCTCCGCAGGTTTTGGTTCGTGGTCCGTAGTTCGTAGTCCGGTTCGCGGAAGTTCCGCGTCCCCGCGAGCGGGTTTCCCCTCTCGCATCGCCCCCGCCCTACAGGTTTCTGCAGAAGCCCTCCATGCGGAGCGACGAGCGCATATTGCGCTCACGCGGGAGGGGGTTGGATGAGATTGCGCGTCTCCTACAGCGGGATTTGGGTAGTGGGTTGAGAGAGTTGGCGAACTTTTTCGGCCGCCACATTTCATTCGGCCGAATCTGAACGCGCGCAACCACCGCTCATCCTGACGAATGTCAGAATCCAGGAGCGGTTGAGCGCCTTGAACGGGCTTGAAGCTCCAAGCCAGAACAAGCCTCAACGTCAGCCCTGGGTCCTGACTTTCGTCAGGACGAGTGGAGCAGGTTCGTATCGTTGAAGAAGGCGGCCGCTCAACCTCGCCCGAGGAAGTCGAGTTTGCCGATGGGGACGCCGCTGTGGCGGAGGATCGCGTAGGCGGTCGTCACGTGAAACAGGAAGTTGGGCAGTGCGAAGCCGGTGAGGAAGCCGAGGCCCTTGAAGGGGAAGTCGCCGCTCGGGGTCTTCAGCACGATGTCTTTTTCCTCCGAGCCATCGATGGCGGAGGCGGGCACGCTTTTCACATAGTCGATGGTCTTCGCGATACGGGCGCGGAGGTCGGCCATCGTGGTCTCGGTGTCGGGCATTGCGGGCGGCGTGCCGCCGGAGAGGCGGGCCATGGCGCCCTTGGCGCTGTCGCTGGCCAGCTGGATCTGCGAGGAGAGCGGCCGCATGTCGGGCGCGAGGCGCTGGGTCACCAGCACGTCGGGGTCGAAGCTGCGTGCTTTTGCGTTTTCCTCGGCCTTGACCAGCAACTGGTCGAGATTTCCAAGCATGCGCAGGAACACCGGCGCGCTGGCCGTGTACATCGAAATTGTCATGATCCGTCCCTTGTTGGCCCGGCCCGTCCGCCGGACTATGCAGGGGATATGGGCGCCGTTTTCGCTGCCGCAATCTGCTAAGGTCCGAATCGTCGCTACCGGGGATAAGTCGTGAAACTGCAATTCTGGTTCGAATACGCCTCGACCTATTCCTATCCGGCCGTGATGCGGATCGACAAAGCGGCGGCTGCGCGGGGCGTCGCTATCGAGTGGCGGCCGTTTCTGCTGGGGCCGCTGTTTCATGCACAGCAGGGGCTGAAGGACAGCCCGTTCAATGCGGTGCCCGTGAAGGGCTCGTACATGTGGCGCGACATGGAGCGGGTCTGCGAGAAGCATGGCCTGCCCTTCCGGCGGCCCGGGCGGTTTCCGCAGAACGGGCTGGTCGCGGCGCGGATCACCCTGTCGCTGCCGCAGGAAGCACGGGGCAACTTCGTGAAGGCGGTGTTCCAGGCAAACTTTGTCCACGACCGCGATATTTCCGATCCGCAGATCCTGCATGCCGCGGCGCGGCGGGCGGGGCTGGATCCGCTGGAAGTGCTGGCGGCGATGACCTCGGAGCCGGTGAAGCAGCAGCTCAAGGACGAGACCCAGCGCGCGGCCGACCTCGGGATTTTCGGGGCGCCGAGCTTCGTGACCGAGGACGGCGAGCTCTTCTGGGGCAATGACCGGATCGAGGACGCTCTTGATTGGGCGGTCCGGGGGACGCTAAGACCCAACACCCAGAACTGAATACTTGGTACGTCGGGAGTTTCGTCATGGCCTTCGTCCTTTCCGAAGAGCAGCAGATGCTGCGCGACAGCGCGTTGTCATTCGCCAGCGAGAAGCTTCCGATCAGCCAGCTGCGCGCGCTTCGGGCCAAGGGCGAGGGATATGACCGGGCCGCGTGGTCCGAGATGGCCGAGCTGGGCTTTGCCGGCGTGCTGATCCCGGAAGAGTTCGGCGGCTCGGGCTTTGGATATGTCGGGCTTGGGCAGGTTCTGGAAGCGCAGGGGCGCACGATTGCAGCCTCCCCTCTTCTTTCCACGGCGATGGTGGGCGCGTCGGCGCTGATCATGGCGGGCAGCCAAGCGCAGAAGGAAGCGTGGCTTCCGAAGATCGCGTCGGGCGAGGCGCTGACCGCGCTGGCGGTTGATGAAAGCGCGCATCATGATCCGGCGCACATCAAGCTGGCGGCGAAGAAGAGCGGCGCGGGCTACACACTGTCGGGCGACAAGCGTTATGTGGTTGATGGTGGTGATGCTGATCTGCTGATCGTCGCGGCGCGCACGTCTGGCGATGCCGGTGATGCGACGGGGATCACGCTCTTCCTCGTGCCGGCGAACGCCAAGGGCGTGACGCGGACGGCGCTGAAGACGCTTGATGCGCATGGCGCTGCGAACATCTCTTTCGCGGGCGTTGAGGTTGGCGCTGACGCTGTCCTCGGTTCGGTGGATGCTGGATATGCGACGCTGGAGGCGATCCTTGATCGCGCGCGCATAGGGCTTGCCGCTGAAATGCTGGGCGCGTCGGATGCGGCGTTCGAGATGACGGCGGAGTACCTGAAGGTGCGCAAGCAGTTCGGACAGCTGATCGGCTCGTTCCAGTCACTGCAGCATCGCGCGGCGATCATGTTCACCGAGCTGGAGCTGACGCGCTCTTGCGTTGCGGCGGCGCTGGATGGGCTGGACCGCAACGCCAACAACATTGCCGAGCTGGCCTCGCTGGCCAAAGCGCGTGCGGGCGAGACGCTGCACCTCATCTCCAACGAGACGGTGCAAATGCATGGCGGCATCGGCATGACCGATGTGCATGATAGCGGCCTCTACATGAAGCGCGCCCGCGTGCTCGAGGCTCTGTACGGAAGCGAGAGCTTCCACCGTGATCGTTACGCGCGGATCGGCGGATACTGATCGCCAAAATCTGACACCCCAAAGCGACAAGCCGCCCGCTGTTGAGCGGGCGGCTTGCTGTGGCGCGTCCTGGAGGGGCCGGCCGCGCCAGCGGGGGGAGGAAAGGCTCGCGCTGCCTACATGGGCGGCATGATGACCTTGTCGATGACGTGGATGACGCCGTTGGAAGCGTCGACGTCGGCGGTGACGACCGTGGCGTCGTTGACCATGACCTTGCCGGCCATGCTGCCGTCGACCTTGACGGTCGCGCCCTGCACGGTGGCGGGGGTCAGCGTCTGCGTGCCGATGGCGGAGGACATCACTTCAGCCGGCAGCACGTGGTAGGTGAGGATGGCGGTGAGCTTGGCCTTGTTTTCCGGCTTGAGCAGGTCTTCGACCGTGCCGGCCGGGAGAGCGGCGAAGGCCGCGTCGGTCGGCGCGAAGACGGTGAAAGGACCAGCGCCGCGCAGCGTCTGTTCGAGACCAGCGGCCTGGACAGCAGCGACGAGCGTGTTGAAGGAACCAGCGGCGACGGCAGTGTCGACGATATCCTTTTGCGCGACCGGAGCGGGCTCAGGCGCGGGAGCTTCGGCGACGGGCGCCGGAGCAGGCGTGGCGGGAGCGGTCTCGCCCGAGCAGGCAGAGACGGCCAGCAAGGCGATGGCGGCGACGGAGAAAGAAAGTTTCATGTTGGAGTTTCCCTCTTGGAGTTCCTGCATGCGGACCGGAAGCGAGCCGCGATGTTGTCTGTGAGAGGGCATACGGAGAGCGCGGGTAACTGGATCGGCGATAACGGAACTGTAATCACGAAAATGACTCAGTTCGGCCGCGCGGGCTCGGCGACGATGGGAACCATTGCCTCGTTGCGACGAAGAAAAGGCAACGTCCATGGCGGATCATAGAAGGCGAACTCGACGTCACCGACCGGTTTCATGCCTGCGATGCGCACGTGATTGAGCAGGCGTGATTCGGCCGCCTTCATGTCAGCGTCAGTTGCGATGCCGGTGAAGGAGAGAACTCCCATGGTCCGCGCGGGGACTTCGACGAGCCTGACATCGGGGTTGGCCGGGGCGGGCAGCGTTTCCATCGTGTAGGTGGCGGGCATGGTGAAGGTAATGACCCACTCTTCGCCTGATCCGGCAGCTTGTTGGGTGACCGGAGCTGTCATCGCGATCTTCTCGCGGGGCGCCTGGGTCACGGGCGCGGTCATGGCGATCTTTTCCCCGCCGCGTTCCGTGGCGAAGATGTAGTCGGCGAGAGGGCCGAACCCGGCGAAGCGGGCGTCCCACGCGTTCCCGCTAACGGTGGTTTCCGCAACGATGGTGGACGCATACTGCCTGACCTCGAAGTCACCGTCTGCAAGGCTGACGGAGAAGTCGGGCTCTTCGACGCCCTCGGTGGCGCAACCTGCGAGAGCGGCAAGACCGGCCGCCAGGATGATACCGCGCATGAGAAGTCTCCTAGTCGATGGTCTGTACGTACTCACTGCGTGCACGGATCAGACTGGGCGCGGTCTCGCCAATCAGATGGGGACGGGCGGCGGGCCGAAACGGTCGCCCTTCGGGCTGGAGCGTCCGCAAAGCAGGATGATCAGGACGATCACCGCTGCGATCCATAACAGACTTACGCCAATCGCGACGAAGATCTCAAGGACGACCGCGAAGATCACCGGATCTGCCGGCCTGGTGGCCATGAATTCGGGGAAGCGGCTGAAGGCGTTGCCCATCAGGTAGATGCCGTACGCGCTGAACGGCAGCGGGATCAGCGCCCACCAGCCGGTTCGGCCTGTGTCGTGCAGGCGGCGGACGATGGCGGCGGAGAGCGGGATGATGTGGAGAGCGAGGCTGATCCCGGCATAGGGCATGAAGAAGCGGAATATGTCTTTCATGAGTGCGAGCGCCTGCTCGGCTCGTTGCTCGGCCAATTCGCTGCCATAGGCTTCGTCGAACCACCCGCCCATGCCCAGGCGGTTGCTGAATTCCAGCTGCAACCAGATGCCGAACGCCGACCCTAATCCATAGAGGACGAGGACGACCGTGATCGCGTAGGGCCAGAAATCGTGCAGGGCCATGCGGCCGTTGAAGTTCAGAATGCCGGCGAGGCCGGCGCCGAGTTTGCGGAAGTAGGTTTTCATGATGCCCCTCGCGCGCGGACGTGCTGGCGTTTTCCGGGTCCGAGTATACCTTTAGCACCGACAAAGTCAGCGCGCACGCTGCGGGGAGAGAAACGGCCAATGACGAACAAGTGGAATGCACAGAACAGCGATCCTGTGGCGCGCGGGCTGATGCAGGGATTTCCGCCTCCGCCGGAACTGCGGGTTGGCACAGAAGGCGACATTTCCGGTAGCTCGTTTCCGCAGACGCGGTGGGCGTTCAGCCATCAGCGCGAACTGAAGGCGACGGCGAATGTGCGGCGCGGATCCGCGCCGGCGAGCGCCCTGCCCCGCAAGCTGCGCGATGACATCGATGGCGTCTCCTTCACCACGATGGAAGGCGAGCAGATGACCTGGGCGCAGTCGGTGGATGCGATGTTCACGGATGGCATCGTGATCCTGCATCGCGGGAGCGTGGTTTATGAGACCTATCGCGGGGCGCTGACGCCGGAGCTTCCGCACATTGCGTTCTCTATGACGAAGTCCTTCGTCGGGCTGCTGGCCGGGGTGCTGGCGCACGAAGGCGCGATTGATCCGGCGGCGCCGGTTGCGCACTACATTCCAGAACTTGAGGGATCGGCCTTTGCAGACGCGACTGTACGGCAGGTGATGGATATGACGGTCGGGGTGAAATACTCCGAGGTCTACACCGACCCGGCCGCCGAAGTGCGCACTTATGGGATTGCGGCAGGCTATGGAAAACCGCCCGAGGGATATGACGGGCCGCGCTCGATCGTGGATTTCCTGCGCACGCTGAAGAAGCAGGGCGAGCATGGGGCGGCATTCGCCTACAAGACCTGCAACACCGAAGTGCTTGCGTGGATCGCGCAGCGCGTGACGGGCACGCCGATGGCGCAGCTGATCTCGGAGCGCATCTGGCAGAGGATCGGCGCGGAAGAAGATGCCAACATCATCGTCGATCCGGTGGGCATGGCAGCCTGCGGAGGCGGCATGAGCCTCGCGCTGCGCGACCTCGCGCGGTTTGGCGAGATGATGCGCAATAGCGGCAGGTTCAACGGCCAGGAGATCGTGCCTGGCGCCGTGGTGGACGATATCGCGCGCGGGGCGAAGCCTGAGGATTTCGCGAAGGCGGGATATACGACGATGCAGGGCTGGAGCTATCGCGGCCAGTGGTGGGTGAGCCACAACAATCTCGGCGCCTATACCGCGCGCGGCATTCATGGCCAGGCGTGCTGGATCGCGCCGACGGCCGAGCTGGTTATTGCGCGGTTCGCCTCGCATCCGGTTGCGGCGAACGGCAATTCGGTTTTGGACAAGGTGTCCCTGCCCGCCTACGCGGCGATGGCGGCGCATCTCATGCGCGGGTGATCAAGCCGATCCCGCCCCTAGCCTTTCATTGCGGCCCCGCTAGGGTGCGCGCCAACAAGAGCAAGAGACGTTCGGGAGACTATCGGCATGATGATCGACAACCTGTTTTCGCTGAAGGGGCGCGTGGCGCTTGTTACCGGCGGATCGCGCGGGATCGGCAAGATGATCGCGCAGGGATTCGTGGAGAGCGGGGCGAAGACCTACATCTCCGCGCGCAAGGCCGATGCGTGTGATGCGACGGCGGCAGAGCTGACGGCGCTGGGCCATGCGGAGTGTATCTCGCTGCCGCAGGACATCTCGACGGTGGCGGGCGGCAAGATGCTGGCCGAGGAAATCTACAAGCGCGAAGGCAAGCTCGACATCCTCGTCAACAATGCGGGTGCGGCGTGGGGCGCGCCGTTCGAGGAATTTCCCGAGCATGGCTGGGACAAGGTGATGGACCTCAACGTGAAGTCGCCCTTCTTCCTGACGCAGGCTCTGCATGCCGCGCTGAAGAAGGCGGCGACGCCGGAGCGGCCCGCCAAGGTGATCAACATCTGTTCGATCGATGGCATCCGCCTGAATCCGTGGGACACGTATTCATATCACGCGTCGAAATCCTCGCTGCTGTACCTGACCAAGCGGATGGCGGCGCGCCTGATCGACGACAATATCGTCGTGACGGCGATTGCGCCTGGGCCGTTCGCGTCCGAGATGAACAAGGCCGCGCGCGACCATGAAGATGCGGTCGCAGCGCGCACCCCCTCGCGCCGTATCGGCCGCGACGAAGACATGGCCGGCACGGCG
>Ga0075152_10001399_pt1 | contig 17396 bp, 18 predicted proteins | sample JI61114C2DNA_FD_70964 | JGI IMG/M metagenome (GOLD analysis project Ga0075152, IMG submission 70964) | Wastewater effluent complex algal communities from Wisconsin, to seasonally profile nutrient transformation and Carbon sequestration -... | ecosystem: Engineered > WWTP > Effluent > Algae...
AAGAAAATTAGGATGTATAGATAAAAAAACTCAAAAATATATTATTAAAACGCTGCTTGAAATTTTTAGGGAATAAGTTTGTTCACACGTCCCAAAAATTTCATTTCTTTCTATTGATTCTTATGTTTTCTCTAAGGGGCTTCGTTCCCTGCAACTGCAAGGCATCCCCACGTATCCCTGAAGGGAACCCTCGTGCGGAGCCTCCTTGCAGTTGCTGCCTCCCTCGCTCCTCATAATTTGTAGCAAGTCGTGTAAGACTTGCGCTTATGCTTCCCACCCTAACAGCCCCAGCAGACACTTATTAATCGGTGTTTGGTGACCATTACGGTTTCTTTAAGCATTCTCCGCAAGCCAACGGAAACCGTAATGGCCACCAAACAGTTTTAGCATTCATTTATGGCTAAGGGGCTTTGCCCCCCGCGCTTGCAAGGCATCCCCACGTATCCCTGAAGGGAACCCTCGTGCGGAGCCTCCTTGCAATTGCTACCCCCATCCTCGCCGGAAGCAGGGGTTGTGATGTGATCACAACCCAACTGCTATTATAGAGGAGATCAAAATGATGACCGTCGAACAAGATGTTTACACCCGCGTTACCCATAAAATTATTGCTGATCTGGAAAAGGGAAACCTGACATGGGTCAAGCCCTGGAAAGCAAAGGATTTTGGGGGTTACGTCGCTCTTCCGCTACGCTCTGAAGGGACGCCATACCAGGGGATTAATGTTTTGTCTCTGTGGGGAACCGCCGTAGATAAGGTCTATACCCGCCCCGTCTGGATGACTTTTAAGAAAGCAAAAGAGCTTGGCGGCCAAGTTGAAAAAGGAGAAAAAGGCACGCTTGTCGTCTATGCCAATACATTTGAGAAGTCCGAAGTTAACGAAAAAGGGGAGGAAACCACATCTACCATTCCTTTCTTAAAGGGGTACAGCGTGTTTAATGTAGAGCAAATTAGCGGCTTGCCCGAGAAGTTCTATGAAACCCCTGCCCGCCTGGAAGACACAAGGGCAACAATGGAAGCTGTCGAGCAATTTGTTGCCAACACAAAGGCTGTGATCAGGCATGGGGGTAACAAGGCTTTTTATACTCCTTCACACGACTTTATTCAAATGCCGCCCTCCCAGAGTTTCCGCGATATGGCAAGCTATTACGCTACTCTTGCTCATGAGCTTACCCATTGGACAAATCATCCCTCACGCCTTAATCGGCAGTTCGGCGAGAAACGTTTTGGAAATGACGCCCATGCCATGGAAGAACTCGTTGCCGAAATCGGGGCGGCCTTTTTGTGCGCTGTGTTGGGGATAACGCCGGAGACACGGGAAGATCACGCAGCCTATATCCAAAGCTGGATAACGGTTCTTAAAAAAGATACAAAAGCTATCTTTACGGCCGCTTCCCACGCCCAGCGTGCCGTTGATTACTTACGTGGGCTGTCTTAAGTCCTTGGAATCCCAAGTTATCAAAAAGGCTATCCTGATCAGGGGTAGCCTTCTGATGATAGTTTTTATTGAAACTTATAATGCTGACATGTTAGCATGATGGTAGTTTGCCCCATTCACGCGAGATAAAATATGGATAAGCGAAAATTAAAGTTTCCTCTGCCTCCCAGCCGGATAGGTAAAACACAACTTTCCAGCTATTTTGACCCCGCCATTATCAAGGAATTAAAAATGTTGTCGGCTCAAACAGGGGCATCTATTCAGAGCTTGCTAACCGAAGCTTTAGTTGATCTTTTAGCCAAATATACAAAATAAATCATCCGAGTTGAATAAATATGTTGACATGCTAACATGTTAGCATATATACTTGTAGATGATAGGTTGTTTAACACCCTGGTGAGGAGGTAAAAAAATGGAAAGATTAGCCATGAACCCATCAAATAGAATCAAAGAAACAAGTGAGGAAAATTTGAAAGACGCTGTTTGTACAGAATGCGGCGTTGAATATATCGAGCATCCAGAGTGGCCGGAAGGCGCTTCAAGCTTATGCAATAACTGCTGCTGGTAAAGGAGATATATACTATCTCTTTCTTTGCGCCCGCAGGTAAAAAGATAGATACATTTTTTACCTGCGCCGCATAATTTCTGGATTGCGCTTGTCCGCGTGCGCCTTATGACCCCATCTTCTTCTTTCAGATTCTCTTGAGACTCTCCTTGCATCCCACCTTTCCGGTCTGCGTGGTGGCGCACCGCCTTCCCACCGCTCGGACTTGCCTACGGCAATTATCCTTAATGAGCTTCGCCCATTAAGGAAATAACCCCCTGCGCCAGCATTCCGGTCGCCCGCTCCTTCGCTTCGCTCAGACGCGACCTCCCTCCCCGTTACCGTTGACAGTTAAAATTGCATCGGCAGCGCATCCTTATCTGCATCCGCACCTGTGATGACCTGGCATAGCTTGGTCATTGCCCTAAAGCCGCTCCACACCATACGCACCTATTAGGTGCATGAAATTCATTTAAATTCAATTAATTAACAGGGAAAGGAGAGGCCATCTTGTAGTCGCAACCTACTACATTTATAATTTAATTCATTATATTAATTTGATTTTTTAATAAAATATATGCTACAAACACAACTACAGAAATAAGTATGGCGCTTGCAAACCTGACTGTCATTTGCCTATTCTTCTGAATAGAGATTTTTTATATAAAAGTGAGGCTATCCATAGAGGACAGAGCATGTGCGTTCATTCACGAGGACGTTTAAAAAGGAGAAAATCGGCCTCCCGTAACCTCTTGAATGCTAAAAATCAACTTGTAGTCGCATTGTAGTTGCAACATACTACGCTTATAAATTAATTTATTGTATTTAAGTAATTTTATGAATTAAAATATGCTACAAGTCCTACTACGACCATACTACGGAGGTAATCATGGCGCTAACTAACCCTATTAATATCCGCCTTTCCGCTGAAAAGCGTTTTTTATACGAAACAGAGGCCGCTCAACGAGGCCAAAGCTTAGGAGTTTATTTACGGGAACGTTTGGAACAAAGTGAGACATCTTCTCATGAGCTTCAGAAGATACACGACCTTCTCAAAAATCTTACCTCTTCCTCCCATGATCAGGGAATTTTATTAGAGATTCTTCTCATCCTTCGCTACCTTGTCAGTCCTGAGAAATTAAATCTTGTCCGAAGAGACCTTAAACGGTTAAACATTCCCGTATGGCAAGGGGATAGTTTTTCCAAGGAATGAAAATATAAAACCTGAAGATCAGCGATAGACATATTTTAGCGCTTTTGCGTCCGCCCCCTCGCTTTGCTCAGAGTCCATATTTCCGCCTCTCTCATTCCCACCCGAGAATGTACACGAGGCGTATACATTATATTGACTACTTATGTCTTTTTTTGTCAATTTGAGTCCTTGAATTCTCACAGCTTCAAAGCGACATTTTGGCTTGCGCAGTAGGTCTATTGATTTTAACTTTAATGTGCACATAATGTACACGTATTGTATAAAATTTTCCCTACGGAGACATCCATGACCCTAACTAATTTGATTACCCTTCGCATTTCTAATGAAGAGCATCTTTTATACGAAGCAGAGGCCGCTTATCGAAAACAAAGCTTAAGTTCTTATTTACGGGAACGTCTGAAAAAAAGTGAAACACCTTCCGATGAGATTCAGAAAATACATGACCTTCTGAAAAGTCTTACATCTTCTTCTTTTTCTCGTGACCATGGCATCTTATTAGAAATTCTCCTCCTTCTTCGCTATCTTTCCAGTTCTAAAAAAATTCTCCTCGCTCACAGAGAGCTTAACCGTTTAAATATTCCGGTATGGCAAGGGGATAGTTTTTCCAAGGAATGAAAACATGGAACCTGAAGACCGGAAAAAGATCGGCTTAATTTTAATCCTGGTTTTCCCTGTTCTCTTCTGGATGGAAGTCGCCCGCCGCACGGAGGTCTTGCATCCTCCTAAATGGCGTTCCCTTTATGCCTTGCTCAAACTAACTCCTCAAAAGCCTCTCCTTATTATGGCCTTTATAAGCGGCTTAATTTTGGCTTGTGCGCTTATTTTTATATTAAAAAAACTGAGCGTCAGTGATTTTGCAGGCGCTCCCTATAAAAAGTTTTATCGGGGTACAAAAATTATTTCCAAGCCCGCTCTGGTCAAGAAAACGCTTGAAAAAAAGGTTGAGCAAATCAAGGTCGCCGGCGTTCCCATGCCCCGCAAAATTGAGAACCTCCACTTGTTGATCGGGGGATCAACGGGGTCTGGCAAATCAGTTCTGATTCGAGAGTTGGTGTATTCTGCTCTGCTTCGGGGCGACCGCCTAATTGTCGCCGACCCTAACGGAGATATGCTATCGAAGTTTGGCATGGAAAAGGATATCATCCTGAATCCCTATGATGAGCGCAGCCAGGGGTGGAGTATCTTTAATGAAATCCGCCATGATTATGACTTTAAACGCTTTGCCTTGTCTTTGATTCCAAAAGGCGAAACCTCTGAAGGAGAGGAATGGGCTTCCTATGGCCGACTTTTGTTGAGCGAAACGGCGCAAAGATTGTTTTTAATGGACAAATGCAGCATCAAAGAGTTGTTTCACTGGACGACCATTACTCCGCCAGATGATTTAAAGGTCTTTCTGGAAGGCACGGCGGCAGAATCTTTATTTGTCGGGGCGACACGGGCTTTAGCCAGCGCCCGTTTTATCTTATCGGCCAAGCTATCGTCCCACCTTTCAATGCCTGAAGGGGACTTTTCTTTAAGGAACTGGCTAGAAAATTCTGACGGGGGAAACCTTTTTATTACGTGGCGGGAGGATATGGCTGTTGCCTTGCGTCCACTGATTTCTTCCTGGGTAGATATATTGTGTACCTCCATTCTGTCTTTACCTGAAGATGAGACGCGGCGGTTGTGGATGGTGATTGATGAGTTAGCCAGCCTGGAAAATCTGGCGAGCCTTGAGGATGCCGCAACCAAAGGGCGCAAGGCGGGTTTACGCCTGGTTGCAGGGCTTCAGTCCACGGCGCAACTAGATAAAATCTATGGACGCGAACAGGCGCAGACCTTAAGAAGTTGTTTCCGGTCTCTCGTTGTTCTGGGTGGCGCAAAAACTGACCCAAAAACTTGTGAAGATATGAGCCTCAGTCTGGGAGAGCATGAAGTTGAGCGGGAAACCGTCAGTAAAACAAGTCAAAAAGGAGGAACAGGAACATCCAGGCAGCAAACCAATATTCGGGAGCGAGTCGTCATGCCTTCTGAAATCGCAAGCCTCCCTGATTTAAAAGGATATCTTGCCTTTGCAGGGGCTTATGATGTCGCCAGCATTCAGTTGACGCCCCTGAACTTTGTAAACCGCTTGCCAGCCTTTGTTCATAAGGTTTGAAAAAGATGCTGTCCATGAAAACTCTCACGCAAAACGACATTAGCAAGACTGTCCATTACTATGCGGATAGCGTTGATGACTATTATCAAAACGAGGGGGAGGCATCGGGATGGTTTGGACAAGGCGCGGGGTACTTAAACCTCAAGGGTGAAGTCGAAACAGACATGCTGAAAAATCTTTTGCTCGGGGAAATTCCTGCGGGGGCTGACCTTCAGCGGCAAGAAACGCCTTCAAGGAAATTTACCCGGGCAGACCAAAAGGTTAGAATGGGGCTGGATTTAACTTTTTCGGCTCCCAAGAGTTTATCAATACAGACGTTGGTCGGGGGAGATGCAAAACTTATTGGATGCCATGACCGCGCCGTTGAGGTCGCCTTGTTAGCCGCTGAACGTTACGCTCAAGCCCGCCATAAAGTTAAGGGGTTGAGCCAAACCATCACAACGAGAAACCTTATTATAGCCCGTTTCCGGCATGAAACAAGCCGCGCCCGCGATCCTCAGATTCATACGCACTGCGTTGTCATGAACTTAACGCGGCGTCCAGATGGGGAATGGCGCACCCTCAAAAATGATGAGATCGTCAAGCGGGTTCTTTTTTTAGGTCAGGTTTATCGGGAAGCACTGGCTCAAGAATTGGTGAAGCAGGGTTATAAGCTGCGGTACGGTAAGGAAGGCTTATTTGAACTAGGCCACTTTACGGATACGCAAATCGAGGCATTCAGCATTCGTAGCCAGCAAGTAGAAGCCCAATTGCATCAAAAGGGTCTTACGCGGGAAACCGCGACTTCTTCCCATAAACAGCTTGCGACCTTACAAAGTCGGGAAAGAAAAATGACGGTAAACCGTCAAGAACTCTTTAAAGAATGGCTGCAACGGGCTGAAGAGTTAAACATTGAATTTTTACCGAGGGGAGATTCCCGCAAATCCTCTCTGGAACTTAAAGAAATTGAATCTGCGCACTTGTTGGCTTCCGAATGGTCTTTAAAAGACCAAGAAAATACCCATCTTCCCTATGCAATGGGTAGCCTTAAGTTCGCGATTGACCACTTAACGGAGCGTCAAGCCGTTATTTCTGAAAATGATTTACTGAATATAGCTCTCCGGCATGATCGAGGGAGCATCCGTTCAAGAGATATTCAAGAAGCCTTGCGCCATTTTGTAAACATCGGGAAACTCATCGAAGTCCATTTGACTTACCGCTCCCCTTATCCGTCACAAGAAGACCAAAACAAATCCCAAGACCAGAAATGGTATACGACGCCAAAGGCTATAGCGGATGAGCAATTAATATTAGGTTTGGAAGCTGAAGGCCGTGGAACCGTAAAGCCCATTATGGAAGCAGGTAAGGCTCACCGCCTTTTAAAAGATTCCCCCTTAACTTTAGAACAGCGGAATGCGGCCAACATGATTTTAACAACCCAAAACCGTATTGTTGGCATACAGGGATTTGCGGGTGTAGGGAAAAGCCATCTTTTAAAAACCTGCTCCCAACTCATTTTGAAGCAAGGTTATGAGGTTGAAATTATAGCCCCCTACAATAATCAGGTTAAGGAGCTTAAAAAGCTGGGGGTTCCTTCGCGGACAGTGATTTCCTTTCTTCAAAATAGTCGCCAGAGTCTTCATCCAAAAAAAGTATTAATCCTTGATGAGGCCGGCTTAGTCCCTACGCCTCTTATGAAAAAATTGTCGCTACAACTTAAAAAACATGGGGGTCGTTCCGTCACTCTCGGAGATATAATGCAATTGCCAGCCATTGAAGCAGGGCGGCCGTTTGCTCAACTCCAAAAAGCGGGAATGACCACCTTGAGCTTGACCCATATCCAGCGGCAGAAAACAAAAGAGCTTAAGGAAGCCGTTAACCTTGTGGCAAGAGGGCAAGTTCTCCCTTCCCTTGACGCTATTAAAAATCTGATTGAAATTAAGACCCCTGTGCAACGCTACAGGAAAATGGCTCAAGACTATGTGCAGATAGCACCGGAATTAAGAGCGGATGTTATGCTTTTAACGGGTACCAATGCCTCACGCAGTCTTTTAAATGATCAGGTTCGGGAGCAATTGGGGTTAAGGGGAAAGGGGCATTTTTTTGATGTTCTGCGCCAACGGGACATGACCGAGGCTGAAAAAGCTTACGCCAAATATTATGGGGCAGGCGATGTTATCAAAATTGAAAAGGACTACAAATCCTTGCTCTTAAAACGAGGGGAATTTTATGAGGTTCAGAAAATAGAGAATGGCAATCTTGTCGTTAAGGATGGTAACGATGCGCTGCTGTCCTTCAATCCTTTGCGGTATCGAGCAGTTTCCGTTTTTGAAAAGGAACGTATCGAATTGAGCCAACAGGATCAGGTGCGGTTTATAGCCCAGGATAAGGACAGGGGCATTGAGCGCGGAGACTGTTTTAAGGTTGCGGCTATCCATAAAGACCATATCCTTTTAAAGGACAAGAACCGACAAATTATTTTCCCCACGAAGGGACTGTTACCTCTCGGGCATGCCTACGCTTCCACTGTCCATGGGAGCCAGGGCATGAACTTGCATGGCGTTCTTTTAGATCTTCAGACGAAAAGCCGAACGACGGACAAGAACCTCTATTATGTCGCCATTTCCCGAGCACGCTATGAGGTAAAAATTTACACGGATGATACCCAAGCCTTACCAGCCGTTCTTTCCAGGGAAACTTTTAAGCCCTCAGCGCTCGATATGGTGAAAACAAAACAACCCGACAAGGGACGGGATGACATGGAAAGGGAGCGGTAAAATCTGACGTTCCATAAAATGTTTTTATTGCTGTTATCCATGGGTTATGATGATTTTTTTATCTTGTCCTTTAGGGTGGCGTCCCTGACGTTCCCTACAGAGGGCGTCTTGTCTGGTTCCCGTTCTTCTCGGAGATTGTTGGTAAGTCGCGTGAATACGTTCTTAACCATAGTGAGAAAGAGGTAAAGGGGGTAAAGCTTTTTATTCCTGTTGGCGGCAAGTTTTCTAAAGTTGATTTTGGGAAAGTTACCTTCCCCTGATAGATTGGAATGCACATTCTCCCTTAAGATAAGTGGTAGGTAACTCATTGTTCATCTCCTTTCAGTTTGTTTTGACTATGTACGCCCGTCATTTTTCTATGACAAAAAAACCATGCTTTCTACAGCACTCAAGGTACCAGTCTTTTTTGAGCTTCCCAATATCAAGGCGGTGCGTTACAGGTACCCATATTGGGTTTTCATAATCTCCTTTGCAAATCTCGATCACGCCAAGTTGCTGCTCATAAGCTTCCTTGAGGGGCGCGGGTATAGTTTTTTGTTGCAGGTTAAGGTAAAGGTTGAGTACCTTTTCCGGCGGGAAGACGACAAAGCCCCATTGGGTTACGCCAATTTCAGGGTGATCTTCCAAAAGTTCTCCGGCGCTGAGATGGTTAAATGCATCGTCACTTTTAAATGACTTGGCGAGTTTTCCGTTTGGCTTGCAGATATTTATCATTTTCTATTGCTCCTTAGAAAAAATTCCCTTCATGTTGCAACCCTTTATTGGTTTGAGATATAGGCTGTGAGACATCGACATCCCACAAGGTGATGCGGTGATATATTTGTAACAGGATATGGCTTACAAGGATTTTTTTGATCCATGGGTCATCCTGGTACTTGAATAGGAGGCGGTTAACGTCAGGCGTTTCAGATATCCTTGTTTCGATTAGCTTATGGCATAACAAATTCGTTTCTTTTAGATGTTTAGCCTCCCTCTTTCTTAAGTCCATAAACCCTTGGATAAACTGATGGATGACTTGATCGTTTTGTTGTTTGGCATTTTCTGAGTGCGGCTGCATGTCATTTACTCCTTGTGTACGTTGTTATATTTCCATTTGTATCCTTAATCTAACATACGATTGTTTCGATCGTCAATCTAAAACAATCTAAAAATCAAATTGATCACAAATTGACGCAGTTTTACAGGATGTTTAGATTATATGTGTTACAAAATCGCAAGAAAGCTATAAAATGGTTTCCAAAATAGACAGAGAAAAATTGATCAAAATTACATTGCGTCAAGAATATATATGGCTTACGGGAGATTATAAGAAAGCAATATTGTTAGAATATTTTTTATGCAACCAGAAAAATAATAATGACTGGTTCAATTTAAGTTATGATTCTATTTCAAAGAATAGCTTGTTAGGTTTTACATCTGCCAATCTTAGGAACCATATCAAACATCTTATCGACAAGGGATGGATTGAAAGAAACTATGATGAGACTTTAAAATTTGCCAGTACATTTAAATATAAAGTTAACAAAGAAAAAATAGAAGCAGACATCGAAAAAATATTAAGAAAAATTGGCTTGTAGATATTTATCACTTTCTATTACTTCTTAGAAACAATGTCTGTTAAACGCACACCGCTCCTTCAAAGAAGCGTGGAGATACCAGACGAGATGTGGGAATGGTTAAGGGAAGCTGGAGACAAACCTCACGATCTGGTATGATACGAATTTTAATTGGGGGGGGGCGTTAAGGAAGGCTCATTTCGGATCAAATTTTGTTTTTTGTGTATAAGTTGTTGATTTTTAAATGTTCATTGAACTAAAAGAGTGGGAATAACTGCCTTGCATAGCCTCGTGTCGCAAGCAATCTTAATTAACGGCGAACATTTTATGGTTAAAATGCTTGTCAAGCTTCTTTTAATAATTTTGCAAATCTAATGGCGTAGTATGTGCGGGATAATACCATATTAATCAAAATTATAATCTTCTATTACAGATGCGACACAGCCATGTCGTCTAAATGGTTGCAAGATTAGCTAATTTTTGTCATATATCTGAGTTCCCATTTATTGTTTTGAAATGTAAGTCTTCTGCAATCAGAAAGCTTCCCGCAGTAATGGCTGACGAAACCATTTGAAGTAACTAAAAATATGGAAGAAGACTATTAATGTCAGAACTTAGGTTTATAATACCATTTTTAGTGGGGGCAATAATATATCTTCTTCCTTCTCCAGTCGGAATGAACCCTAAAGGATGGCACATGTTTGCCATCTTTTTATCAACAATTATTGGAATTATCTTAAAACCCATGCCAATGGGTGCCGTGGCTCTTTTTGGTATGCTCATATCCTGTCTAACTGGTGTACTGGATATTAACAAGGAAGCCATCTCAGCTTTTGGATCAAGTACTATTTGGCTAGTTGTTCTAGTATTTTTTATTGCGCGAGGCTTTATCAAGACAAATCTAGCATCCCGTGTTGCTTATAGATTTGTGGTTCTTTTAGGGAAACGATCTTTAGGGCTGGGGTATGGGATAATTCTATCCGAACTTTTTATGGCACCCTTTATTCCAAGTAATACAGCAAGAGCTGTGGGAATTATTTTTCCTATTACTAAATCTATCAGTGAAGCTATTGGCAGCGCTCCAGAGGCAGGTACTCAACGAAAAATAGGAAGCTATCTTATTCAGGTAGCCTATCATGGAAATCTAATAACTAGTGCTATGTTTTTAACCGCCATGGCAGCCAATCCTGTGGCTCAAGCACTTGCTGGAAAATTAGGGGTCAAAATTAGCTGGCTTGACTGGAGTACGGCCGCCATAGTGCCTGGCTTAATTAGCATCATCATTATACCATTCTTACTATATATAATTTATCCACCCTCAGTGAAGGAAATACCACAGGCTAAAATCTGGGCAAAGGAGAAACTTCTAGGTTTAGGTGCTATGTCTATAGAAGAGTGGATCATGACTATTACATTTTCGGTAATGCTTGTCCTTTGGGCAATTGGTGAACATTTTGGAATAGCTGCCTCTCTTGTTGCATTGCTGGGACTGTGTACCCTTCTTCTGTTTAACATTTTGTCCATGGAGGATATCTTAAAAGAAACAGAATGCTGGCACACCCTTTTGTGGTTATCTATTTTAGTAATGATGGCGGAATACCTTGATAAGTTTGGTTTTATCAGTTGGATGAGTACACATATAATGTATTTTATCGAAGGAATGAATTGGTCTCTTGGCCTCTTAGTGCTTGTGTTGATTTATTTCTACAGCCATTATTTATTCGCAGGAAATGTGGCTCATGTTGGAGCTATGTATACTGCTTTTTTAAATGTTGCAATTTCTATTGGTTCGCCCCCATTAATGTCAGCTTTGATTCTAGGGTTCTTTAGCAGTCTTTTCTCAAGTACGACACACTATGGAACTGCACCCGCTTCCATATTTTTTGGGTCAAAGTATGTGTCAATTGGTGAGTGGTGGTATTATGGCTTTATAGTGGGTACGGCTAATGTTGTTATCTGGTTGTTGACGGGGATCATTTGGTGGAAAATTATTGGGTTATACTAGTGCTCCGTCATTCCTAAAATTTAGGATTACAAATATATGAATACGAGATTTACAGTTGGCGTGATGCCAAGCATGAACTTAAAGCCATCCTAAAACTAAGGAATGACGGAGCACTAGGTGTTAGTGGTATCCACTCTATAATTCATGGAAATGGTTATGAGGTGTATTTATAATATATTGAAAATAAAGGAGAAATCTTGTTTTTTTGCGCCAAAAATTGCAATTTTACTATGAGTTAAGGAAGCATAAAATAGCCCAAATCCTTTTACAAGCCCATAATCAGGCAAGTCTCCCTTTCTGATAGAGTCATAGCCCAAAACATAGGATGAAAAATTATCCAAAATTCTCTCCATAAAAGGTGCAATGTGCCTCAAATTAATACGTCATATTGTCACACATTGCAACCTATCAATTAATGGAATACAGACTCAATAAATATAAAAAATCCTTTTTTTTTATTATGTTATACTAAGGTGAGGTTAGGGATTTTTGCATCAAAAATCCTATAATTTTTATTCTTACAGAAAGCCAATGATATATGAAAGAAGGTTGACAACTATGATCTTAATAGCATACCCCTTATGTCATTGCTCTGTCTCAAGCTTAGGAGGTACCTTTTAGATTATGAAAATAGTAATTGTAGGACATGGTCCTGGAGCAATTTCCCTAGCTTCAAGAAATAGGAGAATATGGAATAAAGAAGAAGCTCAAATTTCTTTACTGGAACTTACAAATGGTCGTATAGATCCTAATACCAATATAAAATGGCCGGATGGCAATATTACTTCTCTAGAAGGTTGTATAATTACTAGCAATCCTCTGGATGTTATTCCAGAAGCTACGATAGTTTTATTTTGTAATCCATTGAATAGTTATCCTAATGCTTTAAAAAGAATTTCTACGTATGTAACAGATTCTCTAAAGTTAGTTTGTGGTGTTCCTGGAGCTACAGGTTTTGATTGGATGGTTAGAGAGGCATTCTTAGGTTTAGATCCGAAATTTTTAGTTGGTGCAGTAGAAACTCTACCATTTATAGCTAAGAGAGAAAATGATAAGGAGATAAAAGTTTTTGCTTTTAAAGATACGCTGTGTTTTGCAACACAACAAAAAAGCCCTACATATACATCAATAGACTATAATGTCCTCTCAAAAATCATGGGAGTAAAGTTTAATACTTTAAATAATTTTCTTTCTCTTACTTTACTGAGCCCAGGAGCAAAAGTTAATCCTGTTCTTTTTTTAGAAGCTTTAAATCATCCTAATAACCAGAAAAGTAGGAATATTTATGAATTGAGTGATGAAACTGAACGGATTTTAGAATCTCTAGAAGAAGAAATCAATACAGTAGCTAGAGAGATAACTTTCAAGACTGGAATTAATCTAAATGATATTCCCAGTTTAAAAGAATGGTTTATAGGCTGTTATCCTGACTTTATAAAAAATAAATCAACTACTAGAAGCTGCTTAAAATCTCACACTGTCTACTCTGTACTACAAGAAGATTTTTTAAGGGGTTTAAATAATAATGAGCAACCAAAAAGCCGTTACTTGACAGAACAGATTCCATACGGATTAGTTCCACTTAAAGGACTTGCAGAGTTGGCAAAAGTAGTTACTCCAACAATTGATAATGTAATTGAAAAGTGCCAACAGTATTTGGATAAGCTATTTATTGAGAATGGACGTCTAATTCAAGATTCACTTCAATACTCCTCAGCTCCTCAAAGATTTGGAATTGATGTTTTATCAAAGTTAAGCAGAATTTATATTCCACATACAAAAAACAAAAATCTTGAGATAACGGAATTCAAAAACGAAGGTATTACATTTTTTGGAAAACTTCTCTCTAATACTTCATTGGAAGAAGTAAATAATAAAATTACTGAAAAGCTTAAAGATTGGACAGAAACTGATGTTGACAAAGGCTTATTAAACTTACATTGGACAGATAATTGGTTTGCAGATTTTTGTTCTAGACCAGAATTTTTAAGTGCAGCGTGTAGTTTATTAGAGGATGACAACGTTAAAGTTTTTAGTAGTCTAATAGTTATTAAACCACCACTAGGAAAATCTATGGTTCCTTGGCACCAAGATGCGGCATATGAGTGGCCGATTGACCCTATAGATTGCGCATCTCTCTGGTTAGCACTAGACGATGTTTCAATAGAGAATGGAGCAATGGAAGTAGCTCTTGGGGGTCATTATGGGGTATTGCCTATGAGACCTACTCCTCCACTTTCAGATGGAGAATACTTCTTTTCTTCACAACTTCAAAACTCTATTTCCAAAGAAAACATAAGAAATTTCTCTCTTATACATTGCACTATGACTCGTGGTGAGTGTTCCTTTCATCATAGTATGCTACCTCATTCATCTCCACCAAATTTAACAAATAGACGTCGTTGTGCATTTGTAGTTCGATATTGCAAGAGCAATACTAGACTTAAGATTTATCCTGGTATGCCACGCGAAGAATTTTTTAAAGATTATAAGCTATTCGATCCTAATGAAAGTAGGTGTTAATAATATGACTCAATCCACTCAAGAGAATTACGTGCCAACTTTAAACAGTATGGGATACATGACAAGAGTTTTGGATCCCTATTGTGAACAATTTATTAATTTCTGTTTTACAGTGGAATCACCTGTGGCAGATTTAGGAGTAGCTTTTGGTCATACAACACAGGAAATTCTAAGAACAGGAGCAATAGCTTACGCAAATGATATTGATTCTAAACATTTAGATTTTCTTAAACAACAAGTGACTAAAGAAGAAAAAGATAGATTGTTCTTGTTTCCAGGAAAGCTTCCAGAAGTCTTTTCTTTTAAAAACAATTTTTTCAGCGGAGTTCTTGCCTCACGATGTTTTCATTTTCTTACCGGAATTGAAATCGAAAACCTAGTTTCACAAATATATAAAAGCCTTATACAAGGTGGTATGATTTGTGTAGTTGCAGAGACTCCGTATTTAGGGCATTTAAAAGAATTTATACCCTTATATGAAGAGAGAAAAGTTAAAGGTGATTTATGGCCAGGACATATTAGTTCTCTTAGAAAATATACAAATAGAGCAAATACTTCTGAATGGGTGAATTTACTAGATCCTGATATTTTACAAAGGACGCTCGAAAAATTTAAGTTTAGAATTGAGAAAGTAGGCTTTATTGATAGATTCTATTTTCCTGAAGAAGTAAGGTTTTCTGGAAAAGAGTCTGTTGGTATTATTGGAATAAAATAAAATTTTTATTTTTATCTAGAACTAAAAAGAAAGGTAATTAGATTGTGATATCAAATTTACATAAAATTTTATTTAGTTTATTATTTATAACCCAAGTATTTTCGATGGACTTAATAGATGAACAAAAAGAATCTTTCCTTATAAAATCTGTTGATATCCATGATATAGAACAGGATATCGTTTCAGAACATCTTCTTATAAGTTCCGTCGGAGGTGATATGCATAGTATAGAAATATTAGATTGGCTAAAAAATGAAGTTATTCCAATTAAACCTCACAATACTCTTAAAAAGCTTATTATGAACGGAACAGAATGTTACATTTCACTTGCTAGAGGAGCTGTATATTTAGTTCTTGGTTATAATTTAGCTCATTCACTTTTTAATTTAAAGGAAGGAGAAACGGGAGATGAAATACTATCTGTGTTTTATGGCGAATTAGCAGCTATTCCTATGTTACTTTTAGGTTCTGTAAGTAGTAGGCAGTTTATTGATGATACTAATACATTTTTTGAAAGATGTTTTACAAATAAGAGAAATTATGAAAAAGTCATTGAAAAGCCTTTCATGGAAAGAGCTATAAAATTTGGTTCTAAGTTATTATTTATTGGCACTCCCGCGCTTATTTCTTCAGCTACTATTACTAACTTAGCAAAAGAAGAACTCAGCCCAATTATAGGAAATTCTTGGTGGATATTCGGGGCACCTAATTTATTTGTAAGAGCACTTATGGATTATGAAAAAATACCCATTGTTTTTGAAAAAGTAAGAAACACTAAAATTATAGGCCAATTTGTCGACAAAGCAAAATCTTATATGAATTTATCTAACGAAAGAAAACTATTAGAAGATGAAACTAAACAATTTCTTCTAGAGTGCAAGGCGCATGTTAATGCCCTTGATAATGAAAAAATTTTTAATTTATTAGCTATCATAAAAGATAAGAAAGATAGTAGTAATGAAGAAAAAATAAGTGCTTTATTTAATGGCAGAAGAAAAATTAAAAAAGAAGAACTAGGAGAAAAGATAACGGGAGGAACTTTAGCAGCAGTATCTGTTGGAGGATTATGGGTTTATTATACACTAACAGCCGATGCCTTTAAAGGTTTATTAGGTAGCGAAGGTTTAGACATTGATACTGGATCTTTTGGGATTGATAATTCTTCTTATCTTCTTTCATCTTTAGCTTTATCATCAGCTTCAGCCATTATTGCTGTTGGAGGTTATGAGACTGGGAAAAATTTATGGGGTCTATTAAAATCAGCAGGGAGCAGTTTTTTCAGCCTCAAGGAAAAAATTAAAAGCTGTTGTTATCCTTCAACAATAGAGGCAAGAAGACAGCCTGTAATTCAAGAAGAAACTAATTTACAACCATATGTTATGGGGACTTTATCTACGGTTCTTGCGGGATTTACAGCAAGTACCGCCTATAGTATTTATGATGATTGGCCTATAGCTAATGAGGTAGCAGCAATGTGTGTATTGACTGCGGCTATTACTTCTCAGTTTACTTTATCTGCATGGGCAGTAAACGGCGCACTAAAAAAATATTCAATGTCAAAAAATCCTAGAGAGCCTCTTCTCACTAAGATTGATATGATCATTAGAAAACTTCCTGATATTTCTAATAATCATTTGAAAGAACTGAGAGAAATAATACTGAAAAATAATTTTAATGTAACTAATTAGTAAAAAATTTAACTTTTATAGGTTTGTTTTACTTCTCATGAAGAGCTACTTACTATTTCAATTACAAAAGATTGATGATCCTATAAGAAAATCATTTTTTACATTACCAGATGATGAATATATTGATTCTATATATAAGTTTAGAAAAAGATCTTATTCCACAGGTTTGATAAAATCTAATCAATTGTCTTGGACAAATGGTAAAGAAAATCCTTTTGAACAAAGTATATATGTTAATAAATACTCTGGTAACACTCAGAGACATTTCAGTCCACTCTCGGATGTTGTAAAGTCTTATTTGGAAAAAGTTTTTTTCATGAATGTTCTAAAGTATTTACCATCTTATGATTACGAAATTGGAGTACATCAAATTCGAGTTGTAGCTGATAGTAAAAATATGGGTTTACCTACACCTGAAGGAATACATCAGGATGGTTTTGACTATGTATCTATACTTTCTATTAATAACCAAAATATTACAGGGGGTACATCTATTTTGCTTAGTTCTGAAAATTACCAAGACATTATTTTTGAACGAGATTTAAGTCCAGGAAATTGCTTACTTTTAAATGATAGAAGACTATTCCATTACGTCTCTCCAATAGTACCCAAGCTTCCAGGAATTTGCTTTAGAGATGTAATTGTCACAACTTTTTCAAAGAAAATCAATTTGGCCCCTTGTTAGGGGGATGTTAAGAAAGGCTCGATTTTGGGTGTAGAAGATATTGATTTTTAAGTATTCCTTGAAATGCAGGTGTCGGCACTTAAGATCATTTTTCATGTCTAATTCTCCTGAATGGGGAAGATAAAACTCTAGGGAAATC
>Ga0075152_10001402_pt1 | contig 17384 bp, 15 predicted proteins | sample JI61114C2DNA_FD_70964 | JGI IMG/M metagenome (GOLD analysis project Ga0075152, IMG submission 70964) | Wastewater effluent complex algal communities from Wisconsin, to seasonally profile nutrient transformation and Carbon sequestration -... | ecosystem: Engineered > WWTP > Effluent > Algae...
ATTGGTGCAGCAACGTCACTTGTCTTCAAGTCTGTATTATATATTGGCGTGTTGCGCCTTAAGTTTAGTTGCATTATATTTTTACGTTGATAGGTCAGATAGAGAAGTGTAGGGGAGAGCCGTCAATCCTGAGCGGCAGCGAAGGAACCAGTTCTAAAAGCCGAGGTTTTACACTAAGGCGAGGAAACGATGAATCAAAAACCTAAAATTTTAACGCTGGATCCTTCGTTTCACTCAGGACTGACGTGTAAGGTCCATGCTCACTTGCCTTCGCTCGCCATGACGCTCGCTACAAATAACTAACTAATAAAAAAACAAACCCCATGCTTGATGAAAAAATAATAATAAAGGATTTGTTACCAGAGTTTAAGTTTGCCAGCGCTGACCAGCAATTGATTATTAATAGAGCCAAAAATTTCATAAAAATCATTCGTTCGAGCAATAAATTCTCCATAGAAGAATTTATCAACAGATTCAGCCTTTCTACCGATGAAGGAGTAGCGATCATATGCCTCGCTGAGAGTTTGCTCCGAATTCCTGACTTAAAAACAAGCAAAGAATTTGTCAGCGATAAATTATCAGATAAATCCTGGGAATCATTTTTATTTAAAAGAGTAAAATCTTTTAAAACAATATTTGCCGCCTTTGGCATTTATTTCTCGGGTAAATTTGTTGATATCATAAAATCAAAAAATATCGTTACAAATGTAATTGATAAATTTGGTCAGCCTATTTTTTTGAAAATCCTTAGAGAAGCCATAATTTATTTAAGTAGAGAATTCGTTTTTGCTGAAGAGATGGATACTGCTATGGAGAAAATGCTGTCATTTCCAGGCTTGACCGGGAAATCTAATTATAATATGGATCCCTCGGTTAAATCGGGGGATGACAGAGGGTACAAATTTGCTTTTGACTTGCTTGGAGAATCTGCGAGAACAAAAAAACAAGCTGAAAAATATTATAAAGAATATCTGGCAGCGATTAAGGTTATTGGGAAGAGCGGGCAGGAATGCGCAGGACGTCATCCTGGCCCCGAAGACCGTCATCCTGAACTTGTTTCAGGATCTCAGGAGGATTTACCCATCTCTTATGAGATCCCGAAACAAGTTCGGGATGACACCCCCAACCTATCCGTCAAACTAACCGCTCTCTACCCCAGGTTTGAATATGCAAAACTAGATGACATCAGGCGTGAATTAATGCCTAAAATTATTAATTTGATTGAAAAAATTAAAGAAAATAATCTGACCATAACTTTTGATGCTGAAGAATCTTTCCGTTTAGATGCTTACATTACTTTTCTTAGTGAAGTTATAGAGAACCCTGTTTTCAAAGATTTTAATGGTATTGGCTTGGTGCTCCAAGCTTATCAAACTAGGAGTTATAAGTTGCTAGGGCAAATAATTGCTTTGGCCAAAAAAACTAACAAACAAATAATGGTTAGGTTGGTTAAGGGAGCTTATTGGGATACGGAAATCAAACATGCTCAGGTAAATGGTTTGGAGTTTTATCCAGTTTTTACCAAGAAAGAGTATACTGATGCAAATTATATTGCTTGTGCTAAGTTGATGCTTGAAAATGGCAAACATATATATCCACAATTTGCCACCCATAATGCGCTAACGGCAGCGACAATTATCGAAGCTGCGGGCGATAAGCCTTACGAGTTTCAAAAACTTTATGGAATGGGCGATGTGTTACATTCCGAGTTGGTTAAAACCAAAGGTGTAAGAATTTATGCGCCAGTTGGAAAATCGGATGATTTACTGGCATATTTAATGCGCCGGATGCTTGAAAATGGTGCAAATAGTAATTTCGTTAGCAAGGTTATTTCGGCGCAAGTTTCAACCTCCGAACTTGCTTATGATTTGCACGATAAGGTTTTAAATTTATTAGACGCTGGCAATAATCTTCCATTGCCAGAAAATATTTACCCAAATAGGAAAAATGGTATGGGCTACGATTTAGGATACAAAACAAATTACGATTATATACAGGAAAAAGTTGCTAGTTATTTTGCAAATATTCATAAGATAGGCTCAGTAATAGATGGCAAAGAAATTATAGATTCAAAAAAATCTAATGAGTATTTTTGTCCGGCAAAAAATGCTGAGAAATTCTCAGAAATTTGCTCATCATCAGCGAGTGAAATTACTCAAGCAATAGATTCAGCACATAAGGCATTTAAGTCTTGGAGCGCGGTGGATGTAAATATTCGGGCCAATATTTTAGATAGCGTGGCAAATGCCTTAGAAAAAAATAAATTTGAGCTATATGCGCTTTTAATCAAAGAAGGCGGGAAATCAATTCATGATGCAATAAACGAAGTCATCGAAGCCATTGATTTCTGCAGGTATTATGCCAATCAAGCGCGTAGTATCATGCAAGATAGAATTTTGCCAGGCCCTACTGGCGAGAGAAATATTTTATCCATGCATCCAAGAGGAGTGTTTTTGTGCATAAGCCCGTGGAATTTCCCGCTTGCGATATTCATAGGTCAAATAGCTGCGGCATTAGTTTCCGGTAATACGGTTATTACAAAACCTGCGGGCCAAACATCAGTCATCGCCAATTTTACCGTAAAATTAATGCATAAGGCCGGCGTTCCAACGCATGCCTTGCAGCTGGTTATTACTTCCGGCAGCAACATTAGCAATTATGCTACAACAGATGATAGGGTTGCTGGGGTAGTATTTACTGGCTCGAATGCTACAGCTAAAGCTATTAATATGACGCTGGCTTCGCGTGATTCTGGAATAGTACCCTTTATTGCTGAAACGGGCGGGCAAAATGCGATGATTGTCGATAGTTCTGCATTACTTGAGCAGGTAACTGACGATGCTCTTATATCGGCTTTTTATTCGGCGGGGCAAAGGTGCTCAGCGCTGCGCGTGTTATATATTCAGGAAGAAATATATGATAACCTACTTGGTATGATTAAAGATGCTACAGAACTGCTTAAAATTGGTGACACTACTGATTTTAGCAACGATATTGGTCCCGTGATTGATAAAAATTCTTTTGATAATTTGAATAGGCATATAGAGGAGATGCAAAAAGCTGGATTTAAAATTTATGCTCACCCACAAAGTGGTACTCTGAAAGGTGGCAATTATTTTTACCCGTCTATTATAGAAGTAAATTCGATCAACGACATTCCAGACGAAAATTTTGGGCCCATTTTGCATGTAATAAAATATAAAAGCAAAAATATCGATAAAATTATTGAAGAAATAAATAATTACGGATATGGCCTGACATTTGGTATTCATAGCCGAATAGAGGAAAAAATCGAATATTTAAGATCGCGCATTAAGGCCGGTAATATTTATACAAACCGCTCGATCGTTGGCGCGAAAGTGGAGTCGCAACCTTTTGGTGGGGAGAATAAATCTGGCACTGGTTTTAAAGCTGGTGGCCCGCATTATCTGCTCAAATTTATGTTAGAGCGTACCACTTCGTATAACCTAACAGCTATCGGTGGCAACGTGGTGTTGCTTCGGGGGTAAGAAGAGAGGTGTCGTATTTGCTAAGGGGTCGTTAAAAGCTGAAAAATGGCTTCCTGAAGCGAAGCTGAGTGATCCAGTGCTGAAAGCTGTGGTTTTTTACAATTGTTGAGGGAGCGCTTCTCCTTGTAGACGAGGCTTTTAGAACTGGACCCCTCGGGCACGCTGGCCGGGAGCCTGTGGCTTTTATCTTCGATCTTGCGGGTTGTTTAGTTACTCTCCCGTGAAGTCAGACTTGTGCTTGCGATTATGATCGTGTGCATGTTCAAGAGCTTGTGGATTATCATGCTCGTACTCATGTGTATGTACGTGGCCGTGTTCGTGCTGGCAATGAGGTCCGTGAACATGTTCTTCTTCGTGCTCATGTTTAGCAGCCTTTGCTTTTTTAGTTGGCATTACTGGGCCGTAATCTTGCTCGTCATGACTCTCAAGTAATTTTTCTAATTTTTCTTTTGTATAAGATTTTTCAGTTAATTTTACTTCTTTTTCGAAAATATTCCGAACTGCTTTATCTTCTAAAATAGGACCTTTCAAAGACTCAAGAGCCTCAGAATTTTTAAGATATAAATTAATTACTTCATTTTCTCTACCAGGAAATTGTCTGGCTTGAGCCATAACTGCTTTATTAATATCAGCTTTTTCAATTTGCAATTTATGTAGTTTTACATATTCAGCAAGCATTAGGCCAAGTTTAACTCTTCTGGAAGCAAGTTTAGTAAAATATGCATCTTGTTCTTTAGCAGATTTTCCATCAAGTTCTTCATCTTGCATTTGACCAGCTTGATTTCTCAAAATACTTACTTCTCTCTCAAGCAGTGCTGCCGGTATATCAAATTTTAACATGCCTTCAAGCTTATCGAATAAATCCATTTTCATCATGGTTTCGATAGGCTCGTCATAAGACTGGCTTATATTTTTTGTAACTTGCTCTTTTAATTTTGCTAAATTTTCAAAATTGAATTTTTTAGCAAATTCATCATCAAGTTTTGCAGGGCTCTCGCTATGTACAGCTAAGACTTGAACTTTAAATTCAGAAGGTTTGCCAGCTAAAGATTTTTCATGATATTCTTTCGGAAAAGCAACTTTTACTGATACATCATCGCCAGCTTTAGAGCCAATTAATTGATCTTCAAAACCCGGAATAAAAGCACCGCTACCAAGCACTAATTTGTGAGCGGTTAATTTGCCACCTGCAAATGCTTTATTATCGACATAGCCAACGGCGTCAATAGTTACTTGATCGCCTTTTTTAGCTTTTGTTTTACTCTCTTTTGTGTAGTCCTTAGCAAGACCAACTAATTGCTCCATTTGTGCGTCAATATCCTTATCTTTTACCTCAAGGATTGGCTTTTCAATTGCGATTTTTTTAAAGTCAGGCATTGAAATTTCAGGAAGTAATTGGTATTTCAAAGTAAATTCCAAGTCTTTGTTTTCTTCACTCTTTAGGTCTGATACTTCCGGATCCATAAGGATTCTTAAATCCTTATCCTTGGCGATATCGCTCATCGCTTTCATGATTTTGTTTTTCACAGCATCTGACCGTAAAGCCAAACCATATTTCTTCTGCAGAACAGAAGCCGGCACCTTGCCAACGCGAAAACCATCAAGTTTTGCAGTTTTAGCCAATTTAGCTAGCTCTTTTTCAATTTCAGAACTAACTTCCTTTGCTGGAATAGTTACTTTGATGTGAAAATCAGTAGAATCATTTTTTAGTTCGGTAGTTTTCATACTAGACCTAATTTGAGTATATATTAGTAATATTTGGTACGGATGGAGGGACTTGAACCCCCACGCCTCGCGGCGCTAGAACCTAAATCTAGTGCGTCTACCAGTTCCGCCACACCCGCATTATGAGTTTAAAGGATAATCATCCCTTAAAGAACTCAATTAGTGAAGTATAATACACGTTATACAATCTTTGTAAATCACTAATTTTGGTATGTTCATTAATTTTATGCGCCTCACTTGAGTTTAACCCGAACTCCACAACCTCGGAATATTTATGAATAAACCGCGCATCAGACGTACCGCCGCTTGTGCCGATTGATGGTTTGATTTTACATTCTTGTTCAACGATATCAGCAAATTGCTTCATTCGCGCCGAATATGTTTGGATAAACGATTCAGCTGAAGCGCGATATTTTAGGTCAAATATTACCTCATGTTTAGCAATTAGTTCCATTACCATTCCGGCGATTGAGCTGGAGGTGTGCAAATCATTAAAACGAACATTGAATTTCATCGAGGCCGTTTCAGGAATGATGTTAGTTACGTTATTACCTACGTCAATAGAGGTGATTTCTAAGTTAGTTTTAGTGAAGAAATTGGAGGGCAGGGAAGGGGCGATGCTCCCTGAGTGAAACGAAGGGTCTAGCTCTAAAACTCGAGGCTTTTGGTGCAATGGCTCTTCTTCTTTTTGTGATAACCATCGGCTTTTAGAACTCGATCCCTCGCTGTCGCTCAGGACGCTCATTTCTGATGTCCCAACATTTGCGTCAAAATCCACCTCAACCAAATCAGCTGCTATTTTTACCAAACTAGTAACCGGATTCATCGCTTTTAGAGGATAGGCCACGTGTCCTTGTTTGCCTTGTACTGTTAGGTCAAAATTGATACTCCCACGACGACCTATTTTAATTGTATCACCAATTTCTTCTTCCGAAGTTGGTTCGCCCAAAATGGTAAAATCAATTTTTTCTCCTTTAAGTTCCAAATACTCAAGCATCGCTTTGGTGCCATACTTTGCTCCACCTTCTTCGTCGCTAGTTAATAGAAAACTAATGGAGCCATTTGGTTTTTTGTTGGTCTTGAGATAATTGAGTGCTGCAAGCAGGGAGGCGGCAATCGCGCCTTTCATATCAACCGCGCCTCGGCCATATATTTTATCTTCATCGATTGTTAGCTTGAAGGGGTCAGAGATCCATAATTCCGGATGCATTGGCGGAACTACATCCACATGACCTGCAAAGCAAATATTGGGCGCGCTATCGCCATATTTTGCATATAAATTTGTCGTAGATTCTTCTTTTTCGCCAAAGATTTGAATATCTGTGACGAAGCCGGCTTCTTGCAAGAGCTTGGCAATATATTCTATCGATCCGCTGCTTTTTGGCGTAATGGATTTGAAACTGATGAGTTTAGTGAGAATTTCTAAGATTTGATCTTTCATGATTCTATTTAGAATTAAAATAGAATCATAACATAGGTTAAGGCGATTTAAAAGTTACAATTAGTGTTTACAAATTGCTACCGAAGCCGTCATGACGAGGAGTGCGTAAGCACGGCGTGGCCATCTAGTCTAAACTATACTTTTCTGGATGGCCACGGCCGGCCTGTGGCCTCCTCGCCATGACGGGCTAATGATTTATTAATTTTCCTCCTCGCTGCTATCAATATGATTTTTGCCTATGTTTTCTTTTTCATCAGTATTTTCAGTATTTGAAAAAACAAGCATTTCAAAAACATTATTCTTTTCGTCATTTAATGAAAGAGGCTGATGTACAACTACTTGTCTTTGATCTCCTACCGAAATTGTTGCCGGGCCGTGGATATCTTTCTCAATCGTTATAATGCGAGGCTCATCAAATGCACCAGGTATGATTTGCGTGCCAGCTTTTAGTATCCCACCTTCTTTAATAGTAAGAATATTACAGTTAATATCTATAGCCTTAGCATCAATAGTACCAAAAACAGAACCACCATTTTCTATTGTTATATTGGTAGCATTCCCTCTCATAATAAGATTTGGCAAATTATGGTGATCATTAATAACCATTGGACCAAAGTTATATGGCTGGTTCTCATTGTCATGAATTTCAAAGTTCAGTTGTTGAGCATGATGTGAAAAACTATCTAAAATCACTTCTCTGTGAGAACCCAAACAAATGGTTATAGGCCCCTCGATGTCATTGGCTAGCGTAAAAATCTCCGAAGTTGGGCCAGAATTAATCCTTGTACCAGCTTTTATTTTTCCTCCTTCTTCAATAAAAATAAAATCTTGGCTTGCTGCGCTGCAGGTAGCATTTATTTCGCCTACAAATGAAGCATTGTTTTGGATATTTAAAGAAGTGTTTACCTCCAAAGAAAGTGATGGATTATACAGGTGTTCATTAATAATAATTGCCTCAACATTGTTTTGTTGGTTTTGGTTGTTAATTTCTCCTAAAGTACCAGTAATACTGAATCCTTCTGTAAAATTCATTGAACCAAAGTTTGCCTTGTCATTTTCTTTCATAATAAATACCTTTTTAAGTTGTGTTAATCTAGTGTAAGCTCATGCTAACATGCTTTAATATAGGCGTCAAGGGGAGCATGAGCTTCTTCAGGGCATTGCTAATAACGATTGGTAAGAAATCGTCAGTCTTGAGCGTTAGCGAAAGATCCAGGGATAAAAACACCGGTTTTGATATAATGGTTTTATTATCTAATTATAAAATTGCAACATTTAGTACTGGACCCCTCGCTGCCGCTGAAGGGCTGACGGCCCCGTACCAACTGTTGTTTAGCAATGTCATTCTCTTAGCAACTCATTTAGAGCTGTTTTTTCGCGCGTTTTTTTGTCTACCTGCTTGATGATCACTGCGCAATAAAGTGACGGTAAATCTGGTCGCGTACCAGGCAATGCTCCAGGAACAACAACCGAATAAGCCGGCACTTTGCCGTAAATAATCTTACCGGTATGCCGGTCAACAATTTTGGTAGATGCGCCAATAAACACGCCCATGCTAATCACGGCGCCTTCTTCAACGATTACCCCTTCAACGATCTCTGAGCGAGCGCCGATAAAGCAATTATCCTCAATAATAACAGGTTTTGCTTGCAGGGGCTCAAGGACTCCGCCAATACCGGTGCCACCGGAAATATGACAATTTTTGCCGATATAAGCACATGAGCCAATGGTAGCCCAGGTGTCAACTAATGTCCCCTCACCTACATGGGCGCCAATATTGATAAAAGAGGGCATAGCTATGACGTTTTTACCGATATAAGCTCCGCGTCTGATAAAAGCCCCGGGTACGATGCGAGAGCCGTGTTCTTTAAAATCGTTTTCAGAATAATTTATACTCAATGGGTCAATTTTATCGTACCATTTCATGCAATTTCCGTCATAAATTTTCATATCAGAAATTTTGAAATTTAATAAGATGGCTTTTTTTATCCATTCATTGACCTGCCACTGATCCCTTGCCTTCTCGCAAACAGAGATTTTTCCCGTTTCAAGATGGATTAATATTTCTTCAATCAGCTTTTTAGCTTTTGCATATTGGTCATTGTTTTTGGTGAGGAAGTCTCTGTTTTGCCAAAGTTCTTCTATTTCTGTGATATAATTTTGCATTATGTGTCTCAAATAAACATTGAATAAAGTAATAAATAGCCTTATCTTAATTATTTTCGTGCGATTTAAAAGTAATTTTTAAGAAAATAAACATAATGTATATCGCTTGCCCAAAATGTGAGACCAAATTTGTCGTGACTGCCGAGCAAATAGGTAGTCATGGTAGAAAAGTTAAATGTTCAAAATGTGCAAATATTTGGCATCAGAAACTTGATAATAATGTAAAAATCGAGCCCAAACCAGCTCCATTAAGTACAACTCCAGTTGCTATTGGTAATGGCGTTAATTTACCGGCATTGCTTCCCATTAAAATGCCATCGTTTTTATATGGTTTACCTGTTTTGCTAATTGGCATGATTATTTTCATGGTCACAACTTTATTTTCAAATGTTTTTGAAGTTCATTCTATTTTAAATAATAAAAACTTAAGCACTCATGATTTGCAAATAACTAATGATAAAGAGGGGGGTAAAATCCTGGTGAGTTATAAAATACTCAATACTTCAGATAAAAATGTAAAAATGCCTTTAGTTAGAATCAGATTGCTCGATAAAAATAATAGAGTTATAAACACGAAAATTGATGATTATAGCAAAATAGAATTATCTCCAGGGCAGAATGTCTATATTAATACCGAGTTTGCGGATGCGCCGCTCGAGGCTGAAAATATCGATATCACGCTTGGTAATAAATTGGATTTTATCTTGTGGTGAGGGGTAACTGGCGAACCGTCAATCCTGAAGCGAAGCTGAAGGACCCAGTTCTAAAGGTTCAAATTCTTGATGCAGCGTTGCCCCCACTTTGGTGGTAAAACTTCGGTTTTTAGAACTGGATCCCTCAGCTTCGCTTCAGGATTGACGCCATGGATACAATTCCACTACCCCTTCTCAATCACCGTTTTTCCATTCATATAAGGTATTAAAACCTCAGGAATCCTAATAGAACCATCTTCATTTTGATAGTTTTCTAGCACAGCTACAAGCGTTCTTCCAACAGCAAGGCCTGAACCATTTAGTGTGTGAACAAAATTTGTTTCCTTAGCATTGATTTCCTTGTAGCGAGCTTTCATCCTACGGGCTTGAAAATCGCCGCAATTTGATACGCTAGAAATTTCTCTATATTTGTTCTGTCCGGGTAGCCATACTTCTATATCATATGTTTTTTTTGCGCAAAATCCCATATCACCAGTACAAAGCATCATTACTCTGTATGGAATTTCAAGCCTCTTTAGAATTTCTTCAGCCGCGCCTAACATATGCTCATGTTCAAGTTCAGACTCGGCGGGCGTGGTAATAGTAACAAGTTCTACCTTGCCAAATTGATGATTCCGAATCATTCCTCTTGTGTCTTTGCCTGCGCTTCCAGCCTCAGAACGAAAACAATTTGTATAGGCAACATATTTAATTGGCAGCTCTTCCCGTTTCAAAATACTATCTGCTACCATGTTTGTTAGAGGAACTTCGCCCGTTGGTATAAGCCGATATTTATTATCATGCGTTACATATGAATCATCGGCAAGTTTTGGTAATTGCCCCGTATTATACATAGCTTCCGGGCGAACAAGAGCCGGTGGAGACATTTCTTCGAACCCAAAATCATTTGTATGAGTATCTAGCATAAAGCTAATAAGTGCTCTCTCAAGACGCGCTAGATCGCCTTTTAAAGTAACAAACCTACTACCTGATATTTTAGCCGTCTGCTCAAAATCCATCATGTCAAGATCACGACCTAAATCAAAATGTTCTTTGGCAAATTTCGCTTCAGTAGGTTTACCAAAATCGCGAATCAACTTATTCATGCTCTCGTCAGTACCATAGGGTACATCTGGTGCTGGTAAGTTCGGGATATTATCAAGTATATCTTGCAGTGTATCTTTTTTAGTTAAAGCGCTATTTAATTCAAGTAACTTGTCATTTATATGTTCAACATCTCTTTTTATATCTTCAAATTCCCTGGATAATGTGCCTTTTAAACTACCAAGTTTTTTTGATTTTTGATTCTTTGCTTGTTGGAATTCTTGAATAAGAGTAGTTAGTTGTCTTTTTTCTTCATCTAACTTTATGATTTCAGTTACATCAACTTTTATTCCTCTTTTTGAAAGGGCTTCGTTGAATTCTTTTTTATTTTCCCTGATCCATTTAATGTCTAACATTTTTACCTATTTCTTTTTTTTTCAACAAACTTACACATAACAATTGAAATTTCATATAATATAATTAGCGGCATTGCAAGTGCTATCTGACTTAAAACGTCTGGAGGCGTTAAAATAGCAGCCATGATAAAAATTATTACAATAGCAAATCTTCTTTTGTTTTTTAGTCCTTCTGAAGTAATTAATTTAAGCACACATAATATCAGCATTACGATAGGTAACTGCGAAGCAAGCCCAAAAGCAGTAACTAGTTGCATTACAATACTTAAATATTCACTAACCCTGGCCTCTAATATAATAGGTAATGATGAATTTGAATTTTCAAAACTCAAAAAAAATTGCCAAGCTTGGGGCATTATTAAGTAAAAGACAAAAAATCCACCGAGATAAAATAACAATGGTGAAATTATGAAAGCTGGCACTACTAAGGTCTTTTCATGTGCTAATAATCCTGGCGCAATAAAACTATATAATTGATAGGCAATAAGTGGAATAACTATTAAAAAGGCCGCCCAGAAACTAAGCTTTACATAAGTAAAAAAAGCTTCTGCCATGCCTGTATAAATCATCTTCCTCCCATGCTGATCAGTAGCATTTGCCAGAGGTTTCAAAATAAAACTATATATATCGTCACTAAAATAATAACAAAAAAGAAAAGTACTTAAAAAAAATGTAGCAATAATTAAAAAACGCCTTTTTAGTTCCAAAAAATGTTCTTTAAAGGTATATTTTTTCATTGTTCCAAAATTTCATCTTTCTTACTATCATCTATAATTTCTTCATCTTTTTCAATATTTGTTTTAGGTAAAGTAATAGATTTCAAAGTATCTTCCGGTAAGAAGAGTATCGAGCTTTTTAATAATCCCTCTAAAAAATCACTAGTTTTGGAGGTGCTAAGCCAATCAGGATATTTTTTCGTATCAAGATTTGAAACTAACTCTAGACTATTTTGGGCTTTTAAATAAGATCCAGAGGAAAGAACGGCTACCACCGTAAATATAATAACGGAAATAATCAGGCCTCTTAAAACTCCAAAAACTACACCCAAAGATCTATCCAAAGCTCCACCGCTGATAGGATTAAATAAAGCAACTACTTTTGATGTAGCAAATGTTAAAACTACTAAAGAAATAACATAAGCAACAACGCCGCTAAAAATTGAAGCAAAGAGCTGGTTTTCAATATGACCGATAAAAAGTGCTTTTATATATGGAAACAAAATTATGGCTGCAACAATAGAAGCTACAAAACCCAGGAGATTAATAACTATATTTAGCATACCTTTATATAGGCCAAGTATGGTAGAAATAATAATTATAGTAAAAATGGTAATATCAAAAATAGTGAACATCATAATTTTAAAATTGTTTTATTGGTAATAATGTAGTCAAATTTTATATCGTGTTTTTCGCTTGGCAAATATTCTATCAAAAATTCATCAAAACACACCCCTATTTTTATAGGAGCTGTGGTAGTAATATTCTTCCGCTCGAAAAAGTACTTATCATAATATCCGCCACCAAAACCAAGTCTATGACCTTTTATGCTATAAGAAAGCCCCGGCGCAAAAATAACATTTGGAATAGATGCGCTATCAGACACTGGTTGCATAGTTCCTTTTTCGCATTTTTCTAGTTTATCACCTATTTTATAATATACAAATTTTATCTTATTATCTTCTATCTTAGGCAGAGAAACAGCCCACTTGCTATTTAACATTATTTTAGTTAAATCCGGTTCTCCTTTAAGGGGTAAATACAATCCTAGCTCCCACTTGTGGGTTAAGTCTTTGTATAAAGCGCTAAGAAGCGTTTGTACATTTTTTATAATTAAATCATTTTCAGTATAGAATTCATCTATATCAAAATGTTTTCGTTCTATTAAAATTTCTTTTCTAATAGCATTTTTTAAATTAGACATTACGCCTCTTCCAACTCGGTGAGCATTTCTTTTATTAACCCTGTTCCATCTTTATTGGTTATCAGAAGTTGACCATTTTTTAAAACGACTATTGTATCTTTCAGATTAATAACCACTGTTTGCTTCGCATCTGAACTAATATATGAGTTTGTAACATTACGAGTAATAACTTGACCTTGAATATTATTTTGATCATCGTTTCTTTGATCAAGATTCCATATTGCCTCCCAGCTACCAAGGTCACTCCATTTGAAATGAGCTTTGACTAATGCCATGGAGTTTAAATTTACAGATATAGCATCATCAAAAGAAATAGAGGGTAAATTGCGGTATAATGATCGCTCCAGTTCCACTATATTTTCAAGTGACAGGTTGTCAGGAAAGGCTTTAGATAATGCCGCTGTTATGTCAGGAATAAATTGACCGGCCAGTTCTAAAACATAATTAATATCAAAAAAATAAATTCCTGAATTCCAGAAATATTGCGACATATCAAATGATTTTATTATTTCTTTGCTTGGTTTTTCAATAAATTCTGAAGCTAAATACAAGTCGGTCTCCTCGTAATGGTTGGTTTTTATATAACCAAAATTTGAATTATGGCAATTTGGGCTAATTCCTATGACGCTGAATTTATATTTTTCTGTGGCTTTGGCAGATTTTATTAAGGCTTTTTTGTAGCTTTTTTGATTTTCTATATAGTGATCAGATGGAATAAGAGCAATCGCATCAAAACCCTGAGCTTTAGCGTAATAGGAGGCTATAATTGCACATGGAGCGGTATTTTTTTGATCCTGTTCAAAAATTATTTTAGAGCTTGAATTGATCTCGTCTAATTGCTCCAGGATAATTTTTTTATGAACAATATTAGCTACAATCAAAGGAATTCCCAAATGAGCATTGCGCAAGACTGTATTTTGAAATGAACTTAAATTATCAAAATATTTAATAAATTGCTTAGGATTGATTTTTTGTGATAAAGGCCATACGCGACAACCATTTCCGCCAGCCAATATCACCGGTTGTATCTTCACTTTCTTAAGCCTCCTATAGTTTTTGTTTTGGTAATATATTAATTATTAACGATAAGTGTCAATTGGTAGCTTTTGTTAACGGTTGTGAATGTTTTGGCTGTAGATATATATACCACAAATTTTATTTGATTATAGTTTATGAACTATAACGATATATAATAACTGTTAGCAAAAACCTGCGAGGTTAACTATTTGGTTTGACAATGCTATTAGTAAAGCTTAAGATAGTGACATATATTAACAGAACTTAAAATTATGAGATGTTCATCTTACTGCACTGCTGAAGAATATATTTTAAATAACGACACAGTGGTTGCCCTTAAAAAAATCGAAGTTAATTCCGAGTTTATCGAAAAGGTACTTCATTATCAAATTGCTAGTAAAAAAGACGAGCATTTTATAGATGTGTTTTTATTTACTTTTGGCTGTGTGATAATCTGGGGTGCAAGTGAGGCTGAAGAAGAAGAAATTCTTAAAAAGTTAAATTTTCTTGAAAAAGCCAAACATAAGGAGCTTCATTCAGAATTTATTGGTTTTGGTTATAATGATGCTGAAGATCGGACCTACATTAATGAGGAAAAAAATATTATCATTCTTGGTAATAAGTCAACCTTAGTGAAATTGTCTGCGTCTCATGCCCTCGCACAATCGGTCAAATTGAACGAGCTCGAAGAGTCGGTAATCGATTTGCTGAAACAAACTAAACCTATTCAGAAAGAACTTGCTAAAACTGGTAGTGTGTCATTATCTAAATCTGAGTTATCTAAACAACTTGGAAAACTATTTAATACACGGTATTCTATAAATTTGCATAGTGATATCTTGGATATTCCTGAATTTTTCTGGCGCCGTCCGAGTTTTGAGCCTATATACCATATGACTGTGGAATTTCAGGATATCATATTAAGGCAAGGTATACTTAACAATCATCTTAATTTGATTCATGAACTTTACACTGTTCTCTCAAGTGATTTGAATCATAGACATTCCTCAAGGTTAGAGATAATTATTGTTCTGCTAATTACCATGGAGGTGATACTTGCACTGAGTAATCATGATGTCATGAGCAAATTACTTAGTTTGTTTTAGGTAGATATGTGATATTAGGACAAGGGCAAAACCGTCAATCCTGAGCGCAAGCGATGGACCCAGTTCTAATTGTTGTAGTTTATCACAATTTGATGAAGAATTATTGTGCCAAGAACCGAAGCTTTTAGAACTGGGCCCCTCACTTCGGTCAGAGAGCCCCGGGTTATGTTATCGAATTACCATTTAATATTGACTCATCCCGTTTGTTAATATAAAATAACCGCTTGAATAATTAAAAAATATTTACATCTAAAATGAAAAAAATACACATTATCTTTCTTGCTTTCACGTTGTTTTTCTTATCATCATGTTTTGATATCAAAGATGAAAATACATGGATCGTAGGTACAAGTGCTGACAACCCGCCTTATGAATTTATGCAAGACGGTAAAATAGTTGGTTTCGACATTGATTTAATTAATGAGATTGCAAAAACTTTGAATAAAAAGGTTGAGCTCAAAAATATGGAACTTCATAGTTTGCTCGCGGCGGTATCGAGTAAAAATGTGGATATAGTTATAGCTGGATTAACCCCAACACCGGAGCGAGAAGAAAAAGTTGATTTTTCTATTCCTTATACTTCTACGAGCATTGCCTTTTTATATAGAGGTGAAGATAATTTTGCAGAGCCTAAAGATTTAAAAGGTAAAATTGTTGGTGCTCAACTCGGTTCAACTTGGAATATCATCGCTAATGATTTAGCCGAGGTAAATGATTTTAAGGTCAGCTCTTTAGCTAGTAATTTGATGCTTGTAGAGGATTTAAAAGCAAACCGCATAGATGCTGTAGTTTTAGAAGATTTTCAGACTGATAAATTTATCGAGATTTATCCGCAGCTCGCTAAATTTACGACACAGGACTTGGGCTCTACATTTGCTGTTGTATTGCCAAAAAATTCTTCTCATAAAAAAGATATAGATGAAGCAATTATGGCTTTGAAAAGTAACGGTACTATCCAAACTTTAAGTAAAAAATGGGGGCTAATTGGTGCAGAGTGACCAATTTAAAGCAGCTGTTGGTAAATATCCGACAGGAGTATGTGTTATATCGACAAAATATAACAATAAGCTCTATGGCTTTACAGCTAACTCTTTTGCTTCCGTGTCACTTGACCCAGCTCTAATTTCTTTCTGTTTAAATAAAAAAGCTGGGAGTTTCTCGGCTTTTTTAAATTCCCCATATTTCGTCGTCAATATTTTAGCGGATAATCAAAGTCAGGTTGCCAAGCGTTTTTCCTCTTCTGTTGCTAATAAATTTCAAGATCTTGATTATAAAGAAAATGACTTTGGTATAACTATTATTTCTGGTGCTTTAAGTTTTATAGAATGTGAGAAATATAACCAAATTGAGTGCGGAGATCATTATATTTTTGTAGGCAAAGCTTTGAAAGCAACAATAAATAATGATATAAATAATAAATCGCCTTTAGTTTATTATGGAAAAACTTATATGGAACTTAAATGACTATTAAAATAGGTGTACATGGCGCTTCAGGGAGGATGGGGCTTGCTCTTGCAGAAGCAATTGCTAAAGATAGTAGATTTTATCTAGCAGCTAAATATTCTAGAAGCTATGAGTTTAGTACCTTGTTAGATTTGGTTTTATCATCTGATGTAATAATAGATTTTTCTTCCCCGGACGGACTTTTTCCTCTCTTGGAGATAGCTAAAACCTATCATAAAAAAATTCTTATTGGTACGACTGGTTTAGTTGAGCAACATTTTCATCAAATAGAAAAAGCTGCTCAAGTAATTGCTGTTTTGCATGCTCCAAATACTAGCATTGGCGCAAATTTATTGATAGAAATGGCTGGTAAAATGGCTAAAGTTCTGGGTGGCTACGATGCTGAAATTATTGATTTGCATCATCAATATAAAAAAGACGCCCCATCGGGTACAGCCCTTGCAATTGGGAAAAATATAGCTTTAGCAAAAGAGCAAAAGTTTGAAAATGTGGCTGTTTTTAATAGAGTAAATAAGGGTGAGCGACAAAATGACGAGATAGGTTTTTCATCCATAAGAGCGGGTGGTATTTGGGGTGAACATGAAGTGATCTTTGCAAATTCCAGTGAAGTTATAACTTTGGGAGCTAGGGCTTTATCTAGGGATGTATTTGCAGATGGGGCATTGACGGCAGCGCATTGGTTGAATTCAAAAGGTCCTGGCTTGTATACAATGAAAGAAGTGCTGGAGATTTGATTTTTTGTCATCCCGGGCCGAAGGGCCCGGGATCCATGCCTCGTTCAAAGCTGGATTCCGGACACCAAAACTCACAATTAAGCGCTAAAGCGCTTGTTCGTTTAGGTTACGGGATGACAACTACCCAATTATTTTTTCTTTACTTTCTCC
>Ga0075152_10001405_pt1 | contig 17377 bp, 11 predicted proteins | sample JI61114C2DNA_FD_70964 | JGI IMG/M metagenome (GOLD analysis project Ga0075152, IMG submission 70964) | Wastewater effluent complex algal communities from Wisconsin, to seasonally profile nutrient transformation and Carbon sequestration -... | ecosystem: Engineered > WWTP > Effluent > Algae...
CGGATCAGGGTCGTTTACAAAATTATCATACTGCGGATAACCATCATCAAATACACCTGCATAAAAACTTCTGCTCTTCCTGCGTTTTTTATAATCAGTGGTCGGGTTTCCTGTTGCATCTGTTAATGTGCCGGATGCATTACTGGTAAAGAAAAAACCAAATGGCTGCATGCCGCTGAGGTTGATAGACTTTATATAATAATTATTACCTGCCTGGTTAGGCACTGCAGTAAATAAAGAGAAACTTGAAGACAGGCGGTTGGTTGCAGAAGTTGCATTAAATGACCAGTATTTGGCATGTAAGCGGCCTTTTTTTTCTGTGGTTCCGCTATAAACTGAAAAATCCCACAGGTTGTAATAATCACGGTTTGTACTGGCTCTAAGGCCGCCGGCAACAGTGCCGTCATCCAGTATTTCAATGGCCAGGTCAATGGCGGATGATTCTATAACCGGAAATGTATAACTGAGTGCATTATATCCTGCTCCACCTACAATTGCGGAAGGGCCGGCAACCATTTGTGCATAGGTACTTATTACACCCGTTGCGGCATCCAGGTTTACTCCATCTGTAGAAAAAAGATCTGTTACCGATACTACCGTATTATTATCCAACCTGCGCAACTGTATACGAACGGTATTATTCACAACACCGTTTACATCATTGCGTGCCAGGCCAAAATACAATACCTCTCCCGGCTTGATGCGGACTTTTAACCGGTGGTCGGCATTAAAATTCGGTTCGGTTGGCGCAGCCAGGAATGTAAGGGAGTTATTGGCATCACCATTTTGCAGGTAACCAACAAACTGGTTAACACCATTGGCCGGGCCGGTATTAGCAGGTGTGAGATTCTTACCACCTTCTGCTAAGGATGCAAAGGATGATAATAAAAGTAAAAAAGTAAAGATCTTTTTCATACAATTTAAAATTTATTGGGGGAATATAATGGGGAAATTCTTAAAGTAATAACGGTAAAGTGTAAATGTAATAGTGTGATTGTACCAGTTGAAAAGAGTGGTGCAAATATTCCGGTAATTTATACGGATACAGAAAAATATTCCGTTAAATGCAGGATTGAGCCAGGCCAAAGAAAATACTACATGCATTAATATGTGTTTGGGGTAAACAACTGTTTAAAATCCTTGAACAGCACACTATAACTTTAAAGTGTAAATGTAATTTATATATATCGAATAATAAAAATATTATGGTACCGGAATACAAATTTTAAAAAGCCCCTTTCAACTATGAAAGGGGCTACATACAAACATATACACAAACACAGTTTTTGAGTTACACATTTTAAAAGTGTAACATTGGAAAATGAGTTCCAGTTTCTTTTCTTTAATTCTGAAATGGCTAATCTTATTTGAACAAGTACATTTTTAATCAGGTTTTTTCCCATCCAGGAAAGTATTGATCGTTCCGATTTCTGCCTGGTTATTTTCATCAGATTTCACAGTATAGTTGCTGTAAAAACTTTCTACATCGGCAATCTGGTTGTGTATTTCCATATTGCGGCGAAGGTAAGCAGGTACCGTCTCAAACTCATTGTTAGGATCGGCTGCATTAACATTGAATGATAAATTACGCAGTTTTGCAATACGCTCCGTAGCCCGGCGCCTGAGTTCTTCTGTTTCGTCCTGCATCGCGGGCTCCTCAACAGTTGATATCATGATGGGCTGAGTCTGATCTTCTGGCTTTTCCTCCGCCGCCTTTTGGGAATCTTTAACTACCAGTTGCATTTCAATTACAGGTTCGTCTTCCTGAAATGATATCTGCAAAGGAGTTGGTTCCTCGCTCGTATTGGATTTCTGTGCCGGCTGTTCCTCCACATAAATTTGTGCAGGCTTTGCCAAATAACCACCTGACGAAAGGGGATTACTGTTTGCTTCTTTATTATTAGTTACTTCCTGTTTGCTTTTATCTTCAGCTACAGGTTCTTGTTTTTTCGGAGGAGTTGGAGTTGCTAATTCAACATCAAATGCCACAATGGGAACCTGATCTGCGGCCGAAGATATTTCAAAAAAAACAGGCTTTTCATCAGATTTGTCCACAGTATTTTTACTAAGTGTTTCTACTGGTTGTTTGGGAAGTTCTGGATCTCTTTCAACAAGTGTTACCATCATCGGATCAGGCTCTGCAATTACTGTTGTTTTTTCTTCTAAAGAAAGTATGATCTTTTCTTCATCCTGCACTTGCTCCTGAACTACAACTGTTTCTTCTGCAGCCTGAACTGCAGGCTGCTGCACAGCTTCAGCTTTTTTTGGCATTTCAAGTTCAAGTACAATTTTCTGATCTTTATTATCAGCAGCCACCGGTTTTGTTTCCCTTGCAAATGGATCTTTGTGTTCAAACCCGGTTGCAATCAGTGTTATGCCAATTTCATTTCCAAGACTGTTGTCATACCCTAATCCAAGGATCACATCTGTATCATCACCAGCCTGGCTCAGCAAATAACTTTGTATCACTTCTACCTCATCCATTGTAAACTCATGTTCACCTTCAGCTGAGTTGATATTGATCAATATCCATTTTGCTCCGCGGATATCGTTGTCATTCAGCAACGGTGATGTAAGAGCATTTTCTATAGCCAGTTGCGCCCTGTTCTCACCTTCAGCCGAAGCACTGCCAAGTATAGCCACACCGCCATTACTCATTACTGTGCATACATCCGCAAAATCTACATTTATCTGCCCGGTACTATTTATCACATCTGTTATACATTTTGCTGCAGTTGCCAGTACATTATCGGCTTTTGCAAATGCCTCTTTCATTTTTAAATTTCCAAACTGGTGACGAAGTTTATCATTGCTGATCACCAATAAAGTATCTACATGATTTTTTAACAGCATGATTCCTTCTTCAGCCTGTGCAATTCTTTTCTTTCCTTCATAAGCAAAAGGTGTTGTAACAATACCCACGGTAAGAATGCCGAGGTCTTTACAAATTTTTGCCAGGATAGGTGCACCACCGGTTCCTGTTCCGCCACCCATGCCTGCAGTGATAAATGCCATCTTGGTATTTACTTCCAGGATACGCTTAATCTCTTCCAGGCTTTCTTCAGTTGCCTGGCGTCCTATTGCAGGATTGGCACCGGCTCCGAGGCCTTGTGTAAGATGCGGGCCTAACTGGATCTTATTGGGAACTTTGCTCAAAGCAATGGCCTGGGCATCTGTATTGCATATAATAAAATTTACGCCTTCAATATCCTGGGAATACATGTGGTTTACCGCATTGCTCCCGCCGCCGCCAACACCAATAACCTTGATGATGGAGGATTGTTCTTTAGGCAAATCAAAATGGATCATGTTTGTAAGTTTGTATGAGTTAGTAAGTATTATAATTTATTTTAAATGTTGAATGTTGAATTTTAAATGATCGCTTGAATTCAACATTTAAAATTTATAATTCAAAATGATTATAGATGTGTGTCTTCTTCTTCTTTAAACATCTCTATCAGGTTATTTTTAAAAGTATCCATGAAACCCTTTAACGTTTTTCTTTGTTTTACTTTTACCTGGTGAGTGGTTGCATCTTCTTCAGTTACCATTTCTTCGGCTACTGGTTCCTGTTGCATAATGCCAGCAGCGGTTGCTTTAATGTAATTCTGATCCAGCTGCCTGTTCTTATTTTCGTAATCATTGTATCCTTTCAGTATCAAACCGATACAGGTACTGTACATGGGTTTGGCCAGTTCCTCTATATGGCCGCCAGACAAGTGTTCGTTTGGATAACCGATCCTTGCATTGAGGCCGGTTACGTATTCCGTTAACTGGATCAGGTGTTTTAACTGTGAACCGCCGCCGGTAAGTATCACACCTCCATTGAGCATGCGGTTATCGAGGCCAACCTGTTTCAGGTGATAAGAAACAAAATCCATGATTTCGCTCATGCGTGCCTGTATGATATTGGCAAGATTCTTAACAGAAATTTCTTTAGGAGCCATTCCACGCAAACCGGGAATGGTAATGAATGCATTTGATTTTGCTTCATCACTTAAAGCACTTCCGAATTGTATCTTCATTTGCTCTGCCTGCGTTTTTAATACGCCTAAACCGGTCTTAATATCATTAGTGATATTCTCACCACCAAAAGGAATAACAGCCGTATGTTTTAATATTCCTTCATAAAACACAGCCAGGTCAGTTGTACCGCCACCAATGTCAACAATGGCAACACCAGCTTCCAGGTCCTGGTCGCACATTACAGCAGCAGCAGAGGCCAGGGGTTGTAAAACAAGATCTTTTGTTTGAAGACCAGCTTTCTCAACACTCCTGTTAATATTGCGGATTGCATTTTTATCGCCTGTGATGATGTGAAAATTTGCACCCACTTTTACGCCGCTGTAACCAATGGGATTTGGTATATTCTGAAAATTATCTACCGTGAATTCCTGCGGTATTACATCAATGATCTGGTCGCCTGCAGGTATATATGTACGATACTGATCTGCCACCAGCCTGTCAATTTCATCCTGCATGATCTCTTCTTCAATACTTTGCCTTACAATATCGCCGCGGGTTTGCAGGCTTTTGATGTGATGGCCCGCTATTCCAACATAAACTTCACTGATATTAAGGTTAGGGTTGGATGCATAACAATTTTCCAGTGCCTGCTGGATTGCTTTGATTGTCTGGTCAATGTTCAGCACCATACCATGCTGTACACCGTTGCTGTTGGCACGGCCAAAGCCAAGTATTTCCAATTTGCCGAATTCATTCTTACGGCCTGCAATAGCCGCAATTTTTGTTGTACCGATGTCGAGGCCAACGATAATGGGTTGTTCCTGGTTCATAATAGTATGTTTTTGTGTTTGTATGTTTTTATGTTTGTGTTTGTTAATACTCGTTCTTTACAGGCATTGCAGCCTTTGGTTTCTGTGTTTGTTTTTCAACCGGCTTCTTTTTAATGATTACAGCCGGTTTTTTTGCCTGTATAGGTTTTGCGGCAGTCTTTACAACTGGTTTTACCGGTGCTGAAACTGCTGGCTTAACCGCAGGTTTTACCAACGGTTTTGTTACTGCTTGTTGCATTACTTTTTGTTCAGGTATTGCATCTCCGTCCTCATTATCGTCGGGTTCATCCCGTTGTATAGATTGCTGGATCATACTGCTGTCATTGTTTTTCCTGTCATCCTGTTTGAAATTCAATGTTGAATCTTCAGCATATTTTGCAGCATTGGCTGCTATGATTTCCATCATCTGGCGTGTACGCAAAGAATCGGCACTCACGTCATCGGCTCCACGAATTTTTGCTACCACCTGGTTCTTATACTGCAGGTTAATGATACTGTACCTGCTCCAACCCATTTTCATGATCACTTTTTTATAAAACTGAAGCAGCTTGTCAAATTTTCCATCCAGGTCTGCCGCATTGCCAAAAACGATCACCTGCCCGCCCAGTTTTGGTATCATTTCAAAACTTCTTTGTGCTGTTATATCAACCTGGTCGATCATGGCCATTAAGAAAGTATCTGCCTGAATACGGATACTGATTTTTTTAATGTCATTCAACAGGTTACTGTCTGCTTTTGATAAAACTTTTGTTTCTGAAGGAAAACCGGTGAACACCGGAAGCCTTGCAGAAAATTTTTCACTCAATGGCAGCATGGTATTGGAACTGTCTATATAAAATGTATTTCCACCGGAGGTAAAAATCCTTGCTACCGGCTCCCTTTCTTCCACAGCCACTTGTAATATCTCATTATTATCAAAGAACAATTCTGCTTCCTGGATCCAAACATCTTTCTTCAATGCCTTTTCCATGGCAGCCAGGTTAAAGGCTTCAATGGGCTTTCCAACAGTGGTTGAACCGGTGTGAGAAGCAATGATCTTCAGCACATCATTTTTATCAATAAAAAAATTTGTACTTACACCACTTATACTGATCTCAATGCCGCGGCACAACTTTGCATCCTTTTTTTTAACAGCAGCAACAAGCAGTATAACTGCCGCAGACCCAATGGCGATCCAAAGTGTTGCCAGTAAAATGTTCTTTATACTATATCGTTTTACCTGTTGCATTTATATTTTATTCATTACAGCCTTAACAGTAATTCTTTTATAGGTTCAACCAGTTTATCAATATCTCCTGCACCGGCTGTAATTAAAAATTCCGGTTTGGTTACTTTCAGTTCATTTATCAATTCAGTTTTATCCAGAACCTTTGCATTATTGTGGCGCATCCTTGACAATATCATTTCACTGTTAACCCCTTCCATCGGTTTTTCACGTGCAGGATAAATTGGCAATAAGATCACTTCATCTGCAATAGCCAGCACTTCTGCAAATCCGTCAGCAAAATCTTTGGTGCGGCTGTACAAATGTGGCTGAAACACAACCGTACATTTCTTACCCGGAAATAGTTCCCTGGCACCTGTTATCAGTGCCCTTAATTCTTCCGGGTGATGAGCATAATCATCTATCATTACCTGCTCTTCATTTTTAATTACATATTCAAACCTTCTTTTCACACCCCTGAAAGAGGCAATGGCAGCCATGATCTTTTCGTTAGTCACACCAACTCTTTTTGCAGCAACAATAGCAGCAATTGAATTTTCAATATTGTGCATGCCACCCATATTTAATTCAATGTTCTGCAACCGGTCTCCTTTTATAACAATATCAAAAAGATAACTACCTGATTTTATTTTTATATCAGTTGCATAAGCGCTGGCGTTCATATCATGTAAACTATAGGTTATATGATGCGGTACTTTAAACTCATTACTGCGATGCAAACCTTGTTTACTTATCAGCAACCCGTTTGGTTTCACCTGGCCCGAAAATTCAATGAAAGCATCTTCCAGTTTTTCAGCTGTTCCATAAATATCCAGGTGGTCTGCATCCATTGCCGTAATCACTGCGATATCCGGGAATAATTTCAAAAAACTCCTGTCGTACTCATCTGCTTCTGCCACTGATATATTTTTATCACTGCTCCAGAAGTTGGTACCATAATTGGTTGCTATCCCGCCTAAAAATGCATTGCACCCAAAACCACTGTCGCGTAATATGTGTGCGATCATGGCGCTGGTTGTTGTTTTTCCGTGTGTACCGGCAACACAAATATTGTATGTTGCTTTGGTGATCATACCCAGTACATCACTTCTTTTAAACACTGTATAATTATTGTCTTTAAAATAATTATACTCTGCATGATCAGCCGGTATTGCCGGTGTGTAAACAATTAAACCGGCATTTTTGTCAATGAGCTTAATATCATCTTCAAAATGAATAGCAATTCCTTCTGCCTGCAACTGATCTGTTAAAACTGTTGGCGTTTTATCATATCCGCTCACTTTAACCCCGTTGTTGTTAAAATACCTTGCCAGGGCACTCATGCCAATACCTCCTATTCCCAGGAAATAAACTGATGATATATCTTTTAATGCTTTCACTTTAATTTTCCGGTTATTTTTAAAATCTCTTCAGCAATGATCATATCAGCATTTGCTATTCCCAAGCTGCCGATATTATTTTCCAGTTTTGACTGTAATTCATCATTTTTTGATAATGCAATAACTGCAGGAACCAATTTAACTAACGCATGGTTGTTGCTTATCATCATGGCTGCATTTTTATTAACTAAATTTTGTGCATTGGCCGTTTGATGATCTTCGGCTGCAAACGGGAATGGAACAAATATCACAGGCTTTTTTACCAGGCACAATTCAGCAATTGCCATTGCACCGCTCCTGCTTATCACTATATCTGCTGCTGTGTATGCATATTCCATTTGCGTTATAAAATCGTTCACATATATATTTTGTTTCTCTTTGCTTTGCGTTTTGGCTTTTTCAAAATATGGCTTACCCGTTTGCCAGATTAACTGAAGGTTATTAGTTTCAAAATGATCAATGTGTTTACTTATTGCATCATTGATACTTTGTGCTCCCAGGCTGCCGCCAATACTCAATACTGTTTTTTTTCCTGCATTTAAACCAAAATATGCCAACGCAACATCTTTTGATACCGTATTAGAAGCGATTGACTGACGGACCGGGTTACCTGTTACCATGATCTTTTTAGCCGGGAAAAATTTCTCCATCCCATCTGTTGCAACAAATATTTTTGTAGCCCGTTTTGCCAGGAAAATATTTGCTTTACCCGCAAAAGAATTACTCTCATGGATGAAAGTCATGATTCCCCGGCTTTGAGCAAAACGCAAAACCGGGAAACTGGAATAGCCACCAACACCAATCACGGCATCAGGGTTAAACGCTTTAAATATCTTCTTTACCTGCAAAAAACTTTTCAGCAGTTTATATGGCAACCCGATATTTTTTATCAAAGAACTTCTGTTAAACCCGGCAATGGTCAAACCAACTATGTTAAACCCGGCCTGCGGCACTTTTTCCATTTCCATTTTTCCCCTAGCGCCAACAAAAAGAAAATCTGCTTCGGGTAATAATTTCCTGATCGCGTTTGCAATGGCAATTGCGGGAAAAATATGACCGCCTGTTCCGCCACCAGCAATGATGATCCTTACTCTCTTTCCACTATCTGCATGCGGAACATTCGCTTCTTTAATTGTTGTTTCATCCATTTATTCAGCTTCCTCTTCTGTATTTTTATTTTCTTCAGCAGTTTTTACAACCACGGGCTGCAACTTACCTTCCTGTTGTTCTACGTTCCTGGCAACACTTAAAATAATACCGATGGCCATACAGGTAAACAGGAAACTACTGCCTCCCATACTCACTAACGGTAACGTAACCCCGGTATTTGGAAAAAGGTTCACATTTACCCCCATATTGGCAATCGCCTGAATTACAAGTGTAAAACTGAGTGCCAATGCCAGGAATGCCCCGAATGCATACGGGCATTTTCTATACAAGCGGATACACCGGTATAGAAATAACAAATAAATGAACAGTATCACTGTTGCTCCCAATAATCCATATTCTTCAATAATGATCGCATAAATGAAATCACTATAGCTATGCGGCAGGAAATTCCGCTGTTCACTGTTGCCGGGTCCACGTCCAAGCCAGCCACCGTTGGCTATTGCGATTTTAGCCTGGTTTATCTGGTATAATTTTTCATTATCATCCTCTTTCTTACTGTAAATAAAAGTTTGAATCCTGCTGATCCATGTTGGAATGCGTCCCCCTGAAATTATAGCAGGTAATTTTTTAGTCTCCTGTGTTTTGGTATCATACGTTGATACGGCAATAGTGATCAGCAATACGATTGGTATCATAGCAATACCAAGTGTATATAAAATATGTTTTGTACTTACCCTGCCAATGAACATCAGCATCAGGCTGGTGCCAAAGATCAAAATAGATGTAGACAGGTTGGCAGGAGCAATCAGCAGGCAAATGATGGCAACCGGAACGATTATCGGCAGAAAACCTTTCTTGAAATCTTTAATAATATTTTGTTTACGGCTAAGTTGCCTGCTCATGTACATGAAAAGAGCAAGCTTGGCAAGGTCAGATGTCTGGAACGTCATATTGATCACCGGCAACTTGATCCACCTGCTACCGGCATTCAATTGCACACCAAACAATAAAGTATAAATCAGCAGAGGTATTGAGATGAGGAATAATACCAGGGCAACCCTTGAGTAAACTGCATAATTTATTCTATGCGCAAAATATATAATAATCAGGCCAAGAATGATGAATGCAAATTGTTTAAATAAATAACTTTCGGTGCTTTTACTCATCCTGTAAGCCAATGAACCTGTACTGCTGTAAACAAGCAATAAACTGGCCAGGGTTAAAATTATCACGATGGCCCAGATGAATTTATCGCCTCTTGTTCTGCTCACAAGGTTATCTCCCATTCCCTTCAATGGAGAACTGAGTACAGCTTCTGCACTATCGGAATAGCCAAATAATTGTTTTAATATGGATTTTACATCTGCCATTTTTATTACCCTGGCTGCTATTAAACAGCCACTTCATTTATTATAAGTTCTTTACTGCTTGTTTAAACTGCCTGCCCCTGTCTTCGTAATTTTTAAACAGGTCGAAGCTTGCACATGCCGGGCTTAGCAAAACCACTTCGCCTTTATTTGAAAAATGAAATGCAGCCTGTACCGCTTCGCTGGCATTTTCGGTATTTACGATCAGGGGAACAATATCACCAAATGCTTCATGTATCTTCCGGTTATCGGTACCCATACAAACGATGGCTTTTACTTTTTCCCTAACCAGTTCTTTCAGTAAATTGTAGTCGTTCCCTTTATCCACGCCACCCAATATCAGTATTACAGGCTTTGTCATACTTTCCAATGCAAACCAGGTGCTGTTTACATTGGTTGCCTTGCTGTCGTTGATAAATTCCACGCCTTTAATATTTGCAACATGTTCCATACGGTGTTCCAGGCTTTCAAATGTTTGCAAGGCTTCCCTTATCTTTTCTTTCCTGATATCTACGGCTGTTGCAGCCATGCTTGCTGCCATGCTGTTGTATTGGTTGTGTTTTCCTTTAATAGCGAAATCTTCTACACTCATCTGCATTTCTTCGCCCTTCCATTTAAGATGCATTTTAGCATTTGTCAGGTAGGCTCCTTGTGGCAGTTCTTTACTCATGGTAATGGGCGCTTTGGTTGAGTTTATGGGATAGTTAGTTAAATATTTCATGGTGGTTTCATCATCCAGGTTGTAAATGAATACATCACCCGGTTGCTGGTTTGCGGTAATTCTGAATTTGCTTTTTACATAATTTTCCAGTTTATAATCATACCTGTCAAGATGATCCTCGGTTATGTTAGTAAGAATGGCTACATCAGGCCTGAATGAAACAATATCATCCAGTTGAAATGAACTTATTTCAGCCACATACAATTCACGTGGATCTGTTGCTACCTGTTTGGCAAATGAAAACCCGATATTGCCAACCATTGCACAATCCTTTTCTGCGTGTTTGCATATATGGTAGGTTAAGGCCGTTGTTGTTGTTTTGCCGTTGCTGCCGGTAATGGCAATTACTTTACTGTTACCGATAAACCTGCATGCAAATTCTATTTCACTGATAACGGGTATCTGCTTAGCCCTTATCTTTTTTATGATGTCTGCCTTTTCCGGTATCCCCGGGCTTTTAATTACTTCATCTGCATTTAAAATGTAAGATTCTGTATGGCCTGCTTCTTCATAAGTTATTTTATGTGAATCCAGTTCTGCCCTGTATACATCACTTATGTTTCCTGCATCGCTTACAAAAACATCAAACCCCTGCCTGGTAGCGAGCAATGCTGCTCCAACCCCGCTTTCTCCTGCACCCAAAATAACCACCCGCTTTTTCATGTGCGTTTACAGCATTTAAATAAAAATTGGTTCTTCAAAAGCATAGAATTTAACAGGTAATAGTATACAGACCTTCCTGCTCAATAAAAAGTGGTTCTTCAATAGTATTGACATTTACAGGACAACATTTTCCTGAAACAAATACTTTTGCAGTTTAAAAATTGGTTCTTCAAAAGCATGAATTTAACAGGTCTTTTTATCAACCCATTCAAGCTCAAAAAAGTGGTTCTTCAATAGTATTGACATTTACAGGACAACGTTTCCTATAAGAATACCTTTTGTGTATCCAGGATAAAAATTGGTTTTTCAACAGCATAGAATTTAACGGGTCGTCAATTTCACAGATAAAGCACTACTTATAATTGAAAAACTTAAAAACCTATCGGTGTAATTCAAGGTTTGGTCTTTCAATAACTTTTTTATCTCAGTTTAAGTGTAACAATTGCCATTGCCACACATAAAATTGTTATTATCCAAAATCTGACTGCTATTTTACTTTCATGATACCCCAATTTCTGGTAGTGATGGTGAAGCGGGCTCATAAGGAACACGCGTCTCCCTTCACCATACTTACGCTTGGTATATTTAAAATAACTTACCTGGATCATCACACTTAAATTCTCCACCAGGAATACAAAACAAAAAATCGGTATCAGCAATTCTTTCCTTACAATAATGGCAAGCGCTGCAATGATTCCGCCCAGTGCAAGGCTTCCTGTATCGCCCATAAATACCTGTGCCGGATAAGAATTATACCAGAGAAACCCGATACAGGCCCCAACAAATGCCGCAATGAAAATGGATAACTCTCCCAGGTTTGGTATGTACATGATATTCAGGTACTCTGCAAACTTTATATTACCGCTTGTATACGCAAAAACGCCCAGGCATATTCCAATAATGGCACTAACGCCTGTAGCAAGACCGTCTAACCCATCGGTTATGTTAGCTCCGTTTGAAACGGCCGTTACAATAAAGATTACAATCAGGATGTATAAAATGTACGTATACTGCTCCAGGCTTGCAGGCAATAATTTAGCATAGTTGAACTCGTGATTTTTTACAAACGGGATCGTTGTAATCGGTGTTTTAACTTTTGCAAAAATATGTTGCTTGCCATCCAGGTTTACAATATGAAAAGAATCACTCATCAGTTTTTCTCCGGGTTTCAGGTGATCTTTTACATACTGAATATCTGATGTATAAATTTCTCTCTCCACAATCACACTATTTGTAAAATACAATGTTGCGCCAACAATGATACCCAGCATAACCTGGCCGAAAATTTTAAACCTGCCCGCCAGTCCGTCAGCATCTGTTTTCTTATAATCGATCCCTTTTTCTTTTGCGATCCTTTTGGCTTTTATTTTTAAATAATCATCAATAAAACCGATTGCACCGAGCCAAACTGTACAGAGCAACATCAGCCTTACATATACTTTGTCAAGGTTTGCCAGTAACAAAGTAGGAATGATGATCGCCAGGATAAGAATGATGCCACCCATGGTTGGTGTTCCCTTTTTTGCCTGTTCACCGGCTAGTCCGAGGTCTCTTACCGATTCACCCAATTGTTTCTTTTGCAGGAACCGGATCAAACGCTTACCATAAACAGTTGTTATAACCAACGACAAAATCATAGCCAGCATAACCCTGAAAGTGATAAACTGAAAAAGGCCACTCCCGGGGAACCGGAAATTTTCTTTAGTCAGCCAATCAAATAGGTGGTATAACATGTTCGTTTATTGGTTAATCGTTTATTAATCTTCAAATTTCCAAATCCTCAAATTTTCAAATCTTCAAATCTTCAAATCACTCCTTTATTTTTCAAGCAATTCAAACATTTCCTTCAACACTTTCTTATCATCAAATTCATATTTCACGCCTTTTATATCCTGGTATTTTTCATGCCCTTTGCCAGCTACCAGTACGATATCTTCCTCATTACTCAGGCTTACAGCTGTTTTAATGGCTTCTTTCCTGTCGGCAATGGTGATGAATTTTTTTCTTGCCACTACACTCACACCTGCTTCCATTTCTTTTAATATTTCCAGTGGATCTTCGTTTCTCGGATTATCTGAAGTGAATATTACTTTATCACTGTATTCGCAGGCAACTTCGGCCATTACCGGGCGTTTGGTTTTATCCCTGTTTCCACCGCATCCAACAACAGTTATTACTTTTTCATTTCCGTTGCGTAAGTTTTTGATGGTTGCCAAAACGTTCAGCAATGCATCAGGCGTGTGTGCATAATCCACAATACCTACTATATGTTTATTGGAACTTAAGAAATAATCAAACCGTCCTTCTGCTCCCGATAAACCACTTAACACCTGCAACAGTTTATGTTTTTCTTCCCCCAGGTTTACAGCAGCAGCATATACTGCCAGCAGGTTATATGCATTGAATTCACCGATCATTTTAAAATGAACTTCAATATCATTTACAGTCATATGAAGCCCTGTAATATTGTTATCCAGAATTTTACCCTTGTAATCAGCCAGTGTTTTGAGGCTATAGAACAATTTTTTGGCAGCAGTATTCTGCAACATAACCGCCCCTCTTTTATCATCTGCATTGCTTATGGCAAAAGCTGATTTTGGTAATGAATCGAACCATGATTTTTTTACCCGGATATATTCGTCAAATGTTTTGTGGTAATCAAGGTGGTCGTGTGAAATGTTTGTAAAAATGGCACCGGCGAATGTTAACCCTGCAATACGCTGTTGCTGTATTGCATGGCTGCTGCATTCCATAAATACATAAGAACAACCGGAACTGTACATTTCATTCAGCAATTTATTCAGGCTGATTGCATCCGGTGTTGTATGTGTTGATTCAATAATTTTATTGCCTACCTGGTTTTGCACGGTGCTAACCAGTCCGCATATATATCCAAGAGATGTAAACAGGTTCCACAATAACGTAGCAACTGTAGTTTTGCCATTGGTACCGGTAACGCCTACCAGCTTCATTTTGCTGCTTGGCTCTCCGTAAAAATTATGGCTCATATAACCTGCAGCAACGGCACTGTTCTCAACCTGCACATATGTAACTTCGTTGTTCAACTGCTGTGGCAGCACTTCACATACAATGGATGTGGCACCGGCAGCAATGGCCGAATCAATGAAATGATGACCGTCTGCCACTGTTCCGGATATAGCAATAAAGCAGCAGCCGGCAGAAACAAATCTTGAATCTGACTGCAAATCTGTTACAGCAATACCAGTACTGCCATGAACAGATTTTATGCTAACCTTATATAGTATATCATTCAACATATGTTTGCCCTTAATTGAGCACTATTGATATTCTTTGTCCTTTTTTATATGCAGCACCGGCTGCTATACTTTGATTGATCACCCTTCCCCTGCCACTTACTGATGTTACAAATCCCTTGTTTTCCAGTAAATAAACAGCATCTTTCAAGCCCATACCGGTAACATCCGGTGTTACTGAAACCTGGCTGACAATATTTTCGGGTAACCTTAATAATGCTGCATTGTTTTGCAACTGCAATGATCTCCAGTACCCTGAACCAGCCGAATCGATGGAAGTCATGTTTAAATAGCTGAAAATGGATCCGAGATCCTCTTTAATTCCGAAATACTTATATACGGATGTATCAGGTTTTGCAGGAAGATTCAGTGAAGCAGTACTTAAATAATGATTGTAGATGCGGTCGCTGATTTCCTTAAATACCCTTCCCGAAACATCTGCTCCATAGATCAGCCTTGATTCATTGCTGTTCTGAATTACAACGGCCATAGAATATTTCGGGTTCTCGGAAGGAAAATAGCCGATGAAAGAAGCCTGGTAAATTTTATTCCCCTTATTATATCCTTTGTTATTTAAAGCGGTTACTGCGGTTCCGGTTTTACCGGAAATGGAGTAATTGCTGTCGAATAATATCCTGTGCCCGGTACCATGTACACTGTCTACCACTGCTTTCAAACATTCCTTTACCTGGATAAGTGTTTCGGGACTGCAAATATTTTCTTCCAGCACCTGGGGTTCTATTGTTTTAACAACCACACCATAATCCTCAACAGCACTCACCAGGTAAGGCCTCATCATCTTACCGTTGTTTGCCACTGCATTGTAAACCATCAGCATGTGCAATGGAGTAACCAGCTGTCCGTAACCGTGAGCCATATACGGAATTGTGGTAGGATGCCAGTATTTACTATCAGGTTTGTATATAATGGGTTTACCGGAAGATGCCGTTATATCAACACCGGTTATAACATCAAGCCTCAGCTTATGCAAATGATCGGTGAATTTTGCCGGCTGGTTATGATAATACTGGTCGGCCAGTTTTGCAAAAGCAACATTGCTGCTTCTTAAAAAAGCTTCTTTCACCGTAATGGCACCGGTACCTAAATGTGAGTCTTTGATTCTTAAGCCATAAAAATATTTAGCGCCTCTTTCGCAGTCAACAATAGAATTATTATCTACGTATTTATCTTCCAGCAAGCTGATCAATGTTACGAGTTTAAAAATTGATCCTGGTTCTGTTCTTTTACCAATACCGTAATTAAGGTCTTCCGTGTAGGTTCCATCGGGTTGCTTCCCAAGGTTTGCGATCGCTTTTATTTTACCTGTAGCCGTTTCCATCACAATGGCTGTACCGTGAAGTGAATTGTTGTTTACCAGCATTTTCATCAGTGCATTCTCAGCTACATCCTGAATATAAGTATCCAGTGTAGAAATAATGTTCTTGCCATTTACCGGGTCTACTTCTGCTCCTTCAACAGGCATATAAGCACCTGCCGCATAACGCATCAGCCGCTGGCCGGTTGTACCTTTCAGCAGGCTGTCATAAGTTCTTTCCAGGCCAACATTTTTTGTAGAATCCTCTCTTGAAAGACCAATGGTGCGGTTTGCAAGCAACACATACGGATTGATCCTTTTATCTCTTGGATCAACTATAAAGCCGCTCTTGTTCCTTCCCTGCCTTACCAGCGGAAAATTGCGCAACTCCCTGAATTCATCAAATGATATCTTTCTTTTCAATAAAAAATAACGGTCTTTATTTTTATAGGCCAGTTGCAATTGTTTTTTGTATTCGGCACTTGTTTTATCCCGGAAAAGATTGGCCAGGCTTATACTGAGTGAATCAACATTTTCTTTAAACCGTTTTCCTTGTTTTTCCCTTAACCCATCTGCTGCAAAATCTACATAGATATCAAAAATGGGAACAGATGTACTTAACATATTTCCATCTTCGCTGTAAATAGTTCCCCGTTCTGCTTCAATAGGCAGGTATTTTAAATGAAGGCTGTCTCCCAACCCAACCCAGTAATCTCCCTGAACCTGTTGAATATAGACAGCTCTGCCCAATACCATTACACCCAGTAATATTATGCCGAGGAAGCATAAATAAACTCTCCACAATATGTCATTTTTAATCTCCACGCAAGCCGCTATGTTATTAGGTTAATTTTATTTTTTTAATCCTTACTTTAAACTGTCCAGTAAAATTGGCGGCCTGGATAATTCCCGCAATCCCAGAGGTTCAACAGCCCTTACCAGTTCACTTGCCTTGCTCCTGAAAATCACTTCGCTTTTTACAGACTTGTATTCATACTCCAGTTCCTTTATATTCTTTTCACTTGCTGCGATCTTCCTCACCAGTTTGTCTGCATAATGCCCGTTGTATATATACAACACTGCTAACACTGACAGGAAAAGGAAGAAAGGAATATTCTTTACAATAAAACGATAATTAAAAAACCGTTTCCAGTCAGTTTTAGCATTTCCCTGCTGTGTAGTATTTACCTGCTCTTCACTCATATTTATTTCTTTGAAGCGATCCTCAGTTTTGCACTACGTGATCTTGAATTGTTACGCAACTCTTCTGCGCCGGCAACAATTGGTTTTTTGGTTACGATTAAAAACGGGCTTTCTTTTTTTCTTCCATACACATCATCTTCTACTTCTTCATCAAATGATCCTTGTTTAAAAAAATTCTTTACTATCCTGTCTTCCAAAGAATGAAATGTGATCACTGCTATTCTTCCTCCCGGTTTCAAAACTGCCAGTGTTTGCAGCAACATTTCTTCCAGTGCTTTTATTTCATCATTCACTTCTATCCGCAATGCCTGGAAAACCTGGGC
>Ga0075152_10001408_pt1 | contig 17374 bp, 15 predicted proteins | sample JI61114C2DNA_FD_70964 | JGI IMG/M metagenome (GOLD analysis project Ga0075152, IMG submission 70964) | Wastewater effluent complex algal communities from Wisconsin, to seasonally profile nutrient transformation and Carbon sequestration -... | ecosystem: Engineered > WWTP > Effluent > Algae...
TCAATGTAAACGCCAGCGGTGGCAGCGATGTGCATTATAAAGGTAATGCCACATTAAAAAAAATAAGCAGCAGCAGTTCAGATGTAAAGAAAGTTGGCTGATAATTTTTATTTTACATAAACAATTTGCAGATACCAGAAAAGTAAATGCATTTTTTGGGTACGGGCAATTGGATATAAATTGAACTTTGGTTGTATCACTTGTTTCATCCCGGCTCTCAAAGCGGGACATTTGTACTGTAGTAATTTATTGAGCTTTCGCCGAAGCGCAGATGAAAGCGGAATGATGTTGTCATAATATGGACTATTAATAACCAAAAAATTATTCGCCAAAAAATAGATAAATTGCTATCTCTCTGAAAAGCGAATAGAATGACATTAAAAATTAATTTTTAGTATTCGCTTTTTTAATGGATGGTTAGCTATTTTTGAGTTGCCGGCAAGCTTATTATGACACTACCATTCTTAAAACTAACATACCAAAAAACTGACTACAAGACATTTGTTGACTTTTGGAGCGACTATTATATTTTTTCACCAAAAGACAACTTGTACACGGACAGAATAAACAAAAGCAAATTCACAAAGACTGATATTGAGATGTTGTTTGAGTGGAAAAATGGTATGAAAGTGAACGGACACATTCCAAAGCAAGCTTCAATTGACAAAGTTGTTTCAAGGTTGACACAAGTAAATAAATTGAAAGCACAGTTTGACCTTTCATATTTCAAAAAGCATTTCTCTGACATAGCAGCTATTTGGCAAATTTTTTTATTGCACATTATTCAGCCGACACAGTTTCCTATTTTTGACCAACACGTTTATAGAGCACACATTTTTTTGCTTGACAAAACAATTACAGAAATTCCAAATCATCAGCCACATAAATTGAAATACTATCACAACAATTACTTGCCATTTTTTGACACATTAAAATCTGAAATAACTGACCTTAGAAAAATTGATTTGGCGTTGTGGGCATTTGGAAAGTTTTTAAAGACACACTATGCAAAAAAGCTCGTGGACTAAAACCTGCAGGCAACATTGGGTTTTGTGCAAGTTGGGCAGACGGAATAACAATGAGCATTTGTAAATTCTGTTTTGACTTTTGTTCGGACAGGACGTACATCGCTGAACTTTTGTTCTTAACTTCAACATTATATTTTCAATCAGCAGCGGTACCGGGCAAACGGAATCCTATTTCCCAACCTGCACAAAGCCCTGCTCGTTGGTAAGTGCAATGATATGAGTACAACTCGCTTTTATGAAATCAGGAGGGAAGCTTTAGAAGTTTGGACTTTTGTAACTGGTCGCCAAATTTCTGATGAACTAGGAGAATTGTCAACCGATAACTTCGCAGGAGCTTATGAATGTAAATGGCAAAATGAATTTGAAGATTCACATGTAAATCTTTTTTGCAGTTTGGGCGAATGGGCCTGTAACATTACAGATGTGCTTAAAGAAACAAAGTATGATGTGCTTTACTTTGAAAACAAAGAAGAAGCAAAAGTTCTATTTCGGTACTACACACGATTGCTCTTATTAATTTCTGAGATGCTTACAGATTTTCAGGATATTTATCTTCATTCTGAAAACCTACCACATTCAAAAAAGATGATTGCTCGTAAATACTATTCCCCATTTACAGATAGAAATGATTTTACAGAGCTTTTAAACTATATTAATTGCGTGTGCAAACACAAAACGCAACACATTCATTCTTGTAACAATCATTGTGACCTCATATTTGAGGACTCAGGAACGATACCCGAGAGTTTCCAATATGTAAAACTTGGCGACATAGACACTGGACATACCAAAAATGCAATTCTAGTACCTAAATTATCGAATTTAATTGCTTTGTTGACAAGAAGCTATAGCTGGCTTGACACATATTTTAAAGAAAATAGGGATAAGTATTTATCACTATGTAACAAGTTTAAAGCTTCGAATCACTGCACTTAACAAGGGGTTTTGCACTACTGGGACGGAAGCCGTGGTTCAGCAGTTGCAGTATTTTTGGTCAGTTGTTCGGCATGACAAGCAACTTTCGGCTAATTGCAAATCATCAACATTTATTTCTATTTTCATCATCAGTTAGCCGAGCTTGTCGGAATTCTATTTTCCCAGCAGCGCAAAGCCCTGTTTGTTAACGCTAAAACCCTGTAACATTTTTCTGCTTCCAACAAAAACACCCGGCACTTCGTGCAGCTATCACTGCAAAATATTATGCTGCTTTATTGGCTTATCTAACAATGTTTCGCTTCCAAATACGCTTTGGTAAAAGCTGCTTTACTTCCCAATGTACAAGTGTGCGTCCCGATGAGACATACGGGATTAGTAACGCAAGAAAAGTTTTATAGAAATTCTGCTGCCGGGTACAAAATGGCTGCTAACCACTTGCAAATTTTATTTACATATAATGTGTGTAAACTAAGGGCTGCTGGGTATGTGTTTATATTATTCATGATATTATTTTAGCGCTTTATTAAAAGTCGCATCATGAAAAAAATAGTGTTCCTGCTTTTCTCAACTTTGTCTGCATTTTATGGCTTATGTCAGCAAAACAGCCTGTTTACAGTTAGCACAACCGGCAACAGTAATATAAGGTTACGTTTCAACGATAAACAGTACAGCCTGCAGGACAGGAGCGCAACTTTTCAAAATGTAAAACCGGGTAATTATGCGGTGGTTATTTATCAGCAAAGGGCCGGCAGTAGTGGTTCTGCTGAATATGCTGAAGTGTTTAATAACATTATTACCATTAAGCCGCAAACGCACCTGGAAATATGTGTGTTGCGTTTTGGAAAAACAGTAAAGGACGAAAGCGCTGCAATGCCCGATGACTGGAACAATGATTATGATACAAACCCTGTTGCATCGAATGGCAATAGTGGTGAATTGAAAAAAATCCCGGATAATATTCAGTTTGATAAGATAAAAAAAGCCATTAAAGACCAATACTATGATGAAAATAAATTGGTTTATGCTAAAGTAATAGTAAAAGACAATTGGTTTACCGCCAGCCAGGTTACTGAACTTTGTAACCTTTTTTCTTATGACGATGCCAGATTGAATATGGCAAAATATGCTTACGACCGCTGCGTAGATAAAGGAAACTATTTTAACGTAACAAGCGTTTTTTATTATAGCGAAAATAAAAATGAACTGATGAAATTTATTGGCAGTAAATAACGGTAATGTATATTTTACAGTTGTGTTTGCCAACAATAATCCGCTTCGGTCTTCGCTTCTATAAAAGCTGCTTTACTTCCTGATGTACAAGGGTGCGACGCAAGAAAAGCTTCATAGCAATTTTGCTGCCGGGCACCAAATGGCTGTTTAATTTTAATTGCTAACTTCTACGGATTTTACTTACATCCTTTTTAAATGTAAGGTAATCGAGAAAGTAAATAATCTTTAGGGAGAGGTTGTTGTTATTATCCTGGCTAAGGGTATTGCCCAGGTTTTTGAAATACCGGTCTTCTACCTCGCCGCTAAAATTTTGTGTAGCATTTTTCCATACAATATTTATAAAACTGCCGGGGCCAAACTGCCAGGTATATACCATATCAATATTAAAAAAGTTTACATTCTGGTTTACTGTTGGGTTAAAGCCAATATTGGGCTGCAGGGCGCCGTTGCTTTGCAATAAATAAAATTCTTTATTGTCAACCGTACTTAAATAATGCCTTGCGCGGAAGGTGATACCCATTTTGTTATTGAAGTTATATTTGGCGCTCAATATATGCTCTACAGTGTTTACTTTTCGCTTGGCAAAGTTTATATCAGCGCTTCCCGGCACATAAGTAAAGCCTATATTATTGTAGCGTGGCTGAAAACTTATATTTTGCGAAAGGGTGAATTTGCTGTTAAAGCGCATGCTGTGGTTAAATGATACATCAAGCGCAAAAGATTTGTAAAAATTGATGCTGGTGCGTGTAAATATTTCTGTTGAGTATGAATATTTTTTACTGTTATTGCTTTCGAACCAGGAGCCAAAACCAATATTTGCACCGCGTTTAAAATACCATCCTTCTGTGCGCGGTTCGTAAAAATCATTTTGCCTGAAAGTATAATCTATATGAGTGCCGATCCACCACAATTTTTTACTCTGTATATTGATGTTTGTATTTAACCGGGCTGACTGATACTTCTCATCTATAGGCGCAATCTTTTTTGAAAGCGTACTTACACTGCCATTAAAATTTACAAAAATTCGGTTGTACCAGTCTTTTGGTTCAGTAAAATTGTAACCGGCAAACCAGTTATGGTTTAAAAAATTATTATTGGTAAAATAACCAAGGTCATCGCTGGTAAATTTTGTGTCTGTTCTTTCCTGCGATACACTAAAGTTAAAGTGGCCGCTTGTTTTGCCAAAATGCAGTTCGTGGCTTAAGCCGGTTTGGGTTTTACCATCCTGCAGGTAACCAAACCTATTGCTTACAGCCAGTTTGCCGCCCACGTTCCAGGTGTTCTTTTTGTCGTTCAGTTCAAATAAACCGGCACTTACGTTGGCATCATAATCGTGACCGCTGCGCCATACGTTTGTGTTTATAAAAGATATGCTTGAATTGTTTTTCATTGTCTGGTCCAGCACCAGCACATTGTAATTGGTAAGCGGATCTGTAAGTACCTGTCTTTCTTCTTTTGTGGCAGTATTTTCAATGGTTGCATACTGCGCTTTTGTAACGGCATTTAAAAAGCCAATGCCCAACCCATGCTGTGTTCTGCCCGAAATTTTTGTTGCATTTATCAGTTTCGATTCTGAAGGGTTATTGATAACAGTTTCAGAACTGTCAGTATTATAAGCATCGTATAAATGGATCGGCGAACCGCCAATACGCCTTGAATAAAACAAATTTCCTTTACTAAACAACTCTGTACCTTCTGTAAAAAAATTCCTGTACTCATTATACTTTACTTCAAAGGGCGTAAGGTTAAGCACCTGGTTATCGCTTTGTACCTGGCCAAAGTCCGGTACCAGTGTAGCATCTAGAGTAAATGCCTGGTTAATGCCATACTTTACATCGAGCCCGCCATTTACCTGACCTGACCAGTTTTTCTGTCCAGCCTGGTTAACGGGAAAGTGATTGGCATATACAGAAAAATAGGGAGAGAATTGTAAACGTAAAGGCGGCTTAATATTAGAAATGCCTTTCCATGTACCTTCCTGTGTAAGAAAACCGTTTACATTGGGGTCAATCGGGTTCCAGGTATTTTGCTGTTCGGTTTTGCGCCTGCGGCGGGTTATGTTTATGCCCCAGTCCTGTACATCCTTCTGGCCAAAACGTATAGCTGAAAAGGGTATAAATATTTCAAAGCCCCAGCCGCTGTCAGTTATTACTGTACCACTTTCCCATACTGCATTCCAGCTAAAATCTTCCATCTCACCATCCTGGCTGGGCGGGTTCATTTTTGCATCCCACTGTTCGCCCAACGGCGTTACAAAATATTCAAAGCCGTTAAGTTTATCGTTGTAGGTATCGAATATAATCCCAATATAATCGTTTGTGCCAAAACCATCGCGGCCCTTCAATTCTGTTGCAATGCTGTCTTTTGTGCTCTCACCGCAAAAGCCGCCAAAATAAATACCTTCATCATTGTACATTAAATATGCATTTGTTTTGGTGGTTTTTGTTTCAAGTGCACCAACCTTTGGCCTGAATTCAACCAGATCCGTCATTAATGCCGCATGCTGCCATGCAGAATCATTAAGTACGCCGTCAATTTTTACAGTACCAGATATGCGTTTGGCTTCCAGTGTTCTGTATGTATTGTTTTGCGCCATACCGCTAAAAGATACCAGCAGAATAATTGCAGAAAGGAGCGTTTTGGTTTTCATGATCCTGTAAAATATTTTAAACTTAACGGTAATGGAGATACAAATGTTACAGACTACTAATAATTTCGTACATCAAAAATGCAGGATAAGCTTACCCGTAAACAGTTAATTTATGCGAAGCGTAAATTATTCCTGACGAGTGGTAGAAAACAATGAGCAGGAAAAAATATTCTTTAAGATATTTTTGAAAAAAATACAAAAAATGATACCAGCTAATCTTTACATAGCATCCCGGTTGCGCAGTTTACCCCAGGCTTGTTCCGGGGCAAGCACTTTATCTTTCTGTTATTAATTGAGCTGCGGCATCCGGTGCCACTTTACTTATTTTATGTAAAAGCTTTATCAGCAGTTCTTATTAGTATGCAGCAAATTATACCAGGGCTGCAGATACTTGATCCCGTATAAACTTTTTGTTATTCTAAGGTGGCACTTTGAAAATCATCTTTAATAAAGTAGCTTTATCAACTAATTAATTTTTCATTTTTTAAAAACACAACCATGGCGGAAGAGAACGTAACACCACAACCAGAAGAAGTACAGGACTGGAAAGACAAAGCAGAAGATATGCTGGAAACTGCAAAAGACAAGGCAGAAGATGCACTTGATACAGCCCAGGAAAAAGCAGGGGAACTTTGGGAAGATGCGAAAGACAAAGCAGAAGATTTTAAAGAAGCGGCTGCTGAAAAACTGGAAGACCTTGCCGAAGGCGCAAAAAACCTCTGGGCTAAAATTACCGGATCTGCTGAGGATGAAGTTAAAAAAGACGGTGAAGTGTAAACAGTTTGCATTTCAAAATAAAAAACCTGCGTTTTAATTGCGCAGGTTTTTTATTTATATGTTATTGCCACCTGTTAAATATGTACAGCGTGTGTATCCTTAACAAGTAACGATGTACTTACAAGTTCATTTACTTTTACAGGTAACTGTAAATACCAGCATATACCCATAAGCAGGCAGTTAAAATAATCTGCAGGCAGGCGGTTCGTTGTATTGCCCGATGAAGCTATTGTATTTACAGCAGATACTTCCATTTCGAAACTGATAAGAGGGGTTTTGTGCGGGTTGCTGTAAACAGATAAAAGCCCATTGCTGCTGCCGGTAAAATTGTAAGCATAAAATTTTTCATAAAGTTCTATATTACCATAGCCATTTTCAGCAATCATTGGCGTTATTACCCCTACATTAAACCCGTATTCATTTTTAAATACTGTTTTGGGGTGGCGTTTGCCTTCTTCATACACCATAAAAAGACGGCGGGCACCATTGCTTTCAAGCCTTGCTGTGTGCAGCAGTACATCGTACACCATGGTTAATACATTCGTTTCATTTTTCCATAAAGCAACGGCCAATTGCTTTCTTCCGCCTTCGGGATATATTTCGTGGCTCCTTAAAATGTATTCCATTGGTACGAATTTCTTTAAAGATACTACCCTGTTTTTAGTGGTACAACTGCATTTTAAAATGGTAATAATAAATTAATATTTGAGTGAAAAAAATGTTGAAAACTTGGTTTGCCTGCATTTAAGTTTGGCTTAAAAAAAATGCGGCAAGGATCTTTTTAAACAAAATACAGTTTATAAAATGTAATGCCACAGCCAAATTATACTGTGCACAACATAAAAATGTGCAATGATCATTTTTTGAACTTAGCTGCATTACTACTGTCATTACCTGTTGTGTCACTCACTTGTACGCTTTATTCTTTATTCAGCATAGTGCTGACAGCTTAATTTTTATGCACAAACTTATTCTGTGCGAAGTATAATAACAGAACGATAAAGTACTTGCCTCCGAAACTTCGGGCGCAACCGGGTTGCCATGAAATGCCGCAGCTTATATTAAAAATATTTATTACGGCATTCACTGAGACAAATAAAAAAAATAAAAAGATACCGAAGTAAAAGACTGGCTGGTATAATTTTACCTGCTTTTCTTATGTATTTTTTTGCTTGACATTTTATGGTCTCCCAATTTTTATGTGCCTGATTTTTATTTTCTAATTTTACCGGATATGAAGAAAGCTTTACCCCTTATTTTACTGGTTTCATTGGCTTTGATAGCCCTGTATATACAGCAATGCAATGATAATCCGGCAGTTATACAGCCAGTTGTTATTACTAAAAAAGATACTGTTGCCAAAAAAGAAAATAACGGCCAGCAACGCGGATTGAACAGGAACCCAGTGCACATTAATTATTCTAAACATGCCCGCTGCCGTATGGGCTGCAGGCATATTGATGAAAACGAAGTAAAAGAAATTCTTAAGGAAGGTAAGGTTAACTACAACAAAAGCGAATTGCAGGGCGATGAATGCCAAAAAAAATACGCAGTGGAAGGTACCACCCGCGACAAGCAGAAAGTGCGTATAATTTTTGCGCCCTGCAGTGATGAATTAACCGTTGTTACCGTAATTGACATAGGAAAAGAGTGGCCCTGCGATTGCGAATAGCCTGGAACAGGAAAGCAATTAAAAATTCGATTTGGAAATAAAATTTGAACCTATATCTTTGCACTCCAAAAAAATCCTTTAAGGAGGTATATAAATTATGTTAATAATAGATTCAAAAGACTGCGAAAACATTGATAAGGCACTTAAAAAGTATAAGAAAAAATTTGAAAAAAGTAAAGTGCTGCTGCAGTTAAGAGAGCGTCAGTGTTTTATTAAGCCTTCTATCAAACGCCGCGGTGAGGTACTTAAAGCTGTGTACAAGCAGCAGATTGTAAGTGGAAAAATAGAAAAGTAAGGCAAAAAGACCTTCGATTATATTTTACAGCCATAAGGTTACTAACTTTATGGCTGTTTCTATGCTTATAACCCACCATACACATATAGCTCCTTTTATTGAATACCTGCGCTTTGAAAAAAGGTATTCGCAGCATACCTGTATTTCGTACGCAACTGATCTTGAGCAGTTCAGCAATTTTATTAAGAAAGCGTATGACGATGAGCCTTTAGATAAGGTAACAGCTTCTTTTATCCGTAGCTGGCTGGCGCAGATGAAAGAAAATAAGATAAGTTCTAAAACCATCAACCGCAAGATATCTGCACTTAAATCTTTTTTCAGGTTTCTTATTAAACAGGGCGTTATAAACCAAACGCCAATGGCAACCATTAGTTCCCCAAAAACAAATAAGCGGCTCCCTGTATTTGTGAAAGAGCAGCATACTGAAACACTTTTAAACCATTTAGAATTTAGTAACAACTGGCAGGGCCGTACCGAAAAGCTGATTATAGAGCTCCTGTACAATACAGGTATGCGTTTAAGCGAATTGATTAACCTTAAAGAAGGGCAGGTTGATATTGGTTATGCCCAGCTTAAAGTGCTTGGAAAAGGAAATAAGGAGCGCATTTTACCGCTTTCCCACCAACTGCTTGCAGAGATACAGGATTATATAAAAAATAAACCCATAAAGCACGAAAGCATCAACGAATTACTGGTAAACGAAAAAGGAAAGCCTCTGTACCCGAAATATGTTTACCGTACGGTAAAAAAATATTTAAGCCTTGTTACCACCCTTGAAAAAAAGAGCCCCCATATTTTAAGGCACACATTTGCCACCCACTTAATGAATAATGGTGCAGAACTTAACGATGTAAAAGAATTGCTCGGCCACTCCAGCCTTGCGTCTACACAGGTTTATACACACAATACCATTGAAAAATTGAAAGAAATACATAAGCGGGCACATCCCAAAGCGTAAAACTGACAAGCCAGACCGGGAACAGTTTTATGAAAAAGACTTGCCAAAAACTTTGAAAAAAAATTTGATTTTACGGGCAGTTAATCCTAATTTACATATTGTAACAAAACTCCTTATAATGAAGTAATATATACCCACAAGCTCTTTATTTATTGTTTACCTTTTAAAAGCTATATGCTATGAACGTTAACATTCAGACAGTGCACTTTGATGCCGATGTAAGTTTAGTTGAGTACGTGAACAGGAAACTGGAAAAATTAAACACTTTCCACGACCGCATAGTTAAAGTTGATGTATTCTTAAAGCTGGATAATGTAGTGCACACCATTAAAGACAAGATTGCAGAGATAAGGGTGCAGGTGCCACGCCACAATTTTTTTGTGAAGGCTTCATCTAAATCTTTTGAAGAATCTTTCGATGCTGCTTTAGATTCATTGGTTACACAAATAAAACGAAAGAAGGAAAAGCAGGCTGCCTAAAAAATTTTCCAGGCCACGCAAATTGCGTGGCTTTTTTTTTGGATGTACCTGAAAATAAAAAATTTAAAAGCACTGTAAAATGTGCTGCTGAAGTTTCATTAATAACAAGCCGATGAAGTGATTGCGACGCAACCAGGGTGCCATGAAAAGATTAGCTGGTATCAGCTTTATTTTTCTGAAATATCTTTTACAGGCAAAATGAAATAAAATTAAGTTTATGTGGGTTATAAAAATGTGGCACAAACCTGCTGGTTTGTGCCGGTAGCATAAGCTATTCTTTTATGAGCTTTACAACTTTTGATCCTTGCTCACTTAATACGGTAATAAAATAAATCCCTTTTGCAAATTTTTCAACGGGAAGGGGTGTATAGTTGTTTTTTATCTGCATCAGCCGCATTACAATTTTACCATTTGCATCTGCAATATGTACAGTAGCATTTACAAAATTACCCGGAATATGCAGCACAGCTTTATTGGCAGATGGATTAGGGGAAACATTTATACTGCCTAATTCAGGTTCTTTAAATGTATTATCATTAACCCCGGTATTTGAAGTTGTTTTAGCATAAGCAGAAACATTTTGTGCGGGGATTATATTTTTATACACTGCAATATTGCCAAGGGTATTATTGGCTATTATTAAATCTGGTTTTCCATCCCCGTTTAAATCGTCGAGCTTAGCAGAGGTTGGGTTATAAGTTGCTGCAAAATCTACTTTTGGCATAAAGGAAATATTTCCTTTTGTACTTGTGTTTTTTAATATGGACGCATTATGTAAAGTATTGCTGTTTACTGCAAGGTCCACTTTACCATCACCATCTGCATCACCTATACTTACAATTTGGGGGTTTTCGCCAGTTGCATAATTCTCTTTTGGGGCAAATGATATGCCCCCGTTAAAACTGGTGCTTCTTAATACCGAAACATTATTAGAAACAAAATTTGCCACAACCAGGTCGGGTTTATTATCGCCATCCAGATCGCCTATAGAAACATCAACAGGGAATGAGCCGGCCTCAAAATCCATCTTTGTTCCTAAGGAAATATTGCCTTGTGAAGACTCGTTTTTAAATACGGAAACAAAGCCGTTAAAATCAGCAATAACAATTTCTGGTTTGCCATCGCCACTAAGGTCACCAATAGAAACCCTTTCGGGGCGCCCTGCATTATAGCTAACGCCTGGAGCGAAAGAAACTGATTGTGGCGTGCTTGTATTTTTAAACACAAAAATACTTACAGAGTTTACGCTGGCTACCACCAGATCAGGTTTGCCATCGCCATCTAAATCGCCAACTGCAACACCAGTTGCAGAAGCGCCACATTCATAATCTATTTTATTTGCGAAGGAAATATTTTGCCCGCTGCTGGTATTTTTAAAAATTGAAACAGTGCTGCTGCCTCCGGAATTGGCATTGGTAACGGCAAGGTCTGGTTTGCCATCTCCATCAAAGTCGCCGTAAGCAATATCAAATGAGCCGCTGCCTGCGGTAAAATCAATTTTTGAAGCAAATAAAATAGTACCATTTTTTCCAACATTCTTAAAAACAGAAAGCGTGCCGGCGGTTTGGTTTGCTACAGCAAGATCAGGTTTATTATCGCCATTAATATCAACCACAGCTATATTACGCGGGTTGGCCGAAGCCTGAAATTCTGCAGGTGCAGCAAAAGAACCGGCATCTATTGTATTGTTTGATGGAAAGGTTACAGCAAAGGGCTTATCAGCATATGCGGTATGCGCATTAACTGTTATTGTAATTGGCTTATAACTGGCACCAATAGGCACCGTAACAGTAAGTGCAGTATCCGATGCTGAAGATACAACTGCCCTTACAGCGCCAAAGTTTACCACATTACCGGCAGGTACAGGGCTAAAGCGCCTTCCTTTAATTGTAACGCTGGTTCCTGTTGGCCCGGAGGCCGGATTAAAAGAACGTATATCGGGTTGGGCAAAAAGGCAATACGGTAAACTGAAAAATACAAAACCCGCAAAACTGATTTTTATAAAAACCTTTTTTGAACATGTGTTTAAATAACTAAAATATTTCATTGACTATTTTTTTTGAAATATAAAAATATTGTAAATAACCCGTTGTGCGGTTAAACAGCGAAGGCATGTTTTAAATGATTAATGGGTTTATTGTTACTGTAATTCATTGATTGTAATATAGTGACAGCAGACATTTTGGATATAAGCCTCGCTTTTAATCCTTTTAATGATTTTGCATAATTTCTTTTCAGCATCATCTGATCACCTAATTGCGAAAACAATGTTTCGATTCTTTTTCTGCATCTTCTAAAAATCGGATGCCAGGGCTGCTGATCTTTTTGATTGCCCCTGGCGGGTGTTTCTAATTTCATATTACAGCTTTCAATTAAATCAATTTTTATTTCTTTAGAAATATATCCTTTATCACCAATCAAAGTAGCATTACTCATTTTGCCATATTTAATTTCTTTCGAAACATTCACATCATGCACACTCGCTTTTGTTAAATCCATGCTATGAAATATACCATTTACAGAGGTTACTAAATGTAGCTTATAGCCATAATAATACTGCTTACTAATTGCCGAATAACCTTTGTCAGGCTTAGTTTTAAAAGAATCATTTCCAAACTTACAACGTTTTTCCCTTGCTATTTTACATATCGGAACAGGTATAGAATCCATCAAAAAAATGTCTTAGCTTTTATTTAATTCTATAGAAATAAAACTGGTTACCTGATGTATAAACAGATGTAACCTTCTGCGTCTTTTATTGAAATTGCTCATGTTAATTAATTGAGGAAAATCGGTTTTATGATCTTTTCTGATTTTGCTCCATAAGTAATTTTCAGAGTCTATACCGATTGATTCGGCACAAATTGAAAGAGCAACAATACTACAATCGTTCATCTTTGGTTTATTAGGATAGAACTGAAGGTTGTTATCTTCATTTAATTTACTGCGTAGAGAATTTTTAACAATTTTATAAAACTTGTCGAAATTTGTTATAATGTTTTGTGTTGCAAATAATTGATATTCAAACTATTAAAAGCAAATACGATACTAAACTATGGTAGCACAACATCTTTCTTACTCTTTTCTTTAACAGCACAACAAATTAAGATATATACTTTCTGCCTGCACACAAAATTCTTTTTACCAACATTTGTTCAGCTGCATTCATGATCCAGTATAAGGATCGTTTTGTCGTAGTATTCTTTTGCTCTTTCCGGTGTGCTGCCTACGCATACCAAACCAAGTTTGCCATGTTCAGAAAGTGCGCCCACCAGGTGAAACATTACACCTTCCTGTGCAGCACCATCATACATCAGTTGATGAAACATAGCTATATCAATCAGGTCGTGCGGTGTAAGACCTTTATACGCTTCGCTGCTTACATTGTCTGAAGCAAAATAAAATCTTTTGTTGCCACTTGCTGTTATGTATGCACCAGTATCAGCATTGTATTTACCATCCGTTAAAAACTGCAGCATTAAATAAGGATGTGTGGTACCTCCTTTGCGCAGGTTAATTTCAATTGCATTGTGTTTCCATGAACCGTCATCCTGCTTTACTGAAATAAAGTCTATGGCAAACCTGCCCAGCACACCCTTATCCACAAGAGCCTCTGCTATTTTTTTGCCTTCTGCAGCAATTGAAACACTATACGTTTCATCTGCAGGAAAAATTGCTCCCATAAATATCTGGGCATCATCGCCGCCAAGCAATTGGTCATGCGTACTTACAATATCAATTTGTTTTGCGGGATTGATAATACATTGTACAGAGGGTGACATCTTTATTTTGCCTTCAAGAAATACTTCCACAATACCGCCCATTTCCTGAAATTTTTCAAAAAATAATTTTTCGTTTACATCTTTTGATACGGTCTTAAAATGATGCGATAAACTTTCAGCAATATTTTTTTCCAGCAAGTCATTCACCTCAACAGCAGGATAAGTATAGATGGCATTGCCATCACCACTAAAGCCATCATTCATTTTAATTACAGCCTTACGCAAAGCAGGATTGTTTTTTTTCAGCACGGCAAGCGCCTTTACAATATCTTCCCTTGTGTTAAGGTCTTCGAAACCTTCTGGTAAATTTACCCCGCACGCCCTGAAAGTCTTTCTGCTACCAGATTTTGAGCCTTCGTAAAATTTTTCAGGATCGGTTCCATACAATGGTATGCCCAATTGTACAGCCAGGGTTTTTTCAAGGTTTGTAATATTATAGCAGGTAAGGTGAGTAGAATCGGGGCCGGTAATATGCTGTTTAATGCGTTCAACAAGCCTTGGCCTTTCAAGTACTTTTTGCGTAAGTGGTTTTACAGATGCATCGTAACAACTCAGCATCGTAAGGCGGTGCCTTGCATGGTAGCCGGTAATGCCCGGCAACAGGTGAAGATAGTAATCAATAATAATGTCTGCAACAGGTACACTGGTTACATAAATAATTTTTGTAAGCGGCATGCGCAGCAGCATCAGCAGGCAAAGCATTCTCTCTTCGTAATGTACAGAGCCTTTTATCTTTGAGAGTATATCCTGGTCGAGTGTAAGCGACGGAAGTATAAGTACCGTGCGCGGTGCAAATTTATCAGGGAATATTTTTTCAAACTGCTGGCCGAATCTTTGTTGAATTTCGCTAAACGCTTTTTTTTCTTCTTCCGAACCCGGAATGGGAGAATGATCTGTTGCAGTGAAGGTTTTCCTTACAGTGTTTGCAGCAATATCCATAAAATAAACTTTTGGGAAAGTTAAAGCATTTTTTTATTTGTACTGCTTATGAATGCTGTTCATTTTCGTTAAGTTTTATCCCCATTGCAAAAGGATAAAAATGTGCAATGATTATTTTTTTGAACTCAGCTGCATTGCTACTATTGAGCTTCTCTTGTGTCACTCACTTGTACGCTTTGTTCTTTATTCAGCATAGTGTAGCAGTTTAATTTTTATGCAAAAACCTGTTCTGTGCAAATAACCAGGCAACCTGGGCATCTTACAATTACCATCACACCTGCCACACACCTGTTCTAAACTCTTCCATCTTCGCATTATTATTTGCAGCAGCAATCCCTTCACTTATTACCAGCCTTGTTGTAACCGGATCAATAATGTCGTCAACCCATAATCTTGCCGCCGCAAAGTAAGGCGTGGTCTGCTTTTCGTAGCTTCCTTTTATTTTATCGAGTAAAGATTTTTCTTCTTCTGCGGTTACAACTTTACCTTTTGCTTTCATACTCGCCACCTGTATCTGCAGCAATGTTTTAGCTGCCTGCTCTCCACCCATTACCGCAATCTTTGCACTTGGCCAAGCATAAATAAAACGCGGGTCATAAGCTTTGCCACACATGGCGTAATTACCGGCACCATAACTGTTGCCAACAATAATAGTAATCTTTGGCACAACAGAATTTGCAACAGCATTCACCAACTTAGCGCCATCTTTTATAATGCCGCTATGCTCACTCCGGCTGCCAACCATAAAGCCGGTAACATCCTGTAAAAAAACGAGGGGAATTTTCTTCTGGTTACAATTGAGAATAAAACGTGCGGCTTTATCGGCACTGTCATTATAAATAACACCACCCAATTGCATTTCACCCTTTTTATTCTTTACAATTAATCTCTGGTTGGCAACAATACCTACAGCCCAACCATTAATGCGTGCATAGCCGCAGAGGATTGTTTTACCATAATCTTTTTTAAACTGCTCAAAGGAGGATTGGGTTGTATCAGTTATTTCAGCATCAGCAATGCGCTCAATAATATCCAGCATATCGTAAGGCTTTGCATTGCCCACATGCATAATGCTGTATAATTCGTTTGCATCTTTAACTGGCGGTAAAGCAGCTATGCGGTTAAAACCAGCAGGCGGTTTATCACCCAACTTGCCCATGATTTTTTTTATCTTATCCAAACATTCCTGCTCTGTTTTAAATTTATAATCAGCAATGCCGCTTATCTCTGTATGTGTAACTGCGCCACCTAAAGTTTCATTATCAATATCTTCACCAATAGCAGCTTTTACAAGATAAGAACCTGCAAGAAAAATACTGCCATTACCTTCCACCATCAGCGTTTCATCGCTCATAATGGGCAGGTAGGCGCCGCCTGCAACACATGCGCCCATTACGGCTGCTATCTGCGTAATGCCCATTGCACTCATCCGTGCATTGTTACGAAAAATGCGGCCAAAATGTTCTTTGTCGGGAAAAATTTCATCCTGCATGGGCAAAAAAACACCGGCACTGTCAACCAGGTAAATAATGGGTAAATGATTTTCCATTGCTATCTCCTGCATGCGTAAATTTTTCTTGCATGCAATGGGGAACCATGCCCCTGCTTTCACCGTTTGATCATTGGCTACCACCACACATTGCCTTCCGCTTACATAGCCAATTCCACTCACGGTTCCTGCGCCGGGGCAACCACCCTGTTCTTCATACATTCCGAAACCGGCAAAGGCACCAATCTCTACAAAAGCCTCATTTTTATCAAGCAGGTATTCCACTCTTTCCCTTGCGGTGAGTTTATTTTTTTCTCTTTGCTTTTCAATGGCTTTTTTACCGCCGCCAAGTTTTATTTTGCTGATGTGTTCATTGGTTTCCCCCACTTTCAGTTTCATCCATTCGCCGTTGCTGTTTGCTGCTGTGTTCATACTTACAATTGTTAGTGCAACAAAGATAGGGAAGAAGGTTTGTGGTTTATAGTTTGTGGTTTACAGTTGTTTAAGGAGTATAATTTTTTCTGGGCCCGGCAGTTGAATATGAATTGAACTTTTGTTGCGTCGCACACTTCTACTAATCAACAGCTATGAGCTTTTCGCTGCGAGCTCCGAGCTCTTGTATTTTGCTCGCAGTTCATAGCTCAAGGCTCGCGGCTTGATGCTCAATGTTCTGAACGTACAAGTGAGTGACACAACCGGCGATGCCATGAAAAACCAATGACCGGGCAAGAAAAAATAAACATAAAAAATAAAAAAGTACTACTGGCTGTAGAAATACCTTGAACGGTTGATCTTTAAATCGCGGAGTATGCCGGATTTGGGGCTGAATGAAATATTGAACGAGCGGTATAAGCCCACCGGGGTTACGTTTATAGAGAGCTGCCAGCAGTGCATTTCACGTGTTATAAACATGGTGAACGACTGTATTTTTGCAGTCTTAAAATCGAAATAACTGCTGCCGCCTACTTTCCATTTTGGCGTTAAACTAAAGTCGCCGTTTATGCTTAGGTTACTGTTTATCTCTGAAACATAATCTTTAAGGTTGGGTGAAAGCGTTCTGTAATAACTGAGGGAGAAAGAAAGCTGTACATTCCATGGTATATTAAAATCTACAAATTCTGAAGGGTTTTGCCTTATAT
>Ga0075152_10001412_pt1 | contig 17356 bp, 10 predicted proteins | sample JI61114C2DNA_FD_70964 | JGI IMG/M metagenome (GOLD analysis project Ga0075152, IMG submission 70964) | Wastewater effluent complex algal communities from Wisconsin, to seasonally profile nutrient transformation and Carbon sequestration -... | ecosystem: Engineered > WWTP > Effluent > Algae...
GCAATGCGCAACAGCGCGGCCAGCTTGAAAACGATCATGCGCTCCTCGCGGTCGAGATCCGAGAAGTAAGGATGATTGCGCTCAGGATTGTAGCGACGGTGATAGCGCGCGAGCAATGCCACCAGTTCACGCTCACTCGTGCTCAGGCCGAAGATCTCCGTCTGCATCAGGATGTAGAGGCTGTGCTTGTGATGCTCACGCGGGCTGATGAACATGCCCACTTCATGCAGGATCGCCGCCACACGCAGCACCAGTTCGTAGCGCGAGTCCAGACCGTGCAGCGTCTTGAGTTCGCGGAAAAGCTGCTGGGCAAAGGCAGCGACATGATCCGCATGTTTGCGGTCCGTTTTGTAGCGCACACCGATCTCACACGCCGCCTGCATGACCTCTTCCTGGAAAGAAGCCGTGCGTGGACGTGCGGTCACGAGATCCTGCATCAGTTCGCGCTGAAAATCCCCCTCGGGCACCCAGATGACCTCATCACCAAAACGCCGTGCGAGCGCGAGATTCGTCTGCAAGGCAGGCACGATGCCCTCCCCCCCGGTGTAATGCACATGCAGTCGGCGCACGAGCTGATCCGGGCTCAGCGAGGCGATCTTTTCCGTGAAGCGCTCCAGCTCCACTTCCGTCACTCGGCTGGCACCCTGCTTCGGAGCTGCCAGCAGCGGAGCCACACTTTGCAGTTCCGCACCGATGGCCACATGGTGGTCAAATTTATACCCTGAGTAATCCTGCGCCAGATGATCCACCACGCCTCGGATCTGCTCCTCCAAGTGCAGGAGGTGCTGAGGCGACTCACCTTCCAGTCCTGCCACCGCCTCACGCGCACGGAAGATGCCGAGACGGTAGTTGCTGTAGGCAGTGAGGCGGCCCTGTTTGAAATATAGTGCGCGCGTATTCCCCGGCCCGATGTGTGAGACAAAGGTGTTTCCCTCCGCGAGCTTCGGGTTCTTATCCAACAAACGCCGCGCGATCTGATACACGAGGCGGGTCATGTCACCATCATCAATGAGTCGGGCCGAAAGCCCTGTCGTCACTTGCAGACGATTGAGGAAGATCTCGTGGTTCGATGCCTCGGAGAGGATGTTTGTATTGTAGAGTCTGATCGCCTCCAGCGGCATGTCATACTCACGCGTGCTCTGCAAATAATCCCGCAGGATGGCCGCCGCCTGCTCCATGGTGCTGCGCGTCACGGTGCCCGTGCGGAAGATGTCGCGTGCCATCGGCAGAGGCCGGTCCAAATGCTCCACCTCGCGGAATCCGCCATTCTCCCGGGTACTGCCGATCACCATCGAGAGTGACGCGGCACCGACATAAATCACGGCTTGTTCAGAGGATGGGGTGCTGGTGGCGGACATGGGGCTCTTGGCGAATCGTTCAGTGAGTGATCAGTGGTTACTTCTGGCAGGCTGCTGAATCTAAACACTCGTCCCCTCGCGCAGCCAAGCCACACTGCCCACCGCCACCGCAGTTCCACCGAGTTTGGCGATGCTGTATTTGACGCCTTTCGCCAGTCCAGGAACGGCAAAGCGATTCACCTCCTCTTTGAGCAGGTTCATGTAGAGCGTGGGCATCTCCTCCACCAGACCTCCGCCGAGCGTGATATGGTCTGGCGCGAGCAGATTCACCACAGCGGCCACGCCCATGCCGAGATAGCGGATGGAATTGCGGAACATGATCATCCCCGCCTCATTGCCACCACGGAAAGCATTCGCCAGCGCCTTGCTGCGGATGTCCCGCAGATTGCCCTGAGTCTTTTGATTGAGCTCAGGAAGCTGCCCGCGATAGCAGGCCACCCCGGCCTGAGATGCCAGCGCCAGACGGCTCGTCAGATCTTCCAGCAGCACCGCACCCGTGTGTGGACTGCCGAGATGCGTGCCTGGCATGTAGATCATGCCCAGCTCCATCGCCGACACACCACGGCCCATGACGATCCTGCCATCATAGACAAAGCCAGCACCCACACCCGTGCCGGGAAAGACCCCGAGCAGCGAGCGGGAGCCCTTGCCTGCACCGAGCTTGTATTCACCAAAGGTGCCCGCATCCACGTCATTGAGCACCGCCACGGGTTTCTTGAAAACGCCGCGCAGCAGGTCGGTGAGATGCACGTTATTCCAACCGAGGTTCGGCGCGTTGATCAGGATGCCCTTTTCAGGATTCACCAGTCCCGGGCAGCCGATGCCGATCCCTTGCAGGCCTTTGGGATTCACCTGTGCATTGGCGATGGCTTCGTGGATGGCGTTGACGATCTTCTTGCGTCCCTTCACCTGCCCATCGGAGCCTGTGGTTGATTTCCGGGCCGTGCCCAGCACCTGATAATTTTTGTCCAACACGCAGGCCAGCATCTTGGTGCCCCCGAGGTCAAAGCCGATCCAGAACGGCACCTCTTTGAGTTTGGCAATCATGGGCGCTTTCGCAGGCTTCGCCGCTTTGGCGGACTTCGCGAGCTTGGCAGCCTTCTCCGTTTTCACGGCGGCAGCCTTGGGTGGAGTGATTTTCTTTTTAGCCATGAGCCAACAGAGCACGGCCCGCCCCATCCGGGCAAGTGACAAGCCGCAGTTTCAGCAAAGGCAGATCCGTGTTTTTCCTGAGGTGCGCAGCATCGAACGGTGCTAAGCATGACTCCACACATGCCACCACCCATCAATTACAATTTCGAAAAGCGGAAGCGCGAGAACGCCAAGAAGGCTGCCAAAGAGGCCAAACGCCTCCGCAAGGAAGCTGCCAAAAATGCCGCACCAGGGACCACAGATCCTGAGTCCCCTGCTGCTGCCGAGGAGTCTGGCGACTCTGCGGTCACATCCTGACCTGGGTCAGGGTGCCTTGCTGGGCTGAAACTCCTTCACGAGTTTCTCGATGACCGCCAGTTGATCCGAAGTCAGCATTTTCATCGCGCTGTCGCGATACTGCGCGGCATTCAGGTTCCCCTGCTGCGCAGCGAGTGAATACCACTTCACCGCTTCGACCGGATCTTTGGCTGTTCCGACACCATCGTCGTAGCAGACGCCCAGGTTGTACTGCGCTTCGGCAAAGTTTTGCTCTGCCGCCAGCTTGAACCACTTCACGGCCTCAGCAGCATCCTGGGCGACTCCGACGCCCTCATTGTAGCAGAGCCCCAGATTGAATTGAGCGTCTGCGTAACCTTGATCCGCCGCTTTGCGATACCACTTGGCGGCCTCGGTGACATCCTTGGTCACTCCTGATCCCTCTTCATAACAGATTCCCAGATTGTTCTGCGCCTGCGCCAGATTTTGGTCGGCGGCTTTCCGGAACCACGCCGCTGCTTCGGTGGCATCTTTGGGCACACCTTCACCTTTGCTGTAGGCCAGGCCTAGTTGACGCTGCGCCTTGGCATCCCCCTTCTCCGCCTGGCTGCGCATCTCTGCCACGGGATCTTTCTTGGCAGGCTCGGCGGGGGCTGGCGGTGCATCTGGCGAGCAGCCGACCATGAAAGCGAAGCACAGAAGAGGCAGAACAAAAATAGAAGGTTTCATGCGCTCACTCTTCCACGGCAGATGGTCTTGGCAAGGGATGCCACGAAAGCGTGATCAAGCCCAGCCTTTCTGCGCCGGATGGGTTGCCAGTTCTCAAACAAGGCCTAAAGAGAATTCATGGCAGACTTTACCCTCACTTTTCTCGGCACCGGCACTTCGGTCGGGGTGCCGATGATCGGGTGTGACTGCGAGACCTGCCGCAGCACGGATCCACGGGACAAGCGCCTGCGCTCCAGTGTCTGGATTCGCACGCCGGAGATGGCCTTCGTGGTGGATACGGGGCCGGACTTCCGCACGCAGTGTCTGCGTGCGGGCATTCGCCATCTGGATGCCGCGCTGTTCACGCATCCGCACATGGATCATCTGACAGGCTTCGATGAATTGCGGCGCTTCACCATTCCGGCGGATGCTTACATGCCCGTCTATGCGCTGCCCTCCTGCCTGGAGGTGCTGGAGCGGATGTTCCTCTATGCCTTCAATGGTGAGAATCGTTACCGCGGCTATTTGAAACCTTTCTCGAAGCCCATCCATGGTCCTTTTCATCTCGGCGAGACGCTGGTGACACCCCTGCCCGTGCTGCATGGAAAGGTGGAGTGCATTGGCTATCTCTTCACACGCCATGGTCGCAAGCTCTGCGCCTACATCCCGGATGCCAAGGTGCTGCTGCCGGAGACTCTGGCTGCGCTCGAAGGCGTGGACACGCTGATCCTGGATGCCCTGCGGCACACGGAGCACCCCACGCATCTCAGCTTTGCCGAAGCGCTCATGGTCCAGGCACAGGTGCGGCCACGGCGCACCTTCTTCACCCACATCCAATGCGAGATCATGCATTCGCTTGAAGAGCCAAAACTGCCGCCCGGCGTGCGTATCGCCTATGATGAAATGACACTGGAGTGGGAATGACGAAATCCGAATGACGAATGACAAATCCCATCTTCTGAAGAGCACCCGGTGGCTGCTGCTACCGGTGCTGCTTTCGTCATTCGTCATTCGGATTTCGTCATTGGCTCAAGAGCCCGAGCCCGCACTCGATCTCCCCGGCGAGACCGTGGTGGTGTACAATCCAGACTTCTCCCAGTCTCGTGAGCTAGCGGAATACTATGCGGAGAAGCGCGGCATTTCGAAGGATCGCCTCATCGGTCTCGAACTGCCGCTGGAGGACAGCATCTCGCGCGAGCAGTTTGAAAAGCTGATCCGCAAGCCGCTCTTCGAAATCTTTGTTCGGCGCGGCTGGTGGAAGCTGGCGCTCAGTGAGGTGAGCGACCCCATCTCCACAAAGTCCCGTCAGGCCATGCTCGTAGGCGAATCAGGAGTGCGGGTGCTGTGCCTGATGCGCGGCGTGCCTTTCCAGATCCGCCGCGAGCAGGAGAAACCCGTCACGGCGAAGGAAGACGAGGCCAGTGTGGACAGCGAGCTCGCGACTCTCGGCATGCCACGTGCGGCGCTGGCAGGAGCCATGCGGAACCCTTACTTCGACCAGCCGGTGCGCTTCCAAATCTACCAGGGCGCGCCCGGCATGTTGCTCGTCGGTCGGCTGGATGCGCCGGATGCAGACACGGTGAAGCGGATGATCGACGATGCCCTCACTGCCGAACAGGAAGGATTACGCGGGCGGGCGGTGATCGATCTCGCGCTGAAGTCCGGCGCTTATCAGGAAGGTGAGGACTGGCTGGCCCGCAGCGCTATCCTATTTCGCGAGCATGGCGTGCCCGTGTTCATTGATAAAGAAGAGCCGCTCATCGCCGATCACTGGCCGCTACCGGACACCGCCTTCTATTTCGGCTGGTACACCACTACCATCAGCGGCGCGGTGAGCAGTCCATCCTTCAAGTTCACGCCCGGAGCCATCGCCTGCCATCTGCACAGTTACAGCGCCGCAGCCATCCGCTCCACAGACCGGCATTGGGTCGGGCCGCTGCTGTCGCATGGTGCCGCCGTGGCCCTCGGCAATGTCTTCGAGCCCTACCTCAGTCTCACCGTCCACTTCGATGTGCTGAACAAGCGCCTGCTGGAAGGCTACACCGTGGCCGAGGCGGCCTGGAATGCCACCCCCGTGCTCTCCTGGATGAATGTCGTCTGCGGAGATCCCCTCTACCGCCCCTACGCCCGTGGCCCCGGTGCCACGATGGGGGATGATGGCCGTGGCCGCGACTACGCGCTCTATCAGGGCATCGCCATGCGCTATCAGGACAAAAGCAGCCGCGAAGTCAAAAAGGCGCTCACCGAACTGGCCGAAAGCCGCAGCAAACCGCACCTGCTGGAGCTCACTGCGCTGCTGTCCGCCAGTGAAGGCAAGAATGCCGAAGCCATCGACCTCCTGGAGCATGCCGAGTCCCTCTACGTCATCAATACCGACAAAGTCCGCGTCATTCTCTACCTCGCTGAGCTGTATCGAAAGGAAGGCCAGATCGTGCGCGCGAAGAAGCTGCTCCAGCGCCTGCTCAATGAAAAAGCCTTTGGCAACGTGCCCGGCATCCTCGCCGGCAAGGCGCTGCTGGAGAAGATGTAGTTTCATCCTCTCCATGCAGGCATTTCATGCTCTGGAGCGTTGAGCGGGGCAAACGCGGGTTGCGTCCTGGCAGGGCGCGTGCTTCATCCATCGCCTACCCTCATGAGCACCACCTCTTCTCTTTGGACCCGTTTTCAGAAATTCTTCGTCCGCTACCCGCAGCTCGGTTTCAGCATCGACATCAGCCGCATGGCTTTTGAGGAGAGTCTCTTCGACTCGATGTCACCTTCCATTGAGAAAGCCTTCGCGCAGATGAAGGAACTCGAAGCCGGTGCCATCGCCAATCCTGATGAAGGCCGCATGGTGGGCCACTACTGGCTGCGCAACTCTGCACTGGCTCCCGCCGACCTGCGCGCCGAGATCGACGAAACGCTGGAAGCCACGCTAAAATTCGCCGCCGATGTCCATAGCGGAACCATCACCGCCGCGAACGGGCAGAAGTTCACCCGCGTGCTCGTCGTCGGCATCGGTGGTTCGGCCCTTGGCCCACAGCTCGTGGCCCAGGCCATCACGCCCGCGAACCCTCCGCTGGAGATCTCCTTCTTTGATAATACCGACCCCGATGGCATGGACCGCATCGCGGCGCAGATCGGCGCGGAACTCGCCACCACGGTGACCCTCGTCATCTCGAAGTCCGGCGGCACCAAAGAAACCCGCAACGGAATGCTCGAAGCCGCAGCCGCTTGTAAAGCTCTCGGGCTCGATTTCGCGAAGCACGCCGTCGCCGTCACCGGCCCGGGCAGTGAACTGGACAAATACGCCATCGCCCAGGGCTGGATGGCCCGCTTCCCGATGTGGGACTGGGTGGGCGGACGCACCAGCGTCATGAGCGCCGTCGGCACCATCGCCGCCGCGCTTCAGGGCGTGGATGTGCGTAGCTTCCTCGCCGGAGCTGCCGCCATGGATGCCGAGACTCGCAGCCGTCCGGCCAAAGAAAACGCCGCCATGCTCGTCGCCCTCATGTGGTACAGCGCCGGCAAGGGCAAGGGGCTGAAGGACATGGTCGTGCTGCCTTACAAAGACCGTCTCGTCCTCTTCTCCAAATACCTCCAGCAGCTCGTCATGGAGTCCCTCGGCAAGGAGCATGATCTCGATGGCAACGTCGTGAACCAGGGCATCGCCGTTTATGGCAACAAAGGCAGCACCGACCAGCACGCCTATGTGCAGCAGCTCCGCGATGGCGTGAACAACTTCTTCGCCACCTTCATCGAGGTCGCCAAAGACCGCGACACCGCCGGGTTCGAGGTCGAGCCTGGCTACACCAGTGGCGACTACCTCCAGGGTTTCCTGCGCGGCACTCGCAAGGCACTGGCCGACAAAGGCCGCGAGTCCATCACCCTCACCATCTCGGAAGCCAACGCCTTCAGCCTCGGCCTGCTCGTCGGCCTCTTCGAGCGCGCCGTCAGCTTCTATGCCACGCTCGTCAATGTGAATGCCTACCATCAGCCTGGCGTCGAGGCTGGGAAGAAAGCAGCCACCGACTTCCTCAAGCAGATGTCCGCCATCCAGGCCGCCCTGAGCAGCACCGCCGCCACCGCCGAAACCCTCGCCGCTCAGGTCGGTATCGACGCCGAAGACGCCTGGCACATGCTCAGCCACCTAGCCGCCAATGGCCGGGCCAAACTGACCCCGGGTGCAACTCCGTCAGAGGATTCCTTCACTGCCTAAAGCGGTAAAGGGCGCGAATTTTGCCACACTTCTTCTGGATTCAATCAATGGCTGGGTTGCTATGTTTTTGGTCCGGTTACCTGAAAAAACCTCACCTCTTTTCCCGCTGACTTGGCGTGAAAAGAGACGCCAAGTTGCGGCTGCCCCCGTCTCCTCTACTCCTGATGACGGATTGTCGGGGAGTTACCTGATTCACTCAGCCTGCCGCAGGTAGGCGACGATGTCCGCCACGTCCTGCGCGGTCATGCCGAGCATGGTCGCGCTCATCATGAGGGAGCGGTCCATCTTCTTCCGGCTGGCGATCCTTTCCTTCGCCACGAACTGATTTTGCCCGCCCATGCTGCGGATGATGAGGATGTCCCCCTCGCTCAGCACCATGCCGTCGATCTTGGTGCCGTCCTTGCAGGTGATGGACATGCCGTCAAAGCCGTGCGCGATGTCCTTGCTCGGCTCGATGATAGCCTGCGCGATGATCTCGCTCGGCTGGCTGATGCCCCAGCCCTGGAGATTCGGGCCGAACTCGACACCCTGGCCATTCATCTGATGGCACATGACGCAGCGGACCATGAGTGACTGGCCGTGCTGCACGTCGCCTTTGAGTTTCATGACTTCATCAAGCTTGATGTTGCTGGGGATGGCGGGCGGTGTCTCGATGGTGACGAGCTTCGTGGCATCGGGATCAAAGATGCCCTGCTTCTTCAATTCCGCCGCGATGCCAAAGGTGGACCAATCATTGGTGCTGCGGTTGATGAGCCACCACATGGCATCGGCGTGGACTGGAGAGGTCTTGTCTTTGGCCACGGCGAGCATGGCCTGGGCAGCGCTGGCGTCATTTGTGAAGGCCAGCGTATCGAGCGCCAGTTTGCGCTCAGCGGCAGAGAGCTGCTTGCTGGTGGCGCGCATTTGCAGGTCTGCCACGGCTTCGAGCGGATGCAGCCTCCAGGTCAGGTTCGCAAACTTCTCCGACCAGGAGAGCGGGTCGCCATCGAGGATCTTCTTCAGCACGGTCCACACGGGGGATTCCTTGCCAGTACAGCCGAGGCCCCAGGCTTCGAGGTAGGAGCGGTCCTTGCCATCGTAGCGCTTGGCGATTTCGACGAGGATGTTCTGGCTCTGGGCCAGCGGGACATCACGCAGCGCCACAGCCACTTCACGCCGCACGGCAGGCGAGCCATCGTGAGCCATCGTGCTGAGCAGGTCGATGACATCAGGATTCGCCGCACGCAGCGCGCGCAGGGCGACGAGACGCTTCAGTGGATCTTCAGACTCCAGCCAGATGCGCACGCGCTGCGTTCCCACTTCACCCAGTTGCGCGAGCAACCAGATGGCGCGCGCGGCGACATAGGGGTTCTCATCATTCGTCAAAGCGGTCACAGCCTTGGCGGACTCGCCCGCCTTTTCCTTCAGCCGGGTGAAGGCCACATGGCGGATGTTCGTGGCCGGTGATTTGAGTGCGGCGACCTGGCCTTCCACGCTGTCGAGATCATGCTTCGGCGAGGTGGGCTTGCTGCCTTTGGCGGTGATGCGGTAAATGGTGCCGCTGCAGGTTTCATCGGTGTCCTGATGACCGCCGGTGCGCTTGTCAAACCAGTCGGCTATGTAGATCGCGCCATCGGTGCCGACGCAGACATCGCTCGGGCGGAAGAGTGTGGTGCGTTCGTCAGACATGTTGTTGCTGCCGCCGACGAAGTCGCTGCCTTTGAAGACGCCGCTGGTGTTCGTGGTGCAGAAGTCGAAGCGCTCCAGCTTCATGCCCGCGCCATCGGGCTTCGGAAGATAACCAAAGACGACGTTGCGCCCGGTCTCGCAGCTCAGGAGAAGCCCCTTCCACTTGTCACCCAGCGCACCGTTTTCATAAAAGGCCATGCCGGTGGGCGCACCGCCGCCATAGACATCGCCCGCAGGGATGCTGCCGGGATCATCCTGACGCCACTCCGCCGTGGGAATGGTCTGGCCGGGGCGCTTGTCCGCACGCCACTGGCGCTTGCCATCAGCGGAGAAGAAACCAAAGGAGCCGCCTTCGATGAGATGGCTCACACGGCAGGCAGGTGGATCGTCGTTGTCGTTCAGATACATGTCGCCAAAGGAGTTCTTCACGCCTTCGTAGCTGTTGCGGTAACCATGACCGAGGATGCGCGCGCCGTGGCCGCTGGGGTCGATACTGGCGGTGAAGCCGCCCGTATAAACATGGCCGTCGTCGCTCTTCTCGCCGGTGTAGGGATTGTTCAGGTAAGCGCCGCCGATGCGGAAGGTGTTGCCGCTTTTGTCGCTGAACATCGCGCCGCAGTTGCCATTGCTGAAATACCAGCGGCCATCGGGTCCGGCATAGACGCTGTGCAGGCTGTGGTCGTGCTGCTGCTGCTCGAAGCCGCTGAGGAAGACCTCCCGCGTATCCACGGCGAGGTCAAACTTCAGGTCGCGGTTCACATCCACATACTTGATGATGTTCGGCGCATTGGAGACGAGCACCACGTTGTCAAACACGGCCACGCCGAGCGGGCATTCGAGTTCCTTTTCACGCACAAAGACATGGCTGCTGTCCGCCTTGCCATCGCCGTCTTTATCTTCGAGCACGCGGATGCAGTCCCCTTCCCGGCTGCGTCCGCTGTGGCGGCGGTAGTTGATCCCCTCTGCCACCCAGATGCGACCTGCGGCATCCACATCCATGTTCGCCGGATTGTAAAGCATGGGCGATGTGGCCCAGACGCTGATCTCCAGGCCCTCGGGCACTTTAAACATGCTCGTGTCGAGATGCTCCGGCGTGACCTTGGTCGGATCAAAGGCGGGCGCGTTCAGGTCTGGCGTGAAGGCAGGTTTGCCGACGACGTAGTTGCTGGCCTTTTTCTTGGGCTTGTCAGGTTTGTCCGGCTTTGCGGCAAAGACGGTGAAGGAAAGACCAGCGAGGGCAAGCAAGGCGAGGGTTGGGCGCAGCATGAGGGGCGGATGATGGAGGGCCGCACAGAACGAGCAAGGCGGACTTCATCTTGCCCATCTTGGTTTGTTTGAATCAGGAGAATGGCCAGGTCACCGGCATGGCCATTCAGTCCCGGAAGAGTGTGCCGAGCCGTTTTTCTGAGTGACTACGACATGGCGGCCAACCGTTCTCCTATTGGCGGGTGGCTGTAGTGGAGCCAGACGGCGAGCGGATGCGGCTGCGGGTGAGCCAGGTGGTCGTGGGAGAGTTTCTTCAACCCGTCAATGAGGGGCTGGGGGCTGCCGATGGCCTTGGCGGCATAGGCATCAGCTTGGAACTCGTGCCTGCGGCTGACGGCGAGGCCGACGAGGCCGGTGAGAATGCCGAGCGGCTGATAGAGGATGCCAAAGAGCACGAGGCCCATGCCGACGGGCGTGCCCTGCACGCCGAAGGCAGCGAAGAAGCCGGGCGACTTCAGCACCCAGCCAAGCAGGGCCAGCATGACACCCATTTCCGTGAGGCTCAGCATCATGGTGACGGGAACATGGCGGCATTTGTTATGCCCGATCTCATGTGCGAGGATGGCGACGATCTCGTCCTGGGTGTGGTTTTGCAAAAGGGTGTCGAAGAGAGCGATGCGGCGGGTTTTGCCAAAGCCGGCGAAGAAGGCGTTCGCCTTCGAGGAGCGGCGGGAGCCATCGACGATGCTGACTTCCTTCACGGGGAAGTCGAGTTTCTGGGCGAGGGCGAGGATGGCATCTTTCAGCGGACCGTCCGCCATCGGGCTGAACTTTAAAAACATGGGCATCAGCACTCGCGGAGCCAGAAAGGTCATGAGCACGCTGAAGGCGGCGAGGAAGAGCCAGGTGTAGAGCGGGGCGAGCGCCTGGGTCTGGAAGAACCAGACGATGACCCAGCCGACGGGCAGGCCGATGATGCCCATGAGGGCGAGGCTCTTGAAGTGATCTCCGATGAAAGTGCCCACGGTGGTGCGATTGAAGCCGTGCTTTGCCTCGACACCGAAGGTGTCCCACGCGGCGAAGGGCAGGCCCAACCAAGTCTGCACCAGCAGAACCACGCCGATGACAAGGACACCCGTGGTGACGGGGCTGTGGCCGAAGGACTCCACCCACGTCTGCAAAGCACCGAAGCCGCCGCTCCACCAGAACACCAGCAGGGCCGCGAGCATGGAGGCATCCCGCATGACGGTGACGCGCGCGCCATCGGCGATGTATTCGCGGATCTTTTCCCGGGTGTCCTCCGGGAAGACCTCCGCCAGCAGTGCGGGGATGGGTCTGCCGAGGCGTGAGAGATTCAGCAGCATGACGGCGAGCTCGAGATGAAAAACGCCGAGCACGGCGAAGAGGGCGGCGAGGAACCAGGGATTGGAGAGAGTCATGAGATTATAAGAAATGTTTTTTCATTTTGCCCCATGTCTCTGGGGTTCCAAAGGTCAAATCTCGACCTCAAAGGAATGTCTGGCGCGAACTACAGCCGGGGCTTGTCATTTAGAAAGCGGGAGATTTATCCTGTTCGTGAGCAATTCTCCATGATAGCCCCTGGCCTCACCTATTTATGAAATGCTGGTTCACGACATTTTTCATCATTCTCAACCTCCCCTCGGCGCGCTTGCAGGCGTCCGAACTGGGAGCGCTGGCTATGGAACTAGCAAAGACAGCCGAGATAGGATCTGGCATATCAAAGACGGAGGAAGCCATCGCAGAGAAATTTTGGGAAATTGGTTCACCCTCAATTCCTTATTTGCTTCCCTTGCTTCGTCACGAAAACGAGGAGGTCGCAGCGCTCGCGGCCTACATTCTGCGAGACATCAAAGATCTGCGTGAAGAACACCTGGATCAACTCATCGAATCCAGCCGTCGAGGCACAGGTTGGATTGAGCCAGCCATTGCAAAAATTGGCACGCCCAAGGCAATTTCCTTCCTCGTTAATGAACTTGTCAGGGAGCGCGAAACACAAACTCAACTTACCTGGGCGATCAAGATGATTGGCGCGAAGGCCGTGCCTGATTTGATGCGAGTTTACCAAGGGGAGACAGATTGGGACAACAAATTGGAAAACACGATGGCCTTCACATTCAAGGAACTGGGTGTGAATGCAGTTACGGCGATCTATCCCCTCATGGAAATAGCAAACGACCAAGCAACTGCGCCGGAGAGACGGATCCGCGCGATTGCAGCAGTCGGTTTTATTGGATTACCAGCCGAGCGAGCAGTCCCCGACCTCCAAGCGCTCCAACAGCAAAGTAATCAGGAGATATCTGCCGCAGCCACTTCGGCCATTGTGAACATTGGCTCCAAAGAGGCGGGGCCGATCCTCGCAGCAAAGTTGGAGCATACAGTTGATTCATTCGGCAGAATGTTGCTCATGCGTGACATCGCCGAGTTGAAGGCACGGGCCCGATCAGCAGGCCCAATTGTCATCAAGTATCTCAAGGACGAAGATTGGAACGTTCGAGTCGGAGCAGCTCTCGTTCTTGGCTACATCGGCTATGATGAAGCTGTAGATAACTTGATCCAGCTCCTGGACCGGCAGGACGACTGGCGGCTAGTCTGGTGTGCCGCAGAATCTCTAGGGCGATTGAAAGCAGACCAGGCATTGGCTGCGCTCACGAAATGCAGCATAGGTCACTGGTATCCACCTGTGCGGAAAGCCGCTCTTAACGCGGTAAAATCGATTCGTGACCGAGCAGTCACACAGCCAGACGATTCCACGGCAAATTTTGCCTTCGAATTCTTCGCCTATGAACATGCGGGGCAAGGTATGGACGAGCTAGAAGAGAAAGACGCCAAATCCATTCGATTCCAGATCGATACAACGCACGATAAACATCTCAAGGTGACGATCAAAGACAAGGATGGAACGCTGAAAGACGAACAACTGAAAGGCCTTGAAGTCGAAGGCGGCCAGCTCGTCGGTTATGATTTCGGCGAATTCGGTGGCGGGATATTCTTTGTCGATTCAACCGGCGATCGGCTGATGATTGCGGAAGAGAACACTGAGGCGGTTTATAGGACGACCGCAGGCATTGTGGCAATAACCGGGCTGGCTCACATGAGTATGAACCACGGATCCATTTTGATGCTAACCAGAAGCACCGACGCCAAGTGGACATCGGCGAGGTGGAGAGCTTTGCCAGGTGCACCCAGGTTCTCACGTCTGCTACAAGATGGACGACTATTGATCAACTGCTACGGAGGCATCGTCCTGGTATCTATGGGTGGAGAGATGAAAGTGTTGACCCGCGACGAAGCACTCAAATAGTCTCCGGCATAGAAAAGCCCGCACCACTTGCGTGATGCGGGCTTTTGATAAACCGAACTGACCGCACAGGGGACTGTGCGGACCACCTTACTTGCTGTTCTCGGCGAACTGGGCATCGAAGACGATCTTGCTCGGGGGGAAGTCGAGCTTCTTCACAAAGGCGGCGGACTCAGTGGCACCGAACTCGCGGTCCATGGCACCGTCTTCCCACTCGACACTGAGGGGGCCTGCGTAGCCGATGTCGTTCAGGGCGCGGATGATCTTCTCGAAGTTGATGTTGCCACGGCCCACAGACTTGAAGTCCCAATAACGCGGCGGGGTGTGAAAATCGGTGTGACCACCGAAGACACCGGCTTCATCGCCGAGGTTCCAGGCCACGTCCTTCATGTGGACGTGGAAGATGCGGTCGCTGAATTTACGGATGAACTTCTCATAGTTCACGCCCTGGTAGCCGAAGTGGCTGGGGTCGTAATTGAAGCCGAAAGCGGGATGGTAATCCACGGCCTGGAGGGCTTTCTCAGCGCTGGCGATGTCAAAGGCGATCTCAGTCGGGTGGACTTCGAGGGCGTATTTGATGCCGAGCTTTTGGTATTCATCAAAGATGGGCGTGAAGCGCTTGGCGAAGTCCTTGTAGCCTGCCTCGATCTGGCCGGGGAGGTTTGGCGGGAAGGAGTAGCAAAGATGCCAGATGCTGCTGCCGGTGAAGCCGTTCACCACGCTGACGCCAAAGCGCTTCGCGGCATGAGCGGTCTTGATCAGTTCCTCAGCAGCGCGCTGGCGCACGCCTTCGGGCTCGCCATCGCCATAAATGTAGGCGGGCAGGATCTGGGCGTGGCGTGGGTCGATGTTATCACACACGGCCTGGCCGACGAGATGGGTGGAGATGGCAAAGCATTTCATGCCAGCGGCATCGAGCTTCGCGCGCTTGGCATCGCAGTAGGCCTGATCGGCTTTATCGACTTCAAAGTGGTCGCCCCAGCAGCCGAGCTCCACGCCATCGTAGCCAAAGGATTTGGCTTTCTGAACGACGGTGTCGAAGGAGAGATCGGCCCACTGGCCGGTGAAAAGAGTGACGGGTCTGCCCATGATGATTGGTAGGTTTGGAGGGTTCTCGGTTCGGAGTTGAGGGTCGGAAAAACGACGCCGCGATTCTCTATGGGGCGCTTGGATTGGCAAACGAAATCCGTGCGGGAATGAACCCACGAGCCACTAGCCTCACCCCTTTGTGATCGTCTCGTCGAGATTCAGCAGGGCGGCAGACACAGCTTGCCAGGCTTTGGTTTCACCGTTGGACTGGTGCTGCTGGTTGTAGAGGGCACGCAACACGGCGATCTCACCCGCACGAGGTTCGCGGGAGAGGGCGAGGCGGATGGCGTGGATGAGGCGGGCCTCGACATCGCTGGAGGGCACTTCTTTGGCAAGCCGTTCGGCAAAGGCGCGGGCGGCTTCGACATAGACGGGGTCATTCAGGAGCGTCAGAGCTTGTAGCGGGGTGTTTGATCGGGAACGGCGGACGACGCAGGCGGTGCGGGCGCTGGCATCGAAGTTCACGAAGCTTGGATACGGTGAGCCGCGCTTCAGCACGACGTAAAGCCCACGGCGATACTGCTCACTGCCGGGGCTGACTTCATACTTGTATTGCTGGCCGCCGACCTTGGCCCAAAGACCATCCGGCTGCGGCGGGCGGATGGGGGCTCCGCCTTGCTTCAAATCGATCAAGCCCGCAATGGCGAGGGCGTTGTCGCGGATCATCTCGGCATCCATGCGATGTCTCGGGCCGCGCCAGAGTAGCATGTTTTCAGGATCTTTGGCTAGGCCAGTCTCCGTGAGATGGCTGGTCTGACGATAGACCCGCGAGGTGACGATGAGCTTCAAGACGTGCTTCATGTCCCAGCCGCGCTCCATAAACTCCACCGCCAGCCAGTCGAGCAGCTCAGGATGCGTCGGTGGGATGCCTTTGATGCCGAAGTCCTCCACCGTCGGCACGATGCCGCGCCCAAAAATCTCCGCCCACCAGCGATTCACCGTCACACGAGCCGTCAGGGGATTGTCACGACTCACCAGCCACTTCGCGAGGCCGAGGCGATTCGGTGTGGCATCGGCTTTGCTCTCAATGATCTCGGGCGTGCCAGGCTTCACGGGGTCACCATGATCGGTATAGACGCCGCGTTTAAAAATGGCCGTCATTCTCGGTTCGGGCAGCTCCTTCATCACCTCGGTGGTGGCTGGCGTCAGATTGGCGAGCTGCTTCTTCAGGATGGCAAGCTGGCGCTCCTCCTTGGTGAGTTTAGGTGCCTTGGTGTCGGCTTCCTCAGACTCTGGCAGAGACGCGAGGACATCTCCTTGGAAGGCCGAGACGCGCAGGCGACCGATGACACGTCCGCCGCCAAACTGCTGGATGAGCTTCAGCTTTAAACGTGCGCCTGGTGAGCTGGTGAGAGGCTTTGCTAAAGTCAGCGCGGCCCAGTGACTCTGACCAAAACGCGGCATGATGGCCCAGCCGGTTTTCGCATCGGCATCGGCTAGGCCTGCGACAGGGAAGTTTGACTGCGAGAAGCTGGCGTGGGCCGAACCAAAGGTGAGCTTCTCCTCCGCAGCCTCTTTGGCTGAGATCACCGAAGCTTCGAGATGCTGGAGCACGATGTTTGGTCTGCCTGCCGCGCCTCGACCGGGGCCTTTTCCTGGCAGGGAATCATCGCTCAGGGCTTCGATCATGAGGCCGGTGATGGCTCCAGCAGGCAGTTCATACTCGATCTCATAGACTTCCACGTCTGGCCCTTCGCCAATGAAGAGCAGGCTCTGATCTGCCTGAAGCTCCGTCTCGGCTCCGCTCTCGATGTCCACCGCCACGGGCTTCAGCGCGATGGAGCCGACTTTGGGTTTCTGCGCCACGGGAGCGGTCACGCGGGTCTTTTCCAGCGCGGCGATCTGCTGCTGAAGCTGCTTCTTTTTCTCCGCCAGAGTCGCATCCGGCAGCGGCGCGGAGATGCCGTCAAACTTGATGCTGCCCGGCGTCTTCGGGTTCGCGCGCTCGGCTTCCTTCACGGTGTTGTTAAAGTAGGCCAGCAGGCGGTAGTAGTCTTTCTGGGAGAAAGGATCGTATTTGTGGTTATGGCATTGGGCGCACTCCAGCGTGCTGCCGAGCCAGACGGCTCCGGTGGTGTTCACGCGGTCGATGACTTGGTTGATGCGGCTTTCCTCCGGCTCGGTGCCAGCCTCCACATTCGTCGGCGTGCAGCGGTTGAAGCCGGTGGCGACAATCTGCTCCGGCGTGGCATTCGGCAGCAGATCACCCGCCACTTGCTCAATGGTGAATTGATCGAACGGCATGTTCGCATTCAGCACCTTCACCACCCAGTCGCGGAAGCCCCAGATCTCTCGCAGGTCATCGCGCTGAAAGCCGTGGGAGTCCGCGTAGCGCGCCACATCCAGCCAAGGCCGAGCCCAGCGCACGCCGAACTCCTTGGAATCCAGCATCCGATCCACGGC
>Ga0075152_10001413_pt1 | contig 17355 bp, 13 predicted proteins | sample JI61114C2DNA_FD_70964 | JGI IMG/M metagenome (GOLD analysis project Ga0075152, IMG submission 70964) | Wastewater effluent complex algal communities from Wisconsin, to seasonally profile nutrient transformation and Carbon sequestration -... | ecosystem: Engineered > WWTP > Effluent > Algae...
ATTATAGCTCTAACTCAGGTTAATCTACCATTCGATTACAAAGCAATAAAATCTCAATACCATATGATTGCTGAAGACAAATATTTATTCAAATCAGAACGCCTTGGCTTTAGAAATTGGCTGGAGAGCGATATAGAAATAATGTCAAAAATTAATTCTGATGAAAAAGTCATGGAGTTCTTTCCGGGAATTGTTTCAAAAGATCAAACCATTGAATTTATTGATAAGATGCAAGGGCAATTCAAAGAAAAAGGCTTTTGTTATTTCGCGGTAGAAAAGCTTGAAAACAATAATTTCATTGGTTTTATAGGACTGTCGGAAAAATCGTTTAAGGCAGAATTTACCCCTTGCATAGACATTGGCTGGAGGCTAAACAGTAAAGAATGGAATAAAGGTTATGCTACTGAAGGAGCAAAAAGATGTTTACAATACGCGAATGAAGTGCTGAAACTTGAAAAAATAGTTTCAATTGCCCCGAAAATCAATCTAAAATCAGAACTGGTGATGAAAAAGATCGGGATGGAGAAGGTTCTTGAGTTTGAGCATCCTCTGTTGATAAATGATGAAAGGCTGAGGGAATGTGTTTTGTATCAGATAATGATAAACAAAAATTAAACTGCTTTTCAGGGTTGATTCTGGTCTGACCATTTCAATTCAGATTGGTGGCAGCACTCCGGTAGTCGACCCCGAAGGTGGTCGTATGTTTATAGAAAAGAAATAAATGCCGTTTTTTGAAACTGAAGTGGTCGCATGTGAAAATTTGACCCATTCCAGTTCATTAGAAAAAAATCCGGATGATCAGAATCATCCGGATTTAATTAAACGCTATAATTAACGATCCAAATAGCTGTGATAAGGCTTTCTGCTATATCTTCACCTTAGTATCACCACCCTTTTTCAGATCAATATCATGTGGTTCATTCTTTTTCCATGAACCGCGGGTAAAGTCAGGAACATCAACCGAATTTGAACGGTTATTTACCGACCATTCACTCAATGGCCATACCGCACTCCAGGATGCCGCATCATAGACATCCTGATCAAGAGGTAAACCATTTCTAAGGCAATCGATCAGACGCCAGTTCATTAAGAAGTCCATTCCACCATGCCCCCCGACTTTTTTAGCCAGCTCGCCAACTTTTTTAACAATGTTTGGAGTGTATTTTTCTTCCAATGCTTTAAATTCTGCTTCCTTCACCCATCCTTCATGACTATTGGAGATACTAGGCACAGGATACTTCAATGCTGTTCCTTTGGTACCGCTAAGCAGGTGTATTCTTGAATAAGGACGAGGTGAGGTCACATCATGCTGAATCATAATAGTCTTACCTTTAGTGGTACGAATAGTGGTGGTATTCATATTACCATTAAAGTCTTTATCGGCAAACTCCTTATAAAAATCATTTTTTGCCGCAAGTTCTTTTGCACGGGCCCCCATCTGGAAATCATTTGTAGAAACCGAAACCAGATAGTCCATTTTGTCGCCACGGTTAATATTCAGCGCCTGACAAACCGGTCCAAGTCCATGTGTAGGATATAGACTTCCCTTCCTGGTCGCATTTTCTCTCAATCGCCACATATCCTGATAGCCCTTATCATTAAAGTTAAGATCGATCAGATTGTGAATATAAGCTCCTTCTGTATGCAAAATCTCGCCAAAATAGCCCTGTCTTGACATATTTAAGGTAAGCAATTCAAAAAAATCATAACAGCAGTTCTCCAGCATCATGCAATGCTTACGTGTACGCTCTGAAGTTTCTACCAATTGCCAGCATTCCTGCATTGAAACTGCTGCAGGAACTTCAATGGTTACATGTTTACCCTGATTCATCGCGTAAACAGCCATTGGAACATGCAGATGCCATGGAGTTGCGATATAAACCAGATCGATATCTTTACGATCGCATAATTTCTTCCATTCATCAGGGCCACCTGAGTAAAGTGTCGGATTATGACTTGTACCCTCTATCACTTTCTTAGCTTTCTCTACACTTGCCGGGCGTAAATCGCATAAAGCTTTAATCTCTGTACCTTCAATTTTTGATATGGCATTCAGGTGGCTTGGACCACGCTGTCCCAACCCTATAAAACCCACCCTTACAATTGGAATTTTAGGAGCTGCATACCCACTCATATTAAAGGTTTGTACAGTGGAATGCCCATACATCGAGTTCATTGGATTTGATTGCTCCGACTCCGATGCAAAACTCTGCATGATACTACCTCCGGCAAGACCAAGCCCTGCCAGACTGCCAATTTTTAAAAAATCTCTACGGTTGTTCTTCATTTTTTTGATGTTTTTTAACTCTTATCCGCTCAGGATCTATTAATAATTATAAAAAGACCTAAAATCAGCCTTTAAATATTCAATCCCTTAAAATAAAGTATTATTTATTATGTCTGCGATTAATTTTTCTTTTAAATACCGGGAAACCACTTTTCGGCATTTTTCCGGTAGATTTTATCGATAACCTCCTTTGGTAATTTTAAGCCCCGGATCTTCTCCTTAAAATAAGGAACGCTCATTTCTTCATCAGTTACAAAATACTTCCAGTCGCTTAACCTGGTTTCCTGGATGTCCTTCTTAAGTTCAACGGGATCTGAATCAGGTCCAACCCAGTCGTCCGTTGCATATATCAGTCTGTCCTGATATTTGATCATAAAATCCCTGACCTTCTGTCTCTGTTTGATTGACTGATACTCCAGATGGCAAATCCGCTCGGCCATATCAACAGCCATATTCGGAAACTTATCCAGTCGTTTGGCCAGTTCATCAACACTCCATTCCAAACTTCCCAGATGAACCCCAACAAAGCGGATATTTGGATGTTTTTCAAGCATTTTATCCCTTGCATTCACCTGATCTTCATAAGATGGATATTCAGGGTGCAGGAACATATGATACTCCGGATGATTGCTGAAATAGCTTTTATCACCTGAAACTGTCATTTGATCTACAGGTAACCAGGCATTCTTCGGCTCACCCAAATGTCCTACCAAAGTCTTATTGTTCTTCTCAATAAAATCAATAACCGGATCAAATCGCGGATCATCAAACATCACAAACTTCCCGTCCTTATCGCGAAGTTCCATACCAATATTTTTCCAAACCTTCACCCCTATCGCTCCATTGTCAAATGAACCTTTGAGATAATCTAATGTTTGTGGCAACCATTTATCTGTTCCCCAGTTAGCTACCGTAAAGGTAGTGGCCCAGGCAACCTGCTCAGGAAAAGCCTTAACCATCCTTACCGCTACATCCTGCTGATGCTCAACAGTAGGGTAGCTGGAGGGATTAACATTCAATGCAAGAAGTCTGAAATTGTCTTCTTTTGCCAGTTGAATAAAGCTGGTATCATAAGCATTGATATGTGCATGTGTATCATACTTCTCAACCTTCCTGAAATCTTCGAAAGTATAATATACCGTGTCTGATACACTTTCTTCAGAGGACGTTTTAGTTGTCTGAGTACAATTTTGCATGGATAATGCAAGCGCCAGCATACCTGCATAGCCCGATTTTAAAAATAATCTCATAAGAATTAAATATGGCGTTAAATTTTAATAAATAATTTTTTCTTGTACATCCAGTAAAGGATTAGCCATTCAAAGAACAGAACCAATCCTCCACTTATTAATGTAGCATAAGCCGGACCGAGAATCTGATCAAAATTTTTGCCCAGATGTATGAATAATGAATCATTGATTACATTCCGCATCCCTCCATCGGCAATGACATAAGCCGCAATTGAATTAACCCCAATCACCATCAGAAAGAAGGTTCCCTTTTTACGGTTTTTCATATCAATTAATCCATAAAACATAGCTAGGGAAAGGAAGCAGATGCCTCCGCTGAAAATAGTCCATGCCGGAGTCCAAATCCGTTTAACAATCGGATTGATACCTGCAAAATGAATAAAGGCACCAATCAAAATCAGACCAATACCATACAAAGCAAAGTTATTCAACTTCTTAGAGGCTGGAATGGAAGAATTCAGAATATTTCCGGCGAGTAGTCCTAATACCATGGTGCCGAGAGTAGGTATAAAACTCAGGGTTGAATAACCCCCGCCATTGTATAAAAATGGAATCTCCCTTGGAAAGAGATTCATAAACCATTGATCAAAAGCCCATGCAAAATTGGTATTCTTATTCCAGTGTGCTGCGAAGCCACTCAGGTTATGTTCCCAGTTGGCAGTAACACCGGCTGCGGTATAATTAAAATCAGCACCGGGAAGCGGATAAAGGGCAAATGCCAGCCAGTAAGCAACCAAAATAAAGACCAGCATAGCTATTTGTACACGCTGCGAATAAAGGGATATCAAAACAAGAAACGTATAGCCCAGACCAATCTGAGTTAAAGTATCCTCAAATGTCCAGTAGGTTTGCTCAGAGTGCATAGACCTCAGAAATATTCCAAGGAAAATAAGAATAAAGGAACGCTTGACCGTATGGCTTAGGATATTCCCGAAACTTGCTCCTTTGTTCTTCCGGCTTGCTATAGAATATGGCAAAACCACCCCCACCAGAAAGGTAAAAGATGGCTGAATCATATCATGTAAGCTCAGCCAGGTCCATGGAACATGCGACTGATTAAAACCGATAAATTGCCAGAATTTACTGTCGGGTAATGCTTTTGCAACATCCTGAAGTGAGAGGACTTCAGCCATCATCAGCAGCATGACAAATCCGCGATATACATCTACTGATGCGACTCGGTTTTGAGGCAATGCCGGATTAACTGCAGCTCCTGTGGCATGAATTTGTTCCTGGGGTGTTTCTGTTTTGCTCATTAGTGTACAATTGTTTTTAAGTCCCGCTTTTGTGGGATTGAGTAGACTTCATACTGGATGAGAGCCAGTTTTTTGCATTTTTATAATATATTTTATCAATCACATCTGCCGGTAATTTCAGGCCATTGAGCTGCCCGAATCCGGGTAAGTTGATGGAATCATCTGTAACAAAGAAAAGCCAGTCCCGTATCCATGCATCATGAATAGATTTTGATAAAGCTGCAGCATCAGTATCCGGATTAATTGCTTTATCGGTACCATAAACCAGCCTGTCCTGATATTTAATAAAAAAATTACGCGTTTTCTGCCTGTTATTCAGGGTATGCAATTGTAAGTTAGTGATTCTCGACAAATCAACACGCATATTCGGGTAGCGGTCGAGGCGTTTGGCCAGTTCATCAAGATTCCATTCGAGGCTTCCTAAATGTGCCCCTACAAATTTCAATCCCGGGTACTTCTCAAGCAAATTATCCCTTGCTTTAATATGATCTTCATAAGATGGATATTCCGGATGCAGATACATATGGTACTCAGGATGAGAACCATAATAGGATTTGCTAAAAGTCATCTTATCCAGAGGGAGCCAGCAATCCCTGGGTTCGCCATTATGCCCGATCAATGGAATGCCATTTTGTACAAGAAAGCTGAATATGGGGGCAAGCCTAGGATCATCCAGCATCACAAATTTTCCCATATCATCACGGAGATCCATGCCAATGTTTTTCCAGATCTTAACCGCCCGTGCACCCTTTGAATGGGATAGTTTTAAGTCCGCGATTGTATTTTCAGCCCAGGCCTTATTATTGAACCCCTTAACCGAAAAGGTAGTTGCTACTTCCATCTGATCAGGGAAATTTTTCAGATGAAGCAAGGCAAATTTCTGCTGTTCAGCCATTGGCAAACCGAATGGCCTGTCGTCAACAATATCCAGGAACTGAAAATTATCTTCTATGGCTAGTTCGATAAATGTAGTATCACCTGTATTGATATGAATATGGGTATCAAACTTCTTAACCGATTTAAAATCTGCTAGAGTGTAATATCTTTCTTCCTTATCCCCATCATTTTCTGCTGAACTGATGCCTCCAAATGGAAGCAGAAGTACAGTCAGTACGATCAGGACAGATTTTAAGTTCATTTATTATAACTTCAGATAATAATTAAGCGAATTGTTCCTTCAATTTATTCCTGTTCAGAATTTATTTGAGTTCTTTAAATTAAATAAAACATTCGGAATTCAAGCTTTTTCATCCCAATCATCGAATTAAGAAAAATTCGATGATAAGATGGTTTTTGTCTAAAAATCTGGAGGGGAGGGGAATTTGATTGATACAAATAAAAAGTCCGAACCTGATAGTTTCCTATCAGATCCGGACTTTCTAAAGTATTCAGGTTTATTACTCCTTATTATGGTAATTGAATTTACAATTCAATTATTGACCCTGAAGAGGACATACATTTATAGAAGAACCATAAAACAGAAATCCCGGCCCTGAAGGGGTCGATTATATTTCAAATTCACATACGACCCCTTCAGGGTCGGATAATGGGGTTCTATAATGATTCTATAAACATTCGACCGTCTTCGGGGTCTAAGTCTTATTCCTTTATTTTAATTCCAGCCTCCTCCCAGAGCCTTATAAATATTGACTTTAGCATTCATCTGTTTCATTTTGATCTCGATTTGCTGCATTCTTGATTCCAGCGCTTCCCTTTGTGTTAACAATACTTCCATATAATCTGCCCTCGCTGAATAAAAGAGATTATTTGAAATTGTAATCGATTGCGTTAGTATTTCAACCTCCTTAGATTTTGTTTCATAGCTCTTAGCGAAGTTGCTAATCTTTGAAAGCTGGTTCACTACCTCGATATGCGCATTCAGAATAGACCGCTCATAATTATAAACTGCCTGTATCTGCTGCAGATTAGCATTAAAATAGCTAGCTTTAATCGCATTCTTGTTAATTAGTGGCGCTACCATATCCCCGGCAAGATTGTAAATAATCGATTCAGGTTTAACAAGATATGCGGGATTGAATGCACGGAAACCTACTCCTGCTGTCAGTCTGAATGATGGATAAAAGTTTGCTTTTGCAACCTGTACATCAATTTTTGCTGCAGCTAATTCAAGTTCAGCCTGCCGTATATCCGGACGGTTCACCAATAATTGCGATGGGATACCGCTCTGAATCATATCCAGCGGACTATTATTAAAGTCTGCCGAATTCCTGGCAATAGGTTGCGGAAAACGCCCGGCCAAGAAGTTTATCCTGTTTTCGGTTTCCACAATCTTTTGCTGAATTTCATATTGCAGATTTATGGTATTGAGCAGTTGTGCATCAAACCTGTTGACAGCCAATTGGGTAACTTTAGCGGCATCCTTTTGTAGCTTCACCACCTTGAGGGCATTAGTTTGCAATTCGATGTTCTGCTGAACAATGGCCATCAAATTGTCGAGGGCCAGCAGCTCGTAATAGGATTCAGCAATTTCTGCAATGATATTTGTCACCATAAAGTTTTTACCTTCGGTGGTAGACAAATATTTCAGCACTGCAGATTTTTTTGCATTACGCAGTTTATTCCAAACATCCAGCTCCCATGAGAAGTTAGCCCCTGCAAAGAAATCACCTATGTATTCGTGTTCCTTGTCGGGATTATGCTTCCAGTCTTCCTCCGAAATTCCATCCCAGGTAAATTTGCCTGCTTTATCAAGGCCAGCACCAATGCCCAGATTCACAAATGGCAGGTATTCACCTTTGCGGGTCATGATTTCATTCTTGCTCATCTCGATTTCCTGCAGGGTTATGTTCAGCTCCTGATTGTTAAGCAAGGCTGTATCAATTATTGCATGCAGGTTAGGATCGCTAAAATATGCTTTCCACTTAATGCTAGTGGAATTCAATGTATCCTCTGAACTCTGAAAAGCCTTAGGAACGGTTTTGCTTTCCTCTTTACCACTAATAGCGGGTACTTTACAGGCCCCAAGCCATACGCTGCAGAAAAGAAGAATCAGGTAATTAGCTGTTATTATCTTTTTCATTTTTATTTATGATTCGTTTGATAATTTTTTTGATTCTGTTAGTCAGAGCACTTTCAGAATTACTCTCCACAAATTGTTCACTCAGCGGATTCTCATCTTCATCTTTAATGAGATGTCTGCCTTCCTGCATTTTGCCGAAAATGTAGTAGAGACCCGGAACCACAATCACTCCGAAAACAGTACCGAACAACATTCCGCCCAAAGCCGATGCACCAATGGTATGATTACCTACAGCACCCGGACCAGTAGCAATCACCAACGGAATTAAGCCCGCTATAAATGCAAAAGAGGTCATTAAGATTGGACGGAATCGGGCTCTTGCACCTTCAATGGCAGCTTCCATAACGGTCGCCCCCTTGTTGTGTTTCTGCACAGCAAACTCCACAATCAATACTGCGTTTTTACCCAGTAAACCAACCAGCATGATAAGTCCCACCTGGGCATAAACATCATTGGCTAATCCCATTGCTTTCAGTAAAATGAATGAGCCAAAGATCCCCGGAGGAAGGGAAAGTAAAACTGCAAGGGGTAGAAAAAAGCTTTCATACTGTGCAGCAAGAATCAGATACACAATGAAGAGTACGACGATGAAAATGTATAATGCTTCATTCCCTCTCCTTGCTTCATCATAGGACAGTCCTTCCCAGGCAATATCATAACCATGAGGCAGCGTTTCTTTCGCTACCTCCTTGATTGCTTCAATTGCATCGCCAGAAGAATAACCCTTTGCCGGCATACCATTGATCAATGATGAGATGTAAAGATTGTAACGTGCAATTTCATTTGGTCCCTGGGTCTTTTTTATTTTCATAAAAGCAGAGTAAGGAACCATCTCATCCCGATTATTTTTGATAAACATGTTCAGTATGTCGGATGGTTGTTTCCTGAACTCCGGACCTGCCTGGGTATACACTTTGTAATAGTTGTTGAAGCGAATGAAACCCTGCTCATAGGTACTACCAATCATGATGTTCAGGTTTTCCATTGCTGCACCAACTGAAACTCCTTTTTGCACAGCCAGGGCATTATCTACAAATATTTCATACTGCGGATACTTGGCCGAGTAAAAACTAAACAAGCCCTCCAGCTCCTTTCTTTTTCTCAGTGCAGCAAGAAAATCTGCATTCACCCTGTCGAACTCCTGATAATCCACATCACTGCCCTTATCAAGTAATCGTACAGAGAAACCATCCGAGGTACCATAGCCGGGTACAGCAGGAGGTTCAAAGTATTCGATATTGGCAGGAAGATCTTTTGTTAATTCTTCTAACTCTTCTACAATCTCCTTTACCGAATGTTCCCGTTCAGACCAGTCCTTTAGATTGATCAAACAGGTACCTGCATTCGAACCCCTGCCTTCGGTAAGAATTTCATACCCTGCAAGAGAAGTAACCGAAGAAACTCCTTCTACCTCTTTGGCCAGATGTTGAAGTTTCCTTGAAATTTCATTTGTTCGTTCAAGGGTAGTGCCGGGAGGAGTCTGGATGATCGCATAGACCTGTCCCTGATCTTCACTCGGAATAAAGCCGGCGGGAAGAATCTTGTTTATACCAAAAATTCCAAAAGCAAAAGCTATTAAAATTCCATAGGTAATTACCCTCCTGTTAACAATGAGAGTAAGAAATTTAGTGTATTTACCTGTAACACGCTCGAATACTCTGTTAAACCAATTGATAAACATATTCACAGGTGTTTTCCTTTTCGGCTTCCCGTGTGTGTTCTTCAAAAGAATGGCGCAAAGTACCGGTGTAAGGGTTAGCGCCACAAAACCCGAAATAACGATAGACCCTGCCATCGTCAATGAAAACTGACGGTAAAGAACGCCAACCGGTCCGGTCATAAATGCAACCGGAACAAATACCGAAGTCATAACCAGGGTAATGGCAATGATGGCACCACTAATTTCACCTACAACTTTTTTAACTGCCGGAAATGGTGCAAGATGCTCCTCTTCCATCTTCACATGCACTGCTTCCACGACCACAATCGCATTATCCACCACAATTCCAATAGCCAGTACTAATGCGAATAAGGTAATGAGGTTGATACTCAGTCCAAAGTATTGCATGAAAATAAAGGCACCAATCAAGGATACCGGAACTGCCAGTATGGGAATAAGTGTAGAACGCCAGTCGCCAAGGAAGATAAATACAACCAAAGCCACTAAAATAAAGGCCTCAATTAAAGTATGTAATACTTTCTTAATCGAAGCGTCTACAAACTTTGATACATCGTAATTAATCTCATAATCTATACCCGGAGGGAAATCCTTTTTTAGCTCCTCCAGTTTTATCTTGATTTCGTCTATGACCGTACTGGCATTACTGCCAGGATTTTGCTTCAATACCAAAGAAGCTGAAGGGCTACCATCTTTGTTGGAATAAATATCAACGAATTCACTTCCTACTTCAACTTCACCAATGTCTTTCAATTTTAAAATTTCACCATTTGCGTTAGCCCTGATTACAATGTCCTGATATTGTTCCGGCTTATTGTACCATCCTTTGTAAGTGAAAACGTATTCCTGTGACTGTGCTGTTTTGCCGGAGCTCAGACCAACCCTACCCGGGCGCGCCAATACACTTTGCTCATCAATAGCCTCCAGAACTTCTTCTGCTGAAACTTTGTACGCCCGCATCCTTTCAGGATTTAACCATACCCGAATCGCAAATGAACGGCTACCAATAGCCTGTGCCAGACCCATTCCCTTTATCCTTTGAAGTTCAGGCAGAATGTAGGTGTTCGCATAGTTGAATAAAAACTTTTCATCAATTCCTTTATCCTTGCTATACAAGTTTAAATACATCAACATACTGGGCTGTAAAGGTGAAATGATTACCCCCTCTCTTTGTACCAATGGTGGAAGATTGGTCATTACCTGATCAACTCTCGATTTTACTCTCACCGCAGCCAGTGTAGGATCAGTGCCGGGTTCAAATATCACCTGCAGACTTGCTTCACCGGCACTTGTCGCATCAGAAAGTATGTATTGCATTCCCTGCACACCATTGATGGCACGCTCAAGAATAGTTAGTGTTGATTTAACCAGTACATCGGCATTAGACCCGGGAAACTCAATGAAGATGTTCACCCTTGGTGGTGCTATTTCAGGGAATTGTGCTACCGGAGAGGTCTTTATAGCCAATAATCCCATGAAGACTATTGCCACAGATAAGGCAATAGCAAGAACCGGTCTTTTTATAAATTTATCAAACATATTTTTAAATTTTTTGGGTTCTTAATCTATTCAGCATGTAGATTATTCAGCTCGCTTAGCTCTTTTGCAAAGGACACAAACTCATAATCGATCTTCACATTATTCTTCACTTTACCCAAACCTTCTGCAAGAATTTTATCATTTGCATTCAGACCGGAAGCAAGGACATAGAGGTGAGGCAATTCCTGGGCAATGATGATTTGTCTTGCCTTCAGCACCTTATTATTATCCACTACGTAGACGTACTTTTTATCCAGCACATCGAAAGTTGCTCTTTGGGGGATGATGATGGCGTTTTTTAGATTAATTGGCATGAGTATATTTCCGGTTCCACCATGACGAAGTATGCCCTTTGGATTAGGGAATGTTGCCCTGAACGCTATATTTCCTGTTTCATTATTAAAATCGGCTTCAATAGTTTCTACTACGCCGGGTAAATCAAACTGTTCATTATTCGCCATTTTAAGGAGTACGTTTTTATTATTTTCAGATTTCGCCTTTTTGACATAATCGAGATATTCAGCTTCAGGAACATTGAAGTAAACCCACATCTGGCTGTTATCCGAAAGGGTAGTGAGTAGCTCTCCCTCTTCAATAAGGCTTCCTAAACGTCTTTGAAAACGATCCATAATACCATCGAAAGGAGCACGAATATCAGTGAAGCCTAAATGAGCTTCAGCCAATGATAACTCTGCTTTTGCTTTGTCAAGTTTGGCTTTTGCAAGGGAGAGTTCGTTAGGCGATACGATATTGTTATCTGCTAAACTTTTGGTATTTTTATATTCGATCTCAGCAAAATTCATTTCTGCTTTTGCCTTTGCTACTTCAGCCTGGTATAGAAGCGGCATTATCTTGAACATCAATTGCCCCTTTTTTAAATATTGCCCTTCGTCAATATAGATGCTCTGTAGGTAACCTCGTTCCTGAGATCTGATTTCTATATGGTTAGCAGATTGAATCTGACATACATACTCCTTATAAAGGAAAGTGTCTCTTTGAACCGGACTAGTCACTAAAAACTTAGTTTCCTTTTCCTTTTTATGCTCTTGGGTAGTGCAGCTTGTATAAATAAATAATAATAACAAGTAATTGAGAATGAATATCCTCTTCATAATTTTCAGGGTTTATAGTTAAATAAGAAATACACCCAGGCTGATTTGAGTGCAAAAAAGATTAGCCCAACAAAAAACTGTGGGGCATCAGCAAAAAATTAATCTGTTAGCTCAGAAGAAAACTTTTCCAGGAATGGTAAAGTACAAATAAGGGAATTTGCTGACGATTCTGGACAGAATCCTGAATCGACACATAAAGTAATTGGAGGAATGATTCAAGAAACTTATCTCCAGAAAAATATACCCAGAAAAGCTGGGTTTCATCGTCTTTTGAATCTTCCTTGATGAAATTGGCTGTATTCGCACCCGTTACCGGAAAATGGTAGAAATTCAAATCCGATTTTGAGGAAGAGTTGGATTGAGCATTTGGAATCCTGCTAATCGTCTGGGTATTATTATCAGCAAACCCTGAAGAAACATAATAAGGTGCCAGAATATAAAAAAAGGCAAAAACCGTTATCAATACATATTTCAGTACTGAAACGGTGTGAAAACAAACCTGATTATAAACTGTTGGCTGATTGTCCCTTTTACTCATTCTCGGCAGTGAAAATACAAACTGGATTTAATATCCTGAAATGTAGAGTTGAATTTTAGCCTAAAGCAGTTAATTTTTTACACACAGAAACGAAATAGCACTGTAAGTACCTGATTATGTTAAAACAATGCAATTATATTTTTAAATTGAAATACAAAGTGGATTCATTGCTAAAATAAGCCATTGTGATGAATTCAGGAATACTATCAGTTACACTCTGTTAAATTTTAGCGCAGGATCAAAAGCACAGAGGAATGAATCGAATAGAAGAGTTATATAACGAAGCAAAAGCTGATAAATGGTTTCAGCGCTTTGCTGTTTTTTGCCGGATAGCTTTGGCAGCAAGCTTTATCCCTTCAGGTTATATCAAAATTATGGGAGAACGCTTCACCGGCTTGCCCTCCAATAACCCTTTAGGACATTATTTCGATGCATTACATCAAACTGGATATTACTATACCTTTATTGGAATTATTCAAATCATTATTGCGTTTCTCCTTCTGATTCCGAGAACCTCCCTTCTGGGTGCACTGATGTATTTTCCTGTTATCCTGAATATCTGTGTACTGACCTATGCTACCCGTTTTGCAGGAACCCGGATAGTCACCATAATGCTGTTGGCATGCCTGTTTCTTTTAATATGGGATTATAAGCGTTTAAAATATATTTTACCAATTAAACAGCCTGAAGCAGTGTCTCCGCACATAAAAAAACCTTTAGGCAAGCGCCTCAGGCTTATATTTTTTGGAGGTTCATTCCTTCTCCTGTCTTTTATCATCATTGGAACTTTCTACCTATACGAGATCGGACCGGGCAATTCAGAGGCAGAGTGCAGAAATCAATGTCCCCCAGGTACAAACCTTGCTGCCTGCCAGGCTTTCTGCGACTGCATTTATACCGAGGGGCAGCCCCTGGACACTTGTCTGGAACGCTTCAACAAAGCAAAAGAGATTCCAGTCATGAAATAAAAAAGCTGAACCCTGTTTCAACATAAATTCCATGAGTGTTGAATCATACAAATTATTCTATCAGGAATCCACTGGTCCAGAAACCTCACTTATTGTGTCTATCATTCCTCTCTGATTCAGATATGCTTGAATTTCATAAAACACATAGTAAACACGGACAAAACGCGGAGAACTCACATATTATTTAGTGTTTACCCCTCGTTTTCTCCCTGATTATTAAATGTTTGATTTGCTTTTATTGTAGTCTTTTAGTACACAGTTTAAGAAGCAAAGACGAATAAGCTATGGTATTCGCATACTGCCGAGATTTGTCTGTTTATTCGGATGATAGCGATACAGGAAGTTGAAGCTTAACTTTTCTGATAAAAACAAAACGCTGATACTTGTTATAAAATCTGAAAAACAAAGTCTTACATTACTAATTAACCGGGTGAAAATCTGATGGATATTTGCCAAATATCCATCATTTAGTACATTTAATCCTTAGCAAATCCGATATGAGCAGACTTACTTTATTCCGTGAAAAATTACACTTAACGCAAGAGGAATTAGCGGAGAAGTCCCGGATTTCCGTAAGAACTATCCAGCGTATTGAAGCCGGGACTCTCCCAAAGGGCTTTACTCTTAAATCATTAGCAAAAGCTCTGAATATCAATGAGAGTGACTTGATTGAGAATGAACAGATAGAAGCCAAAAATGATATTAACTGGCTAAAGATGATCAATCTATCCTCTCTCTTTTTTACTTTTTTACCACCTCTAAATATCATATTGCCACTTATTTTAATGGCTCTGAAAAAACAGTTCAACCCGCTTACAAAGCAAATGGTTTCTATTCAGATCTTACTGACAATTCTTTCAGTGATTATTTTCATGCTTAGTGCAATTATGGGGAAATGGTTTGGTTTGGGAAACAGATTTATTCTGATTGTAATGATTCTCCTGGTATTGGCGAACATCTTGATCATTATTCGAAACGCAGTAAGTCTTGATAAAACCCAAACTTTATACTTTCGCTTGGGATTTAGCCTAATATAGGCTTTCAGACGATTGGCGGGGAAATGACGGCTTTTTGTCGTGAGGATTTTGGCGATATTTTGCTGAGCAGCCAACATCTTTGTCATAAAAAACATTATGGCAAAACATGTAATATTTGGAATTTTCCTTCTTCTGTGTCATTCAATGACCACAAAAGCTCAGCTAGCAAAAACATCTCCTCTTTTTATCGAGCTAAAACTTCAGGACAGCATCTTTTTTGAACGGGGCTTCAATCAATGCGACATTGCCTATTTAGATACAGCCGTCGCTAAAGACCTGAGATTTTTCCACGACCAGGGCGGCTTTCAAAACCGGGAAATATTCTTTGAAAGTATAAAAAGAAATATTTGCAGTGATCTAATGAACAAACCATTCAGAAGGTTAGAACAGGGAAGTCTGGAAGTATTTCCGCTTTATAATAATGGCATACTTTACGGAGCTATCCAGAATGGCATACATCATTTTTACAGGAAAGAACCCGGAAAGGAAGATCGATTAACAGGTACTGCCCGATTTACATCGGTATGGCTGATACATAACAGTAACTGGCAGCTGAGTGAGGTCTTAAGCTATGATCATCAGGAAGCAAAATCCGGTGCAAAATAGTGGAAAGCTCCTGGTTTTAATAAAAAATATCATCGTTTGTTATCATTGGTATACTATGAAACAGGTTAGCGGATAAAACAACATATGATTTTCAGGTGCTTTCTGCCAAATGATTTTAATATCTCTGCGACAGTTGAATAATCATTTTTTGAACAGGGATTTGGTTTTGCCGACTTTAATTAATTGATTATTATTATAGTATGAAACCATCATGATTTTTCCAATCGCACTGAGCGATAAAAAATAATGATAGACTCATCCCGCAAGTGCGGGATGAAAAACAAAAAGATATAGATGAAAAACATACTACTCTCCCTGTTCAGAAATGCACTAGTTGTTATCTTATTCACCCTTAATTATTCTGCCTTCGCACAAAACCCGGCAACAAGCATTGATGCATCCAGATACAGTACCTTGCAGCAGGCTGTTGATGCACTTCCGGCCGGTGGCGGAATTGTCATCCTCCCTCCGGGGAACTACGAAATAAACAAACCGGTTGTCATCAAGACCGAGAATACCCGGCTGCAGGGCTCCGGAGGATCCACCCATCTGATCAATCAAAATACTTCAGGAGAGCCGGCAATTCTGGTCAGAGCAGACAAAGGAACACTGTTCCGTTTGGAGCTGAGTGGCTTCCGCATCAGCGGAAATAAACAAAGCGGTGATGGCATTTACATGGAGAAGGTACAGGAATTAATGATTACCGACATGACCATCGATCATAACGGAGGGCATGGTATTAACATGAAGGATTGTACTGAAAATCCCAGAATTGCCAATTGTAATCTTAACTATAATATAAAAGCAGGTATTAACATTGACGGTGGGCATGATATCGTTGTGAGTGGAAATCAGTTTGAAGAAAATCAGGATGCATTGAGAATTAAGGATGGTTTTAATCTGACCATGACCGGCAATAATATTGACGATCACCTGCGGCATGGTGTTGTGGTTGAAAACACCTATGGCTCTATCATTTCAAGCAATATGATCGAAGAATGCCAGGGTACCGCCATTATCCTGACGGCACCAGATTCACCGGCCAATCGCTTCTGTTATGGCATTACGATCAGCTCCAATGTAATTGCGCATCATCTGGGTGGCGGCATCGAGCTGAATAATGCCTGGGGATGCTCAGTTTCAGCCAATACCTTTACTCTGGTTCATAATTTTTCTATTCTTGCCGGACCCGGTACCGGAGGAATTACCATCACTGGAAATAACTTCAGCAATAGTCGCGGTAAACTGGGAGTCCGTAATGAAAAGAATCCATTTACCTGGGATGTTGGTTCAGGTGTACTATTAAAGAGTGCTTCTGACGTCACGATCTCAGGTAATTTCTTTGGGAAGTTGACTACGGAAGCCGTTAAAGCCGATGATACAAGCAGCGGCATCCTTGTTAGCGGCAATTTGATGACCGAGCTGAACCAGGGTGCTCAGGGACTTAAAATAGCGATTGATCTGGGAGCTGCAAAGGAGGTGTTGGTGAAGGATAATCTGATAAGAGATTAGGTTGGTGATACTTTGGCTAAATTGCTTTATTGGGTAGAGCCTTTATTTCATCAAGGAGTCCGAAGACTCCTAATCATTGGATAATCCGTAAAGGCGCTTAGGCTGAACTCTTCGGACATTGGGATAGCCAAATTGGTGGAAACTCTGCTGACAGGTTGTTGCATATGGTCTGAACTATGATTTATTTGATTAGCATGATTAAGATGATTCATGATCATCAAATAAATCATCTGAATCATGGTTCAGACAACAGCATTGGCTCCTTTCCGTAGTTTTAAACCCCACTGTCCGTAGTCTTAAGCGCAGCGGGACTACGGATTATTCAATGAAAAGGAGTCTTTGACTCCGTTTCAATATCCAATAAAAACCACAAAGCCTTAAACAAAAAAGCCCTGGATTTCTCCAGGGCATAGTACCCAGCGCCGGAATCGAACCGGCACAGTTTCCTATCGGTGTTTGAGACCGACGCGTCTACCAGTTCCGCCAGCTGGGCATTTTATCTAAACGTTTTACAATTTCTTGTTCTACGTCG
>Ga0075152_10001414_pt1 | contig 17346 bp, 15 predicted proteins | sample JI61114C2DNA_FD_70964 | JGI IMG/M metagenome (GOLD analysis project Ga0075152, IMG submission 70964) | Wastewater effluent complex algal communities from Wisconsin, to seasonally profile nutrient transformation and Carbon sequestration -... | ecosystem: Engineered > WWTP > Effluent > Algae...
ACCGCTCACTACATTGTTTTCTATAAGTAAACCATCGACATTTCTAATGGTTATGCCGGTAGCACTCATTGTCGGCGAGTTTGCTATAGTCTGACCTGTCGGATCAACACCTACTAAGTTGTTGCGAATCACAACACCACTGATCAATGACGCCGCATTCGTACCGCTTATATTGATAATATAAGAAAATCCTTTTGTGTTACCGGCAATGACATTGTTTTCAATAATTGTTGATGATGCTGTAGCGGAGCTGATTGTAAGAAAAGTTGTCGCATTGCTTGCTGGCACTACCCCTCCTGGCGATAATCCAAAGTAATTGCAGTCTAGCTGTAGCGCAGCCGAATTACTATACACCAGGCTTCCTGTCGCTCCTTGCGCACCGTATAGGCTGATACCGCTGCCTGGATTGGCTAATGCAGTCATTCCATCTAGACCAAGACCAACGATATTTGCCGTAATCGATAAGTTGGTGTCTTTATTTAGAGCAATATTCGTTGTCTGGCTGGCCGAAACAACGTTATGATTGATATTCGTCCCAGATCCATTGTCACGAGTATAGATGCCGTATCCACTTCCACTCCTACCATTACCTAGAGCAGCATTGCCATTCGCAGTCACGCCGATCAAGTTATTATTGATGGTAACATCTGCGCGCGGATCGCCATAAATTGCAGCACCATAAACTCCAGTGCCACCATTACCTGATATAAGGTTATTGTCAATCGTTAGCCGATCAGCAGTGCGCCCCTCGTAAGCAATACCATTGCTACTTAGCTGCGTCAAGTTGGTCAAACCATCTTCTTCCGTACCAATATAGTTACAGGTTATATGCGTATCGGCCGACTGCACCGATAGATTGCTATATGGTGCGACAGCACCGTTGATCACAAGACCTTTAATCGTCGAATTACCTGCGGTTTGATTAAATGTGATGGTATGGGATCCAGTAGCAAGAGACCGCGAAGTCAATTCGATCATCAGCGTATGGGGAGTATTGCTCGTAGCCGGGATGCTCGGTACCAAATTTCCGCAACTACTGCCTGGCTGAGTTGATGCGTCGATGGATGTTGGCTGACTGATGCCGGTTAAACTACTCAGCAAACTGATGGTTTGCACTCCACCACCTGGGATGTTGAACGTAATCTGATGCGGCGCGGCAGCTGTAGTTGCGTTGGCATTGGCATCGAGTAGCGCTTGGCGCAGGCTCCCCGCACCGCTATCGGCAGTCGTAGTAACAACGCGCGAGATTTGGGCTGCTGACACAGGCACTGTCTGCAAAAAAGACCAGCCGAGCACGATCGCAAATGCTGCAATCACTTTGACTGGTGACGTAAATACCCCTAACATTTAGATGTATTATACCATAAGCACATTAGCAAATCGTGATAAAAATCTTACTTATTTACCACGAAGTGCGTCGATCAGCTCGACCGGGAAAAGCATCATTGTCTTTTGGCTTGGCTCAGTGCTGATCCGCTCCAGTGTATTGAGTGTGCGGAGGTTGATTGCACCAGGTGTCGTCGCCAAGATTCCCGCTGCTTCAGCCAATGTCTGCGCTGCCTGTTTCTCACCATCGGCATTGATGATGTTACTGCGACGTTCACGCTCGGCTTCGGCTTGCTTGGCCATGGCACGTTTCATATCTTGCGGCAATTCAATGTTTTGCACCTTGACGTTTTCGACATCGATTCCCCATTGATCAGTTTGCGAATCAACGATTTCTTTAATCTGCTGTGAGATCACATCGCGCTTACTTAGTAGCTCGTCCATATCGGCATTGCCGGCCACATCGCGCAGTGCAGCCTGAGCGAATTGGCTAGTCGCATAAATATAGTTAGTCGTTTCAAGCACTGCCTTCGGTGCATCAATTACCCTAAAGTAGACAACTGCATCTACACCAACCGTAACGTTGTCTTTGGTGATGACTTCTTGCTTCGGCACATCAATCGGCGTACTTCGCACATCGACTCTGATCAACTTCTGAAAAACTGGCAAAACAAATCGCAGTCCTGGTTCACGCAATCCCGAATAGCGACCAAGCGTCAAGACAACGCCGCGCTCATACTGATTGATGACCTTGACACCACCAGCCAAAAAAACTACCAAGAATACAAATCCTGGAAAAAATAACCCTGCCAAAAACTCCATACTAACCTCCTTGTTGTTGATATTTTTAGTATAACATTAAAACTGTTTGAGAAAGTTGGTGTCAAAAGTTGTTTCAACTATACCTTTCGTCTGATGGTCACTTTCTGCATAACTAACCAACTTAGTAAGTAGCTCAACAGGTGATATGCCGGCAGCCTTCCAGTTATGCATATAAAGACTACCCGGAAGTGGATTCACCTCATTAAAATATACTTCCTCTGTTTTAGAATCTATTAGCATATCAATTCTGGCAATCCCGCTACATCCGACTATCTTATATACATCACATCCAAGATCAACTACTCTTTTATAAAGATCCTCATCTATTTTTGCTGGTAAATTACTGTAGCCTTGTGCGCCTGAAGTTTTGCCCGATGGCTTACCTTTTTTGCCACCTTGGCCTATGTATTTTGCCGAAAAGTCAAATATCTTATCTTCATCAAAAATCGGTTGCTCCACAAGCCCGGGCAATGGATCTTTGACTGGACCGATGATCGGTAGTGTTACTTCAATCAAATTTTTGACAGCTTCTTCTACAATTACAGCATCATCGTAATAAAAAGCTGTATCAAGAGCTCCCAAAAGCTCATTTGGCTCATCAACTTTCGTTATGCCGATACTAGAACCCAGGTGAACCGGCTTAACAAATAGTGGATAACTCATTTTGTTGCATCGCGAAATAAAGTCATCCCCTTTATCTTCGTAGTTGACCTTAGTAATGCCGAGATAGTTATGGCTTTTAATCCCGGTCGCAGAAACTACCTGATGCGCAAGCAGCTTATTCATAGCAATCACGCTTGCCTCCATATCGCAGCCAACAAAGGGTATGCCAGCCATCCTGAGCAGCCCCATTAGACTACCGTCTTCTCCGTATGTGCCGTGTGTGGCTGGAAATGCGACATCAATTTTCACCTTTTTATCTTTGGTTAATAGGCTAGTCTTCTTAAGAGTTAGTCCACCATCAAAATCCACCTGGACAGTCTTGTCTCGCTTAATTAATTCGTTAATCCTACCGCTCGAATAATGACTGATATTTTTGTATTGATCACCCCAATACCAAGCACCATTTTTAGCAATGTATATTGCCTCAACACGGTACTTCTTTGATAATTCTAATGGTTTTATGATCGACGAAATAGCTGTCACGATTGAAACATCATGTTCTGTTGATTTGCCTCCAAAAAATACCGCTATTGTCTTCATAAATTCCTATCTATAATTATCTGTCCAATCATTTTGCATCAACACAACATCGCCTCTGCCAGTGTACATCGCCAAGTTTTCGTAAAACTCAATTGGGTTATCGACGATCGTTATATCTCCACTATACTGCATTTCACTCAGTCCTTCGATAATGTAATTAGTAACTGAGTTTTTTATCAAATAGACTTTGTTAATTCCAGCATCTGCAATCTGTCGACCGATTTGCTCATGAATTTCTTGGCTCTTATTTCCTTGCTCAACTAAGCCAGGCGTTACGTATATTTTCTTTGCTGCATCGATATTCTTCATAAAATTCAAACCGGCTGCAATCCCAGAGCTATTACCATTATAGGTATCGTCGATAACAATCGCTCCCGACATATCTATACGCTCCATACGATGCTCAAATGGCTTGATATACTTGGTCGATTCTACAACTAATTCTAGCTTCATGCCGCAAAGAACCGCCATATACATAGCTGCTACCAAGCTAGCAACAAAATGTTCACCAATAAGTTTTGTGTTACATTCATATGTTTGTCCATCAACGACTAACTCGAACTTTGTGCCTTCAAGACTGACCCGAATATTTTTGACCGTCCAATCACCGATACCATTTATGTCGTAAGTTACAATCTTGTTGTTAGTAATTTTTGTTAAATCAATTCTATTTTCGTTACTAATAAAAAGCCGTCCATCTACAACAAAAGGTGCGACCTCAAGTAAAGTAGACTCGATATTTTCTAACGTCTTAAATGTTTTGAGATGTGCTGAACTAATTCCCGTGATTACTGCATCGTTTGGATTTGTCAAAATACTCAGCTCTCTTATATCGCCAACTCTCGACTCCCCAAATTCAAGAATCAAAAAATCCTCGTTGCCGTCTAATTTGTTTGCAAAATTACTAAGTCCGATTGGTGTATTGATATTACCTGGACTAGCAGCAACATGAAATTTTTCATCCAAAATTGTCCTTAGAAATTCTTTCATGCTTGTTTTGCCGTAACTGCCAACGATAGCAATTTTTTGTGCTGGATGATTATGATAGATTTTTTGCGCATTACTAATTATCTGTTTTTGTCTAGGTAGTTGGATAATTAGGTGTCCAAACATAAGTGGTGCTATCGCCAAAATCGATACAATGTAGGGCAGCAACACAAGTACTGTTGCGCCAACTAGGACTAATCCAATATCTTGCGAAATAAATAACGAAACGACAATCGCTAACAAACCAATTTGTACCAAGAAACAAATTCCATAAATAAGACGTGCCTTGCTGGTCATCAGAAGTTTTCGGCGCTTAATCACAGTGTCAAAACGATATGTACTAATCACCCAGCGCAAGAAATCACCTGCATTATATTCTGTTGACTGCAACATATAGGTGACTACATAAGCTAAGCGATCACCGAAATTATAACGAAGCCAATTCATCGCAAAAACTCTCGCATTATTCGAGCGACCTTTCGCGATTGATCAACATGAACATAATGTCCAGCATTTTGCAGTATAAAAAGTTTTGACCCCGGAATAAGTTTATTAAAAATTCTGGCATCATTGATTGGGCTATCGCTATCCTCTGAACCCCAAACCAGCAGCGTCGCTAAGTCTATCTGACTTGCCTCTGCCCGTAAATCTTTGTTTATCACTCTCACGAAAATGTCACGCATTTCACTGCTGCTGATATAGTCTTGAGCATCTGCCATGTCATATAGCCTATTCTTAGCCTGACTTCGAAACCTACCGATCATCGGGATTGAAAAAAAGGCTTTTCCAAGTTTTGCTACTATTTTGTATGCACGATTTCTCAATGACTGATTATGGCGAATACCCGCAGCACCAAGCAAGATAAGTTTTTTCGGATGAAGAATACCATAGCCAACACCATAGATTGCAACTCTGCCGCCAAATGAGTGCCCTACAACAGCTTCAATGTTTTTTTGATTAATTTGCTCTAAAAAGTCTTTCGTGAATTGAGTATAATTTTCTACTCCCCAAACTTCATTTGGACGTTCAGACTGGCCAAACCCGGGCAAATCAATTGTTATTATTCTATAACTAGATCCTAACTCGTCAATTAGTGGTTGGAAATCTTTCTGACTCGAACCCCAACCGTGTAACATTAGAAGTGCAGGACCGCTACCCTGAAGACTGTAGTTTATTTTTAAACCCTGACAAATAATTTGCATTGCTTAATTGATTATATCAAGCTAAGCAAAAAAGGTATAATAAGTTTATGAACACAAAACCGCTCGCCGAACAAATGCGACCGACAAAACTAGCCGATGTGATTGGCCAAGCGCATCTTTTGGACGACGGTGGATTATTGCAAAAAATTGTCGAAACCAAGCAGCCAGTCAGTCTGATACTTTGGGGGCCGCCTGGTACTGGCAAGACGACGCTCGCTCGCATCATTGCGCATGAAGTCGACGCAGAATTCATCGAACTTTCGGCTGTCACCGCTAGCAAAAAAGATGTTATGAACGTTGTCGAACACGCTCGTCAAAACTGGAACCTCAGTCAGCGAACAATTTTGTTTGTTGACGAAATTCACCGTTTCAACAAGGCGCAACAAGATGCATTTTTGCCACACGTAGAGAGTGGACTAATCACATTGATTGGCGCGACGACCGAAAATCCGAGTTTTGAGGTTATCAACCCGCTACTTAGCCGCGCCAGAGTTTTAGTCTTAAATCCACTTTCTAAAAATGAGATCACCAAGGTGCTGGAAAAAACAATTGCAGTCCATAAGCTAGCAAAGAGAGTTTCAAAATCAGCAATTGACTACATAGCCGAACTTTCTGGCGGTGATGCTCGGGTAGCACTTGGCAATTTGGAATTGGCGCTTAGTTTAGCCAAGAAAATCACTCCAGAAATCGTTCGCACAGCCGCACAAACCAAAGTACCAGGATACGACAAAAAAGGCGACATGCACTACGACGTTATTTCGGCATTTATAAAAAGTATGCGCGGCAGCGATGAACAAGCGACTACATATTATTTGAGTCGAATGATTGATGCAGGTGAAGATCCAAAATTTATCGCTAGACGAATGGTAATATTTGCTAGCGAAGACATTGGGCTTGCCGGAAATGGCGCGCTTAGTTTGGCGGTTGCGACTTTTCAAGCTGTTGAGCGCGTTGGCTTGCCAGAAGCAAATTACAATCTTTATCACTGTGCGGTAGCATTGGCACGATCGGCAAAATCACGCGAAATAACCGACATCATGACAAGATCAAAACAACTCGCAAACCAGTTTTCTGACTCGCCTGTGCCGCTTCATATCCGCAATGCGCCAACAAAACTAATGAAAGATCTTGGCTATAGCAAAGATTACAAATGGCAGGCCGATTTTAAACATCACAAAGGCTTTTTACCTGAAGATGTCGCTAAATCACTTCATCCAGACCACTCGAAAAAGCACTAAAAACACCGTTCGACCAACCAAAGCCATCCTGAAGCGGATACTCGCCACCGCCGCCAACTTGCCCAATAGTTTCAACATTATATTTCTCGACAAGTTTTTTGTCGTCAGTATAAATATCTAAAGTGGTTTTCATCCAGCGCCGCCGAATTTCATCAGCCAATGACGTATAACCATATCTTCTTAGCCCCACAACAGCTACCCACTGTAGCGGCGCCCAGCCATTTGGCGCATCCCACTGCTGTCCGTTATTGACAAGAGTTGTCACTAAGCCGCCGGGTTTTACAAAATCATCCTGAATTTTACGTGCAACTTTAGCGGCTTGATCGACCGATGCCAAGCCAACAAATAACGGAAAAACCGCCGCCAGTGTCATGCGTCCAGTCGACAAATTGTGATGGTAATTATAATCACCGTAAAACTGCTGACTATCATTCCAGCAATAACTCTCAATTGCTTTGGCGCGTCTTGCAGCTATCGTTTCAAACTTACGCGCCAGCAACGGATTACGCATACGGCGATAAGTTTCAGCGATTAATGATTCTAAATCATATAACAGGCAATTCAAATCAACTGGAATGATATCGGCCGTATGGATGGTGCCAAGATCATTTTCATCATCTAGCCAGCGCGAACTAAAATCCCAACCCGATTCTGCCGCCGCACGCAAGTGCAAAAACAGTCGATCGGCTTGACGCATTGGTGCAGTTTCGGCCGTCATTACGTCTTCACGCAAACTTTCGGGTCGCGGCGTTGTTTTGTTGTCGTAATAGCGATTTAGGTTGGCACCATTTGGCATTTGTACAACACGTGCAAATGCTTTATTCTCATTTTTTGATAACTTCAAACGCCCGCGCATCCAAAATTTATATTCGATTAGTAGATACGGCAAATACTCAGCATAGGTTTTGGTCTTGCCTTTATGTTGAGCTAGAAGTCGTACCATCGAAGCAAAAAAAGGCGGCTGCGACCGACTCAAAAAGTAAGTTCGATTGGCAGTCGGAATATAACCAAATTTTCGCAGCATATAAGTAAAGTTTTTGATCATTGCTTCAATATCTTTCCAGCGGTTCTCAGCCGCCAATCCAAGCATAATAAAATACGAATCCCAATAATACTGCTCCGAAAAACGTCCGCCCGGCACGATATAATTATATGGTAAGGCAATCAATGAGCCTCGATTAACGCGATTACGCCTAGTCAAATTTGTCCACAAATTTTCAATATGCTCGCCGATGTCTTCATGATTAGTCAAAATGCTTTTGCTGACGGTGTGATTAAAATCATAAAAATTTTGATCTACAAATTTTTGCAAGCTAAAACTTGGCCGTAAACGCTGTTTTTCATATTCACGCCGAATCGATTGCATACTTGTGCGCGGTACCAGATCAACAAAAGTCTTCCCGTCTTCATAAACCTGTTGGCGCTGCACAGCATGAAGTAGATCAGCAAACGCGTCATCTGGACTTTTATTGACGCGCGTCAATAAGCCAGCCGTCTTAACCAGCGTTGAGGCAACTTTTCGATTGCGAGCAAATTTTGGTACAACATTTTTAGGCACACTTCTAGTATACTTCATCCTTAAAATCGCAATACTATTGACAAAACGTAACGGTTATGCTAATATAAAGACAGTGATTTAATCAACAACAAAAAATCACAAAAACAAACCCAAGAAAGGAGTCATGCGATGAAGAAAAAACGCATCACTGTCACTTATCTTGGCTAGCCAAAATGCACCTCATATTAATATCAATACTGAGGTGCATTTATTTATAAAATCAAAAATAACCACTTGCATAATTGTTCGTTATTAAATACAATAAAAAACATAAAAGGTGAATAAACAAAAAGAGGGTGTATGAAAAGCAAAAAAATTATCGTTCAGTACATCGGTTAGTCGATGAAACTAAAAATAGACCTTTTGAGACGGTCTATTTTTAGTTTTTGCGGCTACTAGGCCTTGCGTTTACGCATATTGGCATCGAGCTCACGCTTGCGAAGACGTAGATTCTTGGGCGTCACTTCTAGTAATTCGTCATTTTCGATAAAATCAATGCATTGCTCAAGGCTTAGCTCGGTATACGGTGTCAATTGAACAGCGCCATCACTTGATTTTGAACGCATGTTGGTCAGTTGTTTGGCCTTACAGACGTTGATCTCTAGATCTTCTTGGCGGTTATAAACCCCTACCACCATACCAGCATACACCTCGACACCAGGACCGACTAATAGCTCGCCTCGTGCTTCGGCTGCCTGAAGCGCATATGGTGTAGTTGTACCGGCTTCAAATGCAATCAACACGCCATTACGCGATTGAGGTAATTTAGCGCCAACCGGCTGGTAACCATGAGGCAAACTATTCATAATAACTGTTCCCTTGGTGGCAGTAAGCAAAATATTGCGTAGACCAATCAAAGCCCGCGTTGGCAACAAATAATCCATCCGTGCCGTGCCGCTGCTGGTCGTTTCTTGACCGCGTAGTTCTGCTCGGCGCGCGCCAAGCTCTTGACTGACTGCCCCAACAAATTCTGGTGCAACCTCGATGTACAGCTCTTCAACTGGCTCTTTTTCAACACCGTCATCTTGAATTGTCACTACTTGCGGCCGTCCAACTTCAAACTCAAAACCTTCGCGGCGCATCGTCTCAATCAAAACCGATAAATGTAGCTCTCCGCGACCAGAAACCGTAAACCCAATGCCATTTTCTTGAACGCGCAGACTGACATTCGTCTCAAGTTCTTTTTTTAGACGATCACCAATTTGACGACTAGTCGTAAAATCACCCTCGCGTCCTTTTAGCGGACTAGTGTTTGGACCAAGATACATGCTCAATGTCGGTGCTTCAATATCGATAGTCGGCAAAGCCTCAGGATTGTCTTTATCAGCAATCGTTTCACCAATATGAGCCTGGTCGATGCCAACGAGTGCCACAATATCACCTGCTCCCGCCTCTTTAATTTCTTCACGCTCAAGTCCGCGATAACCAAAAACTTTCTCAGCTTTGGCAGCGATTACCAAACCGTCACGCTTGATAAGAGCTAGCTGTTGACCAGTCTTGATCGTTCCACGCGAGATTCGACCGATAGCATACTTACCCAAAAATGAATCGTATTGCAGCGATGTAACCAGCATTTGAAACGCACCTTGGCTGACACTAGGCGCTGGTATATCATTGATGATAGCTTCAAAAATCGGCTCAAGGTCGGCATGCTCGCTAGGATTTTCTGGTACAGATTTCCAGGCCTTACCTTCACGGCCAATCGCATAGTAAATCGGATAATGCAGCTGCGAATCATCGGTTGCCAGTTCCAAAAATAAGTCTGCTAGTTCATCTTCAACTTCTGGAATCCGACGAGCAGGTTTGTCAATTTTATTGATGATAACTACTGGTTTAAGACCTAGTTCCAAAGCTTTCGACAGCACGAACTTAGTCTGCGGCATCGGGCCTTCCTGTGAGTCAACTACCAGCAAGACACCATCCGCCATATTGAGCGTTCGTTCAACTTCGCCAGAAAAATCAGCGTGTCCTGGCGTATCGATCACGTTGATTTTGTAGTCGCCGTGATAGATGCTGGTTTGCTTAGCCGTTATTGTAATCCCCCGCTCGTGCTCTTGATCGCCCGAGTCCATGATGAGTTCTTGCTTCATCTCGGCTTGATTCTCACGAAAAGTATTGCTCTGCTTTAGTAGACCATCGAGCATGGTGGTTTTGCCGTGGTCGACGTGCGCGATAATGGCAATATTGCGTATTTTGCTAGCTTCATTCATAAAAACAATGGTCTGTAATTTAGTACAGACCTTCCTTGTGGTTTATTTTAGCATATCTTTATTGAGATGTAAAAAACGACATTAGTGACTTAAGGCAGCAACTAATTTTCTGCTACAATTGATGCATCATGCTGCTCAATCATACACAAATTAGGCAACAACTTGCCACTAAATATGGCTTGACGAAATGTGTATGCAGTAGTTTAAATACTTTAGCCAACTACGCAGTCGAGATATCGTCGTCTAGTGGTCATTTTGCACTTAAAATTTACAATCCGGCATCAAGAAACGAAAGTGAAATTCAGTGGGAAATAGACCTGACAAATCACCTAATCCAGCACGGAGTGCCAGCCGCAAAACCAATCCCAGGTGAGGATGGTCTCTACTTACAAAATTTTGTTTTAGATGACCAAAACCTAAATGTTGTCATGTTCGAATGGATACCTGGCGCAAAACCTAAACCCGAATTAAGTACATATAGATTAATCGGTGAACTTGCAGCTCAGATACATACTGCGGCCGATACATTCACGTCTAATTTACCACGCGAATCTTATGGATTACATGAACTAATTAATGATCAGCTTGCTCTAATCAAGAAGCCGCTTGAGGAAACTGGCCAATGGCAAAATCTGAATGAACTGGCCGAAAGAATGCGAAGAATTATCGACAATTCTGATCTTGACTACGGGATTATCCATAATGATTTAACGCTTGATAACGTTCACATTCATGGCGCATCTATCGGTGTCTTCGATTTTGATAGTGCAGCGAAATCATGGCGCGCGGTCGAAGCCTGGGGTGTACTCAAATCATCCGAAGACAGATTCACGGCGTGGCTTGATGGTTATCGTCAAGTCCGCGAATTTAGTGAGGCAGACCAAAAAGCTGTAGCTGTATTTAGGATTCTCGAAGATATCAGAAACGTTGTCTGGAAACTTGGATATGCAAAGTCATCTCGCGGTACGCCATTGCTCAAACAAGAAGCGTTGCCTGAAATCGTTAGCGAATGGCTAGAGTGGGAAAGAAGTAAAGATAATTCCTAATGATAATTTGGTGGAGATACAGGGACTCAAACCCTGGACCTCTGCCATGCCATGGCAGCGCTCTAATCAACTGAGCTATATCCCCGTAATTGCATGCGAGACTTTGGCAGTCGATTAGAGCTTCTTGCTATTTTTCATCGCTGAAGGCTCCTCAACTGAGCTATATCCCCATACCAAATCATTATAGCAAAAATCATCCCTTTTTTATAAGAGATGATTTTCTTGCTGTTACGCGCCCACCCGGGGCACGAATTTTGTTATCTGGATGTTTGTTTTAAACGAAAATGGGCACCCCATTTGCGTACCAGCATGACCTGATTATGCAGCATATCGACAAAAAACACAAGCGTTTCATTTATTTATCAAGCTACTGCTAGCATTTTTTTCAGAACTATGCTTTACTAAGAGTGTTCAGAAGCTCGCATGTGCAATTCGTTTGCGTCATAGGCAGGTCGATCTGACGATAACATTCAATTAAACGAAACGAAGTATATGCAGAAGCAAAATCTTTTTGTAGGCAGCCTAGCCTACGCAACCGACGATGACAGCCTAAAGGCTTTCTTCGAACAAGTCGGTGAAGTCGAGCGCGCACGTGTTGCTACAGACCGCGACACTGGCCGTTCACGTGGTTTTGGTTTCGTCACTTTTGTTGACGAAGCAAACAACCAAAAAGCTGTTGATGAACTCAACGGTAAGGAACTTGACGGTCGTGCAATCAACGTTAGCCTTGCTCGTCCACGCGACGACAAGCCACGTGATGACCGACGTTCTGGCAGCAACAACCGCTCAAACGATGGCGGTTCATTCCGTCAACGCAGCTGGTAGTTCAGTCTAAAAAACCAAAAATAGCTCCGAAAAATTCGGGGCTATTTTATTTGACTCTTGAACATTCGATAAAACTCACCGCGTTTTTCGATCAGTTGGCCCATTGTGCCTGTCTCGACCACTCGCCCGTCCTTCATCATATAAATCGCATCGGCTTTTTCAATCGTACTCAAGCGATGGCTAATTGCAATGATCGTCTTTTTGCTCGAAAAGAGTTCGTTGAATATCCTGTCTTCGGCTAAGGCATCGATGGCGCTTGTAGGCTCATCGAGGATAATGATTGGTGAGTCACGATAAAAATTCCGCGCTAGTGCCAGACGCTGTTCTTGACCGCCACTCAGCTCAGTCGCAGTCGCTTGATCATCGTCACTCGCCATCCAGCGTTCGATAAATGTATCTCGCTGGTATTTAAGTCCGGCTACAACTTTGTCAAGCTCGGACTTTTTCAAGGCAGTCTTGATATTTGATTCAGTTGGTTTTTTATTTACATCACCAAATGCAATGTTTTCTCCAATAGTTGCAAAATAATACTTCACAAAATCTTGCATTAGTAGGCCAATCTGTTTGTGCCACGACGAAAGTCGCACCGAGCTAAGCGGCGCATCGTCGAGCAAAATATCTCCCTCTGTCGGCTGATATAGCCCAGTGATGAGTTTTATGAGCGTACTTTTGCCCGCACCGTTTTCACCAACAATTGCAATATGCTGACCAGCTTTGATTTCTAACGAAACTTTATCCAAAACTTTGATGTCCGTTTTTGGATACATAAATGTCAAATTATCGAGTCGGATTGTTTGAGGCGTCGATCTCAGCTCATGGCCCGAAGTATCGATGAGTTCGAGATCCATAAATGATCGATAGTCAACGATGTTCGCTAGATCTTCATCGATCTGACCAAGCTGCCGAGCTAAACTTGCCGCCTGCCCCAATGCTCTCCCAACCATTTGCTGAATATACAGAAATTGTCCGACAGGCTGTGCGTGATGAATGATTTCGAGAGTAATCCAGACTAAAGAACCGAGCTGGACGAGCGACTCGATGATATTGGCAGCCAGCTCTTTCCATGAAGTGCGTAGCTCGAGGTCTAGACGCTCTTTTTTGTCTTCATCGCGCAGCTTAGCATGCATTTTGATCATACTATTTACAACGCCGTAGACACGCATTTCGGCAATAAATCGTGACTCAAGTAGCATCCAATTTAAGTTGCCTTGTCTACGCCGATTGGTGATATTTTTGCCCCAATGCGATGCTTGTTTACGTGCTAAATTGAGCTGTATAAATATTCCTGGAATAATGGCCACAAGAACCGCAAAGGCTATCCATGGTGAAACCGCAAACAACGCAACTACCGCGCCAATACCACCAATTAGTGCGGTGGCTATTTGACCAATTGTATCAAAAATATAGCTGAAAAAACCGCTAAAACGTCTAGCCTTATCAAACATGTCGACCTTGTCTTTGTCGTCATAGGCCTCAAATGGTAGTGCGGTAAAATGCCTGATCATGTCGTCTTCAATAGCGGCTTCGATTTTGTATTTTGTCGATTTCGAAATATAATTACTGATGCTCTGCCACACCAACATAACAAGACCCACGCCTGCTGTTAAAAAAACGAGCAAAATAGCATGGTCAGAAGCACCGGTTTTTCCTGCATAGGCATCAACTAAAGCAGTTGTCGTCTGCGCTGCCAAATAAGTTGTTAGTATTGGCAGAAGTGCTTGCATAAAACTATCGATAATTCTTGCTATACCAGCACTGGGGGCAATACGAAATGATGTACGACCAACTGACAGTATGGCTGACATGTACGACCGAATCGACGAAGCTTGTTTCGGCATCTAATTACTTTCCAAACAAAGGCGAATGCGCCCAATCCCAATTGAGTCCGAATAGATCAGCTGTAATCCCGTATATGTTGCACAACCACAAAATCGTCAATGCAATAACACCAGTAAGCCCAAATATTATCGACCTAATTAACATCGACTGATCCATTACCCATTTATTCCAGTCATTGTATTTATCTTGTGCGTATTTTAGCAGTTTGCCTGCCCATGGAAATTCTTTGGCCAAAATACTTAAACCGATAAATACAATCAGCCAGCCTGGACCTGGAAATGGTATCAAAATAATCCCAACAACAACCACTACACCGCCAGCAATTCCGGTAGCAGTCTTCTTGGTATTATCAGGAAGTTTATTAAATATCTTATCCATACTATTTCTTCCTCGCTTGTTTATCTAAGAACTTTTGATAATTTGGCATAACGCCAATAGCCAAAACGACTGCTAAAATAACTGCGAATCCACACATGATTGATGGTATGCCGCGAATCGTTGATGGATCAATCGTATTGACAATTGTGGTTGGTAGTAAGAATGACAAGTTGCCCGCAATCAGAAATTTCAATGCTCTCGATTGGTGCTCGTCGATCGATTTTTTAATTTGTTTTAGGCAAAATACGATACTCGCGATTATCCAGCCATAGTAGTAAAGCGCGTACCAGTTCGACCAATTCGGCGAAACTTCAAAAATAACATAGTTACCTAAGCATGCCTGTGAACCTATGCCGTTACCTACCAAAATAAAAAAGACGATGAAGATTACGGCGCAAAGATAAGATGCTACTGCAATCAGCCGTTTTGTTCCAGCGATCTGACATGCCAAGTGAATACCTAGCGGCGGCAACATTGTAATTGCTACGTAGCCTAGCTTGGCCCATGTTAGGCTATCGAGCCCCCATGATCCTTCACATACATTGTACTCAGCAAGCTGAAAAACTGCCAGACAAAGCATTGTCGCCATTACTACTCTTGTGACATTATTAAAGCCGTATCGAACAGCCACATATAGCAACAGAATTATCTCAATTCCAAATGTCGTTATCATCACAAGTGGCGAGAAACAGGCCAGTAATTTCGAAGAGTTATTTTTTTCTTGCATTTACATTTAGTATAGCAAACATATGCAAAATCGTTTTCCGCTTAGACGAGAAAAGTTTTAGGTTCATCAACTTTAGAGAATCTTGGTAAAATTTTGCCGTTTAATTCAACATTTTCTACAAACATTGTGTATGGACGCACAAAGTATTCGTACTCCGCCGTAATGACTGGGCTATAGACTACCATCGCTTCACCAGTTTCAGTATCGAGTGCAATTCCGTGTACACGGTATCGATTACCGGTTTTATTGTGTACATAAATGCCTCTACCGATCGACGGTATTTTGGAATGGTCATTATTTAAACTCATGCTACCTCCTAGTTGTTATTAGTTTTGCACATAATGCAATGTTCTTTGCCTGCGCTTTACGTAAATCCGTCATGTCATCCAGCTGACTAATCCTCTCGATCCAGTAACCCATCACATCGATGATCGCTTCTTCGCAGAATAGCTCTGGTCGTAGACTATAAATTGGGTAGCCGCTAAGTTCTACCGAAATACACCATGATGTTAAATCTTTTTTATCATCGCCAATACACAGCCAGTTCCAGTCGATCAATCGACCATGCTTTGTCGAGCTATCGTATGCAAAATTATCTGCTCGAATATCGTGATGCACCAGCGTATCAAAATTTGGCCGATATTTAGCAGCCTTGGAAGTGCAGTACTTTACAAAATCTGTATCTAGTTGGAATGATTGTCCGAGCACATTTAAGCGCTGATTGGCATGCTCAATCGATGAGATCTTATCAATTTCTGGCCAGCGATTGTGCATACTGATTATCGAGTGTGCATCAAATAAGTTATCATTTTCAAAAACCGACTTGTATGATTTAAGCTCTTGACGTGACTGTAGAAGCGAATCGACTTTATCATCATCCCATTGATTGCTAAACTGACATTTTTCGATAAACTCGAGTGCGATCCCGCTGCTATCATCACTTGCTCCATAAATTTTTGCAATATGATCATAGCGACGGTCGTTTAGCTTATTGTAAACGATTAACTCTTTCTTTAGCCAGTCGTGAGTCCACGAATCAGTGGCCAACTTAACAAATATTTTTGTCTGATCAGGCAGAGTAATTACGCCTCGCTTCGCTTGAGTAAAGCCGCCATCAACACTATTCATGTTTGACAAGTATGGCGCTATCTCACTATCCCAATTATATTTATACATAGCAAAGCCTACTTCAACAAAAACTCGCGTAGCTTGGTAAATGGTTTTGTTGCCATGTAAGCACGACTGTACTCATCATCATTTAATTCACCGCGCGTTTTGCCGCCAAAACCATCTTGTTGATATATCTTGTCCCAACCAAAGCCGTTGTTGCCTCTAGGATGATCGGCAATTTGGCCACTTGACGAACCATGAATTATTTCCAGATTTTCACCATCAAAATAGCCGAATAAGCAATCAGCAGTTGCATCGCGCGATGAAAAACCATCTAGCATACGACACAGGTTCTCAAGTCCATTTTCGGTCTCCACAAAAAACTTTATGAATGGCCCAGGTAAACCATTTAGTGCCGCGAATGACAGACATGTATCCTCTACTAAGACGGGCCGCTTTAGAATCTCATAGGCTTGTCGAACCTTATGTTCGACCACAGCTCGCATGTCATTACTTTGAATTTCATCAAGATCGAGACTATGATAATCGATATCGATGCCCAGCAAATCTTTCAGCTTTTGGGCCTTGTTTATATTTCCAGTGACGTAGATCGGTGCTATTTTATTCATTTACTTTATCTTCTTGTGTTGTCACGGACTAGTTTTGCAAACATAAATGTCGGCATTATAATAACTCCATTAGTTTTGCTTCGTCTATCACTTGTGTTTTATACTTTTTGGCTTTTTCTAGCTTGCTAGCACCAACTTTACCACCAGCCACTAAATAATCAGTGTCTTTGCCAACGCTAGTCTGGAATGTACCACCCAGTGCACGGATTTTCTCTGCTGCTTCGTCGCGGCTCATCGACTCGAGTG
>Ga0075152_10001415_pt1 | contig 17341 bp, 26 predicted proteins | sample JI61114C2DNA_FD_70964 | JGI IMG/M metagenome (GOLD analysis project Ga0075152, IMG submission 70964) | Wastewater effluent complex algal communities from Wisconsin, to seasonally profile nutrient transformation and Carbon sequestration -... | ecosystem: Engineered > WWTP > Effluent > Algae...
AATCTTGCAGTTGGTTGCGAAGGTGATGTTGTAAGCGGCTTTGTAGTTGGTCAGGAACTCAGCTTCAGGCATACATTTTGAGCATAGCCGATGCGGCTTCCTCTCACCGCCCCTCTCGAAGATAGCTGCTTTCACGTTGGCGCAGTCTTTGCACACTGACCGAAGGCACCGTTTGCAAATGTGCTCGGGGTTGAACAGCGTGAACTTCTTCAAGCAGATCATACACTTCTCGTTCTTGCCGCGAGTAATTTAGTCGGTCATGGAGAATAACTATAGGCAAGGAATGTCACTTCTACTTTTCGTAGATGGCCACCAAGACGATAAGGCAAGCCACAAAAACACCGAACAGCATTCCCAAAAGTACTCGACAGGAACTTGCTTTGTTATTGACTGTCTGTGGTGTGGGTAGGTTCGAGGGGTCCTCCTCCACCATGCATTCAATTGTGGCAGCTGAATCCATCATATTGTCAGAGACCTGGGGTGTCGTTGAAATTTCCATTCTCAGTTCGTTGCTGGTTGATGATTGTTGGGCTTGCTTCTAACCAACAGCTAGAGCTTATTTGACTGCTTTTCTGAATTCTTCGAGCTGTTCTTAGTTGTCCTTATCAGTCAGCCAAGCATAAAATCCGATGGCTTTGGTGAAGAACATATTCACAGGTCGGTAGGCTATACTCGTGTTCACGAGCAGTGCATGCGTCACGCCTATATCGCACGCAACTGGTACCGTTGTTGACCTTGTAATACCATATGCAATCGCTAATCGCAGGCGTAGGCGTGTGTTCGATCGATGGTCGAGGTTTATCGCCGAGTTGGACTAACAAAGCATCCAGCTCTTAGGAGAACCTTTTTTCGCCTACTATCTGTTGTGCTGCCATGATGATTATTGGTGTTGGCCGGTCGTGTAGCTTGGCTCCGTACCCTCGCATCCATCTCTAAGTCATTGATTTACACCAATTATATACAATTAAATACAGTTCAAATTTAAAAATGGACGTAGAGGAAGAGCAGACCGAGGAAAACGGCAACAACAACACCACAATCATGCGTCTATGGCGACGTAACCATAACATCTTCAAGGGAAAGTTCTCCAGTGGTGCCACTCCAAAGACTCATAAGGACAGTACAGTGAAGCTTAACCACACTGACAAAAAGGGTAAACTTGTCTTTACCAACGACAACAGCACTCCAAGGCGACGGTTGAACATCTGCCATCTGCTCAAGCAGGATCTGGAACCAACAATCAGCAAGAAGATTTCAAAAATTGAGGAAGTAGAGGAATAGCACGTCTCCCCTGATCGTAAGGCTCAATATCACACCCCACCGAAAAAGCAGACCGTTGTGGACCACGACCGGTAGATCCGTGACTCCTACGAGAAGGTAAAGTACGGTATGAAGGAGTACGACGACAAGAACAGTCGATTCGAGCACGACTTCGAGGAACAATGTACTCTTGGCAGCGGCTATTTCGGTATAGTCAAGAAGTGTCGCAACAAGGTCGATGGCAGCATCTACGCTATCAAGATTATGAAACCGTTCCAGAAGAACCTCAACGAGGTGAAGGCGCTAGCAACCTTATCGAACGTCGAATGTGGCAACATAGTGCGCTATCACAACTCTTGGATTGAAGACGGCAGGCTATTCATGGTAATGGAGTACTGTGAAACCAGTCTTAAAAAGGTTATCGAGGAGCATCGTTAGGCAAACCGACCCTTCATCGAAAGGGAGATCAAAGCTGTGGCAATCGAAATACTCAGTGCCCTCGAGTCTCTGCACAAGAACAACATCGTTCATTTGGATATCAAGCCTGAAAACATACTACTTTCGCTTGCGGGTAAGTACAAGCTTGGGGACCTTGGACTTTCTAGGATAGCCCAGTTCAACCCTGGCGAAGAGCTTGCTGAGGGTGATTCCAAGTACCTCGCTAAGTAGCTGCTGAGTGGAATCGAGGAGGAGCTCCCTGATTTAACGAAGGCAGATATCTTCAGCTTGGGAGTGACTCTATTTTAGTTAGTCACCATGCAGTAGCTGCCAAACACCGGTGAGCGATGGCACTGGCTTCGATCAGGTGGATTTCAATCTATCCTTGAGCAACACGCCGGATAATACTCACCCAAACTGCTCCAGGTACATTCTGCCAGTAAGACAGATCATCAGCAACATGACAGATCCACTTTTCTCGACGCGTATGACTGCCAAACAGCTGCTTCATCGACCTTATTTTTGCATTTTCGAGCGATTGACTGCCCATCAGGAGCACTCCCACGAAACAACTTCCTTGGAGGCCAGACGACTGTCCTTCTGATTGCACTTGCTGCGTGTTTCCTATAATAATATCGATAATCACCAAGATGGGATACGAATAGGTGATTCCACCTGTGCCTACCCGCGAGCAGGAGAAGGAAGCGATCCGCAAGCTTGAAGACGATTGGCTGGCGCAACCCTTCTACAAGTACTACATGAATGAGAACCTGCGCAAAAAGAAGATGGAGCATGGTAGGCTACGTAATCGCATGTGGTCGGACTTCCTGCTCAACGTCACCTGGTACGGGATTCTCGTTTCACCACTGGTGCTGCTGGTCAACCGATTCTACCGTTTCTCAGCGACGAGGGTACCCACCTTCTTCCAGTATTGCCATATTACAACCTAGGCCTAACCACTTCATCAAATATCGCACTGGACAGGAAGTTCGTACTTACAAGTCATTCTGGGCTCAGACAATCGTTGGTGTGGGACTAGCCCTTTGGCTGACGGAGCGCAACTCAGACTACACTTACATCATCGACGAGGAGTACCAGGACACCAAGGACTACGCAATGATGTGATAACGCAACCAATCGTGGATGAACACCAACCACCAATCGTAGACAGAGGTTGGCATTCGCCTGACGTCTGGTTGAATGTTTTGCGAGAGAGCTAGCTGATCCGGCCTGATTGGTGTATCTATGGCTGGTCAAAGACCATTGACGTCCAAAGCATTATAAACCTTTTATTCAGGTGTAGGTGTGGGGTAGTCATGAAGCCAAACGAGCTTTGGAAGGAGTTCCTGTAACTCCGTGAGATGGATAACGTAAGAACCGTTCATCTATCCATAGCTTCCACGAATTCTGCAGAGGGAGTAGATGTGCATCACTGTGGCCAACTTCGACAAGCTACTGAATTGGATGTATTAGGTAAGTGGATTCTGTGCGGTTGGGAGCTATTGGCTCTCACCCTTGCTTCCTTATGTTGGATTAACATTTCAGCATTTGGCAGAGATGGACTGCAGCCGGCCAACAAAATATCTTGCGAGGAGCTACTTAGCCATCTATCTCCATTCGACCGCTGCTATTGGAGTGCATTAGCTCCAGCTACTCTCCGGAACAGCAATAATCCTCGCAGTTCGGGTAAATTCTTTCGCTACTTTTAGCTGAACGAAAGCTTTAACTATCCTTTATAACTTGCGATTCAGAGCACAGGAACGCAATATTCCAGAGAAGACTTTGTGAGGGCTCAGCAAAGGATGCTTATTGCACTGAGCTTCAGAACACAGTTCACAACGCCTTACTGCTACCTCACGCACTTGAAAGAGCGTTTACCCAACTTTCAGAAGGAATTTTGGGATGGACTCGAACTTGTTTTGGAGTATGCCAGCATGCTCCCCAAGCTGAGCCATTGCAGTAGCCTCGTGCTCCTGCTAGGCGTATTCCTCTTCATGTCGGGACATACCGACTCCATATCGGATGAAATCTAGCCGCTAGTTATGGTAGCCGCCGATCCGAAGCAAGTGTTGTCGGTCTCGAAATACATAGCGTTGCAGTTGCAGAGTGACGCCCCAACTGGGGCAGGGAGCTCTGGAGCCAAGGCCTCACATTAGTGATATTTCAATTTGATCTAATAGATGCAGGGTGAATGTGTGGTGGAGACTAACAGCATAGTCTTTGCCAGCAGTTTCGGGCAGTGGTTATGCTCGGGGTCCTCTTATGTGGGACAAATTTAAGCCGAAGTGGAATCACACCGACCACATATCCATTCACCTCTTCTATAATAAAGCTGAAGGATTAAAAATGCGTTGGTAGGTGCTACTTTTGTGTTTGGGATTGGCGATTGGGCAAAGTCCACTTCAACTGTAGCTTACGCTGACCAGCCCTGAAGGAATGAACTACAGTGTGTACGCCGAGGGCCAACTGAACAATACCTTCAATGACAGCGCCTACAACAATACATTGTGCTGTACCACCGGCGATTTGTTCATCCTTGAACTCAAGAAGGACACCCGCATTCAAACCGGTTTCTTTACCAGTAATATGCCTCTGGAACCTAACACCCAACTTGCTGTCTACGCCTCTCCAAACTAATCACCCAAGCCAACATTAAGGCCCCTGTCACAGTACGGCTTTGAGATCCAGTTCAATTGTCCGACTGACCCGACCAATGATGACTACTACAACAAGGTGGTAGTGGTCGTCAACGACATCTACCCGTTCAGCTTTATGCTTGACTGCGATCAAGGTGTACGGCACAAAAAATTTGAAGTCGGCTACATTGTGATTGCCGCAATGAATTCCATCATCATCCTCGGAGTAGCACTGCACAGCCGAATTTGGAGCTACAGATTTCGGGAAAGGGAGTTAGGAGTGGTGGTCAGTTGGAAGTGGATGTTGCCTGCAATCGTTATCTTTGCTGGGTTGGCTGTCCTGGCCCAGCAGCTCGATGCATTCACCTAAACTGCATCTATATTTGGAGCTATCTTAGCGACCTTCTGTCTGATCATCTGCCTCAACGAACTTCTCTTTCTTGTCAACGCTCTGAAGAAGCCTGTTGTTGCCTTTGTTAGGTGGTGCGACATCATTTCTGTCACGTTGGCAATAATCACAGTGGTGTTGATTGAATTGGAGACCTACGACTTCATTACAAACGATTTTTTGGCAGTTTGCATCGTAATCGCCCTCATTAAGCTGTTCAAGTTCTCAAGCCTCAAGGAAGCGGTTATTTGTTGTGGCTTTCTCATGGTCATAGAGACACTGGCTGCGATAATATACCACTATGCATCACCTGACCAGTCCTACAATGATGTGTTCGGGAGAGACATCGTCTCTCCCCTGATCTTGCAAATCCCTTCGTTCAGGAGTTCCCTTTACAAGAAATGTTCGTGGCTCGCGACAACTGAGGTTATCTTCCCGGGAGTGGCTATTTCTTACCTTAGGAGGTATTTCTAACACAATTTAGATATGAGTTCGCAAGGGAGGGAAAGAGGGTTTACTTAATCGTCGCTAACGCAGCTTTTTGCTTATCGACTATCGTGTGGATCTTCGCCGAGGCAGTCTATGCACATACGCTGCCCTTCGCATTGATTGCGTACCCTGGAATGTTCATTACTGTCATCCTTCTGGGAGTCTACATGAACGATCTCAAGGTCATCTGGAACGCACGTTTCTATGACCCGTAGATCAGCGGGGATAAGGATATTAAAGAGGCACTAATAAAGACAGACGCCGAGCAAATTTTAGTGTAGGCTGACTTGGAAGGCCTGAAGTATAGCAGTGGATTCAGCAGCAAAAGTGGTGGCTCCCAAATACGCCTAAAGAAGGACGAGGCTAAGGATAAATCAATCATAGAGTGACCTTGCAAATTGTTTAGATATACATCAGAGGGTAATCACTTCGTGTCCGATGCGAATCTTCTTACCTTTCATGGCGTGCTTAACGTTTGTTACGAAGAATTGCATATTGTGTTCTCGCTCAAACTCGGCTTTCCGGAGCTGCTCGTCCCACTGCAGGACCTGGTGCCGAGTCACCTCAGGGTTCATCACTTCTGGCAGAATGTCGTTTTATATGGGCTTTGGGTAAGGGAACCAAAAGATCAACAGGCCATCCCCGAAGAGATTTATGACGTTCTTGACTTCACCTCGGTCGAAGAGGTTGACCTAGAGTTAAGAGAGGCGATTACGAATTTGAGTTGGCTTTTGCGCCATTCAAGGAAGGGGATGGGGCAGCAAGCTTTGGATTTCATAGACTCAAGCGTTGTGATGTTCGTGAGTAACATGAATACGTGTCCGAAGAACAGTGCAGTGAGCATGATGCCCATGAAGCCTACACTAACTGCCATAATCCACCACCAAAGGTAGAACCAACCGCTGCCCTGAGAGAAGAAACCAGCTGGATGCCACAAACAGAACAGAAAATACTGGATGCAGTTGAACCAGAACTGCACTGCTCCCATGAAGGCATAGCTCACGAACAGCACAAAGAGCCTGTAGTTGTTGACTCCGATACAGTTCTGCGTCCATACACAATGGTGGTCCATCTTGTAGATACAACTACGGCAGCTGGAGCAGTGCGATACCCGAGGAAACTTAAAGTTGTTGCACTTGGGGCACTCTTTAGCAGCTAGGTCATAGATTGCGTCTAAATGCTCTCTCGGTTGGAAGTTTTTCTTTCCCAACAGCTTCGTTGGTCGGTTAGTGTTGGAGGCGTGAGTCATCGAGTAAGTGGCAAAGGTCATGACCTGGATGAAAATGTTGGCCACTTCAGCGAACTTACGTGTGAAACCATCATATATGGTGTTGAAGGCGAAGATGTGCAGTAGCATACTTCCGACGATGAGCATGTATACCGCAACGATGATGCAGTAGTTGCGTTGAGGCCCTCGACGGTTACCGTGCGAGTGACCCTCGTGACCATGTGCCTAATGCCCTCCATGCTAGTGGTTATGGCCTCCCCTGTGGTGCTCGCAGTTCTCATCGTGTTCATCGTCCTCATCCTACATGTGGGATTGCATATGAACTGCTCCTGGGTGGCCATCGTGCAGACCTGGTAATGCTCCCGAATGCATGGGAAAGGACTGATGCAGAAATCCGGGTGGGGGCATCCCCATACCGAATTACATCGGCATACTTCCGTGCACATCAGCGTGATGCACCATATCAGACATCGAGTACTCCAGCGGAATGATGCGATCCTCTTCCATTGAAATATAATACAATGTCAGTTCAGCAAACTGCGAGAAAATGGTTTCAAATTGCTTTCATCCAGGGATGCTCTCGAAGCTATTCGATGGTCTGAAACCTTTCGAAGGGCTTGGGGGTCAGGCACTAAGTCTAATAGGTTGCTACCTTCAGCACAAACGACTTTAAGGAATCGGACATCACTTTGCGCATGTAGCGAGGGAACCCCACTTTGCTTTCCATTTTCAGCGAAACGATCACCTAAGGGTCTTTGTGCATAAACGGCGCGATGGAGAACACTAACTCAAAGAGCAACACCCCCAGAGAATAGACATCGTTGAGGAAGCTATTGCCAAGTGAGGACTGTTACTGTTCGAGGAGTACTTCAGGTGCTGTGCAGACAAGTGCATGAATGGGATCGGGGTGGCAGCCGTACCGAAACTCCTTCCAGACCACAACCTCATTGCCGAATAGGAGGTTGCTTTTGCAGAGTAGAGGATACCGGATTCCTGCCTTGCGAAACTTATCAGTGGAATCTAAGAGCCTTAAGGCCACCATTCCGAGACTGAATAACCCAATGCTTACTACTCCTCATCGATGTGGTGCTGGTGACGAATGTATTCGTACACGAGAAACATTTTGTGTTGTGATTCGATTGCGTACAGAAGCCTCACGATTCCATGGATGTTGCTCTGCGTGGCATAATCAGTACGTGCTTCTAAACTGCCTTCAAATCAACGAAGTCCTTCTCGTAGACGAAGCAGATGCCAGGCTCCAGTTCTATCTTGCAGATGTACGATTTGACATACTCTGCTTCCGAAAGCTTTTCTTTGAAGTAGATTTTGCTCAGTAGGATGTTCTCTAAGTGAGCGCTGCAGTTACTGTCGTCGTGTTTGAACACAGTATGCTCCGATTGGGGTTCGATCACACCCGACTACTAGTACATCAGGTACTTCGGGTCAACATCCCGCAGTAATGCCATCGGTTCGTTTCTGCCCCCTTTGGATTTGTTATCTTTGCGTTGTTCGTAGTCCTCCAAAGTCGCTTTCTTGACCTTGTAGCAGATCAACGGCCGCTTGAGAAACATAGAGAAGAGGTAGGTGAGTGCCAACACAATCGCTTCGCATCTGACTAACAGAGAATAGCTGGGGTACCTCTCATCGCTGGTCGTGGCCAGACGCAGGTCATCCTGCTCGGCAATGGTTTTTATGACGAGCTCTGGATGTCCATCGCTGAGCACAATGGACTCCACCCATGCAATTTCGATAGCGTGTAGCGTGGCTAGGTGCATTTTGGTATTACTTTCGTTCTGGAGCAGGTACAGTCTTCGCTTGGTGGCTATCAAGCTTCTGCTTCTCTCAGTACCCGTGAGATATTCGTAGACGACTGTGGATAGAATCAGAGCTGAATGGTTGTCCAATGTACTTTCCTGCACGAACTGATGCATTTCCTCATTGTTGAAGAAGTCTAACTCGTCGTAGGGTAGTGACACTGTCATTGAACTTATTAAAATAAAATAAGGTTTTGTGGATAATGAACTGCGATTCGTCATCGATCCCAAGCGATAGTCTTCTACCCAAAAAGCTCTTGACAGCAGGCAGGCTCGACTTGACCACACCAGCCGATAACAGCTACCGAAAAAACCTTGCCAAAGTGATCTACCACTATCTCGACCAACCACTTTTTGATGGGTCTTCTGAAGACGCTCTTCGTGATATTGTGTTGGCAGCCACTGTATTTTTGTGAGGACTACAGCTCCAACCTCGGTTCATCCCAACGAAGACTGCCTATCATATGATCTGTATCACTAAGTCGATCCGGTTCGTGGGATTTTGGACCGATTTGTGGTTATGCTAATTTTACATGTGCTGGCTTGAGAGTTTCTTTTAGCTGTGAATTGGTAGCTTCCTCCCCCATTTGTTTTGGATCTATCCGCCAAATAGAGTTGAAATTTTGCCGAAACGACTTCGGATCGGATAAGCACAGAATTAATTGAAACGTAGAACCGAACCCCCACAGAAAGCTCGGAGAGCTAATTTTGGGGTTGCTTTGGAAGCTACTTGCTGTAACTGAACTTCGGAGTGAAACGCTCTTTTAAATGTTCTGAATGTTCGGTTCTTTTAAACCCCAAGATTATATCAGATATACAGAAGACCGATTGTTTGGTATTGCAGACCCTTTCCTACAGTTAAATTTGAATTAACGTGCCATGGACAGTCGCAGTGCTATTCGTGACTACCTCAACCCTTCCGACCGGACCTCCGGCTCCAGTAGTGGCTACACAAGCCCCCTTCGCAAGCCGAACGAGCTCGATGATGCAGAACTTGATCTAAAAGAAAATCATTGGATCGGCAACATGAGTAACATAAGCCAGGACCGACCAGAGAAGCGCACTGAGCAACACTTCGCGCAGATTGTAACCATTAGCAAGACAACCCACCGAAATGAATGGATGGGCCCAGACATTTCGTCGGTGAGACCATCCTATCTGGAAACGCCAATAGGCCGTGAGCACCAAACTGAAGTGGAGTAGCTACACTTGTAGATTCGCAGACTGAAGACTGAGCTGCAACGAAGGGATGTTAGCTCTCGTTCAAAGTCCAAGACGAAGACCCAACAAAACGACGAGAGCATATTGGAGCCGGCAGCACCCACTACCATCTACATGAGGGAGATCAACATCAAGAACATTGAAATTACCAAACTCAGGGAATCTTACTCGATCCTCAAATCTGAAAATGAGACTCTCACACTTATAGTGAGGGAGAAAGAGTCAGAAGTATAACTTTTACAGAGCAGGCTGGATGAACTCAACAAAGAAAGAAAGCAGTTCGAAAACTACGAGGTGGCGATGAGTGAATCGAAGAGTGTCTTCAAGGACTACGAAGAACGCCAGCAAATTATGAAGCGGGATATTCGCACCAAGGATGGGTTGATTGATGAGCTCAGGCTCAAGTATCAGCAACTAACTGACCGTAGCAAACTGTCTGAGGAGAGGATGTGCTCACTCTAAAAGCAACTCACAGAAACAAACGCTGAGAAGACATTATTGAACGATAACCTTAACGAGTCACTGAGGGAATGCGATGAGTGGAAGCGTAACTATGTAGACGCAAGCCGCCAACTCTCCATACTACCGGAGTTGTAGATCAAACTGAAGAACAGTCTGAGTACATCGAAGGATCTGGAAGAGCGCATAGCTGATTTGCTCGCTTCAAACGAGAAGTTGAAGATGCAGATCAACGGGCAGCAACTGAAGGATAAAAAGTTACAGGAACTGGAAATTCTGTATCAAATAGTACTGAAAGAAAACCGAGAGAAGAGCGAGTTGATTGAGTCTCTCACCGAGCGCTTAGGAGATATTGAGCATCGACTTGGTGCCGCTTCAGAACTGCAGGACAGAATCGGTTCATTGGAAAGATCGATTGAAGAGAAGTCGAGAGACTATAAAGCTTTAGAAAGAAAGCACGAGTAAAAGTCTATTCTCACTGCTAACTACGAACGATAGATAAAACGACTAAACGAAGATCTCGAGAAGTATCGTGAGAGGAACGAAAAAATCGATCAAATATATAAGTAGAACAAGAGGCTGACCAGCTTGCTCATGGATAAGATCAACCTCATCGAGCAGCAGCAGGTTCAGCTCAACAGTCAGGAGAGTAAGCTAGCAAGTCTAGTGAACGAAAAGATTAAGGTTACAGCACTTTACGAGCAATGCATGGAGACAGTGGAGGAACTTACCCGTTCCATTGACGATGCCAAGAGACAGGCGGACGTGGATGCTGAGACCAAACTACAACTGCATGCTCGGTGCGATAAGCTGGTGACCGATATCACAACTCTCACAACGTCAATAAATAAAGAGAAAGACCTAACTAAGAGCCTGGCCGCAGAGCGTGAGGCACTTCGGAAGGAAACTGACTCTCTTACAGATAGACTTTATGAGGAGGAGTCGAGATTTGAACTATTCAAGTCGGAAAGTGAGAGTAAGATCAACCACGACCGTTAGAAGATCGAATCTCTGACCTTGGATCTTAAGGATCTGAAGAAAAGAATATAAAGTGCTTCGAAGAAAGACAAATAGTCGAACGAACTGATCTCCACGCTTCAGGCCCAAAAGTGCGAACATGAGACAAGAATATCTCAACTGCAGCAACACCTGCAACAGTCTCAATAGGAAACCAGCAAGCTATCCCGGTGGAAGCATCAGTACCTACACTACCTGGAATCCTTTAGAGGTCTGGCCTCCAACATGCAGACATACTGCCAGACACATGAACTTCATTGACACTAATTCAAAATATCGTCTATTATCAGGGCATTGCAACGTAAAAATACATAAAGAAGTCCCAACCAACTCATGCTCGCGAGCTGTCGCAAGCAGCAAGTGCATACTATCATTGGTGACCTCTGGTTTTGTCTTTGGTGAGGGCTATACAACGTAAGTCTAGAGAACTATCGATTATTATTAATTTCATGCTGAGCAAACCAGTTATTGGTCGTCCCCCCAAAGACAAGGTTGAGGATCAGTTTAAGGAGTGCATCAAGAAGCATCTGCCGAGGAACATGCTCGAGTGCAAAGTGTTCGAACACATTTACACCAAGTTTATGGTTAAGAAGCCTAATAGGCCATAACTTACCAGAGAAGATATCGCCGCTGAATTTACGCGTCACAACTAAAGACCCCTCTTCGAGAAGTTCGAGGAAATACGGTAAAAGGTACAAACCACAGTCAGCGGGAAAGAAATTGGCAACTATACTTCCACCAAGGACATCCTGTATCTGCTGCACTACAGCCGCTAGTGTTTCCGGTCAGTCAACACTGAGACTGTACAGGTCGAAAGTACCGAGTAGTCTGAAAAACCCAAACAATCCGAAAAGCGAGCGATTACTACAAGGCAGCTGCACCTCCTACTGGTCTACTACCTCCAGTACAATCGAAGCTTATTTAGTAAAAACGGTCTAATCACTGAGCCAGTGCACTCTTGGATGGACGAAGGCTACGGTCGATTTGTGAACCTAATGCGTAACGGACCCGAGAAGAATGTGCCAGTAGCAGATACCGACTACGTGCTAAGCGAGCTGCTTGCGAGATGGGCTTTGGAACTGGCTACTCACGATAACCTTGCTATAGCTTTTGGCCAGCCCAGAGCATGATTGTGTTTCGGCTTTGATTAAACAATATCGTGTTTTCTCTTTGACTAATTTGAACGTGACGCGGTACCGCGAGGATGTTCAATTACATGTCGGAGTTATAAGAGCTTATATAGAATAGTCAATGGTGAAGCCAAACGTCGGCGTTTTAGTTTACGGCGATATCGGGCGTTCGCCACGAATGCAGAACCACGCACTGCAGCTGGCTCGCGACTTCCACGTGTATCTCATCGGCTACCGAGAGAACGAGCCGCCGAGCGAAATAGTCGAACATCCCGATATCGAACTCGTTGACATCTCCAGCGACTTCCTCAAACGACTCAAGGCCATCAAACTGTTCTACGTGTATGCACTCCTTCGCATCATCCTGCAGACCCTTCAACTCCTGTTGTTGCTGGTGTTTCGATTGAAGGAATTGAAGTTTGTGCTGGTGCAGAACCCACCTTCCATACCAGTGCTATCCACAGTCTGGATGGCTGCTCGGCTGCGCAGGTTCAAGATGATTGTCGACTTCCACAACTACGGCTACACCATTCTCAAAATGGGGGTCAAGAACAAGTTTATCGTGGCTATCGCACAAAAGTACGAGCAATTCTTCGGCAGACGATGCGATCATAGCTTCTGCGTGTCCGATAACATGAGGGAGAATCTATCGAGGGAATGGGGAATCGAAGCGATTCCGCTGTATGACCGGCCCAGTGGCAAGTCTATAAGCTTCAACACGCAGGCGATGCTGGGAAAGGTTGGAGTCTAACGAAAGGCTAATGACCTCGTAGTAGTGAGCAGCACTAGTTGGACCAAGGACGAGGATTTCGGTATTTTGCTTGGAGCTCTGGAAAAATACGAAAGTGAAGCTGGCGCGTTGATGCCTTTTCTGCATGTGCTTATCACTGGAAAAGGTCCCTAAAAGGAGCACTACTTAAAGCTGATCGCCGATATGGAACGGTAGGGACGTTCCACCAAATTCAAGATCCGTACCCTGTGGCTTGAGGCGGATGACTACCCAAGATTACTGGCGAGCTGTGACTTGGGCGTATGTTTGCACTATTCGAGCTCGGGATTGGATCTCCCAATGAAGGTGGTCGATATGTTTGGAGCTGGCTTACCGGTGCTTGCAATTGACTTCCCAACGTACAGCCACTAATAATTCAGCATTAAGGAACTGGTCAAGGACGGCATAAATGGCCATATCTTCAAAGATAGTGCAGACCTCTTCGCTAAACTTTCTGTACTATCCTCCCTTATTCCATAGATGTTAGCACGCTCAAAAGAGTCGCTAATGGCCCTTCGGCAAAATGCACAGGCCGAGAAGCAGCAGACTTTTAGCAGAGAGTGGCAATAAAAGTTTGGTCCGCTGGCGCGAACCTTCCTGTGATTTGTCTGATAATTTTAATAATATATTTTGCATGGAGGAGCTCAAACCACTCAACGCGGATATTGTGAGCAGCATCCGAGCAGCTCGCCAGAAACTCTCGGCTGACCTCAGCAGTAAGGAGAATGCGCAGCACGATTCATTTATGGACACAAAGCAGCAGCTATATCGGGCTGGCAGCAGCCTCGTCGACAAGACCATCAGCGTACACTTCCAATGAATGTAGAACCTCAAACAGAAGATAGAGTTGTTGGAGGGAGAAAAGCAGCAGCTAGCCAACTAGTTGAGCAACTGTCGGAAGGTGCATCTGCATGAAGTGGATGCCCTGAAGCAGCAGTTGTCCAAGTACATTGAAAGGGAGTTCGAGCAGTCATTAAACGGCAATCCCTCTGGTGTGCAAGAACTTAAAGTACAACTTTCGACTTCCTGTGAACGGCTCAGCAAGAAAGACTTGGAACTGCAGCACTACCTCGAAAAGTACAGGGAGATGGAACAACTTAACACGCAGCTCAAAGATCGATGCGGGAAGTTGCAGTGCTAGCTTGAACAGCTCGCCAAAGAAAAGGAGAAACACATCGAGCTGAACATTGAGGACAAGATTAAGTATGAGTAGGAAGTCAAGCAGAGTCGTAGCGAGACTGAACGCAAGCAGCAGATCATCAAGCGACTGGAGCAGGAGGGTCTGTCTCTGAGGAAGGAGTTGCATCAGCTGCATGCCCAACAACGCACCAACCGTAATACCGAACCCTACGAGAAGAAGCTGAAAGAGTAGTACGAGTTCGAGATGAAGGAACTCAACCAACGACACTCGGCCAAGCTGGCAAAGCAGGAAAAGGAACTGCATCTGCTCCGAAAGACTGTCGAGAAGCTAAAGAATCAGCACAACGAAAGTGATGCCATCGCACTCGCCAGTTCAGAGAAAGACGTGGAGCAGCTCAAAGATAGAATCGTAGAGATTGAGACCAAGCTGTCTCTAAAGAGCATTGATGTTGATAGACTCACCGCTAAAATCGAACAGCTGAATAAAGCTTTGCAGGAAAAAGAGACCTAGGTAAAGAAGCACGAGCAGACTATCCAGAAAAAGGAGGAGACTGAAAGAACTCTGCTTACGAAGCTGGCAAAGAACGGTCTTGAACCGAAATAAGCCAAGCAAGCACCCCGCAATAAACTCAAGGATTGCGAATTTTCAGCAAGATTCTTTAATGGAGCAGTTGAGTCTGATACCCCAACTTTCACTCAGCAGAAAGCATAAGCTAAACCGAAGCAGCAATAGCAGGAAAAGGAGAAGGAGCAGGAGCCGATTCGTACGCTACCTGACCGGGGGTACAATAGCGATCACGCCGATAACACCAGTCTGAAATCAGATCGAATAGGCCGCATAGCCAAGGAATAACGTGCAATTGCCGACCTAAAATCCACTTACCGCAAGGCTGACTGTGCCGACATGTCACTCAACCAAATTATGCAAGAAATACGCCGCAAGAACGATAAGATTAACGAGCTACGACAAGGTGGTAGCAAACAGTGACTCTTCCCATTTGTTAATAAGTCTTTTCCAGGAAATTCCACAAATGGAGCAGGAACGTCAAAGCATCGCTGTCGAAATTCCAGTCGTGGAGGGCTGCTTTAGCGAGGAAGCTCAACGACTGCTTCAACCCAAGTCAGGTAGTCGGCTGGAAGGCTGGGGAGAATCCCTGCTGGAGGTAACAAAAACAGTTCTATGTAGGAACGCTACCGGAACTATCTCATAGCTGCTTTGCTGATAATATTCGGACTGGCTGTCGTCGCCCTTTCTGTCCTCATCAAATTCGTCGTGGTAGCAACAGCTCTTACTGTAGTTCAAGACCAGCGATCAGCGAAATATTGCAAACTGCATAGAAGACTACACCAGCTTCGACGGTTGGCAGTTCCGACAACTGTGCAAGCAGTGCTAAACGGGCTTCCTATCGTACGACGGATAGTGCATCCGGTTTCAATCGTGAAGCAACTCTGTAGACACGTTAAAAATATCAGAGCTTGGTGTTTATGTAGAAGAGCATTGAGCTGTTGTAGGTTTGGGAGTAGAGGTATTCCTCAGGGGAGAGCTGAATAAGCATAGTGGTACCTGTTGCGGGTCGGACGTTTTGCTAAAGTCAAGGTCCAGGAACTGTGCCATGAACTTATTTGTCGGGGTAAGGTCTGAGAGCTCCACTCCATAGGGTAGAAGAAATTCCAGAAACAGCTCGTTGAAGCCGTACCGATCTGTGTAAATTGGGTTGTGTCCGCCCTTCCGAAATTTCTCATAGTAGCTTCGATAGCAATGAGGGTCTTTGCTGATTATACACTCGGCCTCTATCCGCATTATGAGGTAGAGAGAGCTGAGCACTAGTTTACCTTTTTAAAAGGAGTAAACATCGGGGCTAAAGACTGCAGCATCGAGCAGCTGCAGGAAGTTGATGGTGGCCTGAGAGTGACCCTCGCTGTTCCGAAGCCGCAGACTGGAGTCAGCCAGCAACACGTTTTCCTGTACGATATTGAACGACAGGATGTGTGCCTGGCTGATGAAGCGATCCCATTCGTAGGTGAGGATATGCGTCCAACTTAGCAGTGTCGTTTTGTGAAAGCGGTATTTTAGTTCGATTGCCAGTCTCTTCTCCATATCAAGAATACGTGCGCGGTTATAGCCTCGTGGTCCACTTGATTCAAAGACCGTTATGAAATTCATTGGGGCTTTCTGCTCGAATTTGAAGGCGAGGATCACAGATGCAATGGCTACCAGTTGGAGCTCTGTCTTTTGCACTGGCTTCAGAGAAAGATAGGTATCCAGGAATAGCACTGCTAGATGCAGAGTATCCCTTTTGAGCTCCAGCTCTTCGCTCAGCGAGAACATCCAATCTAGGGTTTGTGATCGCATTCTCATGGTGATATCCTTCTGGCTGCGAAGGCTCTTGGGATCCAAGTCTTTAGCTTCTGAGAGCTGCCGCCTTATGAACTACGCTTGCTATGACTCCACAGTTGTTAGATCTATACCGTTGCCGTAGTAAGGTTCACGGCATTCCAGTTCTTTGGGAGATTACAGAAAGTGCCCCGACTGGCTATTGGTACTATCGTTTCCGTTGCTCTGCAAAGTCTGATTGTTGTCATCATTGTAGCTTAGCTCTCCAGAACCTCCGTTTATGTCATTTTCAGTGAGGGTAGGGTTCGTTGAGGAGTGGAGTTGACTCTCGCTCAATCGTTTGGTAATTGGCGCGTTAATGAACTTGCCCATAATGTTCTGCGTTGGTTTACCCTCGGTTTTTGATTGACTCTACGGACGACCCTCACTCATGCGGGAAGTCTCCAGCTGCTCGGACTCCTCCATGTAGTAAGTGCGCTGAGCACCCATGAGATACTAATTATTGGCTGGGAAGTAGTCCGTATGCTTTAGGGGCCGTTTGTTCTACGGCTTTGGTTTCTTTTTGGGTTTCACTTGCTTTTGGTTTGGGTTTAGGAAGTACTGGTTATAGATCTTTTCGGTGGCCTCGCGTATGCGGTTCTTCTTTTGACTCTGCGACTCCTTGTGATCAGCTGGCCCGGGCTTTACGAGGGCAGACTTGCGATTTGACTTTATCTTCGAACGCTCTCGTGATCTTTCGCCACTGGAAGGTGTTTTCCTACGTTTCTAAGTCTGACGGTCCATCGCAGCGGAATTCAAATATGTTTAATAATGGCAGCCGTAGCATGATATCTTTGGAGGACGAGCTGCTGGAGGCTGTGAGGGATTTAGAGCTCGAACGCGATTTAATTGACTTCAAGGAGGCCGAGCGGCAGGCAACGGAAAACCTCAACGGGAAGGTGGCACTCCTCGACGAAGAAGTAACATCACCACCTAACAGTAGTTTCAAAAGAGAACTAAGGCGGAGTTGGTGGAGCA
>Ga0075152_10001418_pt1 | contig 17327 bp, 14 predicted proteins | sample JI61114C2DNA_FD_70964 | JGI IMG/M metagenome (GOLD analysis project Ga0075152, IMG submission 70964) | Wastewater effluent complex algal communities from Wisconsin, to seasonally profile nutrient transformation and Carbon sequestration -... | ecosystem: Engineered > WWTP > Effluent > Algae...
AAGCCGCCGAACCCGGCACCCGCCGCCCCCGCGGCCACCAGGGACGCCCCCGCCCCGACGCCGGCCGCACCGGCGGCGTCCCCGGAAACCGCGCCGTTCGACGCGTCCGAGCCTCCGCCGGAGGAGGACGACTATGACGCGCGCCCCGACTTCGCGGCGCTGGCCAGGGAGAACATCCGCAAGGGCCCCGCGGCCCCCGCGGCGCCTCCCGTCGAGCAGGGCCGGGGCGACGTCGACCTCGACTCCAGCGACATCGAGGTCGACGAGTTGTTGACCCGCGAGCTGGGGGCGGAGCTGCTGTACGAGGACCAGGACTCCCCGTGAGTAGCATGTCGGCCGCAGGCGTCCACCCAACACCAGGAGATCCCACATGAGCATGTTCGACAACGAGGGTGGCTTCGACCTGAACGCCCTCCTTGCCCAGGCGCAGGCGCTGCAGGAGCAGGTGCGCTCGGCCCAGGACGAACTCGGCAGCAAGCGCGTCACCGGCTCGGCCGGCGGCGATCTCGTGGAGGCCACGATGTCAGGGACGCTGGAGCTGCTGTCGATCACCATCAAGCCCGAGGCCGTCGACCCGGCCGACGTGGAGTCGCTGCAGGACCTGATCGTGGCGGCCGTCCGCGACGCCGCGCACAAGGCGCAGGCGCTCGCGTCGGCGTCCATGCCCCAGATCCCCGGCTTCTGAGCCCACCCGAACGACAAGGACGCACGTGTACGAAGGGCCGATCCAGGAGCTGATCGACGAGCTCGGACGCCTCCCCGGCATCGGCCCCAAGAGCGCGCAGCGCATCGCGTTCCACCTGCTGCAGACCGACAAGGCCGACGTCGAGAAGTTGGCGCAGGCGCTGGTCACCGTCGCCGAGAAGGTGCGGTTCTGCGACGTCTGCTTCAACATCGCCGAGGAGGCGACCTGTCGGGTCTGCCGCGACCCGCGCCGCGACCGGACGGTGATCTGCGTGGTGGAGGAGTCCAAGGACGTCGCCGCGATCGAGCGCACCCGCGAGTTCCGCGGGCTGTACCACGTGCTCGGCGGGGCGATCAGCCCGATCGATCACGTCGGCCCGGCCGATCTGCACATCGCCGAGCTGCTGCGCCGCCTGCAGGATTCGTCGGTCACCGAGGTCATCCTGGCCACCGACCCGAACCTCGAGGGCGAGGCGACGGCCACCTTCATCGCCCGCATGCTGGCCTCGACGGGCATCACGGTGTCGCGGCTGGCGTCCGGGCTGCCGGTCGGCGGCGACCTGGAGTACGCCGACGAGGTCACCCTCGGACGCGCCTTCTCGGGACGCCGGAGGGTCGCCGGCGACTGACGCGTCCGCGACCGGCCAACTGAACGTTGAACAATCGTTACCCTCCGGTCACCCCGCATGGTTCCCTCGTTTGGCTTCGGTGAACGACCATGGGCGTGGCACGTCCCTGCCACCAGAGTTCCGAAAGGGAAACCAGTGAAGAAGACCTCGCTCGCATTCGCCGCCGTCGCCTCGGCGATGGCCCTCGTCCTGACCGGCTGTGGCGGCTCCGGGGGCGGCGCTTCCACGGCGGCCGTCGACGCCGCCAAGTTCAAGACGGCCACGTCAGCGGCCGACGTCGGCGGCATGGACGCCCTCGTGGCGGCCGCGAAGGCCGAGGGCACCATCAACGTCATCGCGCTGCCGGACGACTGGGCCAACTACGGCCAGATCAAGAAGGAGTTCGCCGCCAAGTACGGCATCAAGGTCAACTCGATCCTGCCGGACGCGTCCTCCAAGGAGGAGATCGACGCCGCCGACAAGAACAAGGGCACCACGAACGCCCCCGACGTCTTCGACCTCGGCGCCGCCGTGACGCTGGCGTCCACCGACCGCTTCGCCCCCTACAAGGTGGCGGCGTTCGACAAGATCCCGGCCGGCAACAAGGAGGCCACCGGCCTCTGGGTGAACGACTACACCGGCATCATGAGCGTCGGCTACAACGCGACGAAGTTCGGCGAGATCACCAGCCTCGACCAGCTCACCGACCCGAAGTTCAAGGGCCAGGTCGCCTTCAACGGCAAGCCCGCCGAGGCCGGGGCCGCGTTCAACGGCTTCCTGATGGTGAACAACGCCAACGGCGGCACCCTCGACAACCTGCAGCCCGGCATCGACTGGGTGAAGAAGCTGAAGGCTGCCGGCTCGCTGAACCTGGCCGACGTCACCGCGGGCACCATCGACGCGGGCCAGCACGGCGTCGTCTTCGACTGGTCGTACAACCAGGTCGCCACGACCACCCGCCTCAAGGCGAAGGGCGTCGACTGGAAGGTGTTCGTGCCGGCCAAGGGCGAGATCGCGTCCTACTACAACCAGGCCGTCAGCAAGGACGCCCCGCACCCGGCCGCCGCGCGCCTGTTCGAGGAGTACCTGTACAGCGCCGCCGGCCAGAACGCGTGGGTCAAGGGCGGCGCCTCGCCGATCCTGTTCGCCCAGATGAAGGCCGACGGCACCCTGGACGCCGCCGCCGCGGCCAACCTGCCGGTCGTCGCCGGGACGCCGCAGACGCCGACCTCGGCGCAGGCCACGGCCGCCAACGCCTTCCTGAAGGCGAACTGGGACGCCGCGGTCGCGTGACGCAGCAATCCCTCCCGGCCACGGCCGGGCCCAGGAGCCGGGACGCCGCACCGTCGGCGTCCCGGCCCCGTCGGGGCTGGCTGCCGCTGCTGGGCACCGTCCCGTTCTTCGCCTACACCGCGATCTTCCTGCTGCTGCCGACGGTGCTCGTGCTCGTCGGCGCCTTCCGGAGCCGCGAGGGGGCGTTCACGACCAACGGCATCACCCAGGCACTGTCGGAGCGCACCCTCGGCATCTTCGTGAACTCCCTGTGGGTCTCGGCGCTGACGGCGCTCGTGGGGGCGGTCCTGGGCGCGATCATCGCGTACGCCCTGGTCACGGCCCCGTTCGGCAGCCTCGGACGCCGTGTCTTCACCGCCTTCATGTCGGTGGTCGCCCAGTTCGGCGGCGTCATGCTGGCGTTCGCGTTCATCGCGACGTTCGGCATCAACGGCATGCTGACCCGGCTGCTGCGGCAGTGGGCCGGCTTCGAGGTCGACCCCGGCATGCTGTCGACCCTCGCCGGCGTCGCCCTGGTCTACTGCTACTTCCAGATCCCGCTGATGGTGATCGTGTTCCTGCCGGCGCTGGAGGGGCTGCGTCCCCAGTGGCGCGAGGCCACCGCGAACCTCGGCGGCACCGCGCGCACCTACTGGACGCGCGTCGCCGGCCCCATCCTGCTGCCCAGCTTCCTCGGCAGCTACCTGCTGCTGTTCGCCAACTCGTTCAGCGCCTTCGCCACGGCCGCGGCCCTGATCAGCCAGCAGACGATCATCGTCCCGATGGAGATCGAATCGGCGCTGCGCAACGAGAACGACCTCGGCATGGACGCCTACGCGCAGGCCCTCGCGCTCGGCATGATCATCGTGGTCGCCCTCGTCATGTGGGGCTACGCCCGCCTGAGCCGGAGGGCCTCCCGATGGACGGCGTGAACGCCCGCGCCCGCCGCTCGCTGGGGGTCTTCCGCGTCGTGGTGCTGACGCTCGCCGCGGCGTACTTCCTCATCCCGTTGGTGAGCATGTTCGACTTCTCGGTGCGGTTCCCGCTGACCGGCAAAGTGGACGCCAACGCCTGGCTCGCCCTGGTCGCTCCCGATGACTCCGGGCGCCTCGACCTGCTCCGCGAGGGCCTGTTCAACTCGGCCGTCATGGCCGTGATGACGGTCGTCCTGGCGGTCGGGATCCTGCTGCCGACGATGGTGCTGGTGCGGCTCAAGCTGCCCCGGCTGTCGCGCACGGTCGAGTTCATCTGCCTGCTGCCGCTGACGATCCCGGGCGTCGTGCTCGTGGTCGGCCTGGCCCCGATCTACGCCGTGATCTCGACGAAGATCCTGGACGCCAACACGATCTGGCTCGCGTTCGCCTACGTGATCCTCGTGCTGCCCTACGTCTACCGCTCCCTGGACGCCGGCCTGCGCTCGATCGACCTGAAGACCCTGTCGGAGACGGCGCGGTCGTTCGGGGCGTCGTGGCCGACGGTGCTGTTCCGGGTCATCGTGCCCAACGTGCGCAGCGCGATCGTGTCGGCCTGCTTCATCACGATCGCGGTCGTGCTGGGCGAGTTCACGTTCGCCCGGATGCTGGCCCGGACCAACCTGCAGACGTCGCTGTTCCAGATCAACCTCTCCGACGGGCAGGTGGCGGCCGTGGTGTCGCTGCTGTGCCTCGGCCTGACGACGCTGCTGCTCGTCGCCCTCGACCTCGTGGTGGGCCTCGGCGAACGCCGCCGCGCCCGTTCCGCCCGCACCGTGTCCCAGGAGGACGCATGACTGCCACCGCTTCCGTCCCGCCCATGGACGCCACCGGCGCCCGCGGCGTCCGGCTGAGCCACCTGACGCGGACGTACGGCGCCGTGCGCGCCCTGGACGACTTCTCGCTCGACATCGCGCCCGGCGAGCTCGTGGCGCTGCTCGGGCCGTCGGGCTGCGGCAAGACGACGGCGCTGCGCGCCCTGTCGGGGCTGGAGGACGTCACCTCGGGACGCATCATCGTCGACGGCGAGGACGTCACCGCCAAGCCCGCCAACAAGCGCGACATGGCGATGGTGTTCCAGTCGTACTCGCTGTTCCCGCACATGACGGTCGCGGGCAACATCAAGTTCGCGCTCGAGCTGCGCAAGGTGGCCGGCGATCAGAACCGGATCGTCGCCGACAACCTCGCCCTCGTCGGCCTCGACACCCAGGCCGACCGCTACCCGCACCAGCTCTCCGGCGGGCAGCAGCAGCGTGTGGCGCTCGCCCGGGCGCTGGCCGTCCGGCCGAAGGTGCTGCTGCTCGACGAGCCGCTCTCGGCCCTGGACGCCAAGGTGCGCGTGCAGCTGCGGGACGAGATTCGCCGCATCCAGCAGGAGGTTGGCATCACGACCCTGTTCGTCACCCACGACCAGGAGGAGGCGCTGGTCGTCGCCGACCGGGTGGGCGTGATGAGCAACGGCAAGCTGATGCAGATCGGGGCGCCGGCCGACATCTACAGCCGCCCGGCCACGGGCTTCGTCGCCGACTTCATCGGGCTGACCAACAAGCTGCCCGGACGGGCGAACGGGGCCACGGCGTCCACGTTGGGCCAGACGGTGCCGTTGCTGCCGGGCTCGGCGTCCGGCGACGTGACCGTGCTGGTGCGTCCCGAGAACGTCACGCTGCGGGCGGACGCCGCCGCGCCGACCGACCGGCGGGGCACGGTGCTCACCACCGGGTTCATGGGCTCGCACGCCAAGGTGCAGGTGCAGCTCCCGTCCGGCGGGCTGTTGGCCGCGCAGCTCGGCGTCGCCGAGGCGTCCGCGCTGGCGGTCGGCGACACGGTCGAGGTCGTGCTGAAGGGCGTCCCCGCGCTCGCGATTTGAGGCGGGGTCTCATGGGCGACCTGTCGTCCGGCGGCCGCTCGTGCGAACCGACGTTCCCGACCGCTGGTCTCTCGCAGTGGGAGCGCCGGGCTTCGCCAGGTCGGTGACGATGGTGCGCACGGGATCTGCTGAGTGAAGCGGGCGGCGGGGCTCGCGCCCCCGCCCTGCTCCGGGTCGTCCGGTCGCTCCGCGACGGGACGACCCCTCCGCAACGCCCGGCCCACCCTGGGCGCGAGCCCCGCCACCCGCAACCAGGGCGACTCACCAAATAGGGCACTCATTCCCCGATTCATCAGGCGAAACCTTGTTTATTCGTACACAATGACTATACTCGGTTCATGGGGACGATGGTGCAGCGCAGCGTGACGGACGCCCTGTGTGCGCTCGCGGACGCGGTCGAGTCCCAACGCGCCGCGGAGCTGGCGCAGGTGCTGGCGATCGCCACCGTGTGCGAGCTGTACCGGGTCGACGAGGATGCCGTGATGGCCGGCTCGGAGCGACTGCTCCAGTTCGGTGGGGCGGGGACGCCGCTGCTCGGCGAGTTCGTCCTCTCCGAGATCGGCCCCATCCTGGGCATCTCGCTGGAGTCGGCCCGGCAGCGAGTCGCCGAAGTGCTGGACCTGCGGTTCCGGCATCCACGGCTGTGGACGGCCGTCTGCGCCGGGAAGGTGCGACCCTGGCAGGCGGTCAAGGTCACCCGGGCCACCAACACGGCCCACCTGGACGCCGACGCCGCCGACTGGGTCGACACCCAGGTGGCGGTCGCGTTGGCGTTCCAGCCGATCGGACGGGTCCTCGGTCAGGTCGCCGGCTGGGTCGTGCAAGCGGACCCCGCCCTGGCGGCCGAGCGTGAAGCCGAGAAGGCGGCGTCCCGGTACGTCAGGTTCAGTGACCTGATCGACGGGCACACCGACCTGTGGGGCCGTCTCGACGCCGCCGACGGGATCGCGTTGGACCACGCCCTCGACACCGTCGCCGACGACCTCGCCGACGCCGGTGTCGCCGGCGGACGCGACGTGCTGCGGTCCGCTGCGCTCGGGGTTCTCGCCCGACACGCCCTGGGCCAAGACCCCCTCGGCCTCGCCCACGCCGCCACGCAAGGCCAGGCCGACGACGGCCCCAACGCCGACCCCGTGTCGTGTGGGCGCGAGGAACACCTCGACGCGACTCCGGGCAGCGCACGGGAACCTCGGCGGGCCGTCCTCCACGTTCACCTCACCCCCGACGCGATCGTCGACGGCGTCGGGGTCGCCTCGGTGGACGGCTGGGGGCCGCTGCTCACGGACCGACTCGGCGAACTCCTGGACGGCTGCAAGGTTACGGTTCGGCCCGTCATCGACCTCAACCGGACCCCCGCTGTCGACGGCTACGAGATTCCCGACCGGCTCCGGCAAGCGGTCTGCGCACGCAACCCGGTTGACGTGTTCCCCTACGGCACCCGCCGCGCCGAGTCGTGCGACCTCGACCACCGCGACCCGTACGTCAGGGGCGGCCCACCGGGCCAAACGTCACTCGAGAACCTGGCGCCCCTGTCACGACGAACCCACCGGCTGAAGCACCAAGCAGGATGGAAGAAGTACGCCCACCCCATCCCCGGCTACCACCACTGGAAGAGCCCCAACGGCTTCGAATACCTCGTCGGACCCGACGGCACCACCCAAATCGGCCGACCCGACTGGCACGACCCCGACTGGATCGACCCAGCCTGGATCCACTACGACGACGAACTCGCCTGGCGCCACGCGGACTCCGCTTGCTGACGGTGTGCGGTGTGGTCGAGCGGGAGGCGAACCCCACCCCCCAACGACTTCCAGTCGTCGAAGGACAGATCCTCGCCTATCTCCAGGACGCCGCCGCCTCGAACGCCGCCAGGCGCTCGCGATAGGGCCCGATGAGGTCGGTCATCGGGTGCAGCCGAGTGCAGTCCAGGGCGGCGTCGGCGCTGAGTTCGCCGATCCGCGACAGGGCGAGCATCGCCGCCCCTGCCGCGACGGGCTGAGACTCGGTCACCAGGGTCGCGGTATGGCCGGCCAGCGTCGCCTTCACCTCTTGCCACAGCGCGTTCGCCCGGATCGGCTCGCCTAGCACGCACAGCCGTCCGCGGACGTCGTCGGGCATCCTGGTCAGCTCCCGCTGCCGGTCGATGATCCACTGCGCCTGGTACGCGACCGCCTCGATCGCCGCCACCCCGTACGGGACTCCGCCAGCCGCGTCCAGGCCGTCGTATGAGCGGCCGGAGATCCGCCGAACGGACGCGGCGGCGTCCGGGGCCGGGCATTGGCGTCCGGTCGGGTACGGCAGCAGGAACGAGTCGCCGGCGAGCCGCCCGTTGGGGACGCCGACGGTGTCGGCCAGCAGCCGCGCCACGTCGCCGCCGGACCAGCGGTCGGCGCACCACTGCAGGAACGCGCCGGCGCTGGGGCTGCCGGCGAGCACGGCTTCGTTCACCCCGTCGATGGCCCGGACCAGGCTGAACCCCTCCCCGGCCAGCGGGCGCCGGACCTCGGTCTCGCCGACCAGCGTCAGCACGGCCTCGGCCGTCCCGATCGAGTCGGCCACGTCCCCCGGTTCGCGCACGCCGGCGGCCCACGCCCCGACCTGGTGGTCGTGCCCGGCGACCAGCACGGGCGTCCCGGTGACGAGCCCCATGCCGGCCGCCGCGGGCGTCAGCCCGTCCAGCTCGTCCCCGGGCAGCCCGACGCGGGGGAGCTGGTCGGTCCGCAGGCCGACCTCCGCGAGCAGCGCGGGGTCGAAGGCACCCGGCAGCGGTTCGCCGGGCCCGGGCAGCCGATACGCCATCGTCCGGCCGGCGAGGGTGTGGTCGGTGCGCAGGCGTCCGGTGAGCGTCAGGTGGACGTAGTCGGCGACCCCGGCCCAGCGGGCCATCCGTCGAAACGCGCGACGGTCCTCGGACGCGAGCGCCGCCCACATGGCCAGCGGCACCTTCGCCGCCACCCGGACGCCCGTCGCCGCGAACAGCGCCTCGCGCCCGAGCCGCGTGGCGAGGGCCTCCGCCGCCGCGGTGGAGCCGGCGGCGTCCTGCCAGCGCAGCAGGGGGGTGAGGGGCCGGTCGTGGGCGTCCAGCGGGACGCCGGTCTCGGCCATGGACGCGATCCCGACCGCCTTCGGACGCCGCGGGCAGGCCGCGGCCACCACGCCCACGAGCCCACCCACGACGCTGGCCAGCCCGTCGGCGTCCGTGGGGGTCGGGCGGCTCCCGGACGCGATCACCCGGGTGCCCGCGACGGCGACCACCTTGGTGTTGGTGGTCCCGATGTCGATGCCGAGGGCGATGGGGGCGCGCGTGCTCATGGCCCATTCTCACCCCGATCGGCGTGGGGCACGGGTGAGATACTGCTGGTCCCATGCCCATCCGCCTGATCGCCTCGGACGTCGACGACACGCTGCTGCGCCCCGACAAGTCCGTGGGGCCGCGCACCCTGGACGCCCTCGCCGCCGCCCGCGCCGCGGGCATCGCGTTCGTCCCCATCTCGGGCCGCCACCCGTTCTCGATCCGCGGCGCCCTGGCCGGCACCGGGCTCGAGGGGCCGGCGATCGGCAGCAACGGCGCCGTCGCGGCCGACCTGACCCGCGACCTCGTCCTGTTCGAGGAGGTCATCTCCGTCCGCGCCCAGACCGAGCTGGTCACCCGGGTGCGGGCCGAGGTGCCCGGCGTGCGCTGCGTGTCGGTCCGCGACGCCGGACGCACCTTCGTCCCCGAGCGCGGCTACGTCGGCATGATGGATCCCGGCGACCACGGCAACCCCACCGTCGTGGGCGAGTTCGACCTGGACGAGGTCCTGGGGACGCCGTCGCTCAAGCTGGTCCTCCGCCACGACACCGTGGACGCCGACGCGCTGCTCGCCGTCGCCCGCCGCCTGGCCGTGCCCGGCGTGAACCCGACGACGTCGGGCGCGCCCTTCCTCGAGGTCTCGGCGGGCGGGGTCAACAAGGCGACCGGGCTGGCGCGCTACTGCGCGCTGGTCGGGGTCGAGCGGCACGAGGTGCTGGCCTTCGGCGACAACCGCAACGACGTCGAGCTCCTCGCCTGGGCGGGCATCGGGGTCGCCGTCGCGAACGCCCTGCCCGAGGCGCTCGCGGCCGCCGACGAGGTCACCCTGAGCTCCGCCGACGACGGCGTCGGCGTCCGGATCGAGCGGCTGCTGGCCGACCAGAACGGGTGAAATCCGACGCCGGTCGCGCGACACGCCGAGAATTCGCCAGGGGGTTCGCGTCTGGCGCCGGGTTCTACCCGCTGGAGCCCCCCGGTCAGGGATTCGCGAGGTGATTCGCGCCCGCGGCGTGGAGTTTCGTACACTGGCGGCGCGACGCAAGGCGACGATGGGGCCATCACCCCGGAGCTGCCGGAAGAACGGCGGTCACCCGCCCACTAGAACCGGCCGCGGCGCGAATGAAGTGGGACGCCGACCCGCCGGGCGGGCGTCCAAGGAGGGTGGTACCGCGGGGCTCGCCTCGTCCCTTCGTCGAGGACAGACGAGGGATGCCATGACCGCCGCCGACGCGACACCCGCCACCTACAACGCCGTCTCCCCGCAGATCGACCTGCCGGCGATGGAGCGCGAGATCCTCGCGCTCTGGGACGCCAACGACACGTTCACCAAGTCGCTGGAGCGAACCCAGGCCGGCGAGCCGTGGACGTTCTACGAGGGCCCCCCGACCGCGAACGGCATGCCCGGGACGCACCACATCGAGGCCCGCGTCTTCAAGGACGTCTTCCCGCGCTTCCGCACCATGCAGGGCTACCGCGTCGACCGCAAGGCCGGCTGGGACTGCCACGGCCTCCCCGTCGAGCTGGCCGTCGAGAAGGAGCTCGGCTTCAACGGCAAGCCCGACATCGAGGCCTACGGCGTCGAGCGGTTCAACGAGCGCTGCCGCGAGTCGGTCGGACGCCACGTGGACGCCTTCGTCGAGCTCACCCACCGCATGGGCTACTGGGTCAACCTCGACGACGCCTACTGGACCATGAACCCCGACTACGTCGAATCCGAGTGGTGGGCGCTCAAGCAGATCTACGACAAGGGCCTGTTGGGCGAGTCGCACCGCGTCGCGCCCTACTGCCCGCGCTGCGGCACCACGCTGTCAGACCACGAGCTGGCTCAGGGCTACGAGGACGTCGTCGACCCGTCGGTCTACGTCCGCTTCCCGCTGACCGCGGGCCCGCTTGCGGGCAAGGCGTCCCTGCTGGTCTGGACGACCACCCCCTGGACGCTCGTCTCGAACACGGCCGTCGCCGCCAAGCACGACGTGACCTACGTGGTCGCCACCGACGGCACCGAGACGCTCGTCCTGGCCGAGGCGCTCGCCGAGAAGGTGCTCGGCGACGGCTGGCAGCTGGGTCAGACGTTCGCCGGCAAGGACCTGGAGTTCTGGCGCTACGCCCGCCCGTTCGAGCTGGTCGAGTTCCCCGACGTCGTCGGCGGCACCCACTACGTGATCCTCGCCGACTACGTCACCACCGAGGACGGCACCGGCCTCGTCCACGAGGCGCCCGCCTTCGGCGAGGACGACATGATCTCCTGCCGCGCCTACGGGCTGCCGATGGTCAACCCGATCCTCCCCGACGGCACCTTCGAGCCCGGGACGCCGCTGGTCGGCGGCGTCTTCTTCAAGACCGCCGACCGGACGCTGGTCAACGACCTCGACAAGCGCGGCCTGCTGTTCCGCGAGCAGCCTTATGAGCACTCCTACCCGCACTGCTGGCGCTGCGACACGGCGCTGCTCTACTACGCGCAGCCGTCGTGGTACATCCGCACCACCCAGGTCAAGGACGCCCTGCTGCGCGAGAACGAGGCGACCACCTGGTACCCCGACCACATCAAGCACGGACGCTACGGCGACTGGCTGACCAACAACATCGACTGGGCGCTGTCCCGCACCCGCTACTGGGGGACGCCGCTGCCCATCTGGCGCTGCGAGCACAACCACGACACCTGCATCGGCTCCCGCGCCGAGCTGACCAAGCTGACCGGACGCGACCAGTCCCAGCTCGACCCGCACCGTCCGTTCGTGGACGCCGTCACGTTCGCCTGCCCGCAGTGCGGCGAGACGGCCCGCCGCGTCCCGGAGGTCATCGACGCCTGGTTCGACAGCGGCGCCATGCCGTTCGCGCAGTGGGGCTACCCCTACGTCGAGGGCTCGGTGGAGCGCTTCAAGGACGCCTTCCCCGCCGACTTCATCTGCGAGGCGATCGACCAGACCCGCGGCTGGTTCTACTCGCTGATGGCGGTCTCGACGACGGTCTTCGACCGCTCGTCCTACAAGAACGTCCTGTGCCTGGGCCACATCCTCGCCGAGGACGGCCGCAAGATGAGCAAGCACCTCGGCAACATCCTGGAGCCCATCCCGCTGATGGACGCCCACGGCGCCGACGCCGTCCGCTGGTTCATGGCCGCGGGCGGCTCGCCCTGGAGCTCGCGCCGCGTCGGCCACACGACGATCACCGAGACCGTCCGGAAGGTGCTGCTCACCTACTGGAACTCCGTCTCGTTCCTGTCGCTGTACGCGCGCACCAACAACTGGACGCCGACCGGCGCGGCCCCCGCGCCCGCCGACCGCCCGATCATGGACCGCTGGCTGGCCAGCGTCGTCGCCCAGCTCGTCCGCGACGTGACCGACGCCCTGGAGAACTTCGACACCCAGCGCGCCGGCGCCCAGCTCAGCGAGTTCGTCGACCACCTGTCCAACTGGTACGTGCGCCGCAGCCGCCGCCGCTTCTGGGACGGCGACCCGGCCGCCCTCTGGACCCTCCACGAGACCCTGGACGCCGTCACGCGCCTCATGGCCCCGCTCGCCCCGTTCGTGACCGAGCGCGTGTGGCAGGACCTGATGGTCCCCGCGGTGCCGGGGGCGCCGGCGTCCGTGCACCTGTCCGACTGGCCGAAGGTGGACGCCGCCGCGATCGACCCCGGGCTGAACGTCGCCATGGACCTCGCCCGCCGCCTCGTCGAGCTCGGCCGCGGCGCCCGCGCCGAGGCCCGGGTGAAGACCCGGCAGCCGCTGAGCCGCATCCTGGTGCCGTCGTCCTCGCACGCACGCCTCACCCCCGAGTTGCTTGCCGAGATCGCCGCCGAGCTCAACGTGGGCGCCGTCGAGTCGTTCGCGTCCGCGGGCGACGTGGTCGACTACTCCGCGAAGGGCAACTTCCGCGCCCTCGGCAAGCGCTTCGGCAAGGACACCGCGAAGGTCGCCCAGGCCATCGCGGACGCCGACGCCGCCGCGCTGGCGTCCGACCTCGCCGCCAACGGCGAGGCGACCGTCGGCTACGGCGGCGGAACCGTGGTGACCGCCGACGAGGTGCTGATCAGCGAGCGCCCCCGCGAGGGCTGGTCGGTCGTGAACGAGCAGGGCGAGACCGTCGCGCTCGACCTGCACATCACGCCCGCACTGGCCCAGGCCGGACGCGCCCGTGAGGTCGTCCGCCTGATCCAGGAGACCCGCAAGGGCTCCGGCTTCGAGGTGTCGGACCGCATCGCCGTGCGCTGGCACACCGCGGACGCCGCCCTGGCCGACGCGATCCGCACCCACGGCGTCCTCATCGCTGACGAGGTCCTCGCGCTCAGCCTCGACGAGGCGGACGCCGCCGGCCCCGACTGGCTGACCGACGCCGACCTGGGGCTGTCGCTCCTGGTGGTCAGGGCGTAGTCCTGCGCGTCTCACAGCGGGGCCCCAGGGGCCTCTGCCAGAGTGGGAGCCGAACGACAAGGAGCGGTGATGTTCTCAGGCGACGACATGCAGGCGATGCGCGGCGCGGCGGCGGTGGACGCCGACGGCACCAAGATCGGCACGGTGGACGACGTGTACCTCGACGACGCGTCCGGGCAGCCCGCCTGGGCGACGATCGCGAGCGGCCTGTTCGGGACGCGCGTGCGGTTCGTGCCGCTCGGCGGCGCCCGCCTGAACGGACGCCACCTCGTCGTGCCCTTCGGCAAGGACGCCGTCCTCGCCGCCCCGCACGTCGCCGAGGACGAGCACCTGAGCGCCGAGGAGGAGGCGGTCCTGTACGCCCACTACGGCGTCTCGCGTCCGGCGCCGGCCGCCGCCCCTGCCGATGAGGTGGCCCCCGAGACGCCGGCCGCCCCGGTTCCGCTGATCGCGGCGGCGGTCGCCGTGGGGAACGGCGACGGGATGCCGGACGACGAGGCCCTCCGGGAGGCGGAGGCGGCGACCGCGGCCGCCCATCAGGCGGCCCTGAAGGCCGACCCGATCGGCGACGGTTCGTACGCCGGCGATGCGACCAAGTCGTCCCTGGTCAACACCGCGGACCTCGAGGCGCACGACCACCACGTCGCCCCGGCATCGGCTGCGCCCAGGGCGTCCGCGATGCTCAACCAGCCCCTGTTCCAGGCCGACGACCCGGCCGACGAGGCGACGGACGCGGAGGCGTCCCTGCCCGAAGGGGTCACCGCGGCCGAGGTCGCCGCGGCTGACCGGCAGGCCGAGCAGGACTCCGAGGCGGCCGAGGCCAAGTGGGCCGTCGCGCACGGTCAAGCCGTCGCCGACCCCGAGTCCGACCTGTAACACCGGTCGACGACGGGGACGCCGTCGCTCAGGTGACGCGCGGCGTCAGGGACTCCTCGTCGGGTGCGGACAACGAGAGCAGGGCCAGGACGATCATCGGATGCTGGACCGCGCGGCGCTGGAGTTCGGCCAGTTGGCGTGCGGACGTCTGCTCGTCCGCGTTGCCGATGAGGTCGACGGCGCCCGTGAGGAGGACCTTCCCGGCGCCCACCATCGACAGCCGGAGCCGGGTCACCCGTTCGACCTCGGGCTGGGCGGTGAGCACGTCGAGCGCGGCGTTCCACAGGTGGTCGTCCGCGACCTCGCCGACCAGGAACCGCCGGTTGCCGTCGATCAGGACGACGGCGACGATCCCGAGGAGCGTTCCGACGAGGATCGACGCGATCGCGTCGGGCGCCGCCGATCCCGTGATCTGGTGCGCGGCGATGCCGATCAGTGCGATGGCGATACCGATGAGTGCCGCCGCGTCTTCGAGGAGAACCGCCCTGACCGTGGGGTCGGAGGTTCTCAGGACGTGCTCCCACAGCCCGCGCTGCGCCCGGCGCGCCGCCTCCTTGGCGCTGCGGCGGGCCTGGACGAACGAAATTCCCTCCAGCAGGGCCGAGACGCCGAGGACCACGTACGCGATGGTCAGGTTGCCCGCCGGCTCGGGGTGGAGCAGCGACTGGATGCCGTGGGTGACCGAAACCCCCGCCCCCACCGCGAAGAGCCCGATGGCGGCGAACATGGACCAGACGTAGATCTCCTGGCCGTAGCCGTACGGGTGGGACTCGTCCGGCGGACGCGCCGCCTTGCGCTGCGCGATGAGCAGGAACACCTCGTTGCCCGCGTCGGCCCAGGAGTGCGCCGCCTCGGCCAGCATGGAAGCGGCGCCGGAGAGCACGGCGGCCACGGTCTTCGCGACCGCGATCAGCAGGTTCGCCGCGAAGGCGACCAGCACGGTCGTCCCGCCCTCGCCGCCATCGGCGTGAGGCTCAGCCGGGCGCGTCTCATATGCGGGTTCGTTCACGACAGCCAGCCTAGCGACGGGCCCGTGAAGCGCCGCCCGCGCTCAGTAGGGCGGCGGCTGGCGCCGGTTGCGGCGCCGGTTGCCCTGGTAGCCGCCGAGGGCGGCGCTGAGGATGATCGCGACGATGATGGTCGAGATACCGCCGTTTCCCATGATGAACATCAGGATGGCGATCGGCCAGATCACGGCCTGGGCGACGCCGAGCCACCGCTCGAGCTGGGTGGCGGGCAGGGGCGCCTGCTGCGGCACCACCACCGTGCCGGTGTACACCGGCCCCGGTGGCAGAGTGGAGGGCGAGCCGGGCTCCGGCGCGCGCGTCCCGGACGGGCCCGGGTAGGTGTTCCACACCGGGAGGGTGGCGTCCAGGTAGGGCGGACGCGGCAGCGGCAGGTCGCCGAACAGCGGCACGATCTCGGACGCCGTCCGTGCGGCCCGGGCCTCGGCGGAACGCGTCTCGAGCTCGTCGGGGGTGAGGCGTCCGGCAGCCGCGTGCACGCGCAGGTGCGAGACGGCGATCTCGCGCTCGGCGTCCGAGAGGCGCTGGGGTACGGCGTCCGGGAAGGTCATGGACCCATGCTAGGCGGGCTCTGCTGACGCCGGGCGACGGCGTCCACGCCCGACACGCGGGCCGACGCGCATGCGTGGCGGCACCTATGGCACAGTTGTGTCGTTTTCGACCTGGGAGGGCCCGTGCGGGTAGTGCAGAAGTTCGGCGGCTCGTCCGTCGCGAACGCCGAGAGCATCAAGCGGGTCGCCCGGCGCATCGTGGCGACCAAGCAACTCGGCAACGACGTGTGCGTCATCGTGTCCGCGATGGGGGACACGACCGACGAGCTCCTCGACCTGGCCCAGGAGGTGTCGCCGAACCCGCGTCCGCGGGAGCTCGACATGCTGCTGACCGCCGGCGAGCGCATGTCGGCCGCCCTGCTGGCGATGGCGATCAACGACCTCGGCGAGGACGCGCGTTCGTTCACCGGCTCGCAGGCCGGCGTCATCACGACCGCCCGGCACGGCGACGCCCGCATCATCGACATCACGCCCGGACGCATCGTCAACGCGCTCGACGAGGGCGACATCGTGATCGTGGCCGGCTTCCAGGGCGTGTCGCAGGACACCAAGGACGTCACCACGCTGGGACGCGGGGCGTCCGACACGACCGCCGTCGCCCTGGCCGCCGCGCTGAAGGCGGGCTACTGCGAGATCTACTCCGACGTGGACGGCGTCTTCACCGCCGACCCGCGGGTCGTGCCGGAGGCGCAGCAGATCCCCGAGATCAGCTACGAGGAGATGATGGAGCTCGCGGCGTCCGGCGCGAAGATCCTGCACCTGCGCTGCGTCGAGTACGCGCGCCGCGAGAACGTGCCGGTGCACGTGCGGTCGTCCTTCTCGGACAAGCCCGGCACCTGGCTGAAGGACGCCAAAGACATCAAGAAGGAAGGCAGGGGCATGGAGAACCCGATCATCACCGGCGTCGCGCAGGACAAGGCGTTGGCCAAGATCACGCTCGTCGACGTCCCCGACCGGCCCGGCGAGGCGTCCCAGGTGTTCGAGCTGGTGGCCGCCGCGGGCGTCAACGTCGACATCATCGTGCAGAACCAGTCCATCTCGGACGAGGCTGTCGCGATCACCTTCACGCTGCCGCAGGACCAGCTCGCCAAGACCATCGCGGTCCTCGAGGGGGCCCAGGAGCGGATCGGCTTCCGCAAGATCCTCGCCGACGAGACCGTCGGCAAGGTGTCGGTCGTGGGCGTCGGAATGCGCACGACGCCCGGCGTGGCGGCCACCTTCTTCAAGGCCCTCGCGGACGCCGGCGTGAACGTCCAGATGATCTCCACCTCCGAGATCCGGATCTCGGTCATCGTGCTCGCCAGCGACATCGACAAGGCCGTCCGCGCGCTGCACACCGCCTTCGGCCTCGACGGGACGAACGCGGCGGTCGTTTATGCAGGAACGGGTCGCTGACACCACGAGTCACTGAAGACTTCCCGGCCGACTACCGCCGGTAAGTCTTCAGTGATGTGCGCCCGACAGGGGGCGGCGGTGTCCACCCGGATTTCTGGTACTCTGGACTAGCAGCCCGGGTTGTTCTGCTCCGGGCCGGCTTCTTTTCAGTCGATGCCATCGCGCCGCGATCCTCGCGCCGGGCAGAACCGACCGCATCCTGTTCTTCGGAGTTCTTTCCTCTTGTCTTCCATCACCTTCGGCACGCTCGGCGTGCCCGCCGGCCTGTGCGCCCTCCTTGAGGGCCGCGGCATCACCGAACCGACCCCCATCCAGGCGGCCACGCTGCCCGACTCGCTCGCCGGCCGCGACGTCCTCGGACGCGGCAAGACCGGCTCCGGCAAGACCTACGCCTTCCTGCTGCCCCTGGTGGCGCG
>Ga0075152_10001419_pt1 | contig 17327 bp, 13 predicted proteins | sample JI61114C2DNA_FD_70964 | JGI IMG/M metagenome (GOLD analysis project Ga0075152, IMG submission 70964) | Wastewater effluent complex algal communities from Wisconsin, to seasonally profile nutrient transformation and Carbon sequestration -... | ecosystem: Engineered > WWTP > Effluent > Algae...
ACGACCACCACGACCACCACGACCACCACGACCACCACGACCACCACGAGCGGCGAGGCGACGGGGACCGGCGAGACCGACAGTGGCGGCAGCATGGGGCAGCCGGCGATGCAGTGTCAGAAGTCCGAGCGCCTGGCGGTCGAGCTGGACGCGGAGGCGCTCGAGGACGCGGCGGTGCTGCCGAGCTCGATGGGCTCGCCGTGCGCGGGCTGGGGCGACGGGACGGCGCCGGACTGCGGGGCGCTCAACTTCGGCGCGACCGGGTTCTTTCGCCTGGTGAACGACCCCGAGAAGGGCAAGAACGCGGCGCTCCTGCGCTTCGACGGTGATATGGTCGCGGAGTTCGTGGAGGACGCCGGGGTGGACCCGGCCGACCTGATGGCGGCGCGCCTGGAGCTGGTGGTGTACGAGCCGCTGACGGAGCCGGCGCAGGACAGCACGCTGGAGATCGGGATGCTGCTGGGGGACGACGCGACCTGGGATATGGGCACGAAGGATGGACAGCCGGCGACGGAGCAGGAGTCGAGCGCGCTGTGCCGGACGATCGAGGGGGGTAATTGTGTCGGGTGGTCGCAGGGTGATGCTGTGACCGGGAGCGCGTCGGTCGGGCTCATGCTGGTCACGAAGCCCGCGGTGGCGATGACCGATCTCGATGGAACGGACGGTCAGTACCACGCGCATCTGGTCAGCGAGCCGCTCAGCAAGGAGCTGGCGCTGGCCTTCGCGGAGGGGCTGGGGCCGAGCCTCGTGGTCTCGCTGAGCACGACGCGGGGCCTGGCCGAGGGGGTGATCGGGATCAAGCTCGAGGAGTCGGAGTGGCCCGACGCGGCGCTCTACTTCGAGGTGTGCACCGAGTGGTCGAACTGATCGCGTCCGCGGCGCTGCTCCGGGCGTCCCCGGCCCGCCGAGCGGATGCGCCCGCGGCTCCGTCCCCCGGAGGCCTCGCGCCACCGTCGAGGCTCCGCTAACCTCGCGGGCATGGCCCTGCGAACACTGGCGAAGATCGGTCTCGGGCTCGCGCTCATCGGCACCACCGCGTGCAACCGTCAGGAGCCCGGCGTCGACTGCGTGCTGCAGCCCCCCTCGCCCGGCGACGACGCGGTCTGCCTGGTGCCCGGGTGGAGCGACCGCGACTTCCTCATCCATCTCCCACCCGACTACGACGCGGGCGGCGCGTACCCGCTGGTGGTCGCGCTGCACGGCGGCGGCGGGGCCAAGGAGGGCATGAACCCCCTCACCTGCCGCGACGGCGACGAGGGCGACCCCGGCTGCCTCACCGCGCTCGCCGAGCGCGAGGGCTTCATCGTCGTATACCCCGACGGCGTCGCCAACAACCTCGGCTTTCGCTCGTGGAACCAGGGCGGCGACGCGCCGGGCCTGCAGTGCCCCAACGCCTGCGAGCAGGGCATCGACGACGTCGCCTACGCGCGCGCGCTGCTCGACGAGGTCCAGCGGGTCGCCGGCATCGACCCGAAGCGCGTCTACTTCACCGGCTTCTCGAACGGCGCCGGCATGTCGCACCGCCTCGGCTGCGAGCTCGCCGACCGCATCGCCGCGAGCGCGCCGGTCGGCGGCGCCAACCAGTTCGCGCTGTCCCACGAGTGCGCCCCCTCGCGGCCGATACCCGTGCTCCAGATCCACGGCAGCGCCGACCCTTGCTGGCCCTACGCCGGCGGCGAGGGCAGCTGCCTCGCCGTCCAGGAGGGCACCTACGCCGCCGTCGAGTCCTCGCTGATCGGCACCGCCGGGGCGCCGGGCTGGGCGCTGCGCAACGGCTGCGACCCCACGCCCGAGCTCTCGAGCCTGCCCGACGCCGACGGAGACGGCGACGTGACCCGCGAGCGCCGCTTCGTCGGCTGCGACGCCGACGTGGTCCTGATGACCGTCGACGGCGCGGGTCACACCTGGCCCGGCGGCGATCAATACCTCGACGCCGATCGCATCGGCGGGCTCTCCCGCGACTTCGCGGCGAGCCAGCGGATCTGGGAGTTCTTCCGCGACAAGCGCTTGCCCTGAGGGTCGGGATGTACATCGGCCACTTCGACTTCGATCACCCGCTGCTGTGGACCGTGCCCGACGTCTTGACGCCGGGGGAGTGCGCGGCCCTCGTCGAGGGGGCGGCGGGGCACGAGTGGCTCCTGGCCACCGTGAACCGCGCCGGGGGTCGGGCGGTCGATGCCCAGGTCCGCGACAGCTCCACGGCGGTCCTGCGCGACCCGGCGCTCGCCAGCGAGCTCTACCGGCGCCTGCTGCCGCATCTGCCCGCGCGGATGTCGATCGAGCTGGCTGGCCGCGGCCGCGTGGGGATGGATGTCGTCGGCATGCACGTCCCGCTGCGGATCTACCGCTACGAGGTCGGCCAGCAGTTCGCCCCCCACCACGACCAGTCCTACGCGGGCGAGGGCGGCGCGCGCAGCCTGCTCACCGCGATGGTGTATTTGAACGAAGGATTCGCGGGCGGCGAGACCGACTTCCCCGAGCAGCGGCGCACCATCGTCCCGCGCGCCGGGACGGCGCTGCTGTTTCAGCACATGCTGCTCCACGCCGGCAAGCGCGTCACCGCGGGCACGAAGCTGGTCCTCCGCTCCGATATCCTATACCGCCCCGAGCGCTGATTCGAGGACCCGCCCGCGACGACGAGCTGCGCCTCCTGGCCGCGCCGCCGCCGACGCCGGAGCGCATGACCGCCGCGCTCGCCGGTTCGCCGACGGTGCGCCGCAGGTTCACGGGAACAGCCAGTGCTTGCCGACCGACCAGCCGAGGAAGCGAACCGCGAGCTCGGGGCCGGGGCCGTGACCGTCGGTATCGAAGCGGCCGCCGTCGAGGACCAGGCGCAGGCCGGCGACGGCGGGCTGGAAGCGTTCGGCCCAGCCGCGATCCGGGGCCGCGGCGACCTCCGCCTGCAGCTCGGCGAGCGCGCGCCGCTGGGCGACGGGGTCGCAGAAAGACAGCAAGAAGATCGCCTGCCGCCACGCGTAGGCGGCGTTCTTGACCGCCTGCAGGCGGGCCTTGAAGCTCGGCGGCGTCTGGGCCTGACGGCGGACCACGAAGCGCAGCGCGCGGGTCGCCAGCGCCGGCGCGAGCAGGCGGACGCGGTCCCCCAGGCCCTGCACGCGGATCAGCGCCGCGAGGTTGTGGGTGGTGAGGATCTGGCTCTGCTCGAGGATCGCGCCGTTGATCGCCACCCGGCCGCCGCCGGTAGTGCCGGCCTCGCGGGCGCGCTCGCTGCACAGGGCGGCGAAGGTGTCGGCCGTCGGCTTGGCCCGGCGCTTCGACGGCTTGGCCGCGTCGACGCGGCGCAGCGCGGGGTCGTCCTTCGCGGCAAGGTAACTGCGCGCCGCGGGGAGGTCGAAGTAATGGGCGTAGAGCGTATCGGCGAGCGACTCCGAGGTGATCGCGGCGGCCTCCACCCATTTGGTGGTGAAGGTGCCCATGAAGATATCGGCGGCGATCTCCTGGCATAGCGGGAGCTCGAGGCCGGCACGCTTCGCTAGCGCGTCGAGCTCACGGACCAGCGGATTGGGCAGGATCGTCGCCGGGAAGCCGGTGAGCGCGAGGATCGTGACCTCCTCGAGCGCCTCGCGGGCCTGCGTGACCGTGTCCTGGTCGTCGCGGCGCAGCGGCGCGAGGGCGGCGATCCACGGCAATTCCTCGAAGCGGACCTGGTGCTCGAGGTCGAGCAGCAGCAGCGAGCGGCGACGGCGAAAGGCCGCGTAGATCTGGCTGTAGAGGTCGCGCAGGCCGGGCTCGGCGATCCCGGCGGCGGCGATCTGCGCGGTGATCTGCGGCAGCACGATCGCCAGCACCTCGGACGAGGCGATCACGCCGTGCTCGACCAGGTCGGCGATCGGGGCCTCGAGCGCGCGGCGGACCTTGGCGAGCATGTGCGGCGGGATCGCGGTGCCCGCGGGCACGCCGAAGCACTCGCCCTCGGCGATCGGCACGGCGATCGGGTCGAGCGTCGGCAGGCCCTCCGTCGCCGGATAAGCGCCGAGACGGCGGGCGAGCACGCGGGCGACCTCGGCGTGGCCCGGCCGCGCCGCGATCTCCGCCTGGGTCGCGCGCAGGGCCTCGCGGGTCGGCGATCCAGGTGCGCCCGCGCGGGTGAGCGTGCCGGCGAGCGCCTGCCGGACGCGGGCCAGGTCGCCGCGGCTCGCCACCTGCTCGCCGGTGCAGCGCTCCAGCGCCTCGCGCAGCCGACAGAAGTTGCTGCGCGGGTCCCTGTGCTTGCGGCACCGCGGATGGGCGGCCGCGGCCGCGCGGTAATCGGCGAGCCACGCGTCGCGCCGCGCCGACCAGTCGCGCGGCCAGCGGGCGCCGGGCCAGCCGCCGGCGAGCGCCGGGGGACCCGCGCCCGGCGGCGACGCGAGGTGCGGGGCCTCGCCGTCGACGGTCGCCAGCCACAGCGCGACGAGTCGATCGTACAGCGGGTTCCACACCCGCAGCGCCTCGTGCATCGCGGCGATCTGCGGCCGTGCCGGGGCGGCCCGCAGCGCGGCCGCGACCTCGCCGCTCGCGGCGACGCGCACGACCGAGCCCGCCGGCCGCGGCGTCGCCTCGAGGCGGGGATAGAAGCGCAGGCGGTGCATCAGCGGCCGCAGCGTGGCGACCAGGTCGAGCGCCTCGGTGGCCTGCCCGAGCTCGAGCAGCCAGGCGACGACCGGCAGCGCGCCGTCCTCCGGCAGCCCGATGGTGAGGCGACCCTCGCGGACCGCGTCGACGAGCGCGGCCTGGCCGGCGTCGCCGAGGAACCACCCGTTCAGACGCGCACGGGCGGTGTCGCCGGGGACATCGGTGAGGGCGGGCAGGCGGGCCTCCTCGTCGGGCATGAGCGGGCCCTCGGCGAGGTAGCGGCCGGTGGCGAAGCCGCCGTGGGCGACCTCGAGTGTGACCCACGCGGGGGTGTCGGCGACCGGCGTGCGCGAGCCGATCGCCAATGTCCCCCCGGACATGCCCGAAAGGACAGCTCGCCACTGCCCGGCGCGGGCGGCTGCCCGCTTACGAAAGGCGGGGTCGGCGTGCGCGACGGCGGCGTCGAGCGCCTGCACGAGGCGGCCGAGCGCGTAGAGCGGGGAGGCGGTCGGCTTCGGTGCGTCGGACATCGCGGTGTTGGGGGAGCGAGGGAAGGGGCCTGGAGACGGGTATCGAACCCGTGCCCTGCCGGTATCAAGCCGGCCGTTCTACCGCTGAACTACTCCAGGACGTGGCGTGAAGGCAGGGCTCGAACCTGCGCCCTCCCGGTAGGAAGCCGGGAGCTCTACCGCTGAGCTACTTCACGGTGGCGCGAGGATACCACGACCGGCCGCCGGTCGAAACGAAGTCTGGCGCGCCTGCCTAGCCGACCGCCACCCGCTGCCGAACATGCGGCGGCCGCATGCGCGTCCTCGAAGTCGCCTCCGACGCCGACGCCATCGCCCGCATCCTGCACCGCACCCGCGCCCCGCCTGCGCCTCCTCCTCCTGGCCAGCTCCTGTTGCTCCCCTGGCGCGATGGGCCCCACGAACGCCTCGAGCTGCGATGGTCCTCCTGTGTGGGTCATGCGGACGACTTGTGCGGTCGCCCAGGAGGTGCGATGGTTCGCGGATCGATCTGGGTGCATTGACTGGCCGGCGCGGCCGGTGATGGATCTTGGTTATGTTCGTAGTTTATCCTGCGAGCGACGAGCTCGTGCGGCTGTGCGAGGATAACCTGGGATTTCGCGTCAACGGGCGTCGCTCGCGCTGAATACAGGCATGAGACGAGCGTCTCCCGCCCCATGCTTCGCAATCATGGCTTGTCCTGCATCGCGCGCGCGGCTCGGGCTCCGCTCGCCGCCGCCATCTTCCTTGTCGCCTGCTCGGGCGATGGCGGCGCGACCACCGAGGACGGGACCGCCGGTGATCCCTCGACGGGCTCGTCGACCGGCGCGGTCCCGACGAGCGGGCCGACGAGCGGGCCGAGCGGCGAGACCACCGCGGAGACCGCGAGCGAGACGACGGGCGCGGGCGAGCCGGCGACCGGGAGGTTCGAGCGGATCGATCTCATGACGGCGGCGGACGTGCTGGATGTCTTCAGCCCCCGTGCGGGCCTGGCGTTCTTTGCGACGCCGTCGGGGGTGCTGCGCCTCGCGGACGGGGTGCTCTCCGAGGTCGACCTCGGCTGCGACTGCATCGTGACCACCTTCGACCGCGAGAGCGGCTTCGCTGCGGGGGTCGAGGGTCCGGAGCTGTTTGAGGACACCTACCTCGTTTATGCCGGGGTCTTCGACGGAAAGGACGGCTTCAAGCCCTTCGCGTGGGAGACGGGGCGAAACGGCCCGATGCCGCTGCGGGTCTGGGGCGATGGGGAGGCCTTCGTGTATACGGCCGTCAATGGTTATATTCGCCGATATCACCCGACCGCGGTGCTCGGCTCCGCGAGCTTCGCCGGCGGTGAGCCCTGGGGCGACGCCATCGTCGACACGGGGCGCTTTCGCCGGGTGTGGGGCCGGGGCCCCGACGATTATTATCTCACCGGATCGAGCGGGGTCTATCACCGCCAAGGCGTGTTCGAGCATGTCTTCATGGACGCGATGGGGCAGGGATTTCGGGCGCTGGATATCTGGGGCCAGGAGGCCACGGTGTGGGCGCTCGCGTCCGATGGCATCCACGTCAGCGCGAACAACGGGCCGATGGCGCTGCAATTCAAGGTCGACGCGCAGGAGGATGAGCGGCTGGTCGGCGCGTGGTTCGGCGAGGATCGCTGGGTGCTGGGGCTCCGGAGAGATGGTGGTAACGGCACGGGTGCGGATCCTTTCCGAATGGGCGCATTCCTGGTTCACGACGACGGGGGCGCGGCCAGGCGCATCGACTTCCCGCAGGAGCGCGATCTGCAGCACCTGGCGGTCAACGAGGCGGAGCTGTACCTCGCGGGCCCCGCGGGCGCCGCGTACGTCTGCCGGCTGCCCGACTGCGACCTGCCGGAGGCCGCGCCGATGGACTGAGGGCGCCAGCGCGGGGCCCGCTCGCCGTGGCTGAGGGTGAAGAGCACGCTCGCAGCGCCTCCGCCGATGACCCTCGACGCGACCAGCGGGACCTTCACGATCGCCCCCGACGCCGAGGAGGCGGTCTATCTCGCGGGCTGGCACACCACGTCGCTCGACCTCGACGGGATGAGCGTCGACTCCGGCGGGGCCTTTATGGCGCACTTGTTTCCGACCGGGCCCCAGGGCGGCCCGAACACCCCCCCGTCTCGCTCTCCCTCGTCTTGCTATCCGGGTCACAGGGCCGTGCCGAACGCGTAGATCTTGAAGTTGGCTGGCCAATTGTAGTTGGCCACCAGATCGACCCATTTGTAGGGCTCGGCGGCGGCGTAGCTCCAGTAGTCGACCCCGGGGATTGCGGCGCCGACGCAGCTGGCGAGACACAGGCTCAGATTGGCGTCGACGTCGGCTTCGAGGGAGACGGCGACCACCAGCGATTGGCCGTCCGTGAGGACGATGGGCGGGTCGAGCTTGGGCTCGAGGACGCGGAGGTCGATGTCCTCGAAGCTCTCCTCGACGGCGATCGACACGAACGTGGAGGCGTCGGTGGACGGCTTTGGTGGCGGCTTGCCGCCCTCGGTCACGAAGATCTCCACGCGATGCGCGTACGTGTTCACGCAGTCGGCGATCGGCTTGCGTGCCAGCCCGTATTGCACGTGCGAGACCTCGAACGGGTACGTGTCCGGCGTGAGCACGGTGGCCGCCAGGTGGCCGGCCTCCTGGGGCAGCGAGGGCCCCGCCTCCGCTTTCACGGGGCAGGACGGCGTGTTGCCGAGCATGACGAGTTCGCCCCCGGAGGTGCCGGACCCGCTCGAGTCGTCGCCGCTCGAGGAACTGCTCGAATCGCTCGTCGCGGTGGTGCCCGTGCTCTCACCGTCCGAGTCGGGGCCGGTGGTCGACGGGTCGCCGGTGGTGCCGGTGGTGTCGGCCGGCGGATCCTCGGTGGTGTCGGCCGTGCTGGTCGGGCCCGTGGTGCCGGTCGTGGTCACGTCGGCCGGCGGATCCCCGGTGGTGCCGGTCGTGCCGGTCGTGCCGAGGGTGTCGGTCGTGGTCACGTCGGGCGGCGGGTCGCCGGTGGTGTCGAGGGTGCCGGTCGTGTCGAGGGTGCCGGTCGTGCCGGCAGAGGCCGTGTCGATCGGCGCATCCTCGCCGCAGCCCGGCACAGGGGTGACGCAGAGCAAGACCATGACGACGGGACCGAGTGCGCGCGGGGTGTTCATGACGGAGTTCCCTTGCTGAACCTCGCGTCGGGTCTGTCCCCCGTGCGTGGTCCTGCGGGTGAGTCGAACGACCCGGCGTTTCAATTCACCTGCGCGGTCGAAACGAGGTGCTCGATTACGAACCTGGGCCGCTCCGGTCGGGGCCGGGCTCCATCGCTCCATCGTGCATTCTATACCGCTCGAACAGAGGTGCCCTCAGCCGTAGCCGGGCGCGTGACGCGGCTGCTGCGGGCGGGCGCGGCGCCCTGCCCCACGATCGCCGGCGATCCGCGGTGATGTGGCATTCGTCGCGCGGCGTCGCTGCGCAGTTCGCTCGTGCGATCCACGGCGTGCTAAGAGCCCTGATACCGGAGCCGACCTTGAACGATCCGACGAACGCGCCGAGCCCGACCGGGGCTCCCCAGGACACCACCCTCGGCGGGCGCGCCGGGGCGACCGCCGACGCGGCGGCCGAGGCGACCATGCGCCGCCAAGCGGAGCTGATCGGCCTGCTGCAGCGGGTCGCCGTCGCCGCGAACGGCCAGGACGACGACGGGCCGGTCCTGCAGCAGACCCTGGATGACATGTGCGCATTGACGGGCTGGCCGGTCGGACATGTCTACAGATTGTCGGAGGGTGACGGCGACACCCTGGTATCGACGGGGATCTGGCATCTCGACGATCCTGCGGCCTTCGTCGTGTTTCGCGGCGTCACCGAGTCGATGTCGTTCGCCCGGGGCGTAAGCCTGCCCGGGCGCGTGCTCGCCAGCGGCCGTCCGCTGTGGATCGTCGATGTCACCGTGGACCCGAACTTCCCGCGGGCCCGCGCCGCGACCGACATCGGCGTGCGCGCCGGCTTCGGCTTTCCGATCATGGTCGGGCCCCGCGTGGAGGGCGTGATGGAGTTCTTCTCGCCGCAGGCGATCGAGCCGGACGACGCGTGGCTCGAGGTCGTGCAGCAGATCGGCTATGTCATCGGCCGCGTCATCGAGCGCCGCCGCAGCCGGCGGGCGCTCGAGCTGGCGCTGGCGGGGGAGCAACGGGCGCGTGAGGCGGCCGAGGTGGCGACCCGCTCCCGCGACGAGGTGCTGGCCACCGTCTCGCACGACCTCCAAAACCCCCTCCAGACGATCATGCTCGCCGCGGCCATGGCCGAGCATCAGCTGCAAGGGCCGCCCGGTGAGCCCCTGCGCAAGCAGATGGACGTGATCCGCCGGGCTGTGCAGCGGATGACCCGGCTGATCCGGGACCTGCTCGACGCCGCGCTGATCGAGGCCGGGCAGCTGCGGATCGAGCCGCGGGCCGCGTCGGCGCGCGAGCTGCTCGACGAGGCCATGGCGATGATCCGGCTGCAGGCGGAAGAACGCTCGATCGCCGTGGTGGTGCGCGCCGAGCCCGATCTGCCGGCCCTCCAGTGCGACCGGGACCGGCTGCTGCAGGCCCTCTCCGGCCTGCTCGACAACGCCGTGAAGTTCACGCCGGCCGGCGGCACCATCACGCTGCAGGCCGTCCGCCGCGACGCCGCGATCGAGCTGGCGGTGGCCGACACCGGCCCCGGGATCGATCCGGCGCTGCAGGAGCACCTCTTCGACCGGTTCTGGCGGGCCGGGGGGCGGGACAAGGCCGGCACCGGGCTCGGCCTGGCGATCGCCAGAGGCATCGTCGAGGCCCACGGCGGTCGGATCGGGGTCGACAGCCGACCCGGCGCTGGCAGCCGCTTCTACTTCACGGTGCCGGCGGCCTGAGACCAGCGTACGCACATATGTGGGTGCTCGACCTCAAGACCTGGCCGCCGCTCGCGCTGGCCCTCCTGAATGCGGTCCCGGACGGGCTGATCGTCGTCGCCCCGGACGGCACGATGCTGCTGGCCAGCGCCGAGATGGAGCGCCTATTCGGCTACTCCCGGGCCGAGCTGGTCGGCGCGTCCGTGGAGCTGCTCGTCCCCGGCCACCTCCGCGAGGCGCATCGCCGCCACCGCGGACGCTACACCGGCGCGCCGTGGACCCGCTCGATGGGCGCCGCGCCCGATCTGAGCGGCCGGCGCAAGGACGGCAGCGAGTTCCCCGTCGAGATCAGCCTCAGCCCGCTCGAGACCGCGGAGGGTACGCTCGTCATCGCGGCGATCCGCGACGTCAGCGACCGGAAACAGGTCGAGCAGGCCCGGAGCGTGGTCGCAGCGGCCCGCACGCTGCTCTCCTCGGAGATGGACACCGTCGCGGTCTGCGAGGGCATGGCCCGGCTGGCGGTGCTGCACATCGCCGACACCTGCGAGATCGCCGTCGTGGGCCCCGGCGGCGACATCGAGCGGCTCGCGCTCGCTCGTCGGTCCGGCGAGCCCGGCGCCACCTCGGCGCCGACCACGTCGCTGGCGGTCCGCGAGGCGGTCACCCGGGCCATCGAAGGGCGAGCCATCGAGCGGATGAACGAGCCGACGGAGATCGTGGTGCTGCCGCTCGTGACCCGGGACCAGGCGATCGGCGCGATGGTGCTGGTCTCCGACCTGCGGCCGCACGGGCCCGGCGAGCTGGCGCTGGCGCTGGCGGAGGACCTCGCCCATCGCACCGCGACCGCCATCGACAACGCCCGGCTGCTCCGCGAGGCGAGGGACGCCAACGCCGCCAAGGACCGGTTCCTGGCCATCCTGGGCCACGAGCTGCGCAACCCCTTGAGCGCCGCCTTCAACGCGCTGCAGGTGATCGAGCGGGTGCGCACCTGGGACGCCCGGATGGAGCGGCAGGTTGCGATCATCGATCGCCAGGTGCGACAGCTCGCCAAGCTGGTCGACGACCTGCTCGAGGTGTCCCAGATCTCCGCCGGCAAGGTGGCGCTGCGGCGCGAGATGGTCGACCTGCGTGAAGTGGCGCGCCGCGGCGTGGAGGCGCACACCGTGGAGGCCGGCGGACGCAAGCAGGAGCTGATGATATCGGCGCCGAGCAGCCCGATATGGGTCGCGGGCGACCCGGCGCGCCTCGATCAGATCGTCGAAAACCTGCTGAGCAACGCCCTGAAGTACACGCCGCCGGAGGGCAACATCCTCGTCGAGGTGCGCCGTCAGGGGCAGGAGGCGGTGCTGCGGGTGCAGGACGACGGCATCGGCATCGAGGAGCCGGTGCTCCCGCGGATCTTCGACCTGTTCACGCAGGGCGACCAGTCCCTCGAGCACACCCGCGGCGGGCTCGGCCTCGGCCTCCCGGTGGTCCGGGACCTCGTCGAGCTGCACGGCGGGCACATCACGGCCCGGAGCGCCGGCGCGAACCGGGGCAGCGAGTTCGTGGTGCGCTTGCCGCTGTTCTGGGAGGCGGTCCCGGTCGCGCCGCCCGAGCCCCCGGCGAACGTCGGCGGCGGGCCGCCCCCTCAGGAGCACCACCACCTGCTGATCGTCGAGGACAACGTCGACGCCCGCCAGTCGCTGCAGGAGCTGCTGGAGATGAAGGGTTATCAGGTCGACGTCGCCGAGGACGGCCAGCGCGGGATCGAGCTCGCCCTGGCCCAGCGCCCCGACGCGGCGTTCATCGACATAGGATTACCGATCGTCGACGGCTACGGGGTGGCTCGCCGCCTGCGCGAGCACTTCGGCGAGCACGGTATCCGCCTGATCGCGCTGACCGGCTACGGTCAGCCCGAGGACCGGCTCCGGGCGCTCGCCGCCGGCTTCGATGTCCACCTCGTCAAACCAGTCGACCTCGACGCGATGACCCGGGCCCTCGCGTCGGCCGCCCCCTGAGCGCGCTCGTCAAGCCGCGAAGCGCTCGACGTGGTGCGCGAGCACGCAGGCGCGCGCCACGATCTCGCCCTCGGTGTGCGGGTCGTCGGCGGTGTACCTCACCGACAGCGACGCCCCGCGGATCTCCACACGCGAGGTCAGCAGGTTGCCCAGCACGTCGAGCAGGCTGCTCTCGACCCCCTCCCGGCCCAGGAAGGCCTCCGCCTCCGCCGCCGCCGCCGTCCAGACCCGCACGTGCGCCTCGAACAGCGGGTCGCGGCTGCGGGCGCGGCCGCTCACCAGCCCCTTCAGGGCCATCCACCAGCGGCGGCGCTGGCAGAGCACCCGCAGCACCGGCTCCCCGCCGAGCACGATGCGCACCTGCGTCTCGTAGCACATGTCCTCGTCGTCTCGCGGGCTGTACTCCAGGTGCTTCGACCACAGGCTCCATCCGCGCGCCTGGGCGACCCGCTGCAGGTCGCCCTGAAAGCAGCGCATGCACAGCGCCAGGCCGCCTATCAGGTCGTGGCCCTTGCCGTTCAGCGGATCTTCGCAGAGCTCGCAGGCCGTCGGCGTCCCGGCGGTCATGGCGGTCATGGCGGTCATGGCAAGCCGGCGCCCTTCACCTTGAGGCGGATGCGATAGACGTTGGGCGGGGCGGTGAGGAAGAGGGCCATGCCGTCGGGGTCGCCGAAGGTGCAGTTGGTCACGCCCCCCGGGACCATGATCGTGCCGAGCACCGCGCCGGCCGGCGTGACCACGCGGACGCCCCCGCCGCCGGTGACATAGAGGTCCCCGAACACGTCGATCGCCATGCCGTCGGGGTTGCCCTGCAGGTCGCTCTTCAGGTCGACGAAGACGGCGCCGCCCAGCGCCTCGCCGCCGGGCTGCACGTCGAAGCTGCGCACCTGCTCCGTCGCCGTGTCGGCGACGTACAGGGTCTTCTCGTCGGGCGAGAGCACGATGCCGTTGGGGCGGTCGAAGTCGTCGGCGACCAGCGAGATCTGGCCCCGGGGGTCGACGCGAAACACGCCCTGGAACGCCTGCTCCTGCTGCTGCGGCTGGATGCCGTAGGGCGGGTCGGTGAAGTAGATCGTGCCGTCGGAGCGCAGCACCAGGTCGTTCGGGCTGTTGAGCTTCTTGCCCTCGAACTGGTCGACCACCGTCTGCGCGTCCTGGCCGAGCACCCGGCGCGAGATCCTCCGTCCCCCGTGCTCGGCGGCGAGCAGCCGGCCCATCCCGTCGAAGATGAGGCCGTTCGAATTGCCGCTCGGGGTGATGAACGCGCTGCTCCCCCCGTTCTCGGTCCATTGAAAGATCGTGTTCGCGGGAATATCGCTGTACAGCAGATATCCATCAGGGCTCCACGCCGGACCCTCGGTGAAGGCGTGCCCCTCCGCGATCTTCTCGAGCTCCCCGTCGACGATCTCGTCGAGCGACATCGGGCCTTCGAGCGGCCCGGTCGTGCCGCTGGTGGCTCCGTCGGTGCTCCCGCCCGTCGTCTCGAGCGTCGCGCTGCCCGTGCTCGTGCCGCCGTCCGTGCCTCCGGTCGTCGGCGCGCCGCTGCTGCTGCCCGGCTCCGCGGTCGTCGGCGCGGTGCCCGTGCCCGTGCCCGTCCCCGTCCCCGTAGTCGTCGCCTCGCCGCTGCCGGTCCCCGACGTGGCCGCCATCGTGGTGCTTCCGGTCCCGGCGCCGCTCGAGTCGGACCCGTCGCCGCCGCAAGCCACGAGCAACAGAGGGGTGAGCCAGCAGGTGAGCCGGGGAGCGAGCGCGTTCAGGTTCATGCTAGCGCCCTAACATACCTGCCCGGCGCCCGCCAGCCCGACCGACACCCGCGCAGACGGGCCAACGCCGACGCCGCAGGCGCAATCCGCCGGCGCTGGCCCCCACTCCCGCGCAGGTCCCGAGCGCGCCCGCGCCGCGGACCCGCAGCCCCATGATATCCTCGGCCGCATGGACGACACCGTTCGAGTACAGTGCCCTTATTGCTTCGAGCTGGTCGACCTCTATATCGATCCCCAGCAGCGCGGCGAGATGGTCCAGGACTGCGACGTCTGCTGTCATCCCTGGCGCGTGCTGGTCCGCCGCCGCCGCGACGGCTCACCCGTCGTCACCCTCGACCGCGCGCAGTGATACGGCGCGGCCGGCCCCGCTCTGGCCGGCTCCGGGGGCGACGGCGCCGACGGCGTGGCTGCGTCACAGCAGGTCCTTGAGCGCGACCGCGACCCCGAACACCCCGAGGCACATCTCATCGAGGGTCGCCTCGCCGAGCTTCACGTCCTGGGGCTCGCTGAGGCCCTGCTCGGCCAGCGCGGCGACCACGGCGGGGTTGCCGAGCGAGTTATCGTAGGTGCAGCGCAGCGAGACCTTGTCCCCGGGGCGTGCCCGCGGCAGATCGTCGAGGTCGGCGTCGTAGCTGTAGAGCTGCTGCCACTGGAAGTCCCAGCGCGGGGTCTGCAGCAGGCACTCCTCCGCGAGCACCTCCGGCTCGGGGTCCGCGCGGAGGATGCCGATGCGCATATCGGTGCCGACGTAGTGCATGTGCGGGGTGACGCCGAACAGGCGCAGCTCCGGCAGCTCCGGGGTGACCTCGACCAGCATCTCCTCGGTGTGTCCGACGGCGCCTGCGGGGATAAGGAAGCTCGGCACCCCGCCGGGGTCGTTCGGGCCCGGCAGCAGGCCCTGGCTCGCGGTGTTGAGGTTCCCGATCATCGCCACCATGCCGACGAAGGTCGGCACGCCGACGAAGCGGCGCAGGTCGACCGCCGTGCTGAGGTCCTGCTCCACGGCGCCGGTCGGGTGATAGTGGACATTGATGACGATGCGCGAGCCCGCCAGGACCCGCAGGGCGACCGCGGGCGGCGGCACGAAGGGCCGCGCGCCCGGGGCCCAGGCGCCGATCAACGAGGTGTTGTTGAGGCCCGGGCCGCCGAAGCAGGGATATGTGCCGTCGACGTCCATGAGCTGCTCCGAGGCGCGGTCCGGGTCGAGGTATACGAGGACATGGTGGACGACCTTGTGGTTGCCCGGGGTGACCTGCAGCCCGTCGATCCAGGTGTCGTCCACGAGGCCGGGGTCGACGCTGAAGCAGATATACTGATCTTCATCGCCCTGGATGGTCACTGGCGCCGGGATCTTCAGGTGGATGTCGGCGCCCTCGAGCTCGAGCTCGGGCGGCGTCGGCAGCGGGGCCGCGGTCTTCGGGTCGCCCTCGGGCGCGCCCTCGTCGACCCAGTCGCGCAGCAGCCCCTGCTCCGCGCCCGTCAGCCGCGGGTCGTCCTTGAAGCCGAGGCGCGGCTGGCACTCCTCGGTGTCCTCGGCCAGAAACGGCGGCATCACCCGCCGCTCGACCGCGTCCAGCAGCAGCGCCGCGAACGGGGCCGCCGCCGCGTAGGTCTCCAGCGAGAACGGCGCGATGCCGCCGCTCGCATGGCAGCCGCCGCACTTTCGCGCGACGATCGGGGCGATGTCCTGATGCCACGTGATCACCCTCGGTCCGGGGTCGCCGGTATCGTCGGTGCTCGAGCTCGGCGCCTCGCTCGTCGCTTCGCCGCCGCTGCTGCTGCTGCTGCTGTCGCCGCCGTCGCTGTCCCCGTCGGCGCTGGTGCCGCCGCTGCTGGTGACCGCGGCCTGTTCGGCGCCGCTGTCGTTATCGCCGTCCGAGCAGCCGGACAAGGCCGACACGGCGGCCCCCGAGCGCAGCAGCGCGCGCAATTGTGAGACCCACAGACCCCGCCGAAAAGGAGCTCGCAGCATGTCAATGTCCTTAACATGAGCCGCGTAAGCCGCTCTCGTATGGTCGCGGGATATCGGGCCGCCGCAGCATTAGCGCCGGCGCTCGACGGCCGGCCCGGTGCTTTGCCCAAGGCCGCATCGGTGGTAATTCACCGGGCCCCACGATGCGCGAGCATGTAGACATTGCCCAGCGCGGAGCTCATGAGCTATCGCCCCTGCACCCGACCTCGCCGCGCAACCGGGCCAGAGCGGCGTCGCGGGCCCGGCCTCGCCGCCGTCGCGCTGATGGAGCGAGGCGACGCTCCCCGCGCCGGGCACGACCTCGAGCCGCGGGGATCGGTCGAAGTATGCGTATTTGCAGATCTGTGAGCTCTGCTCGCGCGCACGGGGCACCCCTCCGACGGACGTCGCATTGACGCCGATCCGCGGCACCGTCCGCGGTCCCCGCCGTCGACGAGCCCGCCAGCGCCGGCCCCACCGTTCATCTCCGCGGCTCCCTGGGCTCGCTAGATCCCGAGCAGCGCGCGCAGCTCGGCCTCGCGGGCCCGGCCCTCGCGGGTCACGCCGACGAGGCCGACGATGCACGATACCGGGACGCTCCGGACCAGGATCACCCCGTTCGGGCTCTGAAGCACGGCGATGCCCGCCGCGTGCAGCCGCGGGACCGAGACCTCGATCAGCACCGCCACGTTCGCGCGCTTGCCGACCTGGCTGTCGGTCGCCGCCGCGAGGTGCACGTGCGTGCGGGCGATCGGCTGGATGCCCTCGCGGGCGATACCCGCGACCGCGGCGGCGCTCGTGCCGTGCCAGAGCGGGCCCGGGCCGGCGAAGCGGAGCCACGAGGCCTCCAGCGCCGCGAGGGACACCGCGCCCGCCGCCGTCGAGTGGCCCTGGCTGGCGCGGATGCGCGGACCATCGACCTCGAAGCGCGACTTGGCGTTGTCGCGGACAACCGCGTCCAGCTCGCCGCGCGAGAGTCGGAGCGCGCGCAGCACGTCGTCGATCGCCACCCAGCCGGCCTCATCCATCGTGATGCCCTGCGACGACGCCCCGTGGCGCAGCAGCCAGGACATCTTCTTGCTGTTCTCGATCATCGGATCGCGCGCCATGACCCGCATCATACACGCCCGCCGCGCTGGACATGCCGGGGGATCGTCGCGCACGATCGCTGACCATGCGCATCGTCGCCGTCGCCGACACCCACCTCTATCATCGCGAGCTCGCGGTGCCGGACGGCGACGTGTTCGTGCACGCCGGCGACCTGTGCCGCGGCGGCTCGCTGGAGGAGCTCGGGCGGGCCGCGCGGTGGATCGCCGGGCTCCCGCATCCGCACAAGATCGTGATCGCCGGCAATCATGACTGGTGCTTCGTCCGCCAGCCCGCCGAGGCCCGCGCGCTGCTCGGCGCGGGCGTGCATTACCTCGAGGACAGCGGCGGACGCGTGGGCGGCCTGTCGGTCTGGGGCAGCCCCTGGCAGCCCGAATTCGGCGGCTGGGCCTTCAATCTCCCGCGCGGGGCCGCGCTGGCCGGGCGCTGGGCGCTGATCCCCGCGGGCCTCGACCTGCTCGTCACCCACGGGCCGCCCGCGGGCTTCGGCGACGGCTCCTGGTCGGCGGCGCGGACCGGCTGCGTCGACCTGCGCGCCCGCGTCGACGCCGTGCGCCCGCGGCTGCACCTGTTCGGCCACATC
>Ga0075152_10001420_pt1 | contig 17325 bp, 25 predicted proteins | sample JI61114C2DNA_FD_70964 | JGI IMG/M metagenome (GOLD analysis project Ga0075152, IMG submission 70964) | Wastewater effluent complex algal communities from Wisconsin, to seasonally profile nutrient transformation and Carbon sequestration -... | ecosystem: Engineered > WWTP > Effluent > Algae...
AGAATTTAAAGTCGAAGAGCATTGCCGCAGTATGCGGCTCTGCGTGAAATTGAGGACAAAGTGCTTGAACTCAAAAAGGAGAATGTAAAGGTCTATGTAATCTGCTCGGGAATCACTTATGGACAAGGCGAGGAGGTGTTCTATCAACTATTTAAAGCTGCTTGGCTTCAATAACCCAAAGAGCTGCCATACCTTGGAGAAGGTGATAACCAACTACCGACAATTCATATTGCTGACCTCGCCAAGTTCGTGATAAAAGTTGCTCAAACCCCGCCAGAGGAAAGTCCATATCTCCTCGCCTTCGACGACCCAAAGAGTCGAACCCAACGATCCCTTGTGGAGAGTATATCTAAAGGAGTAGGCTCAGGACTCACGGTGAGTGTTGAGGAATCTCCACTCCTAGAAAACAAGGAAATATTTAGTCTGAACATAGATATTCGACCGTCAAAGTTGTTGGTGGGAACTGCTGAAGAGCCAGTAGAGTTCGAGTGGACGTGTCGAAACGGGCTGCAGGAGAACGCCAAGAACGTTCTCGAAGAGTTTTGTCAAACTCACAAACTTAGACCTTTGAACATACTAACCTTCATTCAAGACAAGCATAGGACTGACAAGTCATGCCGCTACGACAGCATTCTAAACGAGTAACTCTACATTCTAATTCAGTCTCCAGAGATAGTATCGGACTCCCGTGTTGAGGATCGAATAGGTTGTGCACCAAGCAAGAAAAGACCTGTAGGGATAGCTCAAGTAGGACTTGGAGGACGAGTTCACCAATATACTGAACTACCTTTCAGAGAATAAGCCTCGTGCTCTGGATGAAACTCTCAAAGTGTTCTACAGAATCGTTCGATGGCGTCTTTCGATGAACGACTGCGCTTGTCGTGGCTACATTTTCGATGGGTTCCCTCACTTTGAGGAGGAAATCAAGTACATATTTGTTCCTCTGGCTCCAACAAAATTGAAGAGAAAGATCAAGCGTAAGAAACCAGAACCAGCTCCAGTGTCAGTAAAATAGCCTGAAGACGGAGACCCTGCCGACGAAGAGTAAAAGAAAGACGCAGAAGATAAACCACCAGAGGAGAAACCAGCAGACTAGCCTTAACCAGAAGCTGAAGCTGAACCCGAGGCTGAAGACGATGGGGTCTAACGACCGAAGAAGGAGAAATTCTACCCTTAATCAGTGATTAAGTTCAACAAGCTCAACAATCAGGTCGAGCCCTATCACAATGAGGTGATTGGCTACTTTAGTTCTCGGGGTATAGATGAGCTGGTTTACGATTCAACCGGAAAGAACCAGCTCGAGGTTTTTTAGAGCCTACGAAGCTACATCGAACGGGTACACCTTTTCTGACTGTAGAATGGTCGACCGGACAACTACTTGATAACTGAGTAGGAGCTCTTCTCCCATCACCAGTAACACTACAAGAATCTTGATGAGGAGTCCAAGAAACACAAGGCCGATGAGCATCAGAAACAGCAGAAACTCAGCAACGACGCTCGCAAGAAACGGGAGGATGTGGCCCGTTAAGTCGAGAAACTTATCAAGGTGGAGGGAGAGTTCGAAATTAAGAAGATGCCATTCCGTAACTACCTGATGGAGTTCGTCGTGCCCATCCTCAACGAGGGTCTACTGGAAGTCTCCAACATCATCCCCGACGACCCTGTGGAGTTGCTGGCAGAGTACCTCTACCAGAAGTCCTATGATGTCTGAACGTATATTATAACCACCGAGAGTCCTATGCAGCCGGGCTAGAACAGTCGCTCCAAGAAGAATACCTACCGGTTCAATATGGGCAGCAGCACTAGCACCCGTGAGATCTTTCTGTCGAGCAACTTCGACTCCGGCAACATCGAACTCGTTAAACAGGTGAGCGAGACGCACGTACTTCAGTAGCTTAACGAAGTACAGGTTGGCAGCCGTACCAGACTTTGATAGCCAGTCCCGCAGCAAGAAAACATGGTTCTACTTTAAGGCTAGGGCACCACGTTACGTCAAGCTCAAACTGGTTATTGAAAACGTCGAGATTCTGGCAGCAGGCTACCACGTATGCTTAACAACCTACTCAGGCCGAACGACCATCAGCCAAGCCAGTGTACCGAGTGGGAGAGGAGGGTGAATGGCAACGTCTATCCGACTGCTACCTTTCGGTAACAGCATAGCCTATTCAGTATCGCGAGGAAATGGAAGTTCAGATTGAGTACACCTTCTCCAACGAGGAGAATGTGTACTTCGCCATCTCAATACCGTTTTCGTACCTAGACTGCCACGACTATCTGTTACAGCTGCAGCAAAACACCCGCCCTGACGTATATTTCAATAAGGAAGTGCTAACCTACAGCGCCAACCAGCTCGTCGTCAACCTGCTCACCATCACCTACAACCACCCAATGAATGAATTGGCTCCCGGATCGTGCAGCATCTTCGAGGAGAAACTTCATGAAAACATGTTTCCGGATGGCAACAGACCCATCAAAATTAACAAACCTGTTGTGCTGATTCTATGCCGGGTGCACCCTGGGGAGACATCTGCCAGCCATGCTTTGGTTGGGATGCTCAACTTCTTGTGTGTATCTGACGATCCAAGAGCGTACTTGCTGCGTCGATTGTTTCTCTTTATGGTCGTACCAATGGTCAATCCTGATGGTGTCTACGAAGGCAACTATCGGATGGACACATTTTCGACCAACCTCAACCGAATATACAACAACCCCTCAGCCGAGGAGCAGTACACTTTTTAACTAAAGTAGCCCATCGGTATTTGCCGTGGTCAAGTTGGTGGAGCATCTCAACACCGAGCAGAGGTTGACATTTCTATTTGACATGCACGGCCATAGCTCTGCCAAGGGTGCCTTCATCTACGGTAATGCATTTGACAGCATCATCAGTCAGGTTGAGAGCCAAGTATTTTCCAAGGTGCTATCGATGAACAGCAAGTATTTTCAGTACGAGGCCTGCAACTTCTCTGAAAAGCACATGAAGATAAAAGATCGATACGAGCCCTTGACAAAGGAGGGGTGTGCTCGAGTAGTACTGGGACGCTCTAGCGGAATCATCCACTGCCTAACTGTCTAATCCGGTCTTCACACAGTCGAAGCAGACAAGCTGAACACAGTAGTGGAGCCAAGCAACATTTCATTTGAAATGGCCAATCAGCAGAAACTGCAGGCCGTGAGGAAAGTTCACCCGAACGAGTACCTGGAAATGAACTATGAACTGGGAGAAAACATTCTGATCACAATCCTGGATGTCGTGGAGAAAAACCCCTACAGCAGGATTCCAAACACTTAGCATCGGAGCTTAGAAGCTCTTCGAAAGACCTTGGCCACTGAGATATTCCAAGAAGAGGAGAGGTTTAAAATGCTTGATCTCAAGGCTTATCAAAAGACGAAGAACATCACCAAGCATATTCAGGATGCCTTTACCGATAAGATCGAGAGGAAGTGGCTTTATTTTGTTGATGACCTGGCTGCAATGCAGTGGCCGGAAGGGTTCGAGGGCTTCAAGCCACTACGCCGGGAGAGGCAATCCATCCCCAAAAGACAACAGCAAAGCGTGATGAGGAAAGTGACTGCTCAACCAGCCGCTTCAGCAACCGTAGCAGCGACGATTATTAACGAGGATGTTCCTATGATAGAGGCATCATTGACCAGCCTTGAGAATCGGAGAAGTATGGTAAAGTCACTGTCACCAATGCATCGGGAGTCGACACGCAACCTCGTGCCTCAGGACGATTCGCGAATAGCAAAGCTGACGCTAAAGCTCTAACATAAAGGGTTTGAACTGATGAAGAAAAGCGGTTTCCAGAATAACCACTCAACCCGTAAACTCCTTCGGTAATTCCGGAACGAGAAATCTAAGGAATAAATTATGGCCTCAATTGACGGTATGGGTACTGTGAAGACAGAGCCATCGACTGCCACTGCTGAACAAACCAAGTCGAAAGCCAACGCTGTCGCTTCAATATCGGAGGAAAGTGATCAACTCTTCTCGTTGGAGAATAGAGAAAGACTGCAGATGAAGCTGCAAGGCCGGCCTCGAAACCTCAGCAATAACAACGCAGCAAACAATATCAAAGCAAGGGTAAAGACTGATCTCGGTAATCCAACACCAACGACCAGCATTGACCAGACCTCACCAAACCCGCTGAATGGCAAGAGCAACAGCAGACCCGGCATACGCGAATTCCTGCCGGACTCCGATCTTGTTGACACCATACTGCAGCGGGAGATTACCATAGACCCTTCGATCATTGACAGCAAACTCAAAAAGATACGTAACGCGAAACGGGAGATCATCAACATTAAACTCAGCGAAATCCGCAGGAAATCAGATAAAGGAAACCTGCTGCGCCTTCCGGAAATCAAAAGGCTAAAGTACGAACTGTACAACTGTTCACGCCTGCAGGAAGACCAGCTCAGCCTATACACCGATGCGGTAGCCAACACTGTGCTGCAAATCGAAACCATAAAAATCCCGCCTTCCGGAAAGAATTCCGTGAAGGATATCCGACCTTGACACTATTGAAAGAAGTTGCGCTGTCCTCGCTCTTGCTGATAACTCCTTGATTAAAGGAGTAAATCTCTTTGCTCTTATAAATCATTAATTTGAAGATGGACAAGGGCGGTGGTTTGGAAGACCAGCAACAGCAGCAACAGGATGATATCCATACATCGAAGCTGTTCGTGACCAACATGGATGGCAACGTACATCGTGGATTGAAGCGTAGGTCGAAATCGAACTGCTCGAGCAAGAGCTCAAAAAGCTTTTTTAGCCCGTTGGAGCCATCCGCAGACTTGCAGTAAAGCGCAGCAAAGATAACAGGTACTCTTTCGCATTCCTGGAATATGAAACCGAAGAACAAGCCGAACAGGCCATCAAGCAGCTAGACCAAGCCGAAGTTCTTGGGAAGAAGTTGAAAGTGTACAAAGAAAGGTAATCTAGGAGGAAGGATAAACAGGGAGAGGGGTGTTTTAATTGTAAGCGACCCGGGCATTTTGCTCGCGATTGTCCCGAGGGACCCAGGGAAGGTCAAAGAGATTTGAGAGAAGACGACAGAAGGGATAGCCGTGATCGATATGGCCGAGGCAGAGAAGGAGGCCATCACCATGAATCAGGCTACAGGGACGACTACAGAAAGGACGATAAATATGAGAGGAAGGACTATCGTGAAAGCGAGAGAGAACGAGACCGTGATCGTGAACGTGATCGCTCTAGCCGTAGATCTCGAGAGTATGACCGAGATCGTGAGAGAGATGAACGTTACCGTGATCGTGATCGTGAGAAACCACGTGAACGATACAATGATTACTATGAACGAGATCGATCTCGTTCGAGGAACAAGGAGTATAGAGATCGGGATTAGAGGGATTATCGTCGGGATGACTACAGAAGAGCACCTACAGATGAATACCGTGGTTCTGATCGTTACAATTCCTCAAACAACCGTGATGAGTACGGATACTCCCGTGAAGCCAGCAGCCGATACTACAAACAAACTGAAAAAGACTATGGAAGGGATGAGGGTCGTTAGAGAGAAGGAGAAAGAGGTCATGATACTGCTGACAGGTAGTACCGACGCCGAAGTCGTGAACACCGAGAAGACAGTCGCAGCTACAGAGGAGGTACTAGGGTGTTGGGTTAGGTGGCAGAAAATCGAAAGTACTCCCCTGAGAGGAGGCGAGAGGATAGCAGCGGCCGCCGTAGACGCTACTCGAGAGATCGCTAGCAACGGAGATACTCTTCGCGCGAAGCGCAGTGATGATTGATGGACTTGTGGAGGTGGTAGCAGAGTGAATGACGAACCGGGTTGGTGGTGCCAAAGTGTGGCTGGTGGAAGTCGTAGTGTGGCAAATTCAACTGCCGTGCATAGCTTTATTGAATTATCATGAATAGCGGATGATCCTCCAGCACTCAGTGGTGAGAGCGTTGCGCAGCTAAGGGGTGAGCATCTTCATTAACCCCCAAGGGAGGCCTAAGGTACTTACGTTGCTAAACTTCTTGGTCGCTGAGATCTCGTATGGCTGATTAGATCCATCCGTATCACTTAACTTGGGCATCCTTTCAAGAGTCATGCTTGTTGGAGCGAAACAAGTCGGCCACTATGTGAGTTCCTTCTGAACAAACTCTTCAGCTGCTGCTTGCTCTTCTCTTTGCTTTGATACTTCTGTTTTCTTAATCTTCTTCTTCCTTCGAGTCCTACGCGGCATATTTTCTCCGACGAGTGATGGTCTCTCCACGAACAGAAACACGAACTTCATATTGATTATGATTGCTGAATTGTAGTCGATTGGGAATAATAATGGAGCAGAATCCGATTAACTCCAACCGTCACAAGCTCAAAATTGTGTTCATCGGAGACAGCGGAGTCGGCAAGAGCTCAATAGTGAACCGTTACGCTCGCCAGTAGTTTGACTTCCAAACTCACTCAACTGTTGGAGTTCAATTTGCAACCCGATAGGCTCGAGCCTACATTAACAATGTTCCCTCATTTCTAACCATCCAGTTGTGGGACACTGCAGGTCAGGAGAGGTTTAGAGCCATCATGGCATCCTATTTCAAGAATGCTCTCGGTTTGGTGCTTGTTTACGATATTACCAAACACGATTCCTTTGAAAACCTGAACAAATGGTACGCATTGGCAATGGAGAACTGTAATGAGTTCGTGAGCATTCTCGTGGTAACAGTGCGGTTGACGGTAGATTGGCAACAAGACAGATCTCGCTAACCTTCGGAAGGTAACTCAGAAGGAGGCGGGGGATTGGGCTGCTGAGCGTAACGCCCTTTTCTACGAAGTATCCAGCCTTTCCAATGAAGGAATCGACGCAGCATTGGAATTTCTGCTCATACGTACTACTGGCACTGATGTAGAGATCGTTCACAAATTAAACACTGTCGATAAAGACAACGACGCTGGTATCAGCAGGTACAGCCAAACAAGCCGTTTAAGCCACATCAGCAAGGACTAACCGTATCGTGAGAAGGAGCTCAGGAGCTGCTGTTGAAGTTACTTCCATATTCTGCACAATCACCGCTTGATCTGTTCGAACATGCTCTCCGGATCCGCTTAGGGCTTCTTAGGTTGCTTTGCTTGTTACTACGGGTTAGCTCGCGGAACCGGGTACTCCAGATCTTTCTGTAAACTGTTTGCTGTGGTTAGGTAGGCTGCGGCAGTTAGGTGCGGAATCTACTGACCTAGGTTACTATGCTGCAATACCCTCCCATTTTGGTCCTTTGAAGTGTTGGCGGTCCAACAATTGTTTGTGCTTCTTCAAAAGCTCGGGATCTGTGTTGCCAGTGTACCAGTTTGAGAAGTCCACTTCCTGTCTGATTTCCGCTTTACCCTATACCAGCTTTCCGTCTTTCCAGATAAACGTAGTTGCGTTTTTGGCACCCTCCACCGTCTCGGTGATGGCTTCTTTTTGGAGTGTTGACACATATTAGACAACTGGTTCCTACTTTTATTGTGGAGGCGCCTGTGCCTCTTGTTTTTACTCAGCTTGATTATCTGGCTTTGGCGGCGCATTAAAGTCTAACCCCGGGTAGGATACTTTCAGAAACTTCAGCCTGAACTCCAGTTCATTCAAAAGTTTACGCATGGATTCGGGAGTTTCTTCTGGATATTTTTTAGCGATGTTGCGTACTTTACCGACGTGCTCCACTCGCTTCTGCTAAGGCAACTGCTTGAAAGCGTGATGTAGTACGCGCATAACCGCGGATATCTGGGTTTTAAGACACATTGTTTAGATTATATGCTGCCGCAAGAACGAGACAAGCGAAGGCAGGAGCGAATTGTTATTGAAAACGATTTGACCGAACTAATCAACCGTGATCTTCAGATGAAGCGATAGCAGTAGGATCTGAGGGCCCTTTCTCGGAATATCGTCAACAAGTCCTCGCCAACTCCATAGCGTACACATTAGCATCGACAAAGGTCTGTACAGCTATGTCGGAGGAGCATTTTGGAAGACTCCCGTAAAAAGCTACTATAAGACTGTCGAGAAAGCACTGGGCGATGTGACAATACAACGCAAATAGCTCCGCAAAGAGATAGACGCACTATTGTTAGAGCTCATCAAAAAGACAGCGAAAGAAGAGTATAGCCTGCTCAGCACCCTTGTTGCTGAGGAGTTGAGCGAATATCAGCAAAGGATATAAGACGAGATGGAGCTTGCTGACTGACTTTCATGTGCTGTTCAATTTCCGCTGGGCTCCTCCTTGCCAGATTGCTTGAGAGAGTACAATGCTCGCTTGAGCACATCCAGTTGGTGCTCGGCTGCTTTCCTTTCCTATGCGATGCGCGGGTGTTCACCCAGTAATTCAAACATTTCGGGCCTTGCTAAAAGACCTTGATAGAGGTGTAATGCCAAATTATCCTGCAGGTGCTGATTGAATAGATGCCCGATGTTCTTAGGAATGATTTCTCTCAGGTTCCTCAACACAAGTTTATAATAGGCTTAGACTCTCAGCCTCACCTCGGTGACGAAGAGCCTTTGTTTACGAAGTTTCTCACGCTCATCTGCAGGCTTCTTCTTTTAGTCCTCTGGAATAGTTGAGTCTCGCTGTGCTGTCGGTATCAGTTTTGTCCGGTTCCTTTCGTACTCAATGTCGTTCGTATAGAAGTAGTTCAGCTAACATTCCAAATTGGATTCGATTATCTTTAAAGTGAATTACCTTCTTTCCTCAAATAGCCTTTAGACGATGTCGGCTACAGGATCAACCAGGGCAGGAAATCTATGAAATACCCTCTGAATGAGTTCCATGACCATCACCTTCATATATGTGTAGATCTGAGCGAAGCAGTTTTTTGCTGGTTCGATGAGTTATTCAATCAATGGAGAAGCAAGAAACATGAAGGCGTAGATTGAGGGAAACCCAGGAATGGAGTCGCCTTGATGCATTTTTATTACCCTATCTATCATTTGGTCGGTAATTTCATTCAATGCTGACTTCTACGAGTGAACCTGGTCGTCGTAGAGCTACCTAAAGAGGATCTTAAGGATATTTCCCCCGGAATAGTTTGTTTACGTTGACTGGACACCTTGGTCTTTTAGAGGAACAGTGCCAGATAGAGAGCCCTTCATGTGCTTTCTGAATCTATCAGCCAGTTAAGAAACGAGTCGGTACATCATTGCAACTCGACTCTCCATATCGTAGGGAAGGGGAGGTCCAAGCGCATTGAGTACGGCTTGTTGTGCTTCGATCCCCATATTGATTTCCCTGACAATCAGCGGTAGTGACTGTTTGGCACACTTATACAGACATTGAGCAAGTAGTGCTGTGAAAGATTTGATGCCTAAACTCTTTCGGCTGATGTCCATATAGACTGGGTTTGAGCGAAAGTAGCTATCTTATGATGCTAAGCAATCAGCTATGATGGTTCCATTCTGAACGTCCTCTTTTGAGCGATTGATGACGCCAACATACCCCAGTTTGAGGGGAATAAGTCTATTCTCTAACACTTAGCAAGCATCGGTTCCTTGGTCCATGATATCTATCTTTGTCAGTAGACCCATAGTACGATCTCCCTTGGGATCCCATTGGCGAGCGAGCTGTAAAACATGCGAAGTGCTGAGATCGATGTTGGCAGGAATCACGCACACCATAAGTGACCGATCGTCGTCCCGACAATACCTAGCCATTAGCCCGATAGTGATTTCCTCGACATTTGACTCTTCTATACTCGATGACCGTGAGATTCGACTGATGCCGGGAAGATCGACCAATGTGATATCCACACATTCGCTCATATGAACTAATTTAGCAGAAAGGCTACCTGACAGCCTAATAGGATCCGAATTCCAAGCCGAGGCACTGTCTTATTGTGGATGCTGCAGTTCTGCTATTTTGTTTTCGACTTCCTTAAAACCTTGACACTTTTCGGCTAGTGCATTTCCAAAAACAGCGTAAGGCTCTATTAGTCCTAAATTCTATTGCTACGTACCTGGTGTGTGCACTAAACGCAGCTCCACTGGCCGCTTTGTTGGGCATTTTGGTAGCAAATCCAACCCAACAATCCTCTCCACGACTGAAGACTTGCCGCTGGACTGGTCGCCACAGAACACCACCCTGGGTAGGTGCATCATTCCCTACAACCCTATATCCTTGAGCCTATCCGTCAGGCGAGTAGTTGCTGAAGCCTCACTATATAGTTGCCTGCTGGGGATCATATTTAATGCAATTATTGCAATTCCTACCGGCATCGGTTTTACAGGCAAGTGAGGTCCTCTCAGCTTCTTTACATTTTAATTGAGGCTGGAGGAGCCCTTAAAAATGACTGGCTAAATATCCTTCATAAATAATAATCATGTCCTCGAAGGTCGTCAACACCGCTCCCCAAAACAGCGCCCCGATCACCACAACCCCAGTCCCTTCAGGACCACCTGCTTCAGTGGTGAGGACCGTCAAGACTGCTGAAGTGTCTCCAAACGAAGTCGTGGTTATCACCCCTCCGGTTGTCCGACCTGCTCTGAAGCCCAACTCCATCGCCACTGAGCCATGGACTTCCTTCGGTACCTTCGACACCCGCATCTTCAAGGACGACTTCTGCCACGAGAAGCACTTCACCGGTAAGGTCAAGGCATCGAGCGTTGACGGCGCAACCTTCAACTTGAAGGAAACTGCAAACCTTGAGAAAGACAACGCTCTGAAGATCAAGGACGAACTGAAGTTGTGGTTCCCTCTGAACTACGGCCCACAGTACCTTCACCTCCGTGTCAAGGACACTGATACACGAGTGCACTACGACAATGGAATTACCCAGATCAACGGCGATAAAGTCAATCTGTACGCTTCGTTTGGATGGGCTCGCAACCTTCAAAACTATAACTTCAAGCTTGGTCTCGCCACTGTCTTCAAGGATTTCAACTCCGATACTCGCGTCCGACTCACTTCCGACAGGGTAAGCATAAGATCTATGGTAGAATATTGCCCTCTACGAAAAGGCGACTCTTCGCTACAAAGACCTCCGATTCGGGCTTATCGGTGTGCTTGATATCACCAAGCAACTGCTCCTCAAGAAGGATTTGCTGGTTGGTTACAAACACAAGGAATGGGACGTCATTGTCAAGGCCGAACAAGCTTTCGACAAACCCACCAAGGATTTTTCCAACTTCGCTGAATGGTTCTCCAGCCTATCGCTGACCACCACTTACACTCACAATAGCAAGCAAAAGTATGCAGCATCTGTTGAGGCTGACCCCGCCAAGGCCAGCTGGTTGGCTACTGCGTTAGTGGAGTACAAGTACAACGACAAGAGCCTGACCAAGGTCGCAGTAAATTCGGCTGCTGTCCTCTCCGTGATGGTGAAGAAGACCATCAACAACCTATGGGCAGTGTCCGGTGGAGCACAGCTTCCTCTGGCTGGCGATAAGACTGCCAAGAACAAGTTCGGTGTGCAGATCGACTTGAACATCTGATAGATGGCTGTATGGGATTCGCTTGGCCAGAATATTAATTGCAACGATAGCAGCTGTATGCAAGAGGGAACGTTGCGCGACCCTTATGATTCTGATGAGGGCTTCCTTCGTGAGGAGCGGCTGGATATGCGGCTAGCTGAGTCCAAGAGAGCGTTGCAGGAAGTTACGTTTGAGCTACCAGAAGCCAAAGAGCTCATAAATATCGGGAGGCCATCGTAAATGAGACCGCGGTGCTTGTACCAAGACGACCTATCCGAGCTCCCACACTACCTATCTATTACTGTCCAGGAAGAGAAAAAACAGGCAGAATCAAGAACTCGTACGCAACCTCGAAAAGGTTCCTCAAGCGATTACGTTGGTAACGCTGATACACTACCAAGCTTCACAATCCCCAATAGCAGCAGTAACAAGCGATCGTATAACGGGAGAGGTAAGACATTGTTCGACTTCTTTTAAGCCGACGAATCCTTTGAGCCGGTATTCCGCAGAACGATAGACGAACGGTCGCGCCCAGATATCATCTACGACTACACGGGTAAGGCATCATCATAACACAGCAAACAACAAGATTCTGGAGCTCAGCAACGACTACGACCCCAAGCTTTATCGGCAGCTAAACCCCAAATTGCGAGAACTTGAGCCGAGCTATTCCGACGAGCTGGCTTTCGACTCCAACTTCGAGTGTGGCAACCTACGTCAGGTGTATCGGTAGCGGAGTTCACCCAGCAACTTCTACTGCCTGCTCTTAAACGACAGCAATACCCACGGCTATACCCAATGGTTTTGCTTTCGAGTAAGGAACACAATAAAAGGTACGTACACTTTCCACATAATGAACCAAATCAAGAACACCAGTATGTATCGGCAAGGCATGAAAGTGTCAATATTTTCTGAGAAACAGTGGCATCAAGAGAAGCGCAGCTGGTTCAAAGGTGGGGATGAGATTAGCTACAGCAACACCCGCATTGAACGAACAACCAAAGAGAACGAAAGCTACTTCTGCTTGGCCTTCAGCTATACCTTTAGCGATGATAACGATACTGTCTACTTCGCACTCAACCAACCCTACAGCTACAGTAGGTTCATTCGGTTCGTAGAGACTATCGAACCGAAGCTACGCACCAATAAAATGTAAATTTGCATGCTAAGGTAGATCACTGACGAAGAAGACCATTGGGTACACTCTCGCAAATAATCTCATCACTAGCCTGGTCATCGATGAACAGAATACACTTAGTTGCACAAAACGAGTGATACTGATCATGGCAAGGCAGCACCCAGGCTAGACTGTTGGCAGCTTTGTGGCAGAAGGGCTTCTTGAAGCATTAAGCCAACCCACCCCCGAGTCCCAATTTCTTATGTACCTTGGAGTTTACATAGTAAGCGATTCCGATTCATTGTGCTTCCAATGGTCAACCCTGATGGAGTTATCTATGGACATTCCAGATGCAATTTGGCTGGATTTGATCTGAACCGGCAGTGGGGGCCTGACCTGGTGAAATAGTTGACACCGGAGACTCACTGTATCAAGAAATACATCCAGAATGTGCATGACGAACACGGAGTCGAGATGATGATTGATCTGCACGGGCACAGCAAAAAGTAACCCTGGAAGTTATTGCAGGATGAACTCTTTCTTCTATGCCTGTCGTAAAGAAAGTCGCTGTGCAATGCGGTTACTCTCCTATGCAATGAGCAAGTTTACAGATAACTTCGATGTCTACTCCTGCACCTATGGTCTGGCGAAAGATAAGGCCAATACAGTCCGAAGCCAGCTCTTCAGTCTTGGGATCAATGCCTATACACTCGAGAATTCTTACTTTGGGAGGGAGCGAAACGGTCGGAAGGAACACTATAGCTAGAGCGATCTGAAAGCAATCGGTGTATCGTTGCTTCGTTCAATGTTTGTATTGTATGCTGACCGCGAAGCCGTTGACTCTTACGAGTTGAGCAAGGAAATGCTCATGGAGTAACTCGAAGCCAATATTGACCGGATCGAAATCGAGGAGAACAAAAATAAAAATGACTCAGGTTCTGAATCAGACCCCGACGGTGATCTATTAGCACTAGAATAGCGAGTAAAAACGATGAAACTGCGAGATCCCACGAAGAAGTCTAAACTTATAAAATCGATTGGTGGTAACATCAAAAAGAAACGATTCATGAGCGTGGTGTACCGAAATAAGATAGCCAAAGAAGAAGCCTAGGAGGAATAGAAAGAACGCAAAAGGAAGACCAAAGTCGATCGCAATCTGTAAATTAAGCAGATAGTATCACAGGGGTTGCCGAATAAGACAGTCGCGCCTCCATAGAGAAAGCGTAAATCTACCAGTCGGAACAGTATAATACTCACCAAGAAGTTTGAGAGACCCTTTCGCACTCAAACCGAATCCTTCAAACTCTCCAGCAGCAAACCGCCAAGGTTGCGAATTAAGCAGATCAACCACACTACTGAGCAAAATTCGAAGGAATTTACAAAGACTTCTCTCCCCTCGCGGCAACTATTTGAGCACCCATCACGCAAAAAGGCATTGGTCAGGTAGCCGATGAAATTTGTCAAAACTGAACAATCAGATGAGGGCCTCGAAAAGCAACTATCTGTCCAAAGGATAGAAACACATTCAAAAAGGCAAGCTGAAAGGTTCATGACTGAACTAGATGCCTTTCGTATTCGACTCAACCGAGAACAGCTACTTAGGTCCTGCGACCTTCTCAGCAAATAACAGTCCCTCGACGAAACGTAATTTATGAAGATTGAGTCCCTCTATAGGAGTAAAAGAGAAGTTCCTCAACCGTCCAAGGCTCCCCAACCTCAGTCTCAGTCACCCCCTATCCACCTCTCCCGGAAGGTCTCGAGATCAAAGAAGAAATTCAAAGTGACGCTCGTCGATCCGACAGCAACATCGAAATTTAGGAAGTTTGAGTCGTTTATTGCCGAGACAGAAACACACGCTCAAATTCTGAGTAAAAACCGAGCCATCAGCTTCGGGGACCAGAATTCCGTATTCTACCACTTCCCGCTGCTATGAATCAGCAGTGATCACTACATTTTTTTTCACCCGTAATGCCGTTCAAACAGTTTGTAGCAGTAGCTGGGCGCCGCTTAACCGATGTCCGTGATGATGAGGTCCAAATGCTTGGGTGGTATGTGGTCGTAGGCCTTGACGACTAAAGTTTGGCCGTCTGAATCAAATCAGCATGGTACAGTGAGTTGAACTTGTCTGCTGAAAGTGGTCATATGGATTCTGCAGACAACTGAATGAGTTGGGCTCGTAGCAGAATCTGTTGGTTAGGGTGTAGCAAGTGGCTAGGATAACCACAGGCACCGAAAAGCTTTTGGCAGCGATTGCTAGCATGAGGGCTCCACTGCGGGTGACAACCCCACCATTTTTTAGTGCAGCTTCACATGGAATCAGCAGAATATCAGCCTTTTTGAGTGTCCCTGAGCTGTTCTTAAGATCTACGATTTTGTGCTGGGATAGGTGCCGGTACTTTCCTGGCTCGGAACTCAGTATGGTCAGACTATACGACACCTTGGTGGCTACTTCGGCAAGGGCTCCAAGCTCTTCAGTGCTGGGTTCGAATATAGCAACCTGGCTGTTTGCGTGAATGTGCTTGATTATGTTCCTGCCAATTTACTTGTAGAGGAGCCCAAGGTCTTCCATACAGTTGTTGAGTTCTTCCAATGTGGCGATCTTGACTCGTCGCGGTTCCTCCTCTTCTTGTTGCTCAATTGTTGTCGAAGGTTGCGCTGTAAGAGATAGATCAGCAAACAATTCCTTCAAGTTAGGTCGATCTTTCTTCCTTGCTGCTGGTCCATCGTCAGTTTCCTCCTCCAACCGTTCATGGATTAGTTTCTTCAACTTGTTAACGAGGTTATGCGTCACTAGGATTTCAGGATGGGCAACCACCAACTTATCTGCTAGCCGATCAAACAGCCGATAGGTGTTTGTCTCCGATTGTGGTTCGTGCCGTTCGATGGTCTGAAGAAGATGCTCAAGAACTGCTACGACTCGTTGACTATGGGATGCCTGTTGTGATAGCTTCAGCAACTGCTCCATCTTTGCTAATTCTTTTATATAAACAGCTTGACTGTGACGCGACCGCCTATGGATTGATCCTGTTTGGCGAGTCTATAATTTACAGCATTGGATGCAGCCTTCCCAGCCGCCTCCTGTAAAGGAGCTGAAGAAAATGCAGCCGATGCGGAGTGTCGAGGAGTTCGGGCCTCGATACGCCAGAAAGAATCAAATAGGAAGTGGCTCCTACGGGGATGTCTTCGAAGCATTGGATCGGGAGACAGGGCGCATTGTAGCCATCAAGCAGTTCAAGCGACTCTTCGAGAACAAGTTCATCGCGCTGCGAGCCCTTCGGTAGGTAACGCTCCTACGCGTCATCAACTTCCCTAAAATCATCAAGATCTATGAGATACTTCCTCCCAAAGATGAGAAGAACTTCGATACTCTCGCAGTGGCGCTAGAGTACATGCCTTACGACCTCAAGCGCATTTGTGGAGCCAACCGTCCCCTTGGGGATAAAGAAATCGAAAACATACTATACCAACTTGTAGTGGCCCTTCGTTATATTAAGTCTGCTAAGATCTTACACCGAGACCTGAAACCAGAGAATATTCTTGTGAGTAAGGACCTTAGTGAGGTAAAAATTTGCGATTTTGGTCTGGCAAGACCCATCACTGCCTATGAGCAACCCAAGGTGGTCGATCGTCTCGTACTGGATAGCCTCAAGGAGGAGGGCTAACACGACAAGCAGGAATAACGCAAGAAAGACAAACTAACATTCCACGTGGTGACACGTTGGTATCGCGCACCAGAAATTATTCTGCTGCAGAGTGAGTATGGCAATGCAATTGAAATGTGGTCAGTGGGTTGTATCTTTGCCGAACTAATCAACAACCACGCCAATAACCGCAAGGTTTCCAACTTCAGCTACAAACCCATTTTCGAGGGTAAGGCATGTTTCCCACTTTCGCCGCCCAAGAAAGAGTTGGTGGATAGCTATAAGAACTTCAATGGATTTCCCCACAGCTAGGATGACCAGATGTAACTATTTTGGTTAGGGTAGCTCTAAGATCATCAATATCATCGGTACGCCCGACTAGGAAGACCTCGATGAGATTAAGGATCAATATGCTCGAGCCTACATGAAGTCGTTTCCAAAGCGCGAACGGAAGAAGTTCACCGAACTATTTGACTACGCCAAGCCCGAGTGGATAGATTTTTTGGAGCGAGCGCTAGTGTTCAATCCAAAGAAACGCATGTCGATCACGGAGGCCCTGGAGCACTCAATCTTCCGGTAGGTCCGTAACAAGTAACTGGAAATCGAAACCACCGAAGCGTTCACGAACCTAAGCCTGCACAGCGGTCTCTCGCTGGAGGAGATTCGAGCACGGTTCCTCGACGAAATTCACTACCACCAAAATAAAGCGATGGTGGGAGAGTGAATCAGTTATTGTTAAGTTCGAATTTAAATTATGGACGTCAGGCACGCCTCCAACCTACCTCGGGATTTGCAGGATGAGCTAACTAAAGCCTGTAGTGGGTTCCCCTGTGACGAGAAAGTCCGTGCTATCGCCGGTCAATACCTCACTGACTACAAGAATGCTCATGTACTGTTTCTGTCATGTAGGGCCTATCCGAAAGGGGAATGCCAGTCTTGGCGAGGTGCGCACTCTACCTAGCCGAGAAAAGTCAGCCACTAAGAGACTTGAAAGGTGATCGCATCAGCTCGCCAGCACTATCCCTGAACCAGATAATAAAGACCTTCGGCAGTGCATAGTAGTTTGCAGGAGGGTTGAAGGACCTATTGAAGTACGTGAGCCTACAAGATCGGTAGGTTGTTGCAGAGGTCAATCAATCGATTACGCGAATAAGCTTTGGCGCGACCCTCCAC
>Ga0075152_10001421_pt1 | contig 17321 bp, 9 predicted proteins | sample JI61114C2DNA_FD_70964 | JGI IMG/M metagenome (GOLD analysis project Ga0075152, IMG submission 70964) | Wastewater effluent complex algal communities from Wisconsin, to seasonally profile nutrient transformation and Carbon sequestration -... | ecosystem: Engineered > WWTP > Effluent > Algae...
GTTTGATCATCTCAAAAAAAGGTAGGCCGGGCACTTGGAGCGGCGTGCTACCGCTGCTGCGTGCGAGTGTCTGGCTCATGCCTGTGAGGCGCACGCGCGCGCCGAAGAGATCCTTGGGCAGCGTGTCTGACGGGCACTCGCGCACGAGGACGTTGATCGATCCCGTGGCATCACTGAGGGCGATGTAAGTCTGCGTTTTGCGTGAGGTCCATGCGTGGACGATGCCCTCAAGCGTGATCCAGTGATCCATGTCTGCAAAACTCCGCAGGGTGCGGATTTCCGCTGCCTCGGGCTTGGGCACTTCGCCCTTGCCCGTCACCCGCACATGACTCCACATCAAACCAGCGTCCTCACCGATGGCTGATCCTTCGACTTCCACCTGATCTCCTGGTGCTATCTCTGGCAGCGGCCCGGCATCACCATAAATCACGCCAGGACGCGGATCATTCCCGCGGTGGTAAAGCAGGCAGGTCATCGCGCCATCGCTGCCTTTAAGATAGAGATGCGACCTGCCGCTGATGGCAGCCACGATGCCCTGCACACGGTAGCGTTTGCCGGGCTCCACCTTGCGGCTGAGGATGTCTTTATAGGATGCCTGCGGAGCATCAAACACACCCGCATAGCCCGGCGTGAGTATTTCGACATGAGCGAGATCAGGCACGGCCAGCGCATTCAAGGGCGTGTGATCACCTGTGTTGACTCCTGTGAGGCGGACGCGTGCGCCGATGATATTCGGCGGGATGTCCGCCGCGCTCTCCACACTCACGAGAGCCGTGCTCATGTCCCGATCATCTACAAACTTGATCGAGAGCGTGGAGCCGACGTGCTTCCACTCGATCACATAACCTTCGAGGCTGACCCACTGATCGTAGTTGGCAAAGGTGTTGAGCGTGGCGATGTCAATCTTCGCCGGAGTTGGAAACGGACGCTTGCCTTCGATGGTGATCGTATTCGCCTGCACCCGAGTGTGAGTGAAGCTGGAGACGCGATAGAGCACGGCTCTGCCCTCGATCACCACCTCATCACCGGGAGCGGGCGTGGTCGTCTGCGGTTTGAGCATCACGCCGATGCCGCTGGTGCCGTCGTGGATGTAGGCAGCGCTCCTGCTTGCGTTCACCGCGAGCACCACGCCTCTGAGTCGCACGGAGCGTGGGGTTCTGCCCATCGCATCCATCGGTGGCAGTTTGAGCACGTCCGCTGCGGTCTCGATCAAAGAAGGCGCACTGGTCTGTGCGCTCGCCGCTGCACATAGCAGCGCTAGCGCGACAGCAGCACCGGCATGAAATCTCAGTCGGTGCATGGGGTTGGCGGCTTCAGTCATGAATAATCCACTTCATTTACCACAGAAGTGCATCGGACCGCATCCGACTAAAGTCGGATATAAAAGCCCTTTTCGAGGTGCCCGTATCCGACGGAGGTCTGATACCCGGTTTCAGCGCGGTGTGGGAGGAATGGTGCGCACCCAGACACACCTATGAAACTGAAAACCACCCTCCTCAACCTCACCGCCCTGCTGTTCACCGCCTCCACAGCGCTGCTACACGGCGTGTCTTATGAATGGTCAAACTTCGCCGGGATGCCGGGCGGAGCCGGCAGTGTCGATGGCACGGGCACGGCGGCGCGGTTCAACCGTCCCAACGGTGTGGTGGTGGACAGCGCCGGGAATCTTTTCGTGGCGGACCGCAGCAACGCCATCATCCGCAAGATCAGCAAGACCGGAGTGGTCACGACCTTCGCCGGGAAGCCAGGAATATGGGGTCATGCGGACGGCACGGGGTCGGCGGCCCTTTTCAACGACCCCTGCGGACTCGTGATGGGCAGCGGAGGCGTGCTCTATGTCGCAGACTCTCAAAACCAGGTCATCCGCAAGATCACCAGCGCTGGAGTGGTGACGACATTGGCGGGAAAAGTCGGCCAGGCTGGGAATGCAGATGGCACGGGTGATGCAGCGCAGTTCTTCGGCCCGAAAGGCATGACTTTTGCCACAGATGGTTCGCTACTGGTCTGCGACACAAACAATCGCACGCTGCGCAAAGTGACGATGGCAGGTGTGGTGACGACGCTGGCGGGGCAGGCTGGTGTGAGCGGCACCGCAGACGGCAGTCTATCAGAGGCTCGCTTTCACTACCCGGAGGGCATCGCGAGAGCGGCGGATGGCACGCTCTACATCGCCGACTCGGGGAACTGCACGATCCGCAAAATTACCCCGGCTGGAGTGGTCTCCACCCTGGCAGGAAAGGCGGGCACCTATGGCGCGGCGGACGGCACTGGCACCGCGGCGGAGTTTGACTATCCGACCAGCCTGATCGTGCGGCCCAATGGCGTGCTGTGGGTGGCTGACTATTACAACGGAGCCATCCGCCAGGTCACGCAGGCAGGTGAGGTCACGACCATCATGGGCGCCATGGGCCAGTGGCAAAACGTGGACGGCACGGGCACGGCGGCACGTTTCAGCGGCCCTCACAGCATGGTGGCCGATGCGGCAGGCGCGGTTTACATCACGGACGCAGGCAACTACAACATCCGCAAGGCGACCGCCGCGCTGGAGGTCACGACCTTGGCCGGGCAAGCGGAAAACCGTGGTAGTGCCGATGGCACAGGCACGGCGGCGAGGTTCAGCCGCCCAGAAGGTATTTCCTTGGATGCAGCGGATGAACTCATCATCGCCGACAGCTTCAACCGCAGGGTCAGAAAGGCCACACAGGGTGCTGTGGTGAGCACCATCGCGGGTAGTGGAGCCTTTGGCAGCATGGACGGCCCATCGGCGACGGCTACCTTCGGCGGACTCTACGACAGTGCCGTGGATGCCAGTGGTGTCATTTATTTGGCGGACAGCCAGCATACCATCCGCAAGATCGACACGAATGGGGAGGTGAGCACGCTCGCAGGTCTTGCAGGCAGCTCGGGACATGCCGATGGCACCGGAACGGATGCGCGGTTCAATTACATCCAAGGTCTCGACGTCGGCAAGGACGGCACTGTTTATGTCGCGAACACATGGGGCAGGACGATCCGCAAGATCACCCCGGCTGGAGAGGTGACAACCCTGGCGGGCACTGCTGGAGTCGGAGGTCATTTGGACGGCACAGGCACATCTGCAAGGTTCAGCAGCCCAAGCGATGTCGCCGTGGATGACGAGGGGGTGGTGTATGTCGCGGATTCCAACTCTCAAACGATCCGCAAGATCACTCCGGAAGGCGTGGTCACCACGCTGGCAGGTTCTCCGAACCAGCTAGGCAGCGCAGATGGCATCGGGGCTTTGGCCCGGTTCAGATACCCCACCGGGGTCGCCCTCGATCCCTATGGCAATGTGATCGTGTGTGATTCCGGCAACCACACCCTGCGCCGGATCACCCCTTTGGGCGTGGTGACGACCATCGGCGGCTTGCCCGGTCAGGCTGGTGCCACGGACGGCGCGGATGCCACGGCACGTTTCTCAGAGCCGCTGAAGGTGGTCATCGACAGCACAGGGGTGATCTACTTCGTGGATGCGGACAACCACCGCGTGGTGAAAGGTGTGCCACATCCGGAGATCGTCGTGGAGGAGCCAGTGGGCGCTTCCCTCACAGATGGCGCGGCGCTGAGTGACTTTGGCCCGGTGAGCATCCACCAGGACGCAGTGAAGACCTTCACACTCACAAACCTCGGTGGTGCTGCCCTGACAGGTCTTAGCCTCAATGTGACCGGCGCTCATGCCGCAGAGTTTGCGGTGGAGAACCTTGCCAAGAACACACTGAATCCGGGCCACAGCATGACCATCACCGTGACCTTCATGGGCAACATCACCGGCACCCGCACGGCGGCGCTGAGCATCTCCAGCAATGACGCGGACGAGGGCTCCTTTGACATCAATCTGAAGGCAGATGCAGCGGACAGGCCCATCGTGATCAGCGGCCCAGTCTCCCAGGTCGTGATGGAAGGCGATAGTGTCACCTTCAGTGCGCAGGCCAGTCATCCCACGGCCACGGTGAAGCACCAGTGGCTGAAGAACGGTGCCAAGATTTCAGGGGCGACCTCCAACACTCTGGTGAAGACCGGCCTCAAGCTCACCGACGGCGGCTCTTACACGGTGGAGATGACCACAAATGGTGCCACTGCCCGCCGCACAGCCACGCTGGTGGTGGCAAAGTATGTTGAGCAGACTCATGTCATCAAAGCCGGCACCCCGCTGAAGCTTGCGGCAGCCGCCAGCGGCCCGGCCACCTTTGCCTGGACCAAGGACAACCAGCCCTACCCAGGCACGGCGGCCACGCTGAACCTTGCTGCATCGGATTTCGCCTGGTCCGGCACCTACCGCTGCCATGTCAGCGGACCTGGCGGAGGCCCCGTCCTCGCCGCAGTCTTCACCGTGCTCGTTTTTGACTTCAAACCGAACGTGATCACACCGCAAAATCTGCCGGACGGCGCCGTGGGCACTCCCTACAGCCATCAGATCAAGATACACACCCAGAACCGTTACGCCCCCAGCAGCTATGCGGCGGCCAAGCTGCCACCGGGCGTAACATTAAACACGAAAACGGGCCTCATATCCGGCACGCCCACCGTCGCTGGTGATTATGAAATCATCGTCACGGCCAAGAACAGCCTCGGCAGTCATAGCAGCCAGAAGGAGACCATCACCATCACGCCTCTGGCGCAGACCGTCGTGGGAGTCTTCACCGGCACGGTGGCCCGCAATCTTCTCTTGAACGGAAACCTGGGCGGACGGGTGGACCTCACCCTCACCAGCACGGCAGCCATCAGCGGTTCGCTCACCCTTGGCGCGAAGAGTCATCCCTTCAAAGGCCAGCTCGTCACTGGCGGCGCACAACCTGTGGCCAGCATCACCGTCACCCGCACCGGAATGAGCAGCCTGAACCTGAACCTTGTTTTTGATGTCCCCAATCAGCGCTTTGCTTTCGGCTCAAAAGTGAGCCAGGGCCTTTTCCAGGCCGCTATCAGCGGCTGGCGGTTGAAGTGGAAGACCACCGGCGCCGCACCTCTGAGTCCTGCCACCACCACACCGAAGCTCTTCACCTTTGGCCTGCGCCCCACACTCATGAAAGGAAGCCCCACTGGTGACGGCTACGGCTCCTTTACCCTCGCCACGGATGGCAAAGTCACCCTCACCGGCAAAACACCCGACGGTGAAGGTTATACTTGCGCCACCTTCGTCGGACCGCACGGACAGATCGGCGTCTTCAAAGCACTCCTCACACCAACAGGCTCCCTGCTTGGGACCCTCGACATCGACCCACTCGACACCGGCGCGCTGAATGCCGACGTGCTGGAAGGCGGCGCCACATGGCTGCGTCCCGCCAATGCTAAATCCAGGATTTACCCCAAAGGTTTCGAAGCCCTCGACCTCACCGCTTTCGGCAGCAAGTACACCCCACCCACGGCACCTGCGCTCATCCTCGGCATGACACTCGGAGACAAAGCCGTGATCACCTTCCGCGATGCCGGCGTGGGAGATGCCAGCATCAACCCCGACGTGCCCGAGTTCGACATCCTGGTCGGGAACAAACCCTCCCTGCCCAAGGTGCTGACCTCTGGCAATCCTGGCAGTGTGAAGATCACCAAGCTGGATGCCAAGACCGGCCGCTTCACCGGCACCTTCGAGCTGAACGATGTGGAAGTCCGCGTCTCCCAGGCAGGCAAGATGCTGAAACGCATCGCCGAGTTCAGTGGTATCCTCACCCAGGACAGCATGGGTCCCGTCGGCGTGGGGCACTTCCTCCTCCCCGAGATGCCCGCCGATGCCATGCCACCCCTCCCAGCCACCACCCCCACTACCACCGCAAAGCTCTCCGGCTCTGTGATCTTGGAGAAGAAGTAATCACCTCGGCACGACAGCCAGATAATTCCGAACGGTGCTCCAGCCAGGAGCACCGTTTTCGCGTCCATCGGCAGTGCGTGCGTAAAAGGCAGTGGATCGACCACCATCCAGATTCAGGGCGCGCTGGATGCGCAGGCCGGAGATCAGGCCTGGCGCGGCGAGTAGGTCAGCGAGTCCGTACAGCGTGGTGCTGTGTGCCGTGCCGATGAGCCAGCCAGAATGCCCATCGGTGGCGATGAATGTGCGTGCTGCCATTTTGGTGCGATTCAGTCCAGAGACAGGCTGGCCTGCATCCACGAGGCGAGGCCCAGCTTGCAGGAGATCACTCACATTCGTGGTGTCAGCAGATTCGTTGTTCCAGATCAAAGCTGGCTCGCCAGCGCGCACGCAGATCATGCCGGAGACAAGGCCGGAGCGGGTGAACTGGCCTTCGCGTTTCCCATTCGCGATCATGAGGCCGAACGTGGTGAAGTCAGGATGAAAATAACCGCCATTCACCCCCGCGATGGCCTTCACCGAGCGCATGGAGTCGCCGAGCAAGTCCGTGAAGGACCAGGACTGCGGCTGATCGACCACGCGGAGCGTGCAGGTGCTGCTGTCAAAGCGCACCACGGATAGCTCGACCTCGCCTTCACTGCCTTGCACCTTCAATCGAAGCCATGAAGCATGATGGGGAAGGGGCGTGACGTCCTCGCTGACTATGTGCCAGGAGGTTGTCGGCTCCGGTGTCGGCTGAAAAGGCTGAGGCGCGGGCTCGGGAGCGAGCGACGGAGGCAGTGGGCTTGGCATGTGGGCACACGCAGCGAGGCCGATCAAAAGGATGAAGTGTGCAATCGCCCGCCACATCTCAGATCAAATGCACTCCCATCCATTCCTTCATCTGTGCCAAAGCCCGGGCGCGGTGGCTGAGCTGGTTTTTCACCTCGGGTGGCAGCAGGCCGAAAGTATCGGCATAACCATCAGGCTGGAAAAGCGGGTCGTAGCCGAAGCCGCCGACGCCTTGCTCTTCGAGCCGAAGCGTGCCTTCGACGGCACCGTGGGTGACGTGCAGGGTTTGCCCATCTTTGGCCAGCACGAGGCAGCAGTGAAAGCGGCCGGTGAAGGTGGCGGGCGGGAGTTTGCCGAGCTCGGCTTTCAGGCGGACACGATTGTCAGCATCAGTGGCTTCAGGACCAGCATAGCGGGCGGAATAGACGCCGGGCTCGCCATTGAGCGCATCCACTTCCAGACCGGAGTCATCCGCCAGCACATACACGCCGGGCAGCGCAGCACTGGCAGCCTCTGCTTTGAGGATGCCATTGGCCTCGAAGGTGGTGCCGGTCTCTTCAGGGAGCACGACATTCGGGTAATCACGCAGCCCATGGACCTGCCAGGGCTCGCCAAGCATGGCAGCGACTTCCTGGACTTTGTGGGCGTTCGAGGTGGCGAAAATGAGGGCGGGCATGGATGAAACTGGATCGTTGTTTAGCTCAATTCCACTCCATGGGGAATGTGATTGGGCAAGAGGAAGGTTTTGACCAGTTCGCCTTCACCGCAGGCGATCATGCCGGGAAAACGCTTGAACCAAGGGCCGATGGGAACCTCTGGATTTTCGTCCAGCCAGACAGCGAGGATCGAGAGCTGATCTGCGGGGATGCTGCGATCCCGGATACGATCAAGAAGATGCCTCAGCACGGCTGGAGGAAGGTTTTGGCGGCGAACCTTGGGCATGGATCAGGCGCGTCCGTAAAAGCCATTCATGATCTCATTCTGAAGGCGGCTGGCTGTTGATTCGTCAGCATCAGCAAGGCGGGAAGCAAGTGCGCCAAGTTCTTCGGGCGTCATTGGCTCTGTCATCTCCAACTGGCGGGTAAATTGGATGACGCGCCGACGCTCGCTTTGAGGCAGGGCGCTGATTTCAGCAATCACTTGGGTAGCGGTCATGGTTCGAGTTTAATCAATCTGGGATGGCGGGTCAAGGTCATGGATTCTCGATTAGACTAGCTTCGCCTGAAGCTCACGGCGCTCCTTGCTCAGCCACTGGTTGAGCTCCATGGCAGACTCTAGCCGGGAGATGGAGGCATTTTCGATGCGTTCAATGATGCGGATGATGAATGAGAAAAGAAGCAACCCATAAACCATGAACGACCAGACAGACTCGGCCTCAAGTCGCACGCGCCAAAGGCCAAGTCCGATCCAAACGCCGACCATGAGCAACTCAAAGTAGAAACCCCACTGCTGGGTCGCTCTTTGAGTCATCCGCTTCTTGAGTTCAGCCACGCGCTTGGAGTTCTCCAGGACTTCGAGACCTTCCAGATACCAGTCTTCCATGGGTTCATCCAAAGAAGCTGGCTTCGAGGCGGATTCGAAAATGGACTTGAGCATAGCACCGGCATTTTGGGGAACCCGAGGCGGAAAAGAAAGGGGATTGTTCGAGACGTGCTGTTTGATCCAGCATTCCATTCGTAGTCTTCCACCGTCCATGCCGCCGCTCCTCACCGTCACCCATCGCCACGGGATTTATCTGCCTGAGGCGGACCTGTGGCTGGACCCGCATTTTGGGGTGGAGCGGGCGTTCATTTCTCATGCGCACTCGGATCATGTGGCGCGGCATCAGACGACGTTTTGCTCGGAGCTGACCCAGCACCTGATGCGTGAGCGCTATGGGCTCAAGAAGGACGGCACCTTTCATGCGCTGCCGATGCGTGAGGTCTTTGAATGGGAGGGCTGGGAGCTGCGGCTGCTGCCTGCGGGGCACATCCTCGGCTCCGCCATGCTGCATCTGACGCGTAAAAGCGATGGCGCGACGCTGCTCTACACGGGCGACTACAAACTGCGCCAGGGGCTGAGTTCCGAGCGTTGCGAGCTGCTGCAAGCCGACACGCTGATCATGGAGACGACCTTTGGTCTGCCGCACTTCCGCTTTCCGCCGATGAGTGAGGTGATCACCCAGATGCTGAAGTTTGTGCGTGAGACTCTGGAAGATGGCGGCATCCCCGTGATGCTCGGCTACTCTCTGGGAAAGGCGCAGGAGATCCTGTGTGCATTGGCGGAAGCTGGGTTCCCCGTGATGCTTCACAAGTCGGTCTGGGAGATGACGGAGGCGGTGAAGCCGATCCTCGGGAAGCTGCCGGAGTATCGGCTCTTCGATGCAGCGGAGGCACGCGGGCATGTGCTTCTCTTCCCGCCGAGCAATGGGAAGTCGCTGGCGCTGAAGAAGCTCAAAGTGTGCCGCACAGCGATGATGACCGGCTGGGCGCTGCAGCCGGGTGCCAGGTATCGCTATCAGGTGGATGAAATCTTCCCGCTGAGTGATCACGCGGACTATCCTGAACTGGTCGAGACCGTGGAGGTCGTGAAGCCGCGGCGAGTCTATCTCGTGCATGGCTACACGCAGGAGTTCGCGGCGGATCTGCGGGCGCGTGGGATTGAGGCTTGGACGCTGGAGAAGGAGGATCAGATCGAATTGGTTCTTGGTTCATCGTTCTTGGTTCCTCGTTCTGCGGCGTTGCCTGAGATGACGCTGCCGTTGGATCAACTGGCCGGTTTTTCACGCTGGGCTTCGGTTTGTGCATGCACGGCAGAGGAGTCGTCGAGGCTGAAGAAGGTGGAGCTGCTGTCGGGGTATCTTCGGGATTTAGAGGAGACGGATTTGGTTCGAGCAGTGAGGTATTGCTCGGGCATGACGAGTGACCCGGCGGCGGGGGAAGCTCCGCTGAACACAGGCTGGGCGCTGATCCGTCGGGCTTTGCAGGAGGTCAGTGGCGTGAGTGATGTGGAGTATCGCGCCATCTCGCGCAGTCAGGCGGATGCCGGGCGCACGGCCTTTCTTGTGCTGCAAAGAGCGGCGTTGAGTCCTGTCGAGATGCCGCTGGCGGAGGTGATGCAACTCTTTGACCGGCTTAGAAATGCAGGCAGCCAAGTGGTGCGGGTGAATTTGCTCAAAGCCTGCTTTCAAAAGCTCTCCGCCCACGATGGCTCCTGGCTGGTGCGGCTGATGACAAGTGATCTGCGCATGGGATCGAAGGAAGGCCTGATCGAGGAAGCTGTGGCCGCAGCCTTTGAGCAAAAGGCCGATGCTGTGCGTGAAGCAGCGATGCTCTGCGGTGACATCGGATGTGCTGCCGTGCTGGCGAAGTCGGGTCGGCTTGGAGAGGCAAAGCCGCGAGCCTTTGTGCCGATCAAGGTGATGCTGGCATCACCCGAGGAGACGGCGGTGGATATCTGGCAGCGCATGGCGGCGGAGTCGGTCTGGGTGGAGGACAAATACGATGGCATCCGGGCTCAGGTGCATCGTGTGGGTGGGCGAGTGGAGATCTACACGCGGGATCTGAAGCCCATCGGGGCTCAGTTTCCTGAGGTCCTGAAGGCAGTGAGCGCTTTGAATGCGGATGTGATCCTGGATGGCGAGATCATCGCCTATGCCGAGGGGAAGAAGCTGACCTTCTTTGACCTGCAAAAGCGGTTGGGCCGACGTGATCAGGCGGATCTCTTCATGCCGAGCGACATCTCGGTGCGCTACGTCGTCTTTGATCTGCTGTGGATGAATGAGGAGTCGCTACTGGAGCGCAGCTTGAGCGAGCGGCGGCAGGCTTTGGAGACTTTGGCGATGCCGGAGGGCATGGCGCTCATCACGGTGGAGAAGGCAGTGTCGGCGGAAGAGATCGAGGCACTCTTCATGGCCGCGCGTCGTCGTGGCAATGAAGGGCTCATCATCAAAGACGCGGCCAGCGCCTACACGCCGGGTCGGCGCGGCAAGTCATGGCTGAAGCTGAAGAAGGCCTTTGCCACGCTGGATGTCGTGGTGGTGAAGGCTGAGCAAGGTCACGGCAAACGGTCGCATGTGCTGAGTGACTACACCTTTGCCGTGCGCGATGAAGCCGGGGCGCTGCGCGTGATCGGCAAAGCCTACAGCGGTCTGACCGATGCGGAGATCGAGGAACTGACGGAGCACTTCATCGCGAACACGCTGGAGGAGAAAGGCCGCGTGCGATCCGTGGTGCCAGACATCGTGCTGGAGATCGCCTTTGATTCCATCCAGGCGAGTTCGCGGCATGACAGCGGCCTTTCACTTCGCTTCCCCCGCATCAAGGCAGTGAGGCGAGACAAGTCGCCCGATGAGATCGACACGCTGGCGTATGCGCGGAAGCTGGCGGGCTGTTAAGCCATCTTGAGCGTCTTGGTGCCTTCGTCGATGAGCTGCCAGAAGTTCTTCGACTGGCTCAGAGCTTCGTCTTCACCTCCACCCGGCAGATTGCTGCGGTAGAGGAAGTCGGCGAAGGTGTTCTTGTGCAGCACGCGGTGGACGACAATGTGGCCGTCCTTGACGGAGAAGTAGATGCGGTGATCGCCGGCACGGCAGCGGTGAAGCTTCTTGCCACTGGAACGAGGGATGGCTCCGAAGCGCTTCGTGAGAATGGCGTCGTCGATGTCGGCAGGCTGAATGTTCAGAGCCTCCAGAAGCTGAAACTGGATTTGAGTCGGCAGGCGGGACAGCTCAGCGGCGCTGATGTCGTTGAAGACGATTTGAAGCATGGCGCTGAGGGTAGAGGTGAGTCGAGGGAACGCAAGCCCGGTGGTTAAGAGGCTCGATCAGCCGAAGTTGATGAAGTCGAGGTTCTTGTTCTGAAGCGTGGTCTGGCTGAGGTCGGGCATGAAGCGGTTGAGATTGGGCACGACGGCGCTGAGCTGGCCTTCGCTGACTCCAAACCATTTGGAGATGAGGGCTACTTTTTGATCGACGGAGGTGCTGGGGATCCAGCGGCCGCGGTTGCCGGTGCAGTCCATGCCGCCGTTGACGGTGAGGTCGGGGAACTGGCCGAGGATCTGGCGGCCTTTGACGGCACCGCCGCAGACGATGCTATGGCCACCCCAGGCGTGGTCGGAGCCGCCGGTGGCGTCGTTTTTGTTCGGCGTGAAGGTGCGGTTGAAGTCGGATGCCGTGAAGAGCATGACGTTGTTCCACATGCCGAGGGAGACCATCGCATCACGGAAGGCGCGGATGCTGCGGCTGAGGTTGTTCATGAGGCCGTAGTGACCTGCGTTCACAGCAGTGTTCGGGATCTGGGAGGTGTGGGTGTCGTAACCGCCGACCTGGACGAAGAAGATCTGGCGCTTGTTGTTCAGCAGGCTGCGTCCGGCGATGAGGCGTGCGACGGCTTTGAGCTGATTGGAGAGGTCGGTCTGCCCAAACCCACCGGGGAACCAGTTGGTCCAATGAGTATCCAGGGTGGGGTTTGGGGCGGCGGTTTGAGAGAGGGCGGCACCGACGAGGCCTTCGGTGTTGCGGGCGCTCTTGGGGGTCTCGGCATACTGACTGTCAAAGAGGCTGTCATGGCTGGCGGCCATGATTTGCTCCAGGGCACGGAAGCGCCAGCCTGCAGAGCTGTTGGTGTAGTTGGTGTTGGCGAGGGGATCGAGCCCATCAATGACTGAAGCCGCAGGGCTGTATTTCCCTGAGCCAGGACTGCTTAGATTGATGAAGTCGGGGCGCAGGGCGGCATTGCGCAAAGCGGAGCCATAGGCGGTGCTGGGGCTGCCGCCGCTGAAGCCGGTGAGGGCGGTGACGGCACCAGAACTACTCATGAAATAGGGCTGTTCGATGCCGCCGACGAGAAAGCTATTGGCCCCGGCGATGGAGACGCTGACGCCGAGATCTCCGCTGTTCATGCTGGCGACGATGTCTGCCACACGCCCACCCCAGCCGCTGGCAAAGGGCCGGTCAGGGAGGGAGGACTGCCACTGGGTCTGCTGATCGCTGTGGGAGAAGAGCTGGGGTGGCTTGGTGCTGGCGGGGAGCGTGTTGAAGTTCGCTCGGGTGATGTTTTGGGTTCCGACGAGGGTGCCAATGTTGGCAAAGATGCTGAGTTCGCCTTTCTCAAAGAGTGTCTTGAGCGGGTAGGCCCCGGGATGCAGTGCCATGCTTCCATTGGTGTATCCTGGCCGGGTTGCGGGGTCGAACTGGCTGGTGCCGCCGACAGTGGCGTTGATGGGGGTGATGCGGGAGGTGACCGGATCAAGGGTGATGGTGCCCGTGGACTCGTTGAGATAGCCGTTGTTGTTTCCCGGTGTGTAGTTGAACTGCGCATCTGGTACGGCGAGGACACCACGTCCGGTCTGGTAGTCGTTGCGGGCGGTGCTGCCTGCCGCAGGGATGAGGAGGTTGTTGGAGTCGTTGCCACCATTGAGGAAGAGGCAGATGACGGCTTTGTAATCTTCTCCTGCTCCCTGAGCGGCAGCGGCTCCGGCGAGCTTGAGCTGGGCCAGGGTGTTGACGAGGCTGGTGATGCCGAGTCCGGCGCAGCCTGATTGGAGAAGGAAGTCGCGGCGGTTGGGCTTGCTGCGGTCTTCGGATTTTCTCAAAAAGATGTTCATGGCGAGGGTGAAGGCGAGTTGATCAGACGCAGTGAGGATTAATGAGCAGAGAAGGCGGTGGCACCGACGGTGGTGAGGTACGAGGCCCAGCGGACGCGGTCGCAGATTTCGTTGTCGAGGGTGTTGGAGCCGTTGCGCGGGTTCTGGGGATTGAAGGTGCTGGCGGCGGAGTAGCGGGTGGTGGAGGGGCTGCCGGAGCCGCCGTTGTGCCGATAGACGGCGTCCATGATGGCCTGACGCGGATTAAAGCCGGGCAGAGGGGCCGGGGCGGGCTGATTTGGCTCGATGAGGAAAGGCCAGCGCGCCTTCATGCTGCCGGAGGAGAACCAGAGGTCGAGCTTGTCCACGACGGCCTTGGTCGCGGCCCAGTGTGCATTCTGGATGTTCACGCTGCTGGGGGTGCCAGGGATGGTGCCACCATAGACACTGGTCAGGTGTCCGTAGAAGGTGTTGCGGTAGAGGAGGATGTTTTCGGTGTAGTCGAAAACGATGTTATCCCGCTCAGTGCTGCCGCCGAAGTCATTGTTGAAGTAACCCGCTGTTTTACCGTGCTGCGGCACGGGCACGAGGAAGGTGGGAGGATGGAGGGTGATGGTGACGACTTCACCAGGAGCGGGTCTGGTGTTGAGACGGATGTTGATCGTGTCTCCCGTGCCAACGCCTTCGGTGATGGTGGTGCTGCCACCGGTCTCGGTGACGGTGAGTCCTGGGCTTTCATTGTCAAAGATGGCGGCGATGACTGCGGGGACGCTGATGCCATGGAAAAGCGGATCGGCACTGCTGGCGCTGTGAGAGACGATGCCGGGATGTGAGGCAGCCTCGGCGGTGGTGTCGTCGATGGCCGTGAGGGTGACACTCTGTGGGATATTCCAATCCGCAGGGGTGAAGGTGAGGCTGGCAGCACTGGCGGTGAGCTGGGCATCTGGGGAGACCGTCACGGTCACATCGGCGCTGGGCGCCTGGCTCAGGACGACGCTGTAGGAGTCGGTCCTGCCGACTTCGGTGAGCTGGGTGCTGCCCTCTGTGGGAGTCACCAGGATGGAAGGGCCGTCATTGTCCCGCAGGCTGCTGGTGAGAGCGACGGGGATGGAGATGCCACTGTAGTTCGGGTCATCGCTGACCACCGTGGCGCTGAAAGTGCCCCAGTGGAGGAAGGGCTCCACGATCTTGTCATCATTGGCGCGGAAGGTGAGCGTCTGGGTGACATTCCAGCCGCCAGTGCCATTGGAGACTGCCTGCCCTGCGGTGGGGGTGAAGGTGATGCTGCTGAGGCCGGTGAGCGAGAGCTGGTTATCCGGTGAGGCGAAGCTGACGGTGACCGGGGAGGTGGGGGCGACGCCGAGGACGACAGTGAAGGTGTCTGTGGCCGGGTTGCCATGTTCGGTGACGGAACTGCCACTGGTATCGGCGACGCGGACTTTGTTTGCCGCCACGGTGAGGTCGTTGTCGGTGATGACATTGTTTACGCTGGCGACGGTGACACCTTCGTAGCTGGTACCAGCAGTTGTGGTGATCGTGTGGGTGATGGGCGCAAGATGGCGTGAGGATTCCGGCAGGGTGTCGTTTGTGGGGAGTACTCGGACGGTCTGGGCGGTGCTCCAGTTCGCAGGGGTGAAGGTGAGTGTGGCCGTGGCGATGGTGGGTGCGCTGGCGGTACCGCTCACGAGGCTCTGACTGCCGCCATTGACGAGGACACTGACATTGACCGTGGGTGCCTGGGTGAGGACGACGGTGTGGGTGTCCTGCGTGGTGCTGCCCTCGGTGGTCTGCGTGAGGTCACCACTTTCGACGATGCTGACTCCGGGGCTGTCGTTGTCCGTGACATAGACCATGACGGGCGGCTGAGGAGCACCGTTGAAGTAGGCGTCGTTGCTGACGATGCCGAAGTTCAGCGGAGTCGCATGGACGGTGGGTTCAGCGTCATTGTCGTCCACAGCGGTGACGGTGACGGTCTGGGCAGTGCCGGAGTTGGTGCTGGTGAAGGTGAGACTGGCCGGGCTGACGGTGAACTGGCTGCCAGCGATCAGATTCACGGTGACGGGAGTAGTAGCACCAGGAGTGCGGCCCAGGGAAACCGTGAAGGTATCAGAGACATTTGGTGTGCCGGCAGTGCCAGCGGTTCCGCCCTCACGGACCTGGGTGGAAAAGCCTGTTAGTGTGATGTTCAGAGGCGGATCGTTGTCATCAATGGTCACTGCCAGGACTGGTGTGTGGGCTTTGTCGTAAAGGGGGTCCGTACTGGTGATGGTGTGGGTGAGAATGGCAGTGGCACGCGGCTCTGCCGTGCCATCATTGCTCGCGGTGACGGTGATCGTTCGGGCAGTGTTCCAGTCGGCATCCGTGAAGATGAACGGGCCGGCGGGGCTGATAGTGATCCCAGAGCCGACACTGATGGCGACTGTGGTGGTACTGCCAGCCGCAGGAGCACGACTGAGGGCGATCTGGTAAGTGTCAGTGGTGCCGTCTTCATTGACCATGGTGCTGCCTGCAGTCTCGATGAGACGCAGCCGGGCATCATCATTGTCAAAGATAGTCACGGGCAGGTTCACGCCGGTGCTTTGATTGTAGTTCGTGCCAGCGCTGGTGGAGTATGAGTAGATGAAGGTCTCCTGCATGCCCTCCACGATGGTGTCATCCAGGGCGCTGACGGTGACCTGCTGGGGCACGTTGTAGTTTGCCGCAGTGAAGGTTAGCGCTGAAGGGCTGAAGCGGACCTGACCGGAACCAAGAGTGACGTTGACGTTTTGGTTCGGCACGGTGCCAGTGCGGAGCTGGACGGTGATGATGTCCGTGCCGCCGCCTTCCTCCACGCGCGTGGAACCGCCAGTGTGGGCGACAACAATGGCCGGCGTGTCATTGTCAGCAATGGGTGCCACGACCTGCTGGATCTGGAGCCCCGCTGGATACCCTCCTGAGGACGTCGCGATCGTGTGAGTGATCGTGCCGGTATGGGGAGTGGATTCCGCAGTGGTGTCATCATTGCCACGGACGATGACGGTCTGAGGGACATTCCATCCACTCGTGCCACTGGCTGCTGTCTGATTGTCTGTGGGGGTGAAGGTGCGTGTGGTGGTCGTGTTGGTGAAACCGCCCGTCGTGTTGGTGATGCCGAGCTGGCCGTTCGATGTGAGCGTGACGACGACGTTGGCGGCGGGCTTTTTCGTGAGGACAATAGTGTAGCTGTCCATCGTAGCAGGAAGTGGGGAGGTGGTGTTAGAGGCGGTCTCGCTGACCTCCGTTGTGCCGCCGGACTGGGTGATGAGCACGCCGAGACCACCGTCGTTGTCATTGACCTGGACGGGGATGCTGACAGCAGGCAGGCCGGACCAGTTCGCCGCCTCGCTGGTGATGGCGAGGCTGATGACCTCATTGCCAGCCCCTGCGTCTTCGATGTCGGCATCATCCACCGCCGTGAGTGTCAGCGTCTGTTCAAGATTCCAGTTTGTGCTGTCGAAAGTGAGGGCGGCGGGGCTGAAGGAAACCTCGCCATTCACAGAGACGGGAGTGACGGTGACCGTGGTGCCGATCATGGGTGGAATGCTCAGGCTGAGCATCACGGTGTCTCCGAATCCGCCTTCCGTGACCCAGGCATTGCCACCGCTGTGACGAACGCTGATGTTTTCATCCAGAATTTCATTCTCCTTCAAAGTGACGGCTGTGGGCAGTGTGGCGACGCTGCTCGTGTAGCCCACTGCATTACCGCTGATTGCGTAGCGGATGTTCGTGCTGGCCATCTGGGAGAACTGCGTGTTGTTGATCGGGACCATCGTCACGTTGATACCCGTGTCCCAGTTGGCCTCAGTCAGGGTGATGGCGGCTGGCCAGCCTAGGAAGCTGCTGCCGCCGTTGGTGGAGAAGCGCGCTGCAGGAGTGGCAGTGGAGTTTTGGAAGATGAAGTTCGCCACGCCGACCCCAGGCGTGTTGCTCATGCCAGCCAGAGTCATCCAGGTGTAGGCATAGAGGAAGTTCACCTTGGCGACCTCGCCAGCCTCAGTCGCGATCTGGAGCTCAGGAGCATAGAGACCGTTTTGGGCAAAGCGCCCGGCAGGCTGGAAGTCGGGATAGAACCAGTTGAAGACGGTGGGGGCATCCTGTGGAGACTGGCCGAGACTGTTGCGCGTGCTGTCGATGCGGAAACGGAAGGGACCAG
>Ga0075152_10001425_pt1 | contig 17295 bp, 24 predicted proteins | sample JI61114C2DNA_FD_70964 | JGI IMG/M metagenome (GOLD analysis project Ga0075152, IMG submission 70964) | Wastewater effluent complex algal communities from Wisconsin, to seasonally profile nutrient transformation and Carbon sequestration -... | ecosystem: Engineered > WWTP > Effluent > Algae...
CATTCCTAATTCCAGCAGAGGTCCACTTTGATTCGTTAATTGTGAATATATCTCACACTTTCTTCTTCGGTGAAATGCTCCAGAATCATTCGTACTCGCTAGTTGCTCGAGGATGGCAACTTGCTGACACTCACTACCGCCAACAATGACAGATTCTCTGAAATTGAATACGCAAGGATCATTCATAAGCGCAGTCGTAGCATACATCGAACGTGCAAGGCTGGCAGTGCTGCATCTTCTTGTAATCATTTGCCACTGCCAGCCTTTTGCAGATGTCGCAGTAGTAAACGCAGTCTTGGTACGGAAGAGGGAGCGAACCACAGAGGCTCAGTGGATGACCTTGAGTGCAGCGTGCCTAACTTAACCATCGCTTACGTTGGAGTTTTTTAGTTTCTTTGTCGGCATTTGCTGCCCGGCTGCGAGATAGATTAATTCCATGAGTTGCTTGAGGTTCTCCTGTCGATATCCCGTGGATTGGAAGATAACATTGGCTGTTTTTTGCTCCCATAAAAACATCGCAGGTATGCTCGAAACCTACATGATTTGATCTGTTACGTTGTACTTGGTCGCGAGCTGGACGTTTTGCTGATGGTCGATATTGATGAGGGCGAGGACGAATACCTTGGAGGAATCTGCCTCCTGCTCGAGAATGGTCTTGAGCTGGCGGCATGGAGGACACCACTCAGCCCAGAACATAAACACAATCAACCTGCAGGATTGCATGAGCGCCTGCAGTTCATTCTCCCCGTTGATGACTCTGACAAACATGCTGTTGCTGCTGGAGACCATCTTGGACATTTCTGATCTAACCTGATTAATAATTGGATAGGAAGTGCTCAAACCAAAAATTGGAGTGAATTACAGTTCAATGATATCGATATCGAGGAACTATCACGGGCCTAGCTTCTTCAGATTCAGATTCAAATTTCCGAACAACGATGAGCCAGTCCCTTCGATCGCTTTACCAAATCCTCCCTGACCAAAACCTTGACCACCGAACAGATTTCCATCACCGCCTTCCCCTTTTCCGGTTCCTCCTGCCGCAATGGATTTCCCTCCAGGTCCGTTACCTGATGACCCACCGACAGCTGTCGCATTTCCACCTTTTCCAGATCCGTTCCCACCAACATCTGTTCCGTTTGCTCCCGTTCCTGTTCCATTGCCTCCGAAGGCTTCTGCCAACCCTGCTTTCCCAGCTGTAGATGATCCACCGAACGCCCAAGAATGACCACCAGTACCGTTTCCGCTTGCTCCATTTCCCGATCCATTTCCTATTCCATTACCTGCTACTGCAGCCGCGTTCCCAGCATTTCCTAGAGTAGATGATCCTGCGACGACAACTACGTTTCCTCCTTGACCATTTCCAAATGTAGCTCCATTACCAGTTCCTGTTCCGCCTAAACCAGAAGCGTTTCCACCAGCTCCAAGAGTGCTGCTTCCAGCGGCTGCTGCACTTCCTCCTCCGATTCCACTTGCATTGATTCCATTAGCAGTGCCATTTCCACCTGAACTATTGGCGTTGCCAGCAGTCCCATTTGTGGAGCTGCCTCCTATTGCGATGCCCATTCCCCCAATCGCTACCGATGTACTTCCTGTAGGTGGTAGATTGCCCGGAGCATACTTGATGATCAGGTCCTCAATGGTAATTTTCTGACACTTGACAACCGAAAGGAGAAGAACGAAAATGAGAAGCGAACACTTCGAATTTTTCATTCGCCGATATGTTTATAAATCCAAGACTTTTAACATCAGGTTTAAGGTGAAAAAACATCTAAACAGCGCTTTTCCAGCATTCTCAAAATTCTAACTTCTCAATTCAGAATTGGAGGCAGAGGAAGAGAGTCCATATCAACAGTCTGTTCATTTCTGAATTTAACTCATGAACGCATCACTTTCACGAGAGTATCACATTCCACTCGCTTCTTCGAGGCTTCCACAGCCAAGATCTGAATGGCATGCTCCAACTCCTTCAGTGGCTTCTCGGTAGTAGCTTCTTACTTCAATTATGGTTTGCCGACCATCTGGATCTCGTATAACTTGCGGTCAGCTTCAGAGAGTACTCTCTTGAGTTCAGATACCCTCCGGTACAGCTCTGCTTCCCATTCCGGCTGCCGATTAACTCTGCCGAGGTTACTTGCAGTCCTCACCACATCGTCCTGCACCCGCAGAAGCTCCTTTCGAATTTCATCGTTGCGCTCCTGAATTTCGATGCATTGCTTGCTGACCTTCTCAAAGCGACTGTTGTCGCTGGTTCGCATTTTTTAATTGCGCTGTTGCAAATCGGAGATGTATTTGGTGGTTTAGTTCTTGATGATATCGCGAGAGGCGAGCAAAGCCCTCTGGTTCTTGGGTAGCTCGACCGAGAGGAGATGATCGAAGTTCTTTAGCGTTGTCGTCAGCTCCTGTTCGCTAATTCTCCCCTGACTGTTCATCTGGACGTTGCTATTGCTGTAGCTCTGACTATTGTAGCCCTGGTTGTAGTTATAGCCGGTTGCTGGTGCCCCCATCATGGGTCCAGGAACTATATTGGAGGTGGCGGAGAATGGCATGTAACTGTTGTATTGCCCGGTGAAGTTGCTTTGATTGTTATTGAACATTTAAATGATATTTTGGTTGGGGGGGGCTGGCTGGCCTATAGTCGACAAGAGACACCGAATTTCGAAATGATGAATTGTTTGTTTGGAGTAACTTGCAATTGCAACTTCGGACTGCTTTCTGATTGTTTTGCGAAGACATAATTTGGGGGGTTGGATCAATCTGAAGGCTCGAGAATTTTGGGTTGCATTTCCATGAAAATACTCACATTAGGGATGAAAGTACGGTATGAAGTGCAGGAGCCTTCAGAGGACTGCATATGAATTCAGACGGTGTTCACATTCTCAGTCAGCAAGTGTTCCCCGTAGCCCCAATAATAATCGGGTGGTGGTCCGTGAGGATTAGGAAGGTTGCCCGTCGATATCACAGTCGGAGGATTATCTCCGGGATACTGAGAGTCCATTATGAGTGTACGGGGTGGGCTGATTCTTCAGCCTTGCTTTCCTATGTTGATGCCCCCTCTAAAAGTAGGTAAAGTTTTACATTGCGAAGAATTTACAGGGGTTTGTGTGAAGCCGGCAAGACTCTCTTCATATAGACTCATGATGTGAACAATTGTACCTAATGAAATACCATGAACACGTCATAGGTTATGATGTCTTCTGAAAATGGAACAGTTATTTTAACATTAAAACTATTGTTATCGTTGTTAGTACGACGGAGAGTCGATTGCATCGACTGTGGGGCTATGCAGGTTCACCCGCGAAGGTCCCTGATGCAATCGCTCTTTGTTGCTCACTCACATCGGAAGGATAATGCAGGCGTCGAAGGGAAAGCCAACGAAAAACCAAATTCGTGAGCTCTTAATTACTCATGCATATCCTCAGTCAGAAGTTTCACAGAGTTGTCATAATTTAGCGAGTACCTTATCGAAAGTCATTGCAATGGAAATATTGTCGTTCAATACATCAATAATCTTGCCATATGTCGACCTCTGAGTCATCCAGAAAGAAATAACTCCTACTTATTCGTGCCCTATCTGAGGCTGAAGCAATTATCAGCCTAGCTAAATTTAAAGTTATTAGATGGGACAGACATGCTGCAGTGAGGGTGGTGGTCGCTTTAACCAACCCTTCGTCAACCAACACTCAATGCCACCAGGGACAATATCCTGGAATCCCTATCTCTCCCCTGATCTGAAGGTCAAGTACACTCCCACTGAACAACCAGTAATTCGTAATGAGTACGTGCGAATGAAGCTTGCTCAACTCGGCAAATACTAACCTAAGGTACAGGTGCAAAGAGGCATGCGTCAGCAACCTTTCTTGGTCAATGGAAGCGATGTTGTATACGTTGGAGAATGGTTAAATGAAGAGCCGAACGGTATTGGATAGCTCTTCTTCTCGAACGGGAGCCATTTTGCAGGTACTTTCCAGAATGGGGTCGCTCACGGATACGGAAGGTTTGTCTATAGTACAGGAGCAGTCTACGAAGGGCAGATTGTGAGAAATCTTGCTGAAGGAGTCGGTACGTTCTAAAATGACTCGGTGGGGTATATCTACAAAGGAGAGTGGTCCAACGACGCACCCAACGGTTGTGGGGAGGAGATCTGGAAGGACAGCAGCCATTACGTTGGGGATATTGTCAACGGTCGGAAGCATGGTCAAGGTAAATATACATTTCAGGATGGAAGTGTTTATGAAGGTACATTTCGCAACAACCACATGGATGGATAAGGAAGGATGCAATATGGCACTACTGGAAGGGTCTATAAAGGTAATTGGCAGTAAGGACGTATGGAAGGTTACGGTAGTTATTGGTGGGAGGACGGCTCATCTTACGAAGGAGAGTACCGCAACAACGTAAAGTAAGGCCGGGGACGCTACGTATACCCAGACGGGAGAGTATATGAGGGATAGTGGCGCAATGGAGTGAAACATGGCACAGGCGTCATAAAATTTGCTCAAGGCTAATTAGTGAAAGGTTAGTGGGTGAACGGACACTTTATGCGGGAGATATGATACCAGTCCAACGTGATATTCTTCAGTCTGATCATGCAAAATAGATTTGCAGAATCACATTCCCATTGCAAGGGCCAGTAGGAGCATTACCGACATGAATATTGTTCTCCATTCCTCCTTGACTGTATTTATCTGGTAAACAACTCGCCTCAGGCCGCAGTCCCTACCTGACTTGAGTATCATGTAACCGTTGTTGCCCCAAGTAAGCCCTCGGTAGAACCTGACTATCCAATTATTAGTCTTGGTATACCCAACAACTACGACTGCAGAGTTGAGATCCCCATCGCTATAGACATAGTACGAACAGTTGAAGGTATTGGTACCGACGTAGCTGTAGAAGGTATTGTCGACCAGAATTTCATTGGCGGTAGGAGCCGTCACCAACAGTTGTCTTAATTTGAGATTGCTGACTTTGTAGTAAGTGTTCTTGTAGACAGTTCGGTTAGTCTTGTAGATCGCACCGCTACTGGTCGTGCAGTTGCTTGAGTTCGACAGCCCCGAGTAAAGGTTGTTATTGCTGTAGCCTCCGATGTTATAGCTGCCGTTGGCGATGAGAAAATCGATGGCACCTGACAGGGTACCGTTACGGCAACCGCCATAACCGCTACAGTCCACGACGTAGCTGGTTGAAAGATCTTGCTGGTTACTTGAACCTGCCGAAGCAAGTATTTCGAATTGGTAGAGAGTTACAGCAGCTGCCGCCCAACCGGCATTGCAGGTTCCTTGATCAATGATGGTGGAATTGTAACCTGTGCTCCTCCAGTCGATGAAGGAGGGTTGAGCAGCAGAAGCCAGAACGGCGAGGACGGACAATACTCCAAGCACTTTCAGCATTTGTATTTAGTAATGTATTATAAAGGCAGCAGTTACTACCGACATGAATGGAAAAGATAGCACGAGGGAAGCCCCGTCCACTGAACTTCCGAACGAATTTGAATTTATGAAGCCAACCCACAATAAACACTCTCGTCTAAGGTCGTACACTTATCAGACCCATCCAGCTTCCTTCATTCCCTTGATCAGAAAGTGACTAAGTTCGTAAATATCGATGCCCTGTACGCTGCTCACACTACCCTTTATGGCCTTGATAAATGAGCCAGAAAGACCGAACAGTTCGTAGCCACCGCTATGGGAGTAAGGTAGCTCTGTCTTCGAGTATTCCTCAAGGGATTCTAACGGAATTTCTCCAAACATTGCCTCAGCCTCAACCACCCAGTTGTATCTCAGCAAATTTGGTTTGGTGTTAAAGATGAGCTCGTGTGCGCTGAAGACCTTATGCCACTTGCCGACCAAACTCGACATCATCTCAATGCAATGCTTGGGGTTCTCTGGCTTCTCCAAGATGCTTCCCTCAAACTCGAGGATGGTATCACAGCAGATAAGCACATCCCACTCCTTACCTTACTTCGTGAATCGCGTAACTAATTCATCGATCTTGCCGCGACATGTCGCTACATTGTATTCCTTGGCTCCTAAGAAGCTCTTCTTGTCCAAGTCTTATGGAAAGGTGCTGGGGACACGTTCATACTCAAGCCTCTGGGTATAGGATGTAGCTTACCTGTGTTTGGAGCAGTTCATGCCTTGCCCTGGACTGCGAGCCCAGCACAACCTTCTTGGCATTGAGCACCTTGAGGTACGGAAGCAGCATGATAAAATCTTTTAATGTCAACGCCAAATCAATCATCCGAAAAGGAGTCGTTTTCTGAACGTTTAGCCAGCTCTGATCTTAGATTACCCTCGTTGACACCTACGATAACAACTGGGTTACTTTCAATGGGATCGTCAACATCGAAATTCTTGATTTCCTTGGTAGTGATGCTTCCGTTTCGGCTGCCTTGTTCGATCCGCTTGATCGATGGTGGTGGGCGCAGCAATGATTACTCTCGCATCTCCGGGAGCTCGGGCAGCTGGCTGCCAGGTTTCTGTACTTTGCTTGGTGGTGGCTTTACGACTATGCTTGGGGTGTTCCTTATAATCGATGATCCTTTGAGTTCGAAGTCCAAGCTTGGCTCTTTATTCTTCGAGTTGTTCGATCTGTTCTTAGACTCCAATTCTTTGAAAGCTGAACCGCTCTGGCTGATCTCCAGGCTATTGTCGAGCTGAGAAAGATTCCGCTTGACGGTTTGGTTGGTCTGCTTCTTCATTGATTCTAATGTGTTTTTCGAGGTTTGGATGGTCTCGCTGATCTGCCGCAGATAGTTACCGATCACCATGGGGTTTTCCTTGGAAAGTCCAGCATAGTTAGTATCGAACATCTGGCGGAACTCACGTTCAACATTGTCCGAAGCCGTTTCAATCTCCCTGTTGATGTCCCGCTGCAGGTCCTTCTGGCTTATCTTCCCATCGCGGATCATCAAAATCTTGTCGTACTGCTATCGGATATTCTTTTTATGGGACTCTTCCTTCGGCGTCAACGACAATACCCGATCGATTTCTTCGTCGACTTCGTCCTTCTCAGCTTATATCTTTGTCTTCTGTCTTGGGTCCATAGATGACGGGATGTTTTCCTCAGATTTCTCTTCAATATTGTTGAGAACTAAAGGCGGAACCCTTGCACTTTCGTTGTTTTTCCGTTGGGGCTTTGTTTCAAGGCTCCTCGTATCCTCTAAGTTATAATCATCTGGCATCGACTACTTGCACGATTCATTAGGTTTATCCGCAGGTTAAACGCGTTGCCTCTCCATCTCAGATTTGGTGCGGTTCAAGTCCTGTTCTGGCATACTCATGTTTGTGGAAGATGTTAAGATGTTGCTCTTCCTAGACATGCTCTTTCTTGGATCTTCCGATAATAGGGAAGAATTCTCTTCTGCTTTCGGTGATTCGACCCTACGAATACTATGTGGGTTGCTCTCGGGGTTGTGACTAATGTCCATCTCGCTATTGGTATTTCCCTACATGATGGGATCCAGAGACAAGTTATCAGGGATGGCCGATGACAGTAATAGCCTATTCTCTTCCTGTTCGGCCATATCAACATGAGAACGAACATTGTTGGCAGGTCCACCACTTTGACTGTTGTTGCTATCGGTATTCTCCACCATATCGTCGATGTACTTTTTATCCTCGAACTTGCTCATACTGTCTTTACGACGGACAGGAATATGACTTTCAGTAGCGAGATCCCTAAAAGAACTGTGTGGAGGAGTGATCGGCTCCTGGACTCTTCGGATAGTCTTACTGAGTATTCCAATGTCGCTGGGAAACGAGATCGCGGAGTTTGGGATATTGGTTGGTGTTGGAGCCTTATTGTTTGGGCGAATGCAACTCTCCATGTTCAAATCTTGTTCGAGCACTGGATTGTTCAGTTCATTAAGTTAGGGCTCCTTCTTTTTGCTTTACTCGGCATCGTCATCTATCTCAAAACCTTCCTCTCCGTAGTTCCCTTCTCCTTCGCTATCTGTCTTCGTTAGCATCTTGTCAATCTCCTCCTCCATGCCACGAAATGTTGAACCAACGTTACTCCTTCCAGCATCGTTCATGCCTGAACCGTGCGGACCGTTATTCTTCGATTCCTTTCGAGGGATCTCCACCGAATCGTTAGGGAGGTCGTCGAAGTTCATTTGCATTACAGGATCAGGCTGTGATTCTCGACGGTTCTTCATAATTGGACTGATGAGCTCGGCTTCCTCAGTCAATACTCGAGATGCTGTCTGGATTGACGGTCGATTAGATAGTCGATTTCCAGAATTGTTTTCTGGCGTCTTTGAACGGTACTCTATTTCGCTGGTCCCTACAGCTGCAGTAGCCTTTGGTGGTGAGGAACTCTTGGGAACATGTACCTCCAATTTAATCGTCTTGAGTTCATCCAGCAGCCTGCGCATATTCTCCTGACCATCAATACGCTGTTGATAAGCCTACTGGTACCTCTTCGTTCATTTGCTCTAAGCGTCGAAGAATAGCCTGGTTCTCCTTCATGAGAGCTGTGAGCATCTCTGATGGGGGCTCCGGTCCAGCCTTCTGCTCCTTGAGTGATTCCTTTTCGTGCTTCTTTTCATGTTCCCGCATACTCCTGACCGGCTTCTTGCACTTCTGGCAGAAATGAAGCTTCTCAAGATAGGCTCGATATTTCTTCACAGCTTCCTTACGCACATTGTATTAGTCCTTGAGGTCGTACAGATGTTCCCGCTGTTTGTCAATAGTCTTCTTGAGATGCTTGATCTGAGTTACACTATCACTCTACTTCTTTGTCCTTGCGCTCGTTTTATCGTACCATGTCCTGCAGCACGTCCTTCCTACAGTTGTTTGAATAGTGCAAGTAGTTCATTCCAGTTTGGTAGAGCTGCAGTAGCTTCATCCGATCACCCAACGATTCCGACATGTACCACTACGAGCTAACAGTCTTATCGTTTAGCATCCGTAGGTCCTGCTGCAACTGCCCAAGATCTTCCTCGCTGTCAGATGTTATCGGTAACAGATGTGCAACATCACCGACTTGGAGCGAGTCGGCGCGACCTGAACTGCCTCCTGAAATACCTCTGCCGTGAGACGTGCTGCGAGCAGACCTACCGAACCCCTGAGCAGGCGAAAATTGCAATTGCCCACCAGCAAAGTCCATAATTATCTATGAATAGTTATATTACGCAGTGGGTAGAATAGTACGGCATAACACGTATCACTACGGACAGATCAATTGAGGGTGTCAGGAACTCGTCCACGAAGGAACTCCAGGTAGAGATGACGGAGCACACCATAAAGCTAGCGGCATTGGCAGTTTCGAACGGCCTCAACGAAGTTATTCTAGAAGCCAGTCAACGCAAATTTGCTGAGCAGGAGGCTGAAGATGGGCAGGTCCCGGCCAATGCGCAACACAGACAAGTAAAGCTCAAAGTAGCATAGTTGCATGCTTGCAGAACGCACCTCGGGCCATCGGTCATCAAGATGTTACATTAGAGTGCTTTCAAGGAATTCAATGTACTGTTCGAGTGGCAGCTTGCTGATAACACAACCTACGAGCTTGAAATAGTAAAGTGGGGGATTTACTCCAGATTGCCTGAAGAGTCTGTTAAAGTAGTGGTAAGTGTCGATTTCTATTAGCTCAGGATAGCAAGTGAGGGCAGTGAGGAATCGCGTGATGGTGGTGTTGCGGTCGGTGCTGACTGCCAAAGCCTCTTCGAAGACTGTCAGAGCAGCAGAGGTCTTTCCCATCTTAAGCAGAATGTTATAGGCAATAACCTGCATTTCAGTTGACTGGCCACGAACTCGTTCAGTAATCAGTTGAACGACTCGATAGCGCTGGAAGTCCTTCTCTTCGAACAGCTGCTTCTTCTGCAGGTCAAAGATGAGTTTGAGGATGTTGTAGCTTATTTTATCGCTTGAGCCGCAGTAACGAAGGAACTGCAGAATGTTATTCTTATACTTCTTGGAGCTTGCTGACTGGACGGCATCAGGCAGAAGCTTGATGAGAGTCAGGAGGTACACCACCGATGACTCGATGCGTGGGTTGGCCTGAAGCACTGTTTCGATATCCAAGCTGCTAACTCTGCCGACAAACTTCTTAAGCAGCACAGGATCGACCTTCTTGAATAGTTCCTTACCCTTATGGAACAACAGCAGAGCGAGGAGATTGATGCAGGAGAGCGTTATTCTGAGCTGGCTGTGCTCCTGCTCGTCAGTGTTGCAACAGAACACTCTAATCAGCTGCTTAAGATCTGATTCGTAGTTCTGCTACTCCTGTTCCTGCTCCGATCGCTTCAGCGACTGCGCCAGTTTGTTCTGCAAGTTCAGCATATACTCGTAGGTACGGTCTGATTGGGTCTGTTCTTTGGATGGCATTTTAGGGCTTTCAGGTACCACCTGCATACCCACAACCTCCACACAGTCCCTTTCGCATTCGTTTGATTGTTTGGCGATGCTGTGTTGCTTGCCGAACCCAATCGTATCGATTGCAATGCCTCCAGCGATAACGTTTCCGATGGCCTCCATTGTTGAGTGCTTCGCGATGAAATTTATTAACAATTACGAGCTGGCCGGCTGGTTTAATGACGAAGTGTATTTCTTTTATAAATTTGACTGTCGAGTCGGTATTCATTGTCCCTGCCTCTTCCGTCACCTTTCTGGTCAATTCTGAACGGATGCTCTTCCACTACCACCGCCACAAAGTTGCTGTATTTTTGCCGATGGGTCTCAGCGGCAATGATTCGATGGTTGGAAGCATCAGAATATATAAGTTGCGGTTCCCAGCAATGATTAAGTCTTTGATTGGCAATCAAATACTTTTATAAGGGAGCCTGATTGCGCCGAAATATTCAACAATTGCAGGAGCTAGTTGCTAAAACAACCTTCACGTCTTGGGGCAATATTCCTCCATCGATAATTATTCATGATCAGAACCCTCATTTGGCTGCTTTTGGGGGTACTCTCGGTGAGGGGCCAGCCGTTCTGCTCAGCTTACTGCACCAATTACTTCTCAGGCACTGGATATACCCAAGACTGTACTGGTTCCACCAACCTCACATGCACTGGATGCGATAGTCGATTCTTTTTCCTGAGTGGCACCTCCTGCAACATCAGCTCCAGCCAATATAACCTTGAGGCTGTAGATTTAGCCCCCAGCGGTGTCTTAGACGGAACCTGGAGTGTTTTGAACTCAAGCAACATCGTCGTGTCTACCTACGACACCAGCTACACCATTCTCGAGTTCACACAGAAAGCAGCCATGACCAAGTCTTTCACAATTGCCAACCCTCACAGTGCCATTCGATTTCGGATGTTCATTATGCTTGTGGGCAATCCGCAATTTACCATGCAGCTGATCCTTGATGGTCAAACCACCTCACCAATCACTGTTGACCAGTCTCCAAGGTTGTACTTGTCATCGACCACCAGCGACGCATATGTTTACACTACAGACGAGATTCCTCATTCAGCAGGTGGAGTTACCTTAACCATTTCAGTAAGTTCGTTCACATCTGGGTCGTTCGGTATTAAGGAGCTGCTGGTACTCAGCAAGGCATGTCCTGCTAACTGTTCTGGGTGTGACAGTACGGGAGCATGCACGGGGTGCCTCCTCGTTGATGGTGGCCTCACTCAATACTTCCTGTCTCAAGGCCAATGTTTACTGTACTGCCAATCAGGCTGGTATATGGATTCAACTGCACTGGCGACGGTTCCCGACAAGTGTACAGCGTGCAACCCTATTTGCTTGACATGTGATGTTGTTTCGACAAACTGCACAAGCTGCAACGCCACCAATCCTAACTTTAAGTTCTACTTCAACAACAGCTGTGTTAGCACATGTCCATCTGGCAACTACTACGTCCCGACCAACTGGGTATGTCTTCCGTGCTTCAAGGGTTGCTCAAGCTGCTACGCGGGCGGTAAGGATAGCTGTGACAGCTGTGGGATTGACTCCCAAGGAATATACTATACCCTCGTTGCAGGTACCACATCCTGTGAACTCTACTGTCCTCCCGGCCAGTTCAATGATACTTCCCTCTTTTACAGCTGCTCCCGGTGCGATTTAAAATGTGCTACCTGCTCAAGCAATTCGACCTACTGCATGAGCTGCACTACGAACAGCACCAATGAAGCCTTCTTTTTTGAATACAATAACAGCTGTCTAGCAGCTTGCCCGACAAATTATACCAACGATCGCACAACTCACACCTGCATATGCCCAACTAACTTCTATGTTGAGATCGGCACACAGAAATGCTTGCCTTGCTCCAATGCCTGTGCGACCTGTGTGGGTCCCTCCCTCGATAACTGTACATCATGCAATTTCTACTACTACCTCTTGGTCAATTCCACAAGATGCAGGACTTCATGTCCGACTGGGCAGTACTCTGACGATATGGTCAGGAAGTGTAGGCAATGCGATGCCATTTGCTTTGCGTGTACTGGCTCGGCTTCGTATTGTACAGGCTGTGGCAGCGGGACCTACCTCAACGGGTCTGTCTGCCTCCCTGACTGCCCGGACGGCTACGAGAAGTCTGTAAACCCCAATAAGTGCAAGCTATGCCCTCAAATGACCTACAGCTACAATGGCAGCTGCATGACCGTCTGCCCTCCAGGATACGGCCCAGTCGGGGTTGTATGCCTTTCAAATGAAATCCGCAATCGCAAGAAAGCATCATTTTCTGTGGATCTATCTATCGTTAATACGGGGAGTCGTCTCCAAGCTCAGTTTAAATTTTCAGCACCGTTATCGCCAAACAGCAACCTCAGCTATGCAAACATCCAAGTCTTCCTATCGAATAGCCTGACAACCGCAAGACTATTGGAATCAGTTGAAAGGCTGGACCTGAAGAACTTGTTGCTGAGCAGCGACAACACCACTCTGACTTTGATGACATCCATTCCAAACTCAATTGACAGCTACCAGCAGTCATCGTTGGTGGTATCGTTCAACCAGCAATATTTCTTCAGTAGTGACGGACTGCTATTTGATGCGTATAGTGCTACTCTGCCTCTCAATGACCCACTGTTTGTCAACCAACTGTTCAGTAACTACTACAAGAGCAGCTTGGATGGTGTGGGCATCTTCCTCACCGTCGGGGCGATCATCATTGTTGTTGCTGCCTACTGGAATCATAAGTGTGGGTACCTCAGTCTCGAGTTTCTAACCATGGTGCAGACTGTCAGGCTCTTCAACTTCTTCAAGTACCCTTTGGACTTGAGTTTGGCTGCCTACCTGCGTGGTTTCGATGCTTCTCACTTCCAGTTCATTCCCAATGCACTATCGTTGGCTCTCACGACCTACCGTGAAAATGCATTTGACGGTTATAAGTACAAGTCCACAGACATGAACTTCCTGAGACTGAGCGGCAGCATGTTGTAGAGCATTCTTCTCTTGGGTCTGGTGATCGGTTATCTCCACCTTTACGATAAGCTTGCATTTAAGAAGGTCATTAAGTGGATCACTAAGTGTCTAGTTTACTTCTGTTGCACGAACCTATTCTTTGCTACTACTTCCTCCTTCGTTGGGTTATGGCTGAACACTGGGAACACACAACCTGTGTTCATCGTGTCACAGCTCATCGGCCTGCTAGCGGGTGCATTGATCATCCTCTACTTCTACCGTTCCAAAAAGAGAGTTCGTAAGGAGGGTCTTTTTGTGGTGTCTTCTGGTATCAATTGTGTACTCTACCCGCTATTCGGCCTATCCAAGCCAATCGTACTGATTCTTGTGGTGTTGTTTCAGAGTCTGTTGATTGCCTACTTCTACAATCGAATATTCAAGAAGTAAGCTCGATACTGGTGCATCCTCTTGATGCGATGTAGCATCTTGCTGATGCTCAATCTCGTGGTGATGGTGGAGTCATCGACAGTTCTCATCTATGTCCTATCCACTATCCTCTTTATAGATCTCGTTGCTGTGCTGTATGTCTATTACCTTACCCTGCGAAAAAAGCTGAAGGGGAAGCAATAAGGTGCTGGGAGTGAGAATACCTTGGATGACAACAGGCAACGTAGACCCCTGTCCAACAACACCCTCATCACTGAGATGGACTAGAAGATTAAAGGCAGTATATCCATTCCGAATGAAACTATCATTTACGAGCACGATATTTAGGAGTCGCCGAGTCGTAACAAAGATCCTCCGGCCATCAAAGAACCAAATTCAAGACTCGAACCCGCTCAAGCAAGCGAGGCTGGGGATCTAGATCCTCGTGCTGCAACATAACGCCCCAGTTTGGACTCTATGACACTCTTCGGCGGTGGCAAAACTGTCTATCAGCCCACATCGAAACGGCGGGTGAAGTTCAACCGCGACGTCTTACAAGACAAAGCTGCCGACGAGGAAGACCTGTGATCGAAACGATGGATACATACTGATATTGAAGCAATATTAATTTGATTTCGAGTATGCAGGAGCTTGCAGATCCCAAACATGACCGAATGGTTAAGAGCATGCCAGCACCACCGCACCGTCCCTTAACAGCCTATGGGCTGTTCCTTCCCAACAACAAGGTGGATTGGCGCTTGCTGAAGGACCATCTCAAGCGAGAAGGAAGGGTGGGCACAGCTGAACTCATTCAGATGTTGGACGTTGCTTCCTGGATTGTGAGTACTGCTGGCACCATATAGAAAACGAGCCCAACGTGATCAGGCTGAGTGATCCCGTAACCATCGTGGGTGACATTCACGGACAGTATTACGACTTGCTGAAACTACTGGAAGTAGGAGGCAACCCAGAATAAACTCGCTACCTCTTCCTCGGCGACTACGTGGATCGTGGAGCCTTCTCTGTTGAAGTGCTGTTGTTGCTGTTGGCCCTCAAGATCAACTTCACCAGCAATGTCGTTATGCTCCGAGGAAATCATGAATGTCGCCAGATGACGTCTTTCTTCAACTTTCGGGCGGAATGTAAAAGATGTCAAGAATGTAGGTCTTCATAAGTACAACCAGGAAATCTATGAGCGCATCATGAACTTTTTTGATGTACTGCCGTTGTGCTGTGTTCTCAATGGGAAGTTCTTCTGTGTGCATGGAGGTATCTCGCCTGAGCTGCGTTCGGTAATGCATTCCATTCATGCAGTTTGAAGAAATTAACAAGTTTGACCGGTTTAAGGAAATTCCCAGAAGTGGGGTGTTCTGTGACCTGATGTGGGCTGACCCTGTGGAGAACGGTGAGGGCACTCTTCCAGGAGGGTTCAGGAACAACGAGGCAAGAGGTTGTTCGTATTACTTCGGTTATGAACTAGCCAAGAGCTTCCTCGATCGCAATCGGATGATCTCTATCATTCGAGCACACGAAGCTCAGATTGAGGGTTATAAGATGCACAAGTGGAACCCGCATACACCGTTCCCAACCGTCATCACTATCTTTTCTGCACCGAACTACTGCGACGTGTACAACAACAAGGGAGCTGTCATCAAGTTTTCGGTATTATTGGCATGTAATTCAGAATAACTCCATGAACATCCAGCAGTACAACTACACCCCTCATCCGTACCTGCTGCCCAATTTTATGGATGTCTTCACATGGTCCATGCCCTTCATGTACGAGAAGGTCAGCTAGATTTTGTTCTTCCTGTTGGCACCTGATCAACGCTTCCCGGAGACATTCCAAACTGCACTTGAAATGACCGACAAAATCAAGTTCCTATAGGCGATGATGAACATCCAGAAGCAGCAGATTCGCGAGAACACCAGTTTGGTGCAGATGCAAGGAATGTGCCCAGATGACAAGCTGATCTAGAACGGTGCTGGCTCCAACATCCGCATGTTCAGCCGAGCTAATTGGGACAAGGGTGAGCAGAAAATGGCGTTTGAAACAGGTCGCAACCTCGATCAGAAGAACGAGATGAGGCCAACCAAGTGACGTTGTGGTAGGCCTTGAGGGCTTGTTTTAGATAATTATTAAACAGCATGAGGGTGATGCTCAGAAGGGTCTCAGCTTTATTCTGTTCTCGCAAGCCTCTCGAAGTTGGAGAGACCAAAGAAACTCGACTTGAAAAGCACTTCATCGATAGGGTCCGCATTAGAGTAAAAGCTGGCGATGGTGGAAGTGGAGCATATGCCTTCTACGCTGATCGCTGGGTGTCAAAGGGACCAGCAGATGGTGGGTGTGGTGGAGCAGGAGGAGATATCTGCTTGTAAGCCAGCCGCTCACTGATTGACTTACACCACTTTAGGAGAAAGGATTTAGCCGGCAACGACGGTACCCCTGGTGGTAAATTCAGCTGCTATCTTCAGCCGGTAAAGGAAGGGACGGTCGCAACGGTGGCAAACTCATCTATAAAGTCCCTGTGGGAACGCTGGTGTATGAGCTTCGGACCAACGAAGAGTAGAACTAAACGAAGCACTTGATAGGAGATCTAGACTCTGACAAAAAAGAACTTCGGGTGGCGAAAGGTGGTGAAAATGGAAAAGGCAACAAGCGATTTCCGAGTTTGGATGCTAGCCATCGGAAGGGAAAGCCTGGACAAGAAAGACATCTATACCTTGAATTGAAGTCGCTGGCTCAGGTTGGATTAGTTGGGCTCCCTAATGTGGGGAAATCAACATTACTTGCCGCATTAACACGCGCCCTTCCCAAGATTGCTAACTATGAGTTCACAACTCTGCATCCGTCAGTCGGAGTTATGAGGTTTGTTGATGACGTTCAGATAAGTATTGCGGATATCCCAGGTATCATAGAAGATGCCCATCTGAACAAGGGGCTCGGGCTGGAGTTCCTCCGGCATATCGAACGAACCAAAACATTGCTGTTCGTGCTGGATGTGACTCGATCAGATCCAGTTGGGCAGTTCGAGCTGTTAAAGAAGTAACTGTAGATGTACGACAAACACTTCCTGAGAGACAGGTACCCATAGAATCTATGCTAGAAACTCGATTGTGGTATTAAGCAAGAGCGACTGCTCCACAAATAGCCTCGAGGTTTATGAATACCTTAAGAATGCCATACGGTAACCTGTGTTTCTTATCTCTGGAAAGCTCGCAGATGGGCTTGAGCCACTTGTCGTCTGCATTCGCAAGTTTGTCCTCGACCAAATTGAAAAGGAAGACTAAGCAGCAACAACACGACACAAATAACCTTGACCAACTTCTGTAGCAGCAAACGTTGAATCACTTTGTAGTTTTCCCATAAATGTTTTTAATGACGTCTGGGTCGTATTTCGAGAGACTTTGCGAACTTCCCGTCACGCTCTTCTGTGTCTTCGGACTCTTGGCTTGCTCCTCAGCAACAATCTCGCTCCTCTCCATCTCCTTCGATACCGTGTTCATTATCGGGATTGCTGCCCCGCGAGCTCTTGCAGGTGACTTACTAACGTACCTCACTTTTTCCTCGGC
>Ga0075152_10001427_pt1 | contig 17275 bp, 13 predicted proteins | sample JI61114C2DNA_FD_70964 | JGI IMG/M metagenome (GOLD analysis project Ga0075152, IMG submission 70964) | Wastewater effluent complex algal communities from Wisconsin, to seasonally profile nutrient transformation and Carbon sequestration -... | ecosystem: Engineered > WWTP > Effluent > Algae...
GTTTTTCCAAAAGATTATTTGAAGCATTGAGCAATGAACAGATCAATGTGATCCTGATCACACAAAGTTCTTCTGAACATTCGATCAGTGTGGCCATTGACGGCAGCATGGTACACAAAGCCTGCCAGGCTGTTGATGCTGCTTTTGCCAACGAAATTGCCCTGCAGAAAGTTGAACCATTGAAAGTAGAATCCGGGCTTTCGATTGTTGCATTGGTAGGAGAGAATATGAGAAATCATACAGGGGTGAGTGGTCGCATGTTCAGCGCCATGGGCAGAAACGGCGTTAATATACGGGCTATTGCACAAGGATCATCAGAAAAAAATATTTCCTCTGTTATTGCGACTACAGATGTACGTAAGGCGATCAATGTATTGCACGAAGAATTCTTTGAAACAACATTCAAACAGGTGAATATATTCCTGGCGGGAACTGGTAATGTGGGAAATAAGTTACTGGAACAGTTGTCAAACCAATTAACATTTTTACAGGATCAGTTGCAACTGCAACCGAGGTTGGTGGGAGTTCTCAACAGTCGAAAAATGCTGATTAATGAAGAAGGTATCAATTTAAATAGCTGGCGTGAAAGCCTGGATGCCGCCCCTGCAGCCAACCTGCAGCAATTTGTAGATGAGATCATCGGGCGTAACCTTCGCAATGCTGTTTTTGTAGATATTACTGCCAATGCAGATGTTGCAGGAGTTTATGATCAATTACTTCAAAAAAGTATTTCGGTAGTAGCATGTAATAAAGTAGCAGCTTCTTCTTCGTATGGTCAATACCGGAAACTAAAAGACCTGGCCAGGGAATACAATGCACAATTTCTGTTTGAAACAAATGTGGGGGCAGGCCTTCCCGTTATAGGAACGTTGAACGATCTCATGCGCAGCGGCGATCGGGTAAACCGCATCGAAGCGGTGTTAAGCGGAACATTGAATTTTGTGTTCAATCATTATGATGGCACAAGAAAATTTGCAGATGTGGTTCGACAGGCACAGGCAGAAGGTTATACCGAACCCGATCCAAGGCTCGACCTCGGCGGAACTGATGTGATGCGCAAGATCATGATCCTGGCCAGGGAAGCCGGTGAAAAACTGGAGATGGAAGACATCGTAAATAATTCTTTTATGCCTGCCAATTGTATGGAGGGAGATGTAACTAATTTTTATGCAGCCATGGAACAGGAGGAGGCACATTTTGCAGCATTGTTTGAAGCAGCAAAAGCCACAGGCAATAAATTAAAATTTGTTGCAACTTTTAACCAGGGTAAAGCCTCGGTAGGATTGCAACACATTGATCCAAAACACGACCTCTATCACTTGTATGGAAAAGACAACGTGGTATTGTTTTTTACAGATCGTTATAAAGATCAGCCACTCGTAGTGAAAGGTGCCGGTGCCGGCGCTGATGTTACGGCCAGTGGCGTATTCGCCGATATTATTCGTGCCGCAAAAATTTAAATCATTGACATGAGAAGTATAACTGTTCATTCCCCCGCAACTGTTTCCAATCTTTGTTGTGGGTTCGACATCCTGGGCCTGGCCATCGATGAGCCCTATGATATTATGCAACTGACCGAAACAGAACAACCCGGTATAGTGATCCGTCATACCGATCAATATAACCTGCCGGTTTCGCCAACAGAAAATATTGCTGGAGTAGCCTTACAGTCAATGATAGACGCAGTTGGTTATACGGGCGGCTTTGAAATAGTAATTGAAAAGCAGATCAAGCCGGGCAGTGGCATTGGTTCCAGTGCAGCCAGTGCTGCCGGAATTGTGGTGGCAGCCAATGCACTGTTGGGCAATCGGTTTACCAAAAAGGAACTGGTCAACTTCGCCATGGATGGAGAAGTGATCGCAAGCGGTGCCCGCCATGCTGATAACCTGGCGCCCTGTATTTATGGCGGATTGGTATTGATCAGGGATACGCCTACGCTGGACATTATTTCTTTACAAACACCTCCATTGTACATCAGCATTGTACATCCGCAGATCGAAATTAAAACGTCTTATGCCAGGAAGATCCTTCCAACAGAGATCCCATTGAAAAGTGCCGTAGTGCAATGGGCCAATGTAGCTGGATTGGTGACTGGTTTTTTGCAACAGGATTATGCTTTGATCGGTCGGTCGTTGCAGGATATCATCATTGAACCTGTGCGAAGCAAACTCATCCCGGGATTTGATGAAGTTAAAAAGCAATGTCTCGAAGCCGGTGCATTGGGAGGAGGTATTTCCGGGAGTGGACCATCTTTATTCATGCTCAGTGAAAAAAGAGAAACTGCTGATCAGGTAGCATCGATTATGAAAAATGAATTTGATAAACGCGGCATTGAAAACAAAACCTATGTGACCACGATCAATGATAGCGGTGTGAAAATCGTTAATAGATCATAACAGTAAAGGTTAACTGTTATTCACCCCATTCAATTTTTAAAAATGAAATATTACAGTATAAACAGGCAATCACCGGAGGTCAATTTTAAAGAGGCCACGATCAAAGGACAGGCGCCCGATAAAGGATTGTATTTCCCGGAGTACATTCCGACATTGGAAGCTGATTTTGTGAAGAACTTAGCCCGGCTTTCCAATGAAGAGATCGCCTTCCGGGTGATTCAGCCTTATGTGGGTAAAACAATACCCGAAGAAATTTTACTTCAGATCGTTTCCGAGACGGTGAATTTTCCCATACCACTGGTACGCGTAAACGAATGGGCCTCTTCCCTTGAATTATTTCATGGAAATACACTGGCCTTTAAAGATATCGGGGCACGTTTTATGAGTAGGTGCCTGGGTTATTTTGTAAAAGACCATTCCAAAAAGGTTACCGTACTGGTTGCAACATCCGGCGATACCGGGGGTGCTGTGGCGGATGGCTTTTATGGAGTGGACGCCGTTGATGTAGTGATCTTATATCCTTCCGGCAAGGTGAGTATGGTTCAGGAAAAGCAATTGACCACGCTGGGTAAAAATATTCATGCGGTGGAAGTCGCCGGTAGTTTTGATGATTGCCAGCAGATGGTGAAACAGGCATTCATGGATCAAACAATATCGCAGCAATTGTTTTTAACCTCGGCCAATTCCATCAACGTGGCCAGGTGGTTACCACAACAATTCTTTTATTTTTTTGCGGCAAAGCAATGGGCTGGAAATGAAGAGGCTCCTGTTATCAGTGTGCCCAGTGGCAATGTTGGAAATATATGTGCCGGTTTACTGGCAAGGAAATCTGGTTTGCCCATCAAACATTTTATCGCCGCCTGCAATGCCAATGATGTGGTACCATCTTTTATGAAAAGCGGGCAATATCAACCACAACAATCAGTGGCTACCATCTCCAATGCGATGGATGTGGGAGATCCCAGCAATTTTGTACGGATCCTGGAAATGTTTAATAATAACATCGGTGAACTGAAAAGGGCTTTATCATCCTACACGATCAGTGATGAGGAAACGAAAAAGGCCATCTGTGATGTATATAACGATTACGGATACCTGCTGGATCCGCACGGCGCTGTCGGGTACCTGTCGCTTCAAAAATACCTGCAGCAGGAAAATCTATCTCAGGGCATCTTCCTCGAAACGGCCCACCCGGTTAAATTCTATGATGTAGTGGAACCATTGATCGGCAAGTCAATCGGACTACCCGAACCTGTAGCCCGTTTGATAAACCTGCCCAAAGTAGCTGTTCAGATGCCGGCATCGTTTCAATCTCTTAAAGAATATCTTATGACATTATCCTGACCGGTGCATGACTAGTATTATCTGTACAGACCGTACCTTTGTAGTCAGTCGTTAATCATTTAAGCAGGAAAAAAGTCTATAAATCAAACATCATGGAATTGAAAGAAACTTTTGAAAAAGCAGTAGCCGATAGTAAACAATTAGCGGCAAAACCATCTAATGAAATATTGCTTCAATTATACTCTCTCTATAAGCAAGCCACAGAAGGAGATGTAAACACAGATCCTCCTGCCAATATGTTCGATTTTGTAAATAAGGCCAAGCATGATGCATGGTCTTCACTTAAAGGGAAAACCAATGAGGTGGCCATGCAGGAATATGTTTCGTTAGTGAACTCCTTAAAATAAATTATTCTCGTTTTTTTATTATCATATGTCCGTGGTCAGACCGGACATTGAAATATTTGTGGTCATACAACACAATATATTCAGAAAAAAAACGATTCAATAGCAATACGAATCCTTTTTGTTGACATAGAAAACATAGGAAAGAAACATTTCAAAATCCTTAACATTTCTGTGACAAAAAAGGGTCTTTGTTTCGGTACCTTTGTTATGAAATCCAATACAGAAACCCCATTAAAAAACACACAACCGCTACACTATAGCCTGATATCTACCTAATTACATCGTTGGCCTATTAAAAACCTATTCACGTATGAAAAGTATGTCTTGTAGAAAAGTATACCTTTTCTTTTCATCGCTGCTGATCTTCATGATTCACCTGCCGGTAACTTTTGCGAAATCAAAATCTACCGAAGAAAAGAACCTGTTACTTAAATCACCCGTTGTGGAGGAAGCCAAAAACCGCTCCTTTGCATTTTCTGCAGCAGTCCTGTATGACAGTTTAAAGCTGAACATGTTGGGATTATCGCAAAAAGCTTATCAATATGCAATAGACGGGCTGGTTAAACTGAAAGAACAGGGAGCTATCATTAATGACGACCTGATCTCGATTGTAGATTTCACTAAGTCATCTGCTCAAAAAAGATTATATGTAATAGACCTTGAGCATCACCAGTTATTATTCAATACCTATGTAGCGCATGGTCAGAATTCCGGGAAAGAGTTTGCCAACCGGTTTTCCAATGCACCGGAAAGTTTCCAGAGCAGCCTCGGTTTTTATGAAACATCCGAAACCTACCAGGGCAAGAACGGATATTCTATGCACCTGACCGGTTTGGAAAAAGGGATCAACGATAAGGCAGATCAAAGGGCGATCGTAATGCACGGTGCACCTTATGTAAGCGAAAGCCTTATCCGTAGCCAGGGTTACATTGGCAGGAGCTGGGGATGCCCTGCGGTACCTGAAAAACTGACCAGGCCCATCATCGACAAAATAAAAAACGGCACATGCCTTTTTATATTCAGTGAAAATAAAAATTACCTGCGCCGTTCTAAAATACTGAACAGCTAAATAGCGCTTTTCAAGATCTTATTAAAAAACCTAGTCCCCTCCCGAGCGATCCGGTGGGGACATTTTTTGTCATAAACCCTGCGAACAATCTTCGCAGCGATTTATTAACTTCACCAAAATTATCGGAATGACATTAAGGGATACACTAGGAGGTACAGGTGTTGCGATCATCACCCCATTTACAACCGATCAGCAGGTAGATTTTCCTGCACTGGGCAAATTGATCGATCACATCATCGAAAACGGGGTTGATTACATCGTTACCCTGGGTACAACCGGTGAAACGCCGGTGCTCGACAAAGCGGAGAAGAAAGACATTATTCAATTCACTTATGAAAGAGTGAAAGATCGGGTACCCGTAGTCGTTGGTATAGGCGGTAATGATACACGTTCACTGGTTGAAGACCTGCAATCTTACCCGCTTGAGAAAGCAGTTGCGGTGCTGAGTGCCAGTCCTTTTTACAATAAGCCTTCACAACAGGGATTGTTTGAACATTATAAACAACTTGCCACGGCATCTCCCAAACCATTGATCTTATATAATGTGCCAGGCCGTACCGGCAGGAATATGGAAGCATCCACAACGTTGAAACTTGCACATGAAGTAAATAATATCGCTGGCATCAAAGAAGCGAGTGGCGACATGGGTCAATGCATGGAAATTCTGCGGGACAGGCCTGATTCATTTTTGGTTACGAGTGGTGATGATGCACTCGCCTTACCACAGATCGCTTGTGGCATGGATGGTGTGATCAGCGTAGCAGCGAATGCTTTTCCAAAAGCATTTTCCGATATGATCAGGCTTTGCCGGAAAGAACAATTTGCAGCTGCTAAAAAGATCAATGATGACCTGATAGAAGCATACCGGCTTATGTTTACCGAAAATAATCCAGCTGGTGTAAAAGCATTTTTATTTGAAATGGGTATCATTGAAAACAGCATGAGGTTGCCGGTTGTGCCCATCAGTGCATCGCTTCACGATGAAGTAAAAAAATACCTTAACACACATCGTTGAAACAAAAAAACACACATACAGCCTGGCATATTCATGGCACCCTGTTTGTCATCTGGCTGATGTGCATTTTTTGCAGCCAAATTTCCTTTGCGCAATACAGCTTGCGCCTGGAGATGAGTGCAGCTGGTTACAAGGAAACAGACAGCATCTTTGTGGCCGGTAATTTCAATGGCTGGAACCCGGCTGATACAAACTACCGGTTACGCAAACACGATGATCTTTACATTCTTCATATTAAGAATTTATCTGCCGGCAACTATCAATTTAAAACAACCCGTGGTAGCTGGGATCTTGTAGAAGTAGACGCCTACGGAAAGGATGTCAGCAACCGGGAGATCAACCTGGTATCCGACAGCGTTTATCGTTATTCCGTTGCAGCCTGGAAAATTGATTTTGCAACGGCGCCTAAAACACACACTGCCTCTGCACAAGTATCGTTGCTCGACAGTAATTTTTTCTCCCCACAGTTATATCGCAGCAAACGCATCTGGATCTATCTTCCCGAAGGGTATAATAAGGCAAAGAATAAAAAGCGTTATCCCGTAATGTATATGCAGGATGGACAGAATCTTTTCGATGAACAACTTTCGGGCTTTGGAGAATGGGGCGTGGATGAATGTATCGACTCTCTCGTAAGGAACGGGAAGCCGCCTTGCATCGTTGTGGGCATTGAAGCAGGTCCGAAAAGGATCAATGAATATAAACCTTATGAAGATGCGGAGTATGGGGCCGGGGAAGGAGACCTGTATATTGATTTTCTCGTGAATACCTTAAAACCTTATATCGACAAACATTACCGTACATTAAAAAGCAGTGAGCATACATACATTGCCGGTAGTTCGTTGGGAGGATTGATCTCTTATTATGCGATATTGAAAAGGCCCGATGTTTTTGGAAATGCAGGAGTGTTTTCACCTTCTTTCTGGATCGCCCCGCAACTTAGCTCACTTACCGATTCAATTGGCGATAAGGTTTCTGGAAAAGTTTTTTTTTACATGGGTGAAAAGGAAGGAAGAGAATCGGGCTGGGAAAGATTTTTGAATGATACCAAACAAATGGCCGAAGAACTGGCTACGCATTCACATGCCGTCATCTATACGCTGATCGATCCCGAAGGATCACACAATGAAAAGGCATGGCGCAAATGGTTTGCAGAATATTATACCTGGATCATGAGCGATGGTTTCAACCAGGTGATGCGGGCCGCTCCCTAAAAATTTTTGATGATTTCTTCTTCGTGTACCTTGTGCAATACTTCGTGCCCTTGTGGTTAAAAAATCTGAACCACGAAGTCTACTAATTCATCTTTACAAGCTTTCATTATATTTTATAACAAGCCCCTTCCAATGCCAGCTCAGTATTATCAAATACTGTTTTGGCTTCTTCCAGGAATAATTCGAGGGTTTCGTATTTAGAGGAGAAATGCCCGATGATGAGTTTTTTCACTTGTGCTTTTAAAGCAATATCTGCAGCTTGAACAGTTGTACAATGATATCGATCGGCCGCCCGTTCGTGGTATTCTTTCAGGTAAGTTGTTTCATGATAGAGCAGGTCAACTGATTTTACAATATCCACCAGGCCTTCGTCGTAAATGGTATCCGCACAATATGCATAACTCTTGGGCTTAGGGGCAGCCAGTGTTACTTCGTTGTTGGGGATGATAGTACCCTTTTTAGTGATATAATCTTCACCTCTTTGCAGTTGTTCATAAAAGGCAGCCGGTATTTCATAAGCCTTTACTTTGTCGGGGTTGATGCTTCTTGGTTTTTTCTTTTCCCTGAACAAAAATCCCCAGCATTCGATACGATGTTTAACACGGAATGCAGAGATGGTGATCTTCTTTGTATCAGCAATGACCCCTTCCTGGTGAAGCGGGTGAAAGTACAGGTTAAATGATAAGGTCGTTTGAGCCGCCTGCAATTGAATGCGGATGATATCTTCGAGCAAAGCTGGTGCATATAAATGAAGATCCTGTGTACGGCTCAGCAGGCTCATGCTGTTGAGTAGGCCGATCAATCCAAAATAATGATCACCATGCAGGTGCGAGATGAAAATATGGCTGATCTTGCTGCGTTTGATCTTGTATTTGCTCATCTGCAGCTGGGTGCCTTCCCCGCAATCGATCAGGTAAGATTCATCCAGTGTTTGCAGGATCTGTGCCGTTGGATTTCTTCCAAAAGCAGGGATCGCAGAATTATTTCCCAATATGGTAAGTGCCAGCAAAGAAGTGTTGAATTTATACGTTAATAATTCATCAGACTTAAATACTTGTGTAAAAGCTGCTTAGTCATTTTCGGGATCATCAAAATCATTCATGATCTCCCGTTCTATTTCTTCCATCTGCACAATATCCCAGGCCTCACTTTCGGTGGGGGTCACATTCATATTCTCCAGCAACTCTTGTTCATCCAGCTGATTTTCTATCGGTTCGGATAAACAACAAACAATGAACGAACAATTCTTTTCATAAAACTGTTGCTGAATGGTAGCAATGCTTTCTGCAGTGGTATCATCCAACTGCGTTACCTCATGCATATTTAATATAATGTGTGGGGTTTCTTTGTTTAGGTAGCTAAGCAACAAATCATTCAGTTCACCTGTCATATTAGCAGAGATTTCAGCCTCATTGGGTGTTATGACGGTGAATTTTTCTTTGGTATCTATTTTGACATTCATTACTGAGCGGATTTAGCAGTAATGTAAAATAAAGTAAATTTTGAATGAATCCGGATTTTTAAAACGAAAGCATCAAACAGGCGACGCAAAAGTCAACCAGGCCAAATAGGATTTCACTTTTATTTATGGCGAGTTTTGGGTGCAGACCAACTTAAAATCCTAACTTTTCAACATATCAACATTTATATTGTTCTGCAAACTAATAAATTCAAATTATCGTTATTATTGTAACAATTAAAACTTAGAGAATGGATAACAACTTCTCCACCCAGGTAAAAGAGATCATATCTTATAGTCGCGAAGAAGCTTTGCGGCTAGGGAATGATTTCATTGGAACAGAGCATTTGGTATTAGGCTTGATCAGAGACGGAGAAAATACAGCCATTAAGATCCTGAAGTCGCTTAATGTAGATCTATATGAATTGCGAAAGGAAATTGAAATGGCTGTAAAAGACAAGACCGGTAAAAACATCGCCAATATAAATTCTTTACCGCTGACCAAGCAGGCCGAAAAAGTGATCCGCATCACGGTACTCGAAGCCAAGGCGCTCAAAAGCACACAGGTTGAAAGCGAACATTTGATGCTGTCGATCTTAAAGAACAAAGAAAATATTGCTACACAGATCTTAAACCAATTTGACGTGGATTACGACGTATTTAAAAATGAGCTGGGCTTTGTAACCAGCAACCCTCCGCAGGCCGAGTTTAATGAAGAAGATGATTTTGATGAAGAAAGAAAACAATATGGTCAGCAGCCCCGCTCACAAAAAGGCGGCGCAGCCGGACAGGCGAAAACAAAAACACCTGTACTCGATAACTTTGGCAGGGACATCACCCGTCTTGCTGAAAGTGGTTCTTTGGATCCTATCGTTGGCAGGGAAAATGAAATTGAAAGGGTATCTCAAATTTTATCACGACGCAAAAAGAATAACCCAATCCTCATCGGTGAACCCGGTGTGGGTAAAACAGCCATCGTGGAAGGACTTGCGTTGCGCATTGTGCAAAGAAAAGTATCCCGTGTGTTATTCGATAAACGTGTAGTGAGTCTTGACCTTGCAGCCCTTGTTGCCGGAACCAAATACCGCGGCCAGTTTGAAGAACGCATGAAAGCCATCATGAATGAGCTTGAAAAAAATCGGGATGTGATCCTCTTCATCGATGAGATCCATACGATCGTAGGTGCCGGTGGCGCCAGCGGTTCACTCGATGCTTCCAACATTTTTAAACCAGCCCTGGCCCGTGGCGAACTGCAATGCATAGGTGCTTCTACTTTGGATGAATATCGTATGCACATTGAAAAAGATGGTGCACTCGACAGGCGTTTCCAGAAGGTAATGGTTGAACAACCTTCTGTTGAAGAAGCTATTGAAATTCTGACAAACATCAAAAGCAAATACGAAGATTACCATAATGTAACCTATAGCCGCGAAGCCATCGAAGCTTGTGTGAAACTGAGCGATCGGTATATGACCGACAGGTTGTTGCCCGATAAAGCCATCGACGTGCTTGATGAAGTAGGCGCCAGGAAACACATCAAGAACATCAATGTTCCTGAAACCATCCTCGACCTGGAAAAGAAGATCGAAGACATCAAGCTTGAAAAAAATAAAGTGGTGAAGAGCCAGAAGTTTGAAGAAGCGGCTTCTTTAAGGGATACTGAAAAAAGATTACAGGAAGACCTGGAAAAAGCAAAAACAGAATGGGAAGAAGAAAGCAAGAACAAACGTTTCCCGATAGAAGAAGAAGATATTGCCGAAGTAGTATGCATGATGACCGGTATACCGGTTAAACGCATGGTACAGGCCGAAACAGATAAACTTCGCCGCATGGGCGATGACCTGAAAGGCGCTGTGGTAGGACAGGAAGATGCCATTCTTAAAGTGGTGAAAGCCATCCAGCGTAACCGCGTAGGATTGAAAGATCCTAAAAAGCCGATCGGTACATTCATCTTCCTCGGACCAACGGGTGTGGGTAAAACAGAATTGGCCCGCTCGCTTGCCAAGCATATGTTCGACAGTGAAGATGCACTCATCCGCATCGACATGAGTGAATACATGGAAAAATTCACCGTAAGCCGTTTGATCGGTGCACCTCCAGGATATGTAGGATATGAAGAAGGTGGTCAGTTAACGGAAAGGGTTAGACGCAAACCATACAGCGTGATCCTGCTCGATGAAATTGAGAAAGCGCACCCGGATATCTATAACATCCTGTTACAAGTGCTTGATGACGGTCAACTAACAGACGGGCTTGGACGTAAAGTGGATTTTAAAAATACCATGATCATCATGACCTCCAACATCGGTGCTCGCCAGTTGAAAGATTTTGGTGATGGGGTAGGATTTGCCACACAAACCCGTCAGGATAACCAGGATGAAAACAACAAGGCCATCATTGAAAAGGCATTGAAACGTACTTTCAGCCCTGAATTCCTGAACCGTATCGATGATATCGTGATCTTTAATTCTCTCACGAAAGAAAATATTTTTGAGATCATCGACATCCTGATGAAAGGAGTGATGAACAGGCTGATCAATCTTGGATTTTCTCTCGAACTTTCTACGGAAGCCAAGGATTTCATTGCTGAAAAAGGATACGACAGCCAGTTTGGCGCAAGACCTTTGCACAGGGCCATCCAGAAATACCTGGAAGACCCGCTGGCAGAAGAGATCCTGAACATGACCATCAAAAATGGTGATGTGCTCATCGCAGAGCTTGACAAGGAAGCCGGTAAGATCAAGTTCAAACTCAAGGAAGAGCCTAAGAAAAAAGAAAAAAAATCTGAAGCATAACAGCCCAGTACCTCAATACAGCCCACCGATCAACAAACGGTGGGCTTTTTTTATGGATAAACATGATATGATATAAAATAAGGTAAATTCATTTTGAATTAGGGTTATTTTGACTCATTTTTGCATTCAAGATGGCACAGAAAATTATCATAACGATCGATGGATGGTCTTCCTGCGGGAAAAGCACACTGGCCAAACAATTGGCCAAATCACTGGGCTATGTGTACATCGACAGCGGCGCCATGTACCGAGCGATCACCTTATATTTTTTGCGGAATCATGTTGACTGGACGGATAAGGCCCAGGTGAAAGATGCCCTGGGGCAGATCAACTTACATTTCGAATACAATGAAAAATCGCTCCAATCTGAAATGATTCTCAACGATGAGAATGTGGAGTATGTGATACGTGACCTCGTCATCGCCGAAAAAGTAAGTGATGTGGCTGCCATCCCGGCTGTAAGAAAATTTGCGGTGAAGCAACAACAACAAATGGGGAAACATAAAGGCATTGTAATGGATGGAAGGGATATCGGCACCACAGTTTTCCCAGATGCAGAACTAAAGATTTTTATGACCGCCGATATTGCAGTAAGGGTTGAAAGAAGATTCAAGGAGATGTTTGAAAAAAATCCGAATGTGAGTATTGAAGAAGTGAAGAGTAATCTTGAAATGAGGGATTATATTGATTCTAACCGGGAAGTGAGCCCGCTACGCCAGGCCGAAGATGCCATCCTGCTCGATAATACCAACATCACCATGGAACAGCAACTCGCTTTTGCCATTAAATTGGTCAAAGAAAGAAGAGCACAGTTGAAACTCATGCAAAATGCCTGACCAACTCACTGGTATGCATACCCGATTTAAATAAAGAAGCCAGTTTATTGATCACATCCTCCACCATAGCATCTGGGCAGGAGGCCCCGCTGGTCATCAGTATTTTCACCGGTTCTTTTTGTGGTAAGTATCCCTTTGTTTGTAAAACGGTTTTTGTATGAAAGTTGAAATGAGATATTTCTTCAGCAGACAATATTTTATCTGCGTTATCAATAAAATAAGTAGGTAGTTTTTCTTCACACAATTCAACCAGGTGTGAAGTGTTGCTGCTGTTGTATCCGCCCACTACGATGGCGAGGTCGGCAGGAACATCTAACAAGCCATATACAGCCGATTGGTTATCGGTTGTTGCGTAGCAAAGGGTATCTCGTGTATCTGCAAAGCGATCTTCATCTTTAAATGTATCCAGCATCACCATTTTTAAATAATCGGCAATGGCCTGTGTATCGCTGGCCAGCATAGTGGTTTGGTTCACCACGCCAATGCGTTGTAAATCGGTCACTGCATTAAATCCTTCAGAATACCTGCCGGCAAATACTTCATAAAAATCATCCAGCGATCTTTTGCCGGAAATATAGTCGCCCAGGATATGCGTTTCCGCCATATTGTTTACAATGATCGTAGGCGTGTTGATGGCAGCATGTGAAAAGGTAGCCCTTGTTTCTTCATGGCTCGGTTTGCCATGCACCACCACCGTATATTTTTTTAAAGCGATCTGTTCACTACGGTTCCATACCTTTTCTACGAAGGGACAAGTAGTGTTGTATTTTTCTATCGCAATGCCCAACGAGCGCAGTTTTTCTTCAATGGCAATGGTAGTTCCAAAGGCGGGAATGATCACCACATCATTTTCATGCAATGATTCAAAGGGAACTAACTGTTTCCCGTAGGTGTCCTGCAAAAACTGAACTCCTCTTTTCTGCAGGTCTTCATTCACTTTCGGGTTGTGGATCATCTCACTCAGCAGGTAAATACGTTTTCCCGGATTTTCATCGATTGTTTTAAAGGCGATCTCGATGGCATTTTCTACGCCATAACAAAAACCAAAATGACGGGCAAGGTAGATCTGTAAAGACCCAAAATCGAGTAGGGTAGGTGAAAAATCTTTTTTCATCTTATCGCTACGCTTCCTGTTTTCCTTGATGGCGGTGATCAACGGGCTGCGATATGTAAAAGGAATAGTAAATTGCTTCATGGTAATATGTCGGTTGCAAAGGTACAACGTTGTGCCAGAAATATAGTTTTCGTTCAGACATGCCTTCATTCAATCACTAAAAGAGTAAATAATATATTTTGAACCTTTCATCTGTTCCGCCCCAACTACAGCAGGCCAATTTATATGAGGTTAATCTTCGTCAATACAGTGATAAGGGAGATATCGCTGGATTCATGGAACACCTTCCGCGGCTGGCTTCTATGGGCGTTGACATTCTCTGGCTGATGCCCATACACCCGATCGGTGAATTGAACAGGAAGGGGAGCCTGGGGAGTTATTATTCGATAAAAGATTTCCGTGGATTGAACGCGGAGTATGGAAGCATGGAAGATTTTGCCAAACTGGTAGAGTTGGCTCATGCCCATGGAATGCGGGTGATCATCGATTGGGTGGCCAATCATGCTGCCTGGGATAATGTATGGACAACAGATCACCCTGATTATTTCTGCCGCGATGAACACGGGCAATTTATGTCACCATACGACTGGTCGGATGTGATCCAGATCGATCACCGCAATGAAGCAGAACAGGCCGCCATGGCCGATGCCATGGAATATTGGGTAACCCAATTTAATATAGATGGTTTCCGGGCCGACCTGGCGCATCTTACACCATTGGCATTCTGGAAAAAAGCCCGCCGGCAGGTGGATGCTGTAAAGTCGGGCCTGGTTTGGCTGGCAGAGACCGAAGAGCCTGCTTACCATGAAGTATTTGATATTTCCTATGCCTGGAAATGGATGCATAAAACGGCAGACCTGGTACAGCATTCATTGCCGGTACATGAATTAAAAACTTTGTTATTACAGGAGTGGGAAGGTTTCCCGGAACAGGCGCTTAAAATGTATTTTACCAGCAACCATGATGAGAACAGCTGGAATGGAACCGAATATGAAAAGTACGGCATCTACGCGAAAGCGTTAGCTGTATTTTCTTTTGTGTATGCCCGTTCCGTGCCGCTGATCTACAGTGGACAGGAATTACCCAATCGCAAGCGGTTGCCTTTTTTTGAGAAAGATGTAATTGAATGGAAGGATCATCCTGAATTGGAAACTTTTTATTCCACGCTGTTACATTACCGGAAAACAAGTTTTTCTACCGGTACTACCAGCTTCATATCTTTTGATCAACAGGTGCTGGCATTTGAGAAGTCAGATGCAGGCCGTGTTGAGTATCTTTTTATAAACCTTGATGGCCAGGTCGTACACATTGGTCATTGGTTTGGAGATGCCAGTGCTGTTTACCTGGATGTGTTTGACGGGAAAGAAATGGAATTAGCTGGCCATGTTCCTATTACATTGGAACCCGGCGGGTACTTATTACTTCAGAAAAAAGTATAAAATAGAGGGATAAAAAAAGGGTACAGTTATAGTAACTGCACCCTTTTTAAAAACGTTTATATTTTTATTCTCCTAACGTGATCGGGTATTCGTAAAGCCCGTCATAACCAGGGTAAAACCCGCTGATGGTAATGCTTTTCTCCCTGCTGAGAGCGGCTTTCAGCTCTGCAACATTTTTCACTTCTTTATCATTTACTTTCAGGATCACGAAACTGTCTTTCATCCTCGTTTGGTCATTGAGCACACCGTCCTTGATCTTTTTAACGATCACACCACCGCCAACTCCATATTCTTTTGCTTTCTTTGGATCGAGGGTCAATAGGTCGGCACCCAGCATATCCATTTCTGTATCGGTTTTAACGATATCGTAATTACCCGCTTTATTTTTGAGTGTAACGGTAAAGTTTAGGGGCTTATCATTGCGCAGCACACCTACGGTTACTTTATCGCCTGGTTTATACCGGCTAACCTGTTCCTGCAATTCTCCACCATTGTTTATTTCAATGCCATTCAGTTTCTGAATGCGGTCGCCTTTTTTAATGCCGGCTGCATAAGCCCCACCATCGGTTGGTACTTCTGTTGCATAGATGCCATCATACGCAGATGCCGGAATGCCTTCTGTTTTCTTACGCTCATCGGTAAGGTCGGCTGCATTCGCAAACTGGATACCGAGGTAGCCGCGTTGCACCGTACCAAATTTGATGATATCATCCACCACTTTTTTGGCAATGTTCACCGGAATGGCATAAGAGTAGCCTGAATAATATCCGGTTGGAGAAGCAATGGCCGAGTTGATACCTATGAGTTTACCATCTGTATTGATCAGGGCGCCGCCACTGTTACCCATGTTCACGGCAGCATCGGTTTGTATAAAAGATTCTACTGCATTGCCGGGGTTACCGGTCCTGTCTTTATTGAGTCCGAGGCTACGGGCTTTAGCGCTCACGATACCAGCAGTTACGGTGGTTTCCAGGTTCAGGGGATAGCCAATGGCCAATACCCACTGCCCGATCTTCACGTCATCAGAATTACCATAAACGAGGTACGGAAGAGCTGTTGCATCGATCTTGATCACAGATAGATCATACGATGGATCCGAACCGATCACTTTGGCCTTGTATGTTTTTTTATTGTTGAGCGTAACGGTTATTTCATCTGCATTCTGCACCACGTGGTTATTGGTTACAATAAATCCATCGTCGCTGATGATCACGCCAGAACCCGATGCTCTTTGTTCAGGGATCACATTCATACGGCCTCCGCCAAAAAGCTGGTTGAACATATCATCGTCAAAAAAATCGCTGAATGGACTCTGCCGCTGAATCCTGGGAAGATTATTGGTGACCTGCTTAGCATTGGTTTTTGTTTTGATGTGTACCACCGCCGGTAAAGCGGCCTGCGAAGGCACGGTAAAATCTACAGTGGCAGGTGGCGTGTTACCATCGGTTAATCCTGCATATTTGTAATTGCCCGGCACAACCCCTGCCTGCTGGCCTGCATAACTGTTATCCTGTTTCAGGAAGCGTCCATATCCCCACACAACGGCCAGGGTGGTTATGGCGCTGATCGCTACGGTTCCTAATACTTGTTTTAGTTTCATTTTTTAAGGTTTTATATTTTCCAACTTTCAGGAAAGGATAAAATCAAATCCTGTGCCTGCTATGCAAAATAACAACGGACTGACATTATGTATTATTCCTACTGTCATCTTTAACAATTAATTAGTAAGACCTTCGTAGATCATCCTAAAGTTAACAAAAACGCCATGGTATCTACCCCATCGGCATAATTAAATAATCCAGGCTCCTGGGCTTGTCCGAAGGGGATTCCGGATGGTCCCACAATACATTGTATGTCTTTGTTTTGCTGTAATGCCGCTGACAGTTTTTCAGCATCCTCATAATATCCATAATGCAGTACACTGATGGCAGAAAAGACCGATTCCTGTTCTGCCAGTAAAGTGGATTCATTGGTCATGTAAAACTGGTTGTTGAGCAGCATCAGCGATAATTGGTAATCGTAATTATTGGCGTATTTATGATGGTCGCGGAAATGCTTATATTTTTTAAAAGATGACAATAGTGGAACAAAATCATATTCTGCAGGCACATAGATCTTGGTCACATTGCGGCATCCCAAACCAAAGAACAAGTGAATATCATCAGAAAGTTTTTCCAGTTCCTCTGTAGTTTCATTACCGGTCAGGATAGCAACAGATGTTTTATTTTTTCGAATGATATTTGGATA
>Ga0075152_10001430_pt1 | contig 17254 bp, 12 predicted proteins | sample JI61114C2DNA_FD_70964 | JGI IMG/M metagenome (GOLD analysis project Ga0075152, IMG submission 70964) | Wastewater effluent complex algal communities from Wisconsin, to seasonally profile nutrient transformation and Carbon sequestration -... | ecosystem: Engineered > WWTP > Effluent > Algae...
CGTGGGCCTCGGGGGCGAGGGCGCGGGCGAGGGCGAGGCGGGCGCGGGCGAGGTCCGCGGGGCTGCCGGGATCGCCGAGGGCGAGGGCGCGCTCGAGCCGCTCCTGCGCCGCGCGTGGCTGGCCCTGGGCCAGCAGCGTCTCGCCGAGGCCGGTCAATGGGAACACGAGCGGTGGGGCGTCGGCCCCGAAGCGGGCGCTGAAGATGGCGCTGGCGCGGGTGTAGTGGGCGGTGGCGCCGACGAGGTCGCCGAGGCGCTGGGCGGCGTCGCCGAGGTTGTTCTCGACGACGCCGACGTTGGGGTGCTCCGGACCGAGGGCGGCGAGGAAGATCGTGTGGGCCTGCGCGTAGGTCGAGCGGGCGGTCGCCCACTCGCCGCGGCTCATCTCGACCTCGCCGGCGTTGCTGAGCGCGATGGCGAGGCTCGGATGCCGCGGGCCGAGGACCTCGCGGTAGATCGCGGCGGCGCGGTCCAGCTCGAGCGCCGCCCGATCGAGGGCGCCGCGGCGCACGAGCAGGTTGCCGAGGTTGTTGTGGATCCCCGCGACGCGCAGCTCGTCGTGTCCGGGGGTTGCCAATATGAGCTCGAGGGCGCGGCGGTAGTCGGCCTCCGCCTGCTCGAGCTGACCGGCATGGACGCCGACGGTCCCGAGCGTCGAGAAGCGCTCGGACTCGAGCGCGCGGCGCTCCGATGGGTGCGCGTCGCCGAGTCGGTCGATCAGGGCGCGGCCATGTCGTGACCATTGCCCGGCCGTCGTCAGGTCGAGTCGCGCGGCGGCGATGTGCATCAGCTCGAGGGCGAGGCGCGCGGTGAGCGGATCGTCGTGCGTGGATTCGGCGATGAAGAACGCGTCGGTGAGGGTCGCCTCGGCGCGGGGATCCCCGAGCGCGTTGAGGAGCTCGCCCTGCATCAGCCGGACCTCGGCCGTCAGCGGGAGGTCGGCGAGCGACCCGGATTGATGCAGGGCCGCGTCGGCGAGCTCGAGCCCGGCCTTGAGCCGCGCAGTGACCAGCAGCGCCTTCGCCTGCGCGAGCTGGTCGCGCACGGCCGCGGCGGCCGCGAGCTGCTCCGGGGTCGCGCGCGGGGCCTCGGCGGCCAGCAGCGTCGCAGCGTCGGCGCAGGGGCCGAGCTCGGGTAATTCGGCGACGGCCTGCGCGGCGTTCTCGACGACGCCGGCGTCGGCGTCGACGAGCACGTCGACCAGCGAGCGCATCTCGGTCCGGCGCCGCTGCAGGCAGGCCATCCGCAGGTCCAGCAGGGCCGGCGACTGCTCGCCGCGCAGGTGGGTGGCCTGGCAGGCCTCGGTGTGCATCTGCACCCACGCGGCGGTGTGCCCGTCGAGGCGCGCGGCGACGCGGGTCCAGGCGTCGTTCGCATAGGGAAGTTTGGTGGCGAGGAATGCTCGCTCGACGCGGTCCCGGCGATCGAGGTCCCAGACGTCCGCGAGCTCGGCGGTCGCGCCGGCGCAGAGGCCCTGGCGCTCGTTGAGCGCGCGCACGAGGACCCAGCGGTAGGCGAGGGCGGCGAGCACGAGCACGAGCAGCACGCCGAAGACCGCGAGCAGGCGGCGACGACGTCGAGTGGGATCGCGGCCGAGGGCGGCGAGCAGCGCGTCCATGTCGGCGAAGCGCTGCGCGGGGTCGAGGCTGAGGCCGCGCAGCAGCACCCTGCGCAGCCACGCCGGCAATCGCCGGTCGCGCGGCTCCGGCGGGACCCCGCGGCCGATCGCCAGGATGATCGCGTCGAGGTCGTCGCCGAGGAAGGGGCGCGCGCCGTAGAAGCCCTCGTGGAGGCTGACGCAGAAGCTGAACTGGTCGGCCCGCGTGGAGCCGCGGGCGCCGTCGAACTGCTCGGGGGAGAGATAGGCCGGTGTGCCCGTGAGCGTGTCGCTGCGCGTCAATCGGCCGCCCAGGTCGATGTCTCGCGGCGCCGCGGTCGTTTCGTCGTGGTCGCGGTCCTGCGCGAAGGCGAGGCCGAAGTCGAGGACGCGCACGCGGCCGGCGCTGTCGACGAGCACGTTGTCGGGCTTGAAGTCGCCGTGCGCGAGGCCCTCGTGATGGGCGGCCGCGAGGCCGCGACCGGCCTCCTGGAACACGGCGAGGACCTCCCGGTAGCTCCGCGGGCGCGCGTGCAGCCACGCGGTGAGCGACACGCCCTCGATGAACTCCATGGCGATGAAGACCTGGCCCTGGTAGGTGCCGACATCGAAGACGGAGACGACGTTGGGGTGCGAGAGGCGGGCCATGGCTTGGGCCTCGCGCACGAGGCGGACGCGGGCGAGCGCCTCGCGGGTGCTGCCGCTGACGCTCGGGTGCAGCAGCTTGACGGCGACCTTGCGGTCGAGCTCGGGATCGTAGGCGGCGTAGACGACCCCCATGCCGCCGGCGCCGATCGGCCGCAGGACGATGAAGCGGCCGAGCTCGGTCGGCGCGACAGGACCCGAGCGCTGCCGCGGGGCGTCGCCCCTCGCCTGGTCCGTGTGGCCGCGATCCTCCACCACCAGACAGCATCTCGCCGATGCGGGCCGATGTCAGCCACGCGCCGATGCGGACCGCCGGGCCGTCCCGGCTGACGGCGGGGCTCGTCGGGGCCGAGCGTCCGCGAAACGTTTTCATGCGGGTCGTCGGGGCTCCGTCACTTCTGCACTACGGGCGCAGCGCCGCGCGCGTATCGTCGTTCCAAGGGGGCGGAAGGATGTCGAAGGCCATTGCGCATGGAGCGAAGATCCGCGGGATCGTCATGTCGGGCGCGCTCGCGGGGGCCGCTGGTTGCCCGGCGAGCGGGAGCGGGACCGAAACGACGGACGCGGCCACGACGACCACCACCGGGACGACCGGGAGCAGCACCGACGCGGCGCCGACGACATCCGGGGCCACCACGACGACCACGACCGGGACGACGGGGGTCGAGACGACCGGGACCACGGCCGGGACCACGACCGGGACGACCGGGACGACGACGGGCGTCGGGACGACAGGCGCGACGTCGGGCGGCACGACGGGCGACGACGAGGTCGACTTCGGCTGCGACGACACGACCGCGGGTGACACGACCGGGGGCGACACGGACGGCCCGGGGGTGTGCGCGTGCATCCTCGATGATGCGGAGGGAGATTGGGGTGAGGCGCCGTCCCAGCCGATCTGCGGCGAGACCCTCTGCGTGGCGGTGAAGGCCGGCTGCGAGGGCTACTGCGACTTCGAAATTCCGCTCGTGGTGGAGGATCCGGTGGCGCTCAAGTGTGCATTGACGGCGCTCCGTGATCGCACGCCTGGCATCATCCGCTGGTACTTCTCGGAGGCTGGAGGACAGTACTCGGACCACGGCTACGTCTTGATCCGCGACGACGGGACCGCGATCCGGCGCCACTGGGGCGCGCAGGACCTCGACTACGTGGTGTCGGACGCCCTGTATGGCACGATGCCGGACGCCTGCGCGTTCGAGCAATGCCTCGCTGCCGGCTCCGCCGAGCTTCGCTTCGACTGCATGAGGAAGTTCCCGCTCGGTCCCACGGTCGCCTGCGACGACGGGTGGTTGAACACCGACTTCTAGCGCGGGAGCGTGCCGGTCAGAAGATGCCACCGTCGACGACGTCGAGGTCTTCCCGCCTGACCTTGCGCGTCGCCGGCACCTGCTTGCGGACCTTCGGTGGGGCCGTGATGGTGGGGGGTGTGATGGTCGGGTTCACTACGGCCTCCGGGTTCGACGGCTCCTGGGGCGGATCGTCGGCGATCGGCTCGGGATGAATGACGGGCGTCCGGGCCTCGAGGCATGGCAGCTCCTCATCGGCCACGTCATCGATCGTCTGGGGCGGACCATGGGGCGCGCAGGCGGCGAGCGCGAGCGCGAGCGCGAGGCCGGCGGCCCGGCGGACCCGCAAGCGCTCGGCCGGGACCAGGGGGGCGGGCTCACGGAACTGGACCTCGCCGTTCTTCGCCCGCAGATACGAGACGCACGCCCCCTTGCCGCGGAGGGTAGCGAGCAGCGCGGCGGCCTCGTCCTGCGTGCGATTGGAGAGCACGTGCACGTCCTTGTCGCAGTGCGGACAGTGGAAGCCGAGGCCGGAGCGGTCGACGCCGAGCGCGTCGAGGTCAACCGGACATGGACGTGAGATCTCGATCTGATCGGCGCGCATCGGCGTGTCAACGTCGAGGCGGGCCCGTTGATCTATCGGACCGCAGGGGACCGGCTTCGAACGCAGCAACTGGCCCACAGATCTGCCGGAGGTGGCCGAGAAGCCGGTTTCGCCGCGGACCGTGAGGCGATTCATGGCCGGGTGCGTCGCCGCTCTGCCGCGGTCAACGGGAAGTTGACCGCGACCCCGAAGATCAGGGCCAAGTTCTCGTTGGACAGATCGGGGACGTTCGCCAGGCGCTTGCGGGCGCTCCAAAGTTGCATGATCTCGGCGCTGAGCGAGACGTAGCGGGTGACCCGGGCTTCGACACCCGCGTGGAGTTCAAAGCCGATCCGTGCGGTGGTTTTGGTGATGTCGGGCTCCTGGACCTGTTCGTAGTGCATGCGCACGATGTCGAGGCCGAAGCCGAGGCCGGTGTACGGCCGGACCGGGAAGTTCTCGAATAGGTAGATGTTGCCGCCCAAGAACAGGGGAACGGCCACGTAGCGCAGGGTCCGCGTCGGCCCGCCGCCGAAGGTCCCGGCGTCGGTGAACGTCGCGGTGCCGCCGCCGAAACCGCTACGAAAGTACCACTGTGCCCGCGGATACTTGCTGTCTTCCTGCGTATGCAGCGTTTGCCACCGCAGGTCGAAGCCGCGCAGGGCGCTGCAGCCCGACGGGCCATTGGGTACGAGACACGGCTGGAGCTGGTTGGCGGTCACGCGGCCGGGGTCGCCTGCGAGCTTTCCGTCGGCGCCGAGGGGCGAGACGATGGTCCCGACAAACACGCTGCCCCACGCCTCGCTCCAGCGCGGGCGCTCGCGTTTTGGCTCGGCCGCCGGTGCTTCGGCGACGGGCCCCTTGAACGGAGGAGGGACCCCCGGCGGGGTCTGGTCGGGCGGCGGGCCGAGGTCCCACGCGCTCGCGTGCCACGAGGGGTTGGCGACCCGCAGCAGCCCGTTTTGGTCGGTATAGCCGCTGTAGTAACCCGGCCCGAACGCAGTGGCGAACAAGCCGCGGCGGTAGGCCTGGTCGAGGGCGCCGCGCGGGGTCCCGGTGCTGGCGGCGAATTGCAGGCTGACCATCAGCACCCGACCCGACTGCGTGGCCGCGACCCGCGATTCTTCGAGGTTCGCGGGGTCGGTCGCGGCCTCGCGGTGGACGAACAATTCGCCGCCCGGCAAGCGCAGGTACGCCGGCTGATCCGACGTGCGCCGCAGGTCGGCCAGACGCACGCCACGAGCGTCCTCGACGGTGTAGCGGCGGGCGTCCGGTCGGGTGAACAGCAGCACCCGGGCGCGCCGCAGGTCGCCGTGGCTGACCAGCGGATAGCGCTCGTCGGTCGCCGGTGGGCGCACGACGACTTGCAGGCGCGCCCGCGGGTCGTCGACGCCGCTGTTGGCCGCCGAGATGAACGCCCCGAGCTCGCTGTATTCGACCCGACCGTCGCCGTTGACATCGGCGCCCCCGCGCAGACCGCTGATCAACTGATGGGTGAAGATCCCGCCGCGGTAGCGCTCCCACTCGTGGGTCTGTTGGTCGGCGGAGTGCGCCACCAACACGCCCGTCTGCGGGAAGGCGCCGAGCTGGGTGCCTTCGAGGTAGCGCTGCACAGCGGCGGTGGCGTCGACCCCCGTGTGGTCGGGCTGCCAACCCTTGCCCCCGCGCGACAACACGAACTGCTCGCTGCGACAGGCGTCGATGAGGACATGGTTGACGGTCGCGGGCGAGGTCCCCAGGACCTCGGTAAACAGGGCGTGACGGGTCCACTTGCCGCCGTGCAGCGTCAAGTAGCCCTGGCCGTCGGGGCCGACATCGCCGTGTCCCGAGTAGAACACGGTGAGCTCGACGGCCGTCCCCGCGGCTCTGGCTGCGAGCATCTGCTCGCGCAGGGCCCGCCAACCGGCGGCCAAACCTTCGGGGGTCGCGGGTCGGGCCCGGGCGACCAGCTCGGGGAAGGTCGCCTGGCTGTCGCGGTCGAGGGTGGTCACCAGCTCGACGGTGGTGTCGAGCTCTTCCAGGAGCTCGGTCATTCGCGCGGCGTCGTCGTCGGCGAAGCGCAGCGGCGCCTGGTCAGGATTTAGCGTGGCGTTGCTGCCGATGACCAGCGCAAAGCGTTGTGTGGGTGGTGGCGTCTCGGCCGCCGGGGCGGTGGCGATGCTGGCGGCCCCCGCCCAGATCAAGGCAAAATTCATGGCGTCTCCTCCTCGATCCAGAGATCAATTTCGGCGGTGTGGCAGTTGTTTGCCGTTGCACAAAGATGGGAGATATGACCCTGGCCGGCCAAGCGCTCGGTCCACGAGGTGGCGGTCGTCGCTTCACGGTTGGCCGTCAACGCGGCCGCGGCTTCGGTGACGTCGGCCGGTGTCACCGGCACGGGCGTGGTCACGGCGTAGATGTGCCAGCGACCGGGGGTGTGGTTGACCGGCAAAGCGATCGAGATCGGCAGCGCTTGCCAGCGTCCGGCGACGGTGACGACCGAGGTGATCCCATCGGGTGTCGGGGCGTAGAAATTGACCTGGCCGTGGTCATCGACTGCGAACAGCGTCAACAGACTGCCCGCGCGGACGGCCTCGGAGATCGTATAAGCGAACGATAGCCGCCCAGACGCCGGACACGCGGCGCTGCCCGCCGGATGCAAGATGCTGTGTGGGTCGGCCGGACCGCACAGGGCGTCGATCGCCAGCCCCGAGGTGGGCGCTGACCCGGACCGGGCCGCGATGTACTCGGCGCGCGGCGGGAGGTCCTGGCCCGGCCAGGCGACGACGATCGCCACCACGGCGGCCATCGCCACGATCGCCACGACGACGGCCCACCACGCCCGCGGGCCGGTGTCGACGGGTTCCCCAGCGCTTTGCCAGGCACGGCCAGCAAACAGGCGGCGGGCGACGACATCGAGCTCCGTGGCCGCGACGTCGCGGTCTTCCAGGACGCGGAGCGCCGCGACAGTGCGGTCGTAGGCGGCGCGTGCCGGGGGATCGGCCCGCAGGTGGGCGTGCAAGCGGGCTTGCTGGCGCGGTGAGAGCTCGCCCATCAGCTCGCGCTCGATCGTGCGGTCGAGCTGTCGCCTTCGCCGCGGTGTCATCGCCAGGCCTCCGCGACGAGCGACCAGAACGCCCCCAGCGGCAATCCGGCGAGCGTCGGCACGATCGCCGAGGCCCCACGCTGGTGGAGGAAGCGGATCAGCTGCCGACGCAGCTGGTCCTCGCGGGTCCTGACTTGCTGGCGACCGAGGCCCAGGGCCTCGGCGACGTCGCGCTGCGAGTGACCCAGGGTGAAGCGCCGGCGCAACAACTCCTGGTCTGGCGGCGCCAGGCCGGCGAGGAACGTGCGGACCAATTCGCGGACTTGTTGGTCGGCGACGGTCTGCTCGGGCGTGGGCGCGTCGCTGACGCTGGCCGGGTGGTCCTCGGGCAGCACCGAAAACAAGACCTCGCGCGAGCGAAACGCCCGGAGCACCAGGTTGCGGGCGATCGCCTGCAAGTACGGCGCGTAGGGCCGGATGCCGTCGTAGCGGGCCCGTGCGGCGGGTGCGAAGGCCCGGACGAAGGTCTCGTGCAACACGTCGTGGAGCTCGAACGCCGAGGCGTAGCCGACGAAGCGATGGGTATGACCGCCTGCGCTGAAGGTGAAACCACGGCGCAGGGCGGTGGCGATCGCCTCGGCGTGTCCCTGATAGACCTCGCGCAGTGCGCCGGCTTCACCGGCCCGAAACCCGCGCAGCAGCGGCCACGCCCAGCCGTTGGGGGCGCGTTCACTGGTGATGTGCGGCGCTTCGGAGGTCGCGGCGGTCATGACGAGCCTGCGATCAATACTCGATTATCGCGGCGAAGGGGCCGTGGTCAGGACCTCGGCGGCAGGCCTCGTCGCCTCGGGAGGGAGGACTCGCATTGGCTCCTCATGGCCTTGTGAGCCCTGCTGCGAGGTTTGCAGGGTCTGCTCAAGGTGGTTCGGTGCGCTGGGCTGGATCTCTTGCTTTTGGATGACTTCGACGTGGACCGTGGTCGCCGGAGGCGTCGTCACCGGCGCGGGCACCGGGGCGGGTGTGGGTACGACGATCACGGGAGCGGGCAGCGGAGCCGCTGGCGCCGGGGCGACGGGGGCGACGGGGGCGACTGGTGCGACGGGGGGCCGGCCTGGTTCGACGCGGCGGATCGTTCGGGTGACTTTGCGGCGACGCTGGGTCTCGACGGGGATGGCAAATGAGATGCCGGCGATCAGGCTCACGCCCTCGTTGCTGTAGTTGGGCAGCTGTTCGATCTTGCGGCGAGCGCTCCAGAGCTGCCGGATCTCGACGTTGAGGGCGACGTAGTTGCTAAACCGGGCTTCGAGCCCCGCGTGCAGCTCGAAGCCGATCCGCGCGCTGATGTCGGTCCGCGGGTCGGCGTCGTGGCGTTGATATTGTAGACGCAACAGGTCGAAGCCGAAGCCGAGGCCGCCATAAGGGCGGATCGGGAACTTCTCGAACAGATAGGCGTTGCCGCCGAGAAACAGCGGCACGGTGTGGTAGGCCAGCGCCTCGGGGGCCCCCGCGGTGTGGCCGACCTCGGCGTCTTGCGGGTCAAACGCGAATCGGCCGGCGGTGTAGCCGGTCCGGAAGAAGACCGACCAGCGCGGAGGCAACGACCGACTCGGGGTCTGGAACATCTCGATGTGCAGATCGAAGCCTCGCACCGGACCACAGGCGCGGCCCCCCTGCGGGTCCAGGCATGCCCGCGCCCGGTCGCTGGTGATCCGCCGGTCCGGGGCGATCGGTGACGACTGAAGAAAAGGGGTGAAGACCGTCCCCGCACGCAGCGCCATCCACGACATCTCGTCGACCTGATCGAGCTCGACCTCTTCCACTTCGACCACTGTCTCCGGCGGCGCGGGCGGCGCCAATTCCGCAGGACCTTCGATCACCGCAGGCGTCGATTCGAGCATGAGCACGGTCAAGGCTGTCCAGAGCGTCATGGCGATGCCTATCCACGAGCCTCCAGCTTGGGTTGGCTGACGTGAAATTTAATATTACGCGCACATCGCGCAGCTCGCCTGGTCTCGTGCTCGACGGGCTCCGGGGGCGCGGCCATGGCTCGGCGGCCGATGGCGCGCTCAGAACAGCGTGTAGACGAAGGGGGCGACGTAGGCGAGGCCGCCGGTGAGGCTCAATAGAATGCCGGCGAGCAGCAGGACGATCAGCAGCGGCGCGAGCACGAAGCGGGCCGGGTGCAGGAAGTGGAGGATCAGGCGCAGGATGGTGCGGAGGCGGGCGCCGAGGCGACGAAAGAAGCCGGGGCGGCGCGGGCGGGGCGGGGCCGCGTTCATCGCGGCCGCTCGATCGGCAGGTGCTTCGGTCATCGCGGCCGCTCGATCGGCAGGTGCTTCGGTCATCGCGGCCTCTCGATCAGTAAGTCCTCGAGGATGAGGGCGTCGATGTTGTGGCGCAGGAAAAACGCGAGGGCGTCCTCGCTGCTGGCGACGATCGGCTCGCCGGCGCCATTGAGCGAGGTGTTGAGGGCGATCGGGTCCTCGCCGGCGGCGGCGAGGGCGGTGAGCACGGCGTGCAGCTCGGGGGTGCGGGCGGCCTCGACGGTCTGCAGGCGGGCGCTGCCGTCCTCGTGGGTGACGGCGGCGAGACGCTCGCGCATTGTGTCGAGGACCGGGGCGACGGTGGTCATGAAGGGGCTCATGTCGTCGGCCGCGGCGGCGAAGAATTCGGCTGTCCTTTCGGACAGGACGGCGGGGGCGAACGGACGAAACGGCTCGCGTTGTTTAATTAAGCGGTTCATGCGTTCGCGGATGTTGCGGTCGCGGGGGCGGGCGAGCAGGGAGCGCTGACCGAGCGCGCGCGGGCCCCACTCGAAGCGGCCGCGGGCGTGGGCGACGATGCGGTCCTCGGCGATCATGCGGGCGGTGAGCTCGGCGGGGTCGTCGACGCGACGGACCCGGAGGCCGAGCTCGGTGGCGACGGCGTGGCCGCGGGCGGCGTCGATCGGGAGGCCGAGCGCGGGGCTGACGAGCGCCGGAGGTCGGCGGTCACCGAGCCGCTGCGAGGCGATCAGGGCGGCCCCCAGCGCGCCGCCGGCGTCGCCCGCCGCGGGCTGCACGAACATCCGATCGAAGCCGGCCTCGCGCAGCAGGCGGGCGTTGGCGCGGGCGTTGAGGGCGACGCCGCCGGCGAGGCAGAGGTTGGCGCTGCCGGTCAAGGCGCGGGCGCGACGGGCGAGGCCGAGCAGCGCCTCCTCGAGCACGGCTTGCAGGGTCGCGGCGACGTCGGCGAAGCGGCGGTCGGCGGGGTCGTCGAGGTCCCATGGTTTGCCGGGCGGGCGGCGGGGGCCGAGCACGCGCTCGAGGCCGGGGCCGAAGCCGAGCTCGGCGTCGCTCATGTGGGCGAAGCAGCCGAGCTCGAGCTCGTAGGCGCCGTCGGGGTGGAGCGTGACGATCTTGGCGAACTCGTCGCGCAGGTGGGGTCGGCCCCAGGCGGCGAGGCCCATGACCTTGTACTCGCCCTCGTTGACGGGGAAGCCGAGCCAGGCGGTGAGGCCGGCGTAGAGCAGGCCGAGGGAGTGGGGGAAGTCGACGCTGGCGAGCTGGCGCAGCTCGGCGCCGCTGCCGTGCCACAGGGTGGTCGAGTGGGCCTCGCCGACGCCGTCGACGACGAGCACGGCGGCGTCGGCGAAGGGGGAGACCAGGAAGGCGCTGGCGGCGTGGCTGTGGTGGTGCTCGCAGGTGAGCACGCGCGCGCGCGGGATACCTGTCGCTTCGGACAGGTGGTCGAGGACCCAGATCTTGCTGCCGAGCTGGCTGGCGAGGGCGCGGGGGAACAGCCGCCAGGTGCGGGGGAGGTGGCGCAGGAGGTGGACCATCACGCGCTCGAGCTTGGCGAAGGGCTCCTCGTAGAAGGCGAGGGCGTCGACGGCGGCGGGGTCGATGCCGGCGAATTGCAGGCAGGCGAGGGCGGCGGAGATCGGCAGGCCGGGGTCGTTCTTGATCCGCGACAGCCGCTCCTCCTGGATCGCGGCGACCACCTCGCCGTCGACGACGAGCGCGGCGGCGGCGTCGTGGTAATGCGCGGAGATGCCGAGGACGCAGGCCATATTGTCAGTATCCGCGGCGGCTCACTTCCGGGGCGCGGGCAGCCAGCCGCGGCGGATCGGCCGCGCGAGGCGGACCAGCAGCGCCAGCGGGGCGGCCAGCACGTAGAGCAGCAGGGTGGCGATCAGATAGACGCGCTCGGCGAGGAAGCGGCCGGCGCGTAACCAGCGGCGGCCGAGCTCCCAGCGGGCGACCTTACGCAATGCGCGCTTCGCCGTCGCCTCGTCGCCCGCGAGCTCGAACAACAGCGTCCGCGTATATTCGCCGTGGCGCCGCTCGTCGACCAGGATCGTCTCGAATAATTTGGCGTCCTGCTCGCGGCCCTGCTCGTGGAACCACAGCACGTAGGCGTCGAACTGGCGGCGCGCACGGTCCTCGCCGAGGTGCACGAAGGCCAGGAAGTCGCGCTCGCCGAGGGCCTCGAACAGCCGCTCCGAGTCGGCCTGCAGCGGACCGAGGGCGCGCGGGCGCTTCGCCTCGCTGGCGAGCCGCTGGGCCCGGCGCGCGAACATCTGGGCGTGGCGCGCCTCGTCGTCGGCGTGGCGCAGGTACAGGGCGGCGCGCGCGGGCGAGGGCGTGCGCGCGGCGGCGAGGCGCAGGTCGAGCATGCTGCCCTGCTCGGCGAGGGCGAAGGAGTGGAGCTTGCGGGCGGCGCGGGCGGGGCTGCGCCAGGCGAGGGGGGCGAGCAGGCGCGCGAGGGTGGCGGTCAGGTCGGCCATGCGCGGCGCCCCCGTGGCTGCGGCGGTCGTGCCACGATACGCATTCGTGGCGCCGGCGATCTCGGCGCTACACGCATACGCCTCCGCCTTGCCAATCCTCGCACTTTCCGGCGGTGCAGGGGTGGGCCGCGTCGCACGCGGTGAAGCAGGCGTTGCTGGCGAATGCGTGCACCTGTCCGTCTGGACATGCTGGTGCGAAGATCGGATCGTTCTGCACGCAGGCGAGGCGGGCGTCGCAGCCCGGGAAGGCGGCGGTGCAGGCCGCGGCGAGGCGGAGGTCGCCCCACATGAGGCTGCAGCCGGAGCGACAGTCGACGTATTCGTCCTCGTCGCCGGTGTTGGCGCAGAAGTTCTCGCCGCTGCGCTCGGCGTGGCAGCGGCAGAGCTCCGCGACCGCCGGGTCGAGTGGTTGCGCCGGGGGCGAGGTCTTGTCCTCGAGGTCGGTGAGGGTGCCGACGAATTTGGGCTTGCCCTCGGCGTCGGCGGGCCAGCGGATAGCGAGCTCGCGGGCCTTGTTCTTCCAGCGCAGGACGGCGGTGATCGGCGCGCCGGTCGTCATCGGCGTGACCAGGCTGAGGGCGTCGTTGGTGCGCATGATCATCGTCGCCGGGCTCTGGCCCTCGCGCAGCTCGAGCCCGTCGAGGCTGTCCTCTGTCTTCTGGCGGCGACACTGCACGCGCAGCCACTCGCGCACGATCTGGGTCTTGCAGCCGGCGGCGCTCGAGCCCTTGACCAGGACCTCGCCGGCGGCCCGCCACTCGGCGTCGGTCGGCACGAAGGAGCGTCCCTCGGGCAGGCCGGGGCCGGGGCGGACGAGCGGGCGCACGAGCGGCGCGACGAGGGCCGCGGCGAGCGCGTCGGCGAGGGCGGCGTGGCCCTTCGCGGTCATGTGGATGTCGTGGTCGAGGAAGGCGCCGGGCTCCGCGGCGCGCAGGGCCGCGGTCGCGTCGAGGGCGCGCAGGCCGAGCGCGCTCGCGTCGGCGATGAGGTCGTCGATCAGGACCAGGGAGTCCTGCATGTCGGGGGCGTCGGTGACGCCGTACTTGGCCCACTCCTCGCCGCTGACCTGGACGTCGATCGGCAGGGCGACGACCACGAGCTCGGCGCCGTGCTGGTCGCACAGCGCCTTGAACTCCTGCAGGTACGCGTGGAAGTGCGAGGGCGGCCGGGGGATCTCCGGGATGCCGGCGGCGATGCGCAGGCGCAGGGCCTGGCGCTCGGCGAGCAGCGTCTCCTCGGCCTTGAGCAGGTCCTGGGCCTCGCTCTTGCCCTTGCGCTGCTCGTCGCGGAGGATCGTCTTCAGGTGCTCGTCGCGCTTGCGGGCGGCGTCGCGGATCATCGCCGCGGTCAGGACCACCGAGCGGCTCGCCTCGCCCAGGTCCTGGACGACGATGTCGCCGGGGCGGCCGCGGGCGATCTCGTGGTCCTCGAAGCCGAACTCGTAGCGGGTCGCGCGGGTGACCAGCTTGTCGAGCGAGTCGCGCTTGGTGGCGATCTCGCCGTCGATGCTCTGCGCGCGCTGCTGCGAGGCGGCCAGCTGCTTCGCGGCCTCCTGCTGGGCGCTCGCCACGTCGGCGCGCGCGCTCTGGCTGGCGCTGACGAGGTCGTGCAGGCCGCCCTCGGAGGGCGTGCCGAGGTCGACGGGGTCGCCGAGTTCGACGCTCTCCGGGGCCCTCGCGGTGCCGCGCTCGTGCAGCCAGCGGCGCAGCGCGTAGACGGCGTGTGACTTCGAGAACAGCCAGCGGCGGCCCGGGAACTCGGAGACCGCGGCGGGGGCGGTCTCGCTGCGCACGGCCCAGCCGTCCCACACGGCGTGGCGCTCGCGGTTGGGTCGGTCGATCTCGAAGGGGTCGTTGACGAAGTTGAGGGCGACGACGACGACCTTGGCGCGGCGCTCGGCGAGCAGCTCGCGCGCGGTGGCGAGGTACTCCTGGGGGCCGTAGGTGGGCACGCCGGCGTTGCGCACGGGGCGGCCGCTGCGCCCCGCGAGGCCGGCGGAGAAGGTCGCGTCGTCCTCGACGCCGAGGCCGAAGACCTGCGAGTCGCCGACGACGATGACCTCGTTGTCTGCGGCGGCGGGCCAGTCGGCGCCGCGAAAGCCGCGGCTGTTGACGTGGATGGTGCTCAGGGGATTGTTGCGCAGCTGGAAGCGCATGGTGGCGCCGGGCTCGAGGCGGACGCCGAGCTCGGGGTCGGGGAGGTAGAAATTGACGTGGGGGAAGGCCCCGTCGTCGCGCTGCATGAACGCGATCTCGGCGATGACCGCCCCGAGGCCGAGGCCGAGCAGCAGCTGGGCCGTGATCATCAATCCGCGACGCCACCGCGGCCGCTTGCGCTGGTTACCCTGACCGCTGGTCGATGTCATCGGATCCTCCGTCGCCATGCACGGCCGACGTCGTCCAGGATATTCCTCGCGCGGGCCGAGGGACAGGGCGCGACGTCGGGGCGCGATCGCGGCGCGTGAAGCTCAACCAGCGCCGAGCGTGGCGTCGAGCTGGCGCAGGAACGCGGCGCGGTCGGTGGTGGCGTCGAGGTCGCGCCCCATCGACAGCGCGGCCACGGAGATCAGCATCGCCACGACCTTCGAGCGCACGAGGTAGTGCACGCCGAGGAAGTCGCGGTTGTGCTGCTTGCCCCAGCGCTTGAGCTCGTCGCGCGCGGCCGGGTCATAGCCGGTCAGGCCCGACCAGTCGTGGAACACCCGCAGCGGGCCGCCGCGCATCTCCCGCTCGGCCTGCGTGATGTAGAAGCGCAGCAGGTCGACGTTGGCGTGGCCGATGACGCGGGTGACGAGCACGCCGCGTGTGGGTCGCCAGAGCATGGCCTCGCTGTCCGCCTCGCGGTGGGGCAGAGCCTCGGCGACATTCCACGCGAAGGCCACCTCGATACGGTATCGGAGGCCGTCGACGCTGTCGAGCCGTCGGGGGCTCAGTGCAGGGCTTCGCGCAGGCGCGGAATGGCTTCGGGGAGGACCACGCTGACGAGGACGCCGAGGCTGGCCTTGTTGCAGTCGACCGCGAGGCCCATGCGGTACTTGTCGGTGAGGTCGACGACGACGATGAGGACGCTGGCGTCCTCACCGAGGCGGAGCATGGTCTGGGAGACGTACTCGGGGACGGGCAGGCCGGACTTCTTGATGGTCTCGGTGATGCGCTCGGAGAGGATGTTGAAGAGGGCGCAGGCCTTGGGCGAGCTGCGGATGCCGGCGACGGTCATGCCGGTCGACTTGCTGAACAAGTCGACGGTGGCGAGGCCGCCGTTCAGGCCGTCTTCGATCTCCGCGAGCACCTGATTTGCCATCTTGAGGTTCATGAGTGGGGTCTTTCTGAGCGCCTGCGTCTACGCCGGCCCGTCGGCCTGCCACGAGTCGGGGACGGCGTTACGAGCGAGCTCGTAGGCACCGAGATGAAGCCACGAACTTCGAGATGGTGATCGGAGCGGGTCGAATCGCCGGAGCGGGTCGAGTCGCCAAAATGCGCCATCTGTGCCGTTGTTCGTGCACTGAGAGGCCCGGATGGTATTACGGGTGTTTCCAGGAAGCAAGCCGGCCCGTACCACGGCCGCCCACCGTCGAACCGCGACAATGCGCGCTTGCTGCATCGTCCGCATCGGCGCCGGCAGCGGTGATCACGTCGGTGATCACGCCCGCGGTAATGCCCGAGGTCATGGGCCCGGCGCGATGTCACCGACCGCGGCGCCGAGTAGCGTGACCGTGAGGTCCTCGGCGACGAGCGGCCCGCGAAACGTGGTCTGCAGGTCCGCGAACAGCAGTCGCAGCGGGCCGGCGTCGTGCGAGGAGGCGGTGATCCCGAGGTGGGTCAGCGGCGCGGCGAAGCACTGCTCGGCGATCAGGGTCCAGACCACGCCGTCGGGGGAGCCGAGGCCGCGGGCGCAGAGCGCGTCAGGGCCGAGCTCGAGGCGGGCGAAGGCGGGGGCCTCGATGTCGAGGCCGGGGAGCGGCTCGAGCTCGAGCCCCTTGCTGTTCGCGCCGGCTGTGGGGCGAAACTGGACGCTGAGCGGATGACCGTCGGCGGGGCGGCAGATCGCCAGGTAGGGCGCGTCGGCGGCGAGGCCCTGGCGGGCGGCGAGGCAAGCCTTGGCCCAGGGCTCGACGTGGCTGCTCGGGACCGAGAGCAGCGCAGTGAGGGCGCTGACCTCCTGGGCCGTGATGTGCGCGAAGAGGGCCTCGTCGCTGTCACCCCACAGATCGCCCGAGTCGACGTCGGCGGCGAGGATCGCGGTGGGCTCGCGCGTGGGCTCCTCGCAGTCGACCATGCAACGAAACGGCCAGCCGCCGGCGTTCGCGGTGCTGGCCCAGAGGTCCTGCGCGGCGCTGATCTTGTTGCTCGCCAGGTGCTGCGCGCCGGCCTGCGCGGCGGCGCTCCAGTCGGCGAGCTCGTCGACCACCCACACGCGGCTGACCAGGCCCGCGTCGCGCACCGCGGCGGCCAGCGCCACGTCGGCGAGGGCGAGGTTGTGCAGCAGCGCCTCGGGGTGGGCCGAGAGGGTCTGCGCGGCCGCGAGGTCGGGGGCGACGAAGGCGGCGCGGCTGCTCGCATCGTCGCCGACGTAGGTGGCGAGCGGGCCCGAGGGGTCGTCGAGGTCGCCGCCGGTGAGGGCGACCAGGACCCGACCGCGCAGCGCGGCGAGCTCGGGCCAGCCGCAGCCGGGCAGGGTGACCGCTTGCTGGAGCGTGGCGGCGGCGGGGCACGCCGCGAGCAGCTCGGCGGGTCGCAGCAGCCTGGGGCCGAAGGCGTCGGTGAGCCGGGCGTCGAGGTCGGCGGGCTGGTGATCGGTGATGAAGCCGTCCTTGAGGTCGAGCCACAGCGTCAGCACCTCGTGCTCCGGCTGCGCGCGCTGGAAGGCCGCGAGCAGGCCCAGGCAGTCGGAGAGCCGGCGGCAGTGGCTGTCGTCGTCGACGACGTCGATGTGATAGACGTACCAGTCCCCGGGGACCTCGGCCGCGAAGGCGGCGCTGTGATGAATGTCGAGCTCGAGCGAGCGAATGCGGTGATAGACGAGCTGGTCGAGCAGGCTCTCGTCGCGCTGAAAGCTGTTGTGCGCCGACTTCTGTTGGACCTCGTGATAGCGCAGGCCGGCCGGCGCGCCGCCGGTGCTGGTGGCGTCGTCGGTCGTCGTGTCGGAGCCGGTGCTCGCGGTCGTGGCGGTGCTCGACGTGCCCGCCATGAAAGTGGTCGACGAGGTCGGGGGCTCGCCGCTCGTCGACGCGGGCGTGGTGGTGCCGGTGGTGCCGGCGCTGGCGCTGGCGCTCGCGCCGGTGGCGGGGTCGGGGGCCGGGCACGCCGCGAGGAGCAGGACCGGGAGGGCGCGCCGCATGGCGCCGAGGATG
>Ga0075152_10001434_pt1 | contig 17235 bp, 14 predicted proteins | sample JI61114C2DNA_FD_70964 | JGI IMG/M metagenome (GOLD analysis project Ga0075152, IMG submission 70964) | Wastewater effluent complex algal communities from Wisconsin, to seasonally profile nutrient transformation and Carbon sequestration -... | ecosystem: Engineered > WWTP > Effluent > Algae...
CCGCGGGCGAGGATCGAGAGGCGCCGGCGCAGGCCGGCCATCGCCGCGGTCACGCCCCAGTAGAACGGCTCGTCGTCGCTGACGACCGGGCGCTCGCGGCGGGCCAGGATCGCGTCGATCTGCAGCTTGAGCGAGCGGGCGTCGAGGTAGTCGTCCGCCAGCAGGTACGTGTAGTCCTCGGCCTGCAGGCGCTCGGCGTCGGCCTCGAGCGGCAGGTCGTCGCGCGAGGTCATGACGATCACCGGCAGGTCCGGATAGCGCTCGCGGATCGCCGCCAGGATGTGCAGGCCCTGGCTGCGACGCAGCCGCTCGATCGCCTTGTTGGCGTCGCCCTTGGCCAGCAGCGCGGCCTTGTCCTGCGGCAGCAGGTCGGCCTCGGGGATGTCGAAGTGCACGTCGAGCAGGACGAGGTCGACCTTGTCGCCCTGGCGCCGCAGGATCTCGGCGGCCTCGCGGTAGTTGCGGGCCGGCGGCAAGAAGTTGTGCTCCGGCAGATAGCGCTTGCACAGCTCGAGGTAGCTGTCCTCGTCGTCGATGATCAGGATCGAGGACATGCTCATGCCTCGGCCTGCAGGAGCCGACGGTGGAGCTGCTGCAACGCCGCACGTACGGTGCGCTGGGCCGCGCGCAGGGCGTCACGCTGGCCAGCCAGCGCCTCGCCGTCGCGGGCTCGCAGCGCCGGCTCGGCGGCCCGCAGCACGGCGATCGCGGCGTGCACCTCGTGCAGCTCGGGCTCGGACCAGGGCTGCGGGAGGGCGGCGCTGAGGCGGTCCCACAGCGCCCAGGCCGGCTCGGCTGGGCCCTCGGCGGGGGTGCGGGTGCGCAGCAGGTCGCGGCTGAGCGCGTCGATCAGCTCGTCACGCACGGGGCCGCGCCAGCAGGCCTCGTCGAGGTTGGCCGACATCCAGGCCACGTATTTCCCGAGGTCGTGCTTGAGCGCGGCGATCTGCCGGCAAAACTCGCTGCTGTCGCTGTCCATCGCCGGGCGCAGGATCTCCCAGCTCGCGCTTCGGGGCAAGCGCCGCGGGCAAAAGACCGGGCTCAGCTGTGCGGAAGGTGGTAGCGGGTGGCCCGCGCGCGGCCGCTGCTGTCGATCTTGCCCATCTTCTTCATCCACGCGAGGTAGCCGCGTAGCTCGATGACGTCGACCTCGACCACCTTGGCGAGCTGGCCGATGGTCTTGGGCTCATGGCTGCAGGCCTCGATGATCTGCCGGTAAAGCCGGGCCTCGCGGCTCTCGAGGGCCTCGCTGGAACTCTGGCTCGGGCCCGACGTGATCGGGCTCGAAGCAGCACCGGCGGGCGTCCGCCGTGCGCTCGAGCCGGATGATGATGATGATGACGATGCGGTAGCAGCGGACACGAAGCCGGCCAGCGCTTCGCGTAGTTCGACGAGGGTGAGCTCGCGGATCGATGAGCCGGCCTCGCTGCTGAGGAGCTCGTGCAGGGTCGTCTGCGCCGGCATCTTCGCCACGGTGTTGATGGCGGCCTTGCGCAGCAGGTTGGCACGGTTCTGCCTGAGCGCGGACTCGAAGAGCTGGGCGATCTCTGTCATGGGGCCACTACCGACCGCGGGACCACGGGGCCGCGGGAGGAGAGAGGTAGCGGCAAACGCCCGCGATTGCAAGCCCTACGGACTGGCTACTGCGAGCATTCCAGGTAACCCGCGTCGAACAACGTCTGCTCGCCGCAGATGAAGCAGCAGTCGTCGCAGCTGCCGCTGCCGTCGAGCGCGAGGCCCCAGGTCCGCGAGCCCGCGGCCTGAGCGGTGCAGATCGTCTCGCCCGCGAAGCACTGAATCGTCGCATAGCTGTCGACCAGCAGGCCCTGGGTCACCCATACGGTGTCGATGCTGGGCCACGCCCAGTCACGATCGAGGGCGAACAGCCGCCACTCGATGTCGAGGCCGTCGTCGCAGGCGTCAGTGATGATCCAGTCCTGAAACACCGGCGGCTGACAGACCGCGACGTTCTCGTCGGCGCTGTCGGGGCAGTCCGCCTGGTCGTCGCAGAGCCGGGCCTCGGGGATGCAACCGGCGTTCGTGCCGCAGACGGCGACGTGGTCGAGCTCGCAGTAACAGGCGCCCTCCGAGCAGTATGCGTTCTGTCCGCAGTCCAGGTCGCAGTCGGCGTCGATCGGCGGCTGCACGCTCTGACAGCCGTCGTAGGGATTGCCACCATAGCCGGGCTCGCAGTAGCACTCGGCGTTGTCGCCGCAGCTGGCGTTGCTGCCGCATACGACCTCGGCGCAGCTGCGCTGGTCTTCGCCGCCGTAGAGCACGCAGCCAGCTCCGGCCGACGACGCGAGCAGGGCGAGGAGTGACAGCAACGTGCGGGCCGAAGGGATGATGGGCATGCGGGGCATGAGGAACCGTCCGTGACGCTGCGCACGACCCCGACCATGCGCGTCGGGGCGAAGCAGGCGCCGCCTGAGCGTGCGCGACCCGGGGCCTGCTGGCAATGGGGAACACGACTTGACCCGACCTGCCCGGGCGAAGCAGGCTGCCGCCGCGATGGCGAGCCTGCACGACCGCGACCGCGCCCTGCTGTGGCACCCGGCCACCCACTTCGCCGACCTCGAGCGCCTGCCGCCGATCGCCGTCGACCGCGCCGCGGGCTGCTGGCTGTACGAGGCCGGCGGCGGGCGGATCCTGGACGCCATCGCCTCATGGTGGACCTGCATCCATGGCCACGGCCACCCCGCGATTACGACGGCGATCGCCGAGCAGGCGCGCCGCCTCGATCACGTGATGTTCGCCGGCTTCACCCACGCGCCCGCCGTCGAACTCGCGGCCGAGCTGCTGGCCCAGGCGCCGCCGGGCCTGGGTAAGGTGTTCTTCGCCGACTGCGGCTCGGCGGCCGTCGAGGTCGCGCTCAAGCTCAGTTATCAACGCCGCCGGCAGACCGGCGCGCCCGAACGCGGTCGCTTCGCGACCCTGCAAAACAGCTACCACGGCGAGACCCTCGGCGCGCTGGCGCTGTGCGGCAGCGGCCTCTACCGCGACACCTTCGCGCCGCTGCTGTTCGACGCGCTCGAGCTGCCGGCTCCGGCGTTCCCGGACCACCGCCTCGAGCAGGCCGACGGCGACCTGGGGGCTGACACACCCGAGGCCGAGGCCGCGATCGCGCTGCTCGAGCGCCACGCCGGCGAGCTGACCGCGGTGGTGATCGAGCCGCTGGTGCAGTGCGCGGGCCGCATGGCGATGACCGGCACCGGCTACTATCGCCGGATCGCCGCGGCGGCCCAGGCGCGGGGGATCGACGTGATCGCCGACGAGATCGCGGTCGGCTTCGGTCGCACCGGTCGGCTGTTCGCCTCGAGCTGGGCCGGGGTCACGCCGGACTTCCTGTGCCTCAGCAAGGGCCTCGCAGGGGTCATGCCGCTGGCCGCGGTGCTGATCCGGGCCGGCTTCGAGGACGCCTTCACCGGCGCGCCGGCCCGCAGCTTCCTGCACAGCCACACCTTCACGGGCAACCCGATCGCCTGCGCGGCGGCGCTGGCCGGGCTGCGCCTGTTCGCCGAGACCGGGCTGCTGGCGCGCCTGCCCGCCCGCGCGGCCGCGATGGCCGCCCGGCGCGAGGCCGTCGCCGCCGCCTGCCCGGCGATCCTGCACCACCGGCAGGTCGGCATGATCGCCGCGTTCCAGGTCGACCCCGCGCGGGCGCCCGCGGACGGTCGCCTGGGCCTGCGCCTGCGCGCCGAGGCGCTGCGTCGCGGGGTCCTGCTGCGCCCGCTTCACGACACGCTCTACTGGATGCCGCCGCTGGTGATCGCCGACGATGAGCTCGATCTGCTGGCCGCGGCGACGATCGCGGCCGTTCATGCGGCGCTCGACTGACCTATAATCCCTCCGGTGTGCCGGTCGCTCATCCTCGCCGCTGCGGCGGCGCTCGCCTGCGACCCCACGGTCGGGCCCGGGCTCGCGCTCGACATGGGCAGCGTCTGCCACGTGATCGACTTCGCGGTCAGCGACCCTGCGGTGCTGCCCGGCTGGGATATCCACGCGATGGCCCTCGAGCGCAGCACCGGTGAGCGCGCGTGGACCCTCGCCACCGACCCCGAGGGCCACCTGATGCTCCAACCGTGGCCGACCGGGCCCGGGCTCGAGCTGAGCGGCGTGGGCTCGCCCGACCAGTTCACGCTGATGCCCGGACCGATCGAGGGCCAGGCCTGGCTGGTGCTGGACCGCGAAGACCGGACGCAGGTGTGGCGGCTCGACGACGCCGAGAGCGGGCGCCTGCAGGTCGGTCCGCAGCTGCCGCCGGCGCCCGGACCGGGCGCGTGGCGCCGCCGCCTGGTCTTCGTCGAGCAGGCGGCCTACCTGCTGGCGGTGCCGAAGCTGGCCGACGCCAGCCTGATCGAGCTCGAGCTCGCGCCGCTGTCGACCGAGACGCTGACCCCGGGCGGCTCGCCGACGACCTTCGAGTTCTGGCGGACATGTCCCGAAGACCAGGATGCCGCGGACTGCCCGACGCCGCTGATCAACGGGGAGGTCGCGGTCGAGCCGCTCAGCACGACCGAGCCTGGAGCCACCGGCGTGTCGGCGACGCTGATCGCCATGTACGGCTCGCGCCAGTCGGAGGCGGACACCGCCGTGTACACAACTCTGGTCGCCAGCCTCGAGCTGCTCAGCGCCGGGCCCGATCAGCCGCCGACGATGCTCCGCCGCGATCATGTCCCGTGGACCACTGTCGGCGAGGTGGAGGTCGCGCCGGCGCAGATCACGGTCGATGGCAACGGCCTGTTCGTGCTCGCCGGCTTGAAGCCCGTCCTCGACGCCGCGCCGCCGCCGGACTTCGACTACCTGATCCGCGCCAGCCGCAACGCCGGGGTCCAGGACAACACGATCATAGCGACCTTCCCCAAGCCGCAAGACAGCCGCCTGCTGCAGCTCGGCGGGCGGGTGGCGCTGCTGCAACGCTCCCCCGGCGGCGAGACGCTGTACATCGCCCCGGTCAGCGACGTGAAGATCGACACCGATGAGGCCGGCAGCCTGGCGATCGACGCCAGCGCCGAGATCCTCGGTGCGGGACGCGGGCAGCTGCTGGTGCGCGGCGCCACTGCGCGCCGGGTGATCTCGGGGTGCGCGGCGACCGACGCCGAAAACGAGTGAGCGCGCCGCGGAGCCCCGCGACGCGCTCATCGGCGCGACGGCGACCGAAGTCGCTCGTTACTTCTTGGCCTTGACGCGGTCGTCCGCGCCCTCGGGCTTGTAGAAGTTGCGCGCCGGGATCGCGCTCGGAACGCCGGTCGCGCCGGTCGCCCAGCTCGCCGTGATCACCACCGGGCCCGTGACGTGGAACGAGCGGACCTCGATCTTGTACTCGCCGGGCTCGAGGTTCACCAGCTCGCAGACCTCAACGGCCTCGGCGTGGACGCCGTCATTGTCGACGACCAGGGTGTCCTCGATCATCAGCTGCGAGCCGTCGCTGCTGGTGGTGCACAGCCGGTACTCGTCGGCGGCGGTGACGTTGAGCGAGCCGGTGAAGCGCAGGGCGACCGGCGCCTTGAGCGTGCTCGGGGCGCCCGCGATCGGCTTGGTCGTGGCCCCGTCGATCATCGGGGCGATGAACAGCGCCGAGGCCGTGAGCGCCGCGAAGTCGGGGAGCTTGGTGGTGGTGGCCTCGATGGTGAAGGCCTCGGCCAGCAGACCCATCGGGTCGACGCGGCCCTTGCGGGTCGGCTTCTTCTTGGGGTCGGCGGCCGGCTCCTCGGGCTTCGGCGGCTTGGCGCTGGCGATCTTCTTCACGGCCTTCGGGGTGACCCCGACGGACTTGGTGGTGGTCGAGTCGCGGCCCTTGGGGACCTTCGGAGCGCTGCCGCCGTCGGCGTCGCCGCTGACGGGAGCGTCGGGATTGGTGGCACCCGCCCCGGCGCCGCCGGGCTGGCCGACGTCATACTTGACGTTGCCCGCGTCCGGGGACTGCGTGGAAGCGGAGGAGCCAGCACAACCAGCCAGCAGCCCAAAGCTAGCGACCAGGATCAGAGAATTGCGGATCATCGGGAAGTCCTTCGAGGTCAGGAAAAGCGGGGCGAGTAGACGCCCGGTGTACAGACAGGATTCAGCGCGGGGAATGTGGGCCGCTCGCCGCGCGGGCGCGCGAGGCGGACAAGTGTACGGCCGCTCGGAGGAACAGCCAGCACCTTTTTGCCGCAGCGAGACCCCACGGACCGGCCGGACCGTGACCGCCATCACGGGCCGGGAAAACCATCGCCGGGCGCCGCAGGTCGGTGGACCGGACCCCGGCAGTCGAGTATCCACGAGGCCACGATGATCCGGTCGACGCCGCATCTGCGCGGGTTCGCCCCGGCACCACCTCTCGCCCCGGGAGCGCCCGCGTGACCCAGATCCTCGCGTTCATCCTGCTGATCGGCCCGCTGATCTTCATCCACGAGCTCGGCCACTTGTTGGCCGCCAAGCTGGTCGGGGTCAAGGTGCTGCGCTTCTCCCTCGGCTTCGGCCCCGCCTTCGTTCGGCTGCGCATCGGCGAGACCGAGTACTGCCTGGCCCCGATCCCGCTCGGCGGATACGTGACGCTGCTCGGGCACTCGCCGGACGAGCCCGTCAATCCGCAGGAGGCCGACCGGGCGCTGCGCAACAAGCCGCTGTGGGCGAGGTACCTGGTCCTCGGAGCGGGCCCGGCCTTCAACCTGATCCTGCCGCTGCTCCTGTACTTCGCGTTCTTCCTCGGGCGCACGGTCATCGAGCCGCCGGTGATCGGCACCGTGCTCGACGACTCCGCGGCGGCGACCAGCGACCTGCAGCCGGGCGACCGCATCGTCGCCATCGACGACGTCGACATCCACGCCTGGCAGGAGATGCAGGACCGCGTGCGCGTCGCCCCGGAGCGGGAGCTCCGCGTGCAGATCGAGCGCGACGGGGTCCGCTTCGACCGCTTCGTCACGCCGCGCAAGAACATCGTCAAGAACGCCGTCGGCGAGCAGGAGCCGCGCGGCCTGCTCGGCGTGTACCCGTGGTTCTATGCGCCGCAGATCGGCATCATCGACACCCAGTCGCCCGCGCACGCGGAGGGGCTCAAGACCGGTGACATCATCACCTCGGTCAACGGCGAGCCGGTCCAGACCGTCGAGCAGCTCGAGCGAGAGCTCGCGCGGGCCCGCGACGCGGCGCTGCGTCTGACCTACCTGCGGGCCCGCGCCGTGCCCGGCGAGTTCGGGCGCTACATGTGGTTCGAGTCGAACCACGCCCGGCTGCTGCCGGGCCACGAGCGCGGGCAGACGATGGGCCTGCTGCCGGCCAACACCTTCATCCGCACGGTCGAGCCCGGCTCGCCGGCGGCGGCCGCGGGGATCGAGCCGGGGGACCGCGTGCTCGCGGTCGGCGAGCGCGAGGTGACCCGGTGGGAGACCGTGGCCGTGCTGCTCGAGCGCCAGGGCGAGCAGGCGACCGCGCTGACGGTGCAGTCGCCGGGCCAGGCGCCGCGGACCGTCGCGGTGCAGCAGCAGATCAAGACCTATCAGGGCATCTACAAGCAGGAGCTCAGCTACCTGTGGTTCGGCGCGGAGCCCTACCACAGCCGCGACATCCCGGCGGCCGAGCCGATCCGCGGGCGCTTCACCTACGCGGTGCGGGCGGCGGTGACCGAGACCGGCGCGATGCTGCAGATGATGTGGACCAGCCTGCGGCAGATGGTCACCCTCGAGCGCGGCGTCGATGAGCTGAGCTCGGTGGTCGGCATCTTCAACGTCGCCGGGACCGCCGCCCAGCAGGGCCCGGGGCAGTTCCTGCTGCTGATGGCGATGCTCAGCATCAACCTCGGGATCGTCAACCTGCTGCCGATCCCGATCCTCGACGGCGGCCACCTGATGTTCTTCACGCTGGAGGCGCTGCGGCGCCGCCCGCTCAGCCAGCGCGCCCGCGAGATCGCCAGCGCGATCGGACTCGTCATCATCCTGCTGCTCCTCCTCATCGCCCTGCGCAACGACGTGATGCGCTTCATCCTCTGATGCCCGCGACCTGGCTCCTCGCCCTCGACACCTCGACACCGCTGACCGCGCTCGCGCTCGGCCGCGTCGATCGCGAGCGCGGCGCGAGCGAGCTGGTCGCCAGCGCCACCCACGACGACCAGGCCAGCCCCGCCTCGAGCCTGCTGGCCGCGCGGATCGCCGCGCTGCTGGCCGGGGCCGGCCTCGCTCCGAGAGACCTCGGCGCGCTGGCCTGCGGCGTCGGACCCGGCACCTTCACCGGCACGCGCGTCGCCCTCGCCACCGCCAAGGGCCTGGCCTTCGCCCTGCCCTGCCCGCTGTTCGCCGTCCCCACGCTCGCCGCTCTGGCCGGCGGCGCGACGACGGACGGCCCGGTGCTGGCGCTGCTCGACGCCCGTCGCGCCGAGGTCTACGCCGCCCGCTTCGAGCTCGGGCCCGCCGGTCCACGCCGCGCCGGCCCTGACCGCTGCTGTCCGATCGAGCAGGTGCTTTCGGACCTGGCCGAAACGCCAGGTCTTCAGCTCATCGGCCCGGGCGCGGCGGTGCACGCGGCCGCGCTGGTGGAGGCCGGCTGCGTGCACCTGCGAGCGAGCGCCGGGGTCGAGGCGGGCGGGCTGTGGCGGGCGGCCGCCCTCGCAGCGCTCGAGGACGAGGCGGCCGATCTGGCGCTGGTCGACGCGGTGTACCTGCGGGCCAGCTACGCGGAGCTCGGCACGAACACCCCGCGGCGAGCGCCGCACCGCTCGCCCTTCGTGTGACCCCTCGACCCGCTCGATCAGGGCTCGCAGGCGGCGGGGGCGTGTGAGACACAGCCCTCGACCCACTCGGAGCTGTACGCGCAGTTTACGTCAAAGGCGCCCAGGCAGGCCTCGAAGAAGGCGGCGGGCTTCAGGGTGCACAGGTCGCTGGCCGCGAAGGAGCTGAGCGTCACATCGACGCCCTCGAGGTCGACGCCCGCGCCGTCCACTGCGGACTCAAAGTGTTGCACGATCACGCTCGCGTCGCCGCGCACCAGCAAGACCTCGCCGTAGGTCATTGGCCCGCCGCAACCCTGGAATTGGGCGATGCGCACGGGCTCGCCCGCGGCGAAGGCCTCGAGCGCGCAGCGCTGGGCCGCGGTGTAGGCGCTCGGGGCCATATCGCCAGGACAGCCCGAGAACGCCTCGACACGCCCGCATGGCGCCGGCTGCGGGCACTCGAGCACGTGCTCGGGGCCATCGGGTCCGCCGGTGCTGGTCGAGTCCTCACCGAGGTCGAGACCCGGACCGATCTTGCGGATCCACCCCGTATCCCACGTATCCTTCCGCACCTCGACGCCGGCGACGACGACGAAGCCCGGACCGAAGGCGGCGCCGCTGACCCGCACATCGCTCTCCGCACGCGCCGGCGCCTGCTCCACGCGCCAGGCGGGCTCGCCCGCGCCGGTGAGGCCGCGGATGATGCCCTGCCGCCCGGAATCGAACAGCCCGGCGAGCACGATCGACGCGTCGGGTCCGGTCACGAGGTCCAGATGCGCCTCCTCGTCGAGGTCAAACGCGCGACTCCAGCGGACCGCGCCGTCACGGGCGAGGCGCCGCACGAAGCCACCTGTGCGCGATCCGCCGACGATCACGAGCTCGCCCGACGGCATGGCACCCGGCAGCTCCCAGAGCTCCCCGGCGTCGAGGACCACGAGCGGCCCGGATTCGCCGGTCGCCGCATCGAGCCTGACGTGCACGCCCTCGACGGGGTAGAGGTCGTTCGCCGGTCGATACGCGACCCGGTACCCCACGGCGAAGACGGAGTCGCCGGTGAGCGCCATGCCGCTCGGCGCGGTGTCGGCATCGGCGTCGCCGAACAGGCGCTCCCACACGCGCTCGCCGGTGGCCGCGTCGCGGCGCTCCACGGCGAACGTGAACGCCTCGGCGCCCTCGCTGGTCTTGTTCGAGAGGTCGACCGCGCTCAGGTACACCGCGCCGTCGGCCACCACTAGCCCTGTGAACGCCCGCTCCGCAGAAGACACCTGCCACGAGGGCTCGCCCCCGGGCCCGAAGCGGTGCAACACCTCGCTCTGGACGTAGATCCAGCCATCGTCGCCGATCGCCATGTGCCCCCCGAAGTAGGCGCCGACGAGCGCCAGCGGGACGCTGGCCTGCCACCGCGGCTCGCCCGCGGGATCGAGCGCGCGCAGCCACGCCTCGTGAACCGGCTCACCGCCCGACCACCGGGTCGTCGCGCCGAGCACGACGATCTGCCCGCCGCGGTCGACCGCGACGTCGACGATCTTCGTGGTCGTCTCCGGCTCGCCGATGATGCGGGTCCACGCGGTCGTCCCGGTCAGGTGGCACGCGCCGTCGCAGCCGACATCGCCGGGCGCGTCGCAGGCCTCGCCCGGATCGAGCAAGCCGTTCCCGCAGACCGAAACATCCCCGGCGCAGCCAATGATCAGCGCGGTCGCAAGCCCAGGCAGCACGAAGAACCTCAAGGCCATGACGCGATCCTACGCCCGCGCCACTGCCCCTGGCGGTGCAGCGTTTGCGCCGCGCGGTGAAGCGACTACCGCGGCATCCCGGCCTCAGCCGAACGAGCGCAGGTCGGAGGCCGGCGCGCTGGCGAGGTACTGCTCCCACTTGCGGATCGTCAGCGCCTGGAACTCGTGCACCGCCGGGTTGAGCTCGGCGATCGGCGCGTTCCAGTGCTCGTTGTAGCCCTGCTGTTCGGCCTCGCAGGCGACCCCGTCCTCCTCCAGCAGCGGCTTGAACACCAGCGGCTTGGCGAGGCCGAGCACCGGGTCCATCACCCGCCTGGGCATCTTGAGCGGCAGGAACGGGACCTTGAAGCCGTCGAAGTAGAACAGGAAGAACGCGCGCGTGGTCTGCTCGTCGATCGGCAGGCAGAAGCACCAGTCCTTGATCTTCCCGTCCGTGTCCGACCACTGGTACGGGTACTGGTAGCAGAGCTTCATCGCGTTGACGTTGGTGCGCGCGCGGTCGACGAAGATCCGCATCAACGGGCCGTCGGCCACCTTGGTGTCATAGGCGACGTGCACGCTGTCGCCCTCGACGCGCAGGTCGGTCAGCGTCGAGTCCGTGAACGGCCGGAACCTGCGGTGCAGGTAGGCGTGGGTGAAGTCGCTGACGTTGTCGATGATCATCGAGTGGTGGGCCTTCCAGGTGAAGTCCACCAGCAGCTTGGCCCACGGGCGCGGGCCCTCGAGCTCGGGGATGTGCGGCATCGGCACCTCCGCGGCCCGCTGCGCCTCGCCGAAGAAGATCCACGCCAGGCCGTGGCGCTCCTGCACCGGGTAGTGGCGCAGCGTGACGTTGGGGAGCTGCTTGCCGAACAGCTCGTGCGGCACCTTGCAGAGCTTGCCGCCGCCGTCGTACTCCCAGCCGTGATACGGGCACACGACGTTGCAGCCCTTGACCTGCCCGATCGACAGCTTGAGCTGGCGGTGCGCGCAGCGGTTCTCGACCGCGCGCAGCTGGCCGTCCTCGCCGCGAAACAGCGCGACCGAGCGCCGCCAGAACATGACCTCCACCACCTGCCCGACCTTGACCGCCTTGCTGTACTCGACCGGGTACCAGTAGTTGGGATCGAGGCCGGCGGCGCGGACCTTCTGCCGGCGGTTCTTGGCCTGCTCGAAGCTCGGGGGCGGAGGACGACCGATGTGGACCAGTGGCTTGTTCATGACGGCCTCTAGCTCGTGATCGTCGCGCGCTTGATCCGGCGGTAGCGGATCCGGCACGGGGCGGTCGGCCCGGCGATGAGGTTGGTGTAATCGACCGGGTAGCTGGCGTCCTGCAGCTCGAACTCGAAGTTGCGCAGCAGGTGGCTCCACAGCGCGCGCAGCTGCAGCTGCGCGAAGACGATGCCCATGCAGCGGTGGCGGCCGGCGCCGAAGGCGATGTGGCCGTAGGGCGACTTCTTGTCCTCCTCGCGACCGGGGCCGTAGCGGTCGGGGTCGAAGCGCTGCGGGTCGGCGAAGATCTCGGGGATGCGCCCGCTGACCGCCGGCGAGGCGAACAGCATCGCGTTCTCGGGGACGTGGTAGCCGCCGAACTCGAAGCTCTTGAGCACGCGCCGCATCACCAGGTGGATCGGCGGGAACAGCCGCAGGGCCTCCTTGATCGTGCCCTCGAGCAGCTTCATGTGCTGGAGGTCGTCGTAGGTGAGGGTCTCGCGGTCGCCGAGGATCTGCCGCTGCTCGTCGATCAAGCGCCGCGCGATGTGGGGGTGCTGGCCGAGCAGGATCGCGATCCACGAGAAGGTCACGCCGCTGGTGTGGTGGCCGGCGAACATGATCGTCAGGATCAGGCCCGTGATCTCGTCCTCCGTCAGCGCGCGGCCGTCGGCGTAGCGGGCCTCGACCAGGGTCTGAAGGATGTCCTCGTGCACCTGCGGATCGCGGCGCCGCGCCTCGATGATGCGGCCGATCAGCGCCGCCATCTTCACCCGCGCCCGGTCGCGCCGCCGCATCGACGGCAGCGGCAAGTACGGCGCGAAAAAACTGACCACGTTAATCCCGCCCTCGAGGTCGTGGTAGAGCTGCGAGAACTCCTTGTTCAGGTTGTGCCGCATCTCCTCGCCGAGCAGGCAGCGCGTCGAGGTGTAGAGCGTCACCTCGTTGCCGACGTCGAGCATGTTCACGACGCCCTCGCTGCCCCACTTGCCGAAGCTGTGCTCGGCCTCCGCCACGAAGCCGGCCGCGTAGCTGCGTAGCCGGCTGTCACGCAGCGCCTGATGGAAGAAGCCGAGCTGCTCCTTCATAATGTGCGGCTCGGCGTCGTAGGCGATGCCCTTGCCGAACACCGGGGTCATCAGCTGATACGCCTCGCGCTGGCTGACCTCGTCGTCGCGCATGCGAAAGTACCGCTCCTGCGCGGCGTGGCCGGTCATCGCCACGCCGAGCGTGCCGGGCATGCGCAGGCAGAACAGGTCGCCGAACATCGCCCGGCCGCGGCGCATCATGTTGACCGGGTCGGTGCGCAGCTCGACCGCGTGGCCGACCCAGGGCAGGCCGCCCGGCAGCATCGGCGGCAGCCCCGGGGTGTCGAGCTTGAGCGGTTGCAAGGTCGACCACAGGGTCGCCGCCGTCTGCTTCACGGTCTCCGGTACTGCGAACATCGGCGCGCACGGTATCCGAGCGGCCGCGACGCTGTCCATGCGCGACCCCGTCGAGTGCGTGAGGGAAATCCAGCCCTCGCGCGGCCGACTCGGCGCGTCGACGGATGAGCACGGGCTACACAACATCACGAATGTCAGCGCTCGCGCTCCCGACCGCCGTGTCCCTCTCACAGCTCGCGCTCGCCCTCCTCGGCTACAGCGGCTTCTTCCTCGCCCTGCTGGTGGCAGCGCGCGCGCTGCCGGGCCGACGTGTGCAGGGCTTCGCGCAGCCGGACGGGCAGCGCAAGCACTACCTGCTCAACGGCATGAGCCTGTTTGTCCTCACTCACATGCTTGTGATCGCCGCCACACTGGTGCTCGGAGCCTCGCTCGCGCCGCTGGTGACCACATGGTTCTGGCCGCTGTTCGCCGCGGCCAATGTCTTCGCGATCGGCTGGTCGCTGGTGCTCTACCTGCGCGGACGCGCCCGCGGGGCCGAGCCGTCGGGGCGCGGCTTTGTCCACGACTTCTGCATGGGCGTCGAGCTCAACCCGACCTGGCGCGGCGTGGACCTCAAGCACTTCGCCTACCAGCCCTCGCTGATCGGCCTCGGTCTGATGGTGGCCGCCTTCGGCCACGCCCAGTACGCGGAGCTCGGCCACATCACCCCGCAGATGGCGCTCTACCAGGCCGGCTGGTGGCTGTACCTGTTCACGCACTACCGCGACGAGGCCGGCACCCTGTCGATGTGGGACATCATCGCCGAGAAGTTCGGCCTCATGCTGGTGTGGGGCGACCTCGTGCTGGTGCCCTTCTTCTACTGCACCGCCGGCTGGTACCTGCTCGCGCAGACCGAGCCGATGTCGACGCCGACGCTCGCGCTGATCGCCGCCGCCTTCAGCCTCGGCCTGTGGATCTTCCGCGGCGCCAACAAGCAGAAGCACAGCTTCAAGCTCGACCCGACCGCGGAGATCTGGGGCGCGCCCGCGCGGCTGCTCGGCGGTCGCCTGCTCGTCTCCGGGTGGTGGGGCCTCGGCCGCAAGATCAACTACACGGGCGAGCTCACCGTGTACTTCTCGATCGCCGCCACCGCCGGCCTCGGCCACATCGGCCCGTTCCTGGTCCCGCTGTGGCTGCTCTCGCTGCTCGTGCACCGCGCCTGGCGCGACGAGCAGCGCTGCAGCGCCAAGTACGGCCCGCTGTGGCAGGAGTACTGCCGCGTCGTGCCGGTCCGCATGGTGCCCCTCCCGGGCTTCACGCGCCTTCGTCGCGTCCTCGGCCGCGGCTGAGCGGCTCACTCCGGCGGCGACGGGTCGCCGCACTTCGCGGTCGCCTTCGCTATCCACGGATCGAGGGCCGGGTCCGCGAGCCGATACTTCTTGACCGCCTTGAACACCTGGCCGACGTGGAACTCGCAGGTGTACTGCATCGTCGGGACGACGGCCGGCAAGATGCTCGCCCCGAGCTCGACGTAGCAGGCGCGCGCGACCTCGGCGAGCCGGGCCCGCGACCATTCGCTGTCGATGCGCCCCAGCTCCTCGACCGCGAGGTCGCACTGAAACGGCACCTCGTGGGTCCGCGTGTCGACGTTCTGGCGGGCCTCGGCGATCGCCGCCTTCGCGCGGACCGCCGCGTCGACCTCCTTGCACAGCGCCTCGGCGCGGAGCTTGGCCGCCGGTGAGACCCGCTCCGCGGTCATGCCGAGGTCGAAGCAGCGGCCCTCCGGCGCGCCGCCGCCGTCGCGGAGCTGCTCGAGCTCGTGGATCGCCGCGGCCAGCGACTGCGCGAACAGCTGGCCGCAGCGCTGCTGCACGCCCTCGTCCTTGAGGTCGATGACGCGGCAGGTCGACAGCGCCTCCTCGCGCCGCTCGCCGCTCGCCAGGGCCGCCTCGATCTCGCGCGTGACCTCGTGGGCGTAGTCGCGATCCTTGATCGCGTCGTTGCAGCGGCGGACCTCGTCGCAGCTCCGCTGCTCGGCGCAGGCGAGCGCCTCCTCCTCGGCCGCCGGCTCGTTGCCGGATCGCGCGCGACAGCCGGTGAGCGTGCGCTCGCGGGCGTTCGTCAGGTGAGCCCGCTGCTCGGTCGGCGCGCACTCGATCTGCCGATCGACGATCGTCACGCACCGATCACCGCCGCCGCACGCCGCGAAGGCGACGAGGCCCGGCCCCAGCAGGCCTGAAGCGAGCAGCAGTGGCTGGATCGCGCGCATGAGCGTCGCAGGCGAAGATACGCCCTCTCTCCCGGCGTGACAAAGGGCGCCACGGGGCTCGCTACCCAGGCCGGCGCCTACTTTCGCCGGCTCCCCGGCTTCGCCGCGGCCGGCCGCACCTCCGACTTGCCCGGCGCGCTGCCCGACTTCCAGGCGACATCGTGGCGCACGCCGACGTAGGTCGGGAAGCGCGGGACCCCGCCGTCGCTGAGCTCCTGGTAGCGGAACGTGATGATGCTGCCGAGCGGCGGCGGGGCCCCGCGCTCCGCGTCGCTGAGGCCGCTACCGACCGCGAAGCGGGTGCCGTCTTGCAGCTCGACGAGCAGCGCCCCGAGCCGGCCGCGGTGGCGACCGGCGCCGTCCTGATGGCCGATCACGCGGGCCTCGGCGTCGAAGAAGCTCTTGACCTTGAGCAGGCTGTGCGAGCGGCCGACCTCGTACGCGGAGCCCGGGCGGCGCAGCATCAGTCCCTCGCCGCCGAGCGCCTCGACCCGCTTGAGCTCGCCGCGCAGGTGGTCGACGCCGCGGCAGGGCTCGTGCGGGTGGGCCTGCGCGAAGCTCGGGCGCTCGCGGGCGATGAAGGAGTGATAGTGCTGCACGCGGGCCTCGAAGGACCCGCCGTGGCCCGGCGCGTCGAACACGAGGAACTTGATCTCCCGCCACGCGTCGCTCTGGTCCTGACGGCGCACGATGCTGACGGTCCGCTGGAACGCCTTGCGATCCAGCCACAGCTCGCCGTCGAGCGGGAAGCGCGGCAGCCCCGCGGTGAACCATGGCGGCGCGTGGTAGCGGTTGCCGAGCCGCGAGACGAATTGCTGGCCGTCCCAGTACGCGCGCACCCCGTCGAGCTTCTCGCTCATCCACCAGCCCGCGAGGTCGACCTCGCTGTCCCACACGTGCGCGAGCAGCAGCGGCGGCGCGCTGGCCTCGCTGGCCTCACTGGCCGCGCCGGCCGAGCTGTCCGCAGAGACAGGTGCCTTGCCGGCCCGCGTCGTCGCCGGCGCTGCCGCGGCGCCGCCGACCCGCTCCGACTCGGCCGCCTCGCCGCGCAGCTTCTTCAGGTGCTTGCAGCTGCGCCGCTCCGGCGAGGCCGACTGGTTGCGCCACGCCGGGCAGCTGCACGAGTACACGCCGCCGCTGTTCTTGAGCACGTAGGGCTTGGCCCCCGAGCCCTGCATCGCAAACGTCTCGCCGTCCGCCAGATCCGTCATCACCGCTCCTGACCGCCCACGCTCATCGCTCGTCGTGGACGCCACGAGCGTAGGACCTTCGTTGCATCTACGGGAGATCGGGCACGAGCGCGGCGAGCTGGGCGACGCCGAAGCCGTCGCCGTTGAGGAGGCCGTCCTTGAAGGCCAGGACCGCGGCGCGCGGGGTCGCGCGCTCCAGCAGCGCGTAACCGCGCTCGAGCACCGCCCACTCCTTGCGGCCGATCCGGCCGTCGAACACGCAGGCGATCGCCAGCAGCTGCACGGCGATCCGGCGCTCGGGCAGCGCGAGCTCGCGCATCACCGCCAGCGCCTTGCGCGAGTCGTCGAGGTCCTGCGCCTCGCACTCGCCGACGCGCTCGCGCAGCGCGTCGATCAGCTCGACCAGGTTCGGGTGGAAGTCGGCGCTGCCGACCACCGCGGCGGCGATCGCCCGAAACATGGCCTCGCGCAGCGCCGGCGAGACGGCGTCGGTCCCGGCCAGCAGGCACTCGACCACCTCGTGCGCGGCCGAGGGCCCGATCGCCCGCAGCCGCGCCTCTCGCAGCGCCCTGCGGCACACGAAGGCGTCCCAGGTCGCCGTGATCGGCACCGCGATGAAGGGGATCCAGCTGCGAAGGCCCGCGCGCCCGAAGGCCCGCACCAGCAGCTTGCGCAGCAGGAAGTTGCTGACGCTGACCTTCGCCTTGTAGACGATCGTCGCCATGATCAGGCGAAGCCGCGAGGCCTCCCGGCGCGGGTCGATGCCGAACATCGGCCGCGGCGGGTTCGGGATCTCGAGCGCCGC
>Ga0075152_10001435_pt1 | contig 17232 bp, 15 predicted proteins | sample JI61114C2DNA_FD_70964 | JGI IMG/M metagenome (GOLD analysis project Ga0075152, IMG submission 70964) | Wastewater effluent complex algal communities from Wisconsin, to seasonally profile nutrient transformation and Carbon sequestration -... | ecosystem: Engineered > WWTP > Effluent > Algae...
AATTACATCTTCAATTTTATTTATCTCTTCTGTTGTTTTTAAACCTTGTTTTTTGAGGTTTTTAAAATCATTTGAGAGTAAATCAGCAATTCGAGTACATCCTGATCCAGTTCTACCTGTAAGTCCAATAATTGTGAAATCAGTTCTATGCTTATATAATTCGTTTAATTTCATTTTAACTTTTTAAAATTTTACTTTTTATCAAATATATAAAATATTAACAAGATAATATTCACGTATTTATACTTAATTTTCACAAAAGTAAAACCTCTTTTTTATACAATTTTACGGGAAACCGTAAAAGTTTTTTTTAAAATAAACCACAAGTACAACACTTGTGGTTTTATAGTGTTTATTAATAATTAATTCTATAATTTCATTAAATAAATTAATTTATAATAAGGTGGTAAATGATTAGCAGGATGAATAAAAACGCCACTAGTATTTCCGCTTACATCAATAGGTAAATCCCAATGTAAGAATGATTCTTCACGATGTTTGTGTTCAATAGAACCTCCAGTTTCTTTTATATTTTTATCTGTTGAGCCCATAATAAATTTATCGATTAAGTTTGGAGTGTTATTTAAACCATTACAAATTGCCCAACCATCAGGTAACCAATAAAATTCATTTTCTTTTAAAAGTCCCTCAATACTAATGTCAATTGGAGGAAAGTATGCAACAATACTTCCTTGAGGTACTCCAAATATTCCTTTAGTTGCATCAGTTAATGTTGGACTTAATAGTTTTCTAGTTCTTGGATAATTTTTTAGTTTGTGGAAATAAGATCTTAAAAAAATTTTTAAAGGGCCTCTTTTTATAATTTTTTCTCCTGAGCTTAGTGATTGCATAAAGTTTGTTAAATCTTCAATGCTATTAATTATGAGTGGTCTATCAGGCTCAACTCCACCACAATTAATTCTTCCAATAATTGAAACACCTTTGGTTTTAAGTTTATTAACTTCGGTCATGTTTACTTCACCACTTGCAGAAAAAGCTCCGAACGCTCCACCTAATGCTCCACTAAAACTAGTTTCATCAGTGAATTGTGTTTTATTAACTTTAGCTTCAAAAGCAATTTGATAGCCATAAGATATTTTAGAAATATAATGGGAACCATAGTCTTGAAGAAATTGGTATGTTTTTAGTAAATCATCATCGTTATTATTTTCACTTGAAGGTTCTTTATTAAACTCTGCTTCGGGTTTTATACTAATTGTATTAACCATTGAATCAGTAATTAAAACAATAACCATAAAATAGTTTTTTTGTTCAGTTTGAATTCTTGCATAATTCAAAGAAGCTGATGCTAACCCGTAATTAGCTTTAATGTTAATTGATAATGCTCTGTAATAATCTTCTAAATAAGAACTTTCAATATAATCAATTTGACTAGATCTTAAATCATTTTGATTGACGTTGTTCATGTTTTCATCAATATTTTCTTTAATTAATTCAAATGGAGAATCTCTACCTTGAGGTTGATCAGGATAATTCATATCAACTCCACTTCCAAGTGAAAAATCAATGCCTGAATCATTTGCAATAATTATATAATCAGATTTTGAAATACTAAAATTATTAATTGTCATAATAGATGGTTTAAGTTAAAATTATTAGTTATTGTTGTAAATTTCGCTAATTAATTAAATATTCATTTAATAAAAATCCCTATAAATGCGTATTTTTTACTTTTATTCAGTTTTGCTTTGGTTTTGTTCGGGTTTTGTTCGGTGTTTGTTCGGGATAAAGCAGTGTTTATAGCATCTGAGCAAAACAAATCCCGAACAAACCCCGAACAAAGTAGTAAAAAAGGGCTGTTTTGTTAGTCAAATTACATCAAAACACGTCAAAACACGTCAAAACACATCAACGTACGTCATTTGGCTTGGGTTAAATACTTGATATAGTTTATGTTGCGTTATAGAGTTGTAACGTTACAAGTACAGAGTGTTTAATTTAATTTATTTTTGTATGGGTACATATAACAAAGGAATTTTAGGTGCGTTTTCGGGCAAGGTTGGTCCTGTTGTAGGCGCAAGTTGGCGTGGTAAAGAGGTGTTGCGTAGTTTACCAAAAAAAGCAAATAGAACTGCAACGCCTGATCAGGCATTGCAACGGTTGAAGTTTAGTACGGTTACATCGTTTTTGAATCCGTTATATCCTGTTTTGAGCAGGTATTATGGTAACAATACTGGAGAGAAAACACGATTGAATCAGGCAATGTCGTATCATATTAAAGAAGCGATGGTGTATAATGATCCTGTTTTTGATATGGTGTATAACAAAGTGCAAATTGCAAAAGGTGATTTGATAGGTATGCAAGCAGGTATTGTTTCTTCGGCAGTTGCAAACACAGTTACTATTGCTTGGACAGATAACTCAGGTGAAGGAGAGGCAAAACCTACGGATAAGCTTGTGATTGCTATCTATGAACCTACAACAAAGGCAACAGTTTATTCGTTATCGGTAGCTGCTCGTAGTGCTTTGACAGGCGCTATTCTTGTGCCAGCTTCATTGACTGGGTTGACAGTTGAGGTTTGGGGAACGTTTGTTTCGGCAGACGATAAGAAGTATGCTACAAGTGTTTATTTAGGAAATGTTTTAGTCGCGTAAAGAATTTAATGTAATGAAAAAGTATCCCGAATTGTTCGGGATTTTTTTTTGGTTGCATACGTCAGTTCGAGTGATTTTGTAAAATGAAAATGCAATTTTTATTTTATAAAATAGTATCGAGAACGGTTTGAAAATTATATTTTATATTTTAGCCAAATGAAGCAATCCTATGTTTATATATTAAAATGCTCTGATAATACTTATTATACTGGAGTTACAAGTAATTTGGGACAAAGAATGTTTCAACATGATACTGCTTTTTTTCCTGATTGTTATACAGCATCAAGAAGACCTGTCCAATTGGTTTTCTTGGCAGAATTTACAGATATTAATGTAGCTATTGAAAAAGAGAAACAAATTAAAAAATGGTCGAGGTTAAAAAAAGAAGCTTTAATTAATGGTGATTTTGATGCTTTGCCAAATTTGGCTAAGAAGAATTTTGGTAAATAGTTCATTAAAAGGTTCTCGATACAATTTTCTATTTCAAAAACTATCGTTTTTAAAACAGAAAACCACTCGAACTGACGGTGATGCTCGTTTTCAAAAGGTTCTCGATACAATTTTCACAAAACAGCTGGTCGCAGTTTTATAAAAACCACTCGAACTGACGGTGATGCTCGTTTTCAAAAGGTTCTCGATACAATTTTCACAAAACAGCTGGTCGCAGTTTTATAAAAACCACTCGAACTGACGGTGGTGCTCGTTTTTAAAATACAAAATCACTCGAACTGACGATGATTTAATGTATAATTAATTTTCTTACATTTTTAACATATTACGCTATACTACTGTAAGAAAAATTCCGTTATAGTGTTGATAATCTGCAGGTTTGATGAGTAAAAAGATAAAGCAATTACAAGAAGAAGTGGCTTCATTGAAAGCGTTACTTCATTATGCTATATTAAAAAGCGAGGAGGAACAATGGCTTGATAGTGCTGATATAAAAGCATTATTTCATTTTAGTGAAAGTAAGTTGTATCGTCTTCGAAAAGCAAATCATATTCCATGTACTTTAGTTGGTGGTCGTTATATGTATCCAAAGAGTTATTTTAGTGAGGTGTTGATGGAAAAAATTAGGGATAAATAGTGTAATTATTGAATTGATTGTTTGCTGATAGGATTTGTTTAAATAAAAAAAACATGAATAGTTGCCCATGGTTTTTATTTTGATTTCTGAACCGATATTGTATATTTGAAAACCTTAATACCATAAAAATGAAGTTTAAAATCCTGTTGCTTTTTTGTTTTATAAGTTTTTCGACTTTTAGTCAGACGGTTATTTTTAGAGTAGATGACAAAGATTGGGAAGTATCACCTAAAATACTTTTGCAAAACGACGATACTAAGAAGTTTAAAATTAAGTTTTCTAGTTTAGATGACGGAAAGTATTTGGTCATGAATAAATTGCGTTATGGAAATAAAACGGCTAAAGCTTTGGCTTATTTCAAAGAGTTTGATGTGTATGTGGTTAGAGAAGCATTTGATTTAAAGTATTACACTTTTAAAGAAGCATTTCCAAAAGGAGGATTTTATAAAGATGGTACTTTGAAAACAATTTTCGGACAAAAAGCAGAACGGTATTCATTGGATAATGATGTTTTAGATTTCAAAATTTGGTTGATTGATGGCGTTCAAGTGGAAGATAAATTTGTGAGTTTCTTAAAAGATATGGGTTTGTTGCAAAATATTCCTAACAATAAAAAAATTGTGGCTTTATCTATGCAAGGATTGGAATTGGAATTATCTGATTTAAAAATTACAACAGAAAAGGATAGAACGGTTGCTGATTTAGAAGATTTTTTAGTTTCTTTCAAAGAGAAAGAAGATGCCATTAGCGATTGTTTAGAAGCTCTACCTAAAATAAACGATAGTATAATCTCAGAATTTGAAACTAAAATCACCAAAATCTTTCCTTATAAAATTACTCAGAATGGTCAACATTTTGAGTATTATAACAAAAAAACACAAAATTTCTCTTCAACATATTACTCCAGTGAAGATGGATTAATGGTACTTTATCTTTATCCTGAATCAAATGAAAACGGAAGCAACGCTCAATTGTGTGATTATAATTTGAAGAAAATATATGATTGTAGATTTGTGGATAATAATATAACTGTTCTTAATTCACAAGCTATTAAAATTGACGAATGTGATAATGTTCAACCCAAGTTACTGTCGTCTTCGAATAATTCTAATTTTTATTATGAAGGCAGTTCGAGCAAATTCAATTTAATTAAATATGAATTGGATGAAAAAAATTATCCAAAATTATCGAATTGGAATTTTAAAAACGGATTGATTAAATCCTACCATTCTTTGGATAAAAATTTTAACCAAGTAACAGTGCTTCATACCCTTGAGAATGGAACTTTCACTTTTAATTTTAGCAAGTAATGAAGAAGATAGTTTTTATAGTATTAGTTTTTACGAGTTTGGTTTCAAATGCGCAATTGAAAGATGTTTTGGTACCCTACAGAAAAGCATCGCTTTGGGGTTTTAGTGATAGTAATGGCAAAATAATAATTGAACCTGTCTATGATAGTGTTACCTTGTTTGAAAATGTCTATAATAGAGAAAAAAGAATTTCTATAAAGTATTGTAAGGTCTTTCAAAATAATAAAGTGGGAATGTTGACTGATGATAACAAGCTTTTATTTCCAATTGCGTATACTGATTTCAAATTTGAATACGATTCCGATCGATTTACGATAATTGATGCCAATGGTAAAATGGGTTTGAGAGATTTCAATACGGTTTATCTTCCTATTGAGTATGAAAGTATCAAAGGAGTTAGAAATGAATCGTATGTCATCCAAAAAAACGGAAAGTTAGGTTTAGCCGATTACTATGGTAAAATTGTAATTCCGATGCTATACGATCAATTGAATTATGTTTCAAAAGACGAAAAATCATATAAATGGAAAGTAGTCAACGAGCAAGAAACGAAATATATTTTTACACCACTTTTTAATGAAGATGATTTAATACATTATGCTACAGCAGTAGGTATGGGTGAAATGATAGATTCCGATACTTCAACGCAAAATGAATTAACTACAAAATACGATTGGGTTGAAAAGCATAAAAAGTTTGATTATGCTTTTATTTTTAAGGAAGAAAAGAAAAATGCCTACCAATATGGATTTGAAAATTCAAAGTCTAAAAATAGGTTTAAAGGTTTGGACTCAAAGTTGGAGTTTTTAGATGATTATTATGATGAAAAAACACAAAGCCAACATTTTATATTGAAGTTTAGAAAAGAGGATAAGTTTGGAATCATTGATGAAACAGGAATTGTATTAGTGCCAGCTAAATATGATGCAATTTATTGTGATAGAATAAAATGTAAGTTAAATATGGACGAGTTGAATGGCTATTATTTTCCAAAAAACAACGTCTATTTTGAAGCTAAATATAAAGGTTCTATTGGGTCAAGATCCATAGAAAATTATCCTTTGCTTGATTTTGAAATTATTGGTGTTTATGAAAACTCAGCGAAAGATTGGTATTATATAGGTGAGAATGGAGTGGTTTTTAAAGAATAGTTCTTTATTCATAAAGAATGATTTTGTAAAGTAATAATGTAATTTGGGTTTAATACTATTGTATCGAAAATGTTTATATAACTATTTTTTTTCACTTCTTCCCAACCTTTTTTGTAAAAAGATGCTCTATAACTATAATACCATTTTGTAGGAAACAAATACTTATCGTTATATGAAGAATCTAATTTTAATCTCGCTCTTGTTTTTTGGATGTTTGGCAAAAGCCCAAAGTCCGCAGTTGAATGTAAAAGGAACTGATTCGTCTTTGGTTCGAATGAGTCAACTCAAAGTAAATGTAAAAGTCGTTGGAAACATTGCTTATACAACCACAGAAATGCACTTTTTTAATGGAACCAATCGTCAAATGGAAGCAGAGCTACTTTTTCCGTTGCCTGAAGGTGTTTCGGTTTCCAGATATGCTATCGATATTAACGGAAAAATGCGTGAAGCTGTTCCTGTAAATAAAAATAAAGGAAAACAAGTTTTTGAAGCTATCGAACATCGTAGAGTAGATCCAGGTTTGCTTGAAAAAGTGGAAGGAAATAATTTTAGAACTCGAATTTATCCATTGCTCCCAAACGGTGAACGTATTGTAATTATTGGTTATGAACAAGAATTGAATACAATCAATGCTACTCATTTGGGTTATCAAATGTTGAGCAATTATTCTAGAGTTTTAGATGTTTTTGAACTTTCAGTTTCAGTTTATGGTGCTTTTGAAGCGCCAACAATTTCTAATGATGAAGGATTTTTAGCCGTTGAAAATCTAAATCAAATCTATCAAACTTCACTCAAGAAAAACAATTATAAACCAAATGATAAACTTTTAGTTTCTATTCCAATTCGTCAAGATATTCCAAGTGTTGTGGCTCAATCGGTCAACAATCAACATTATTTTTATGCAAATACGGTTCTTGATGCTTCAAAGATTTTAAAGAAAAAACCGAATACGATTGGGTTAATTTGGGATGTCTCTTTAAGTGGCAGAAAACGAGATTTGAAAAAAGAAATGGAAGTTTTAGAGGCCTATTTTAAAGAACTAAATACCGTTGAAGTTACGCTTTATTTTTCGGGATATAATTTTGATAAAAAAGCAACTTATCAGATAAAAAATGGCGATTGGTCGGAACTAAATTTAGCTTTAAAGCAAGTAAAATATGATGGAGGAACACGTTTTTCTAAAATAAAACTGCCACTTCATGATGAATATTTATTTTTCACAGATGGTTTGTCCTCATTGAGTTCTAATGTTTTGCCGGCTACTAAAAAACCAATTTACACACTATCATCTTTTTCATCTTCAGATTATTCTTTTTTGAATTATAATGCCATCAAATCAGGTGGAAATTTTATCAATTTGAATCGATTGAAAGTGGAAGAAGCTGTAGAAAAATTGCTTTATCAAAATTTGAAATTCTTAGGAATAAAAGAGAACTTTTTTGTGACTGATTTATATCCAATGGTTGGAACATCGGTTTCGGGAAATTTTAGTGTTTCAGGAATTTCTTTAAAGGAGAAAAATCAATTGGTATTATTATTTGGATATGATGAAAATGCTGTTTTAGAGAAAACAATCACTATCGACGCAACAAATCAAGCTACTTCTGAAGTAAATATTGAAAAACTTTGGGCACAAAAAAAGATTGCCAATTTGGATATTCAATACAAGCAAAATGCTGATGAAATTGAAATGTTAGGAAAAAAATATGGAATTGTAACTAATAACACATCACTTATAGTTCTTGAAAATTTGAATGATTATATTCAATATGATATCGTTCCACCAGCAGAGTTACGACCAGAATTTGATAGAATTATGAAACAACAAATTGCGGCTGCTCAAGCTACAAAGCACAGCAATTGGGAAAGTGTGGAACGCTATTATAACGAATTAAAACAATGGTGGGAAAGCGATATAAAATATTCTAAACCAAAACCAATTAAAACACCAAAACCAAAAGTAGTTCAAAGAGTTTCTACTCCAAGAAATGTAAATTTTGGCGCAATAAACCCAAGTTTTATTAGAGGAATTGTTTCTGATAGTTTTGGACCATTGCCAGGTGCAAATGTGGTTGTTAGAGGAACAACAAGAGGTGTTCAAACTGATGTTGATGGAAAGTATGCAATCGATGCTAAAAATGGTGATGTTTTAGTCGTTTCCTATGCTGGATATGATTCAAAAAATGTTAGCATAGGAGAAACTAAACGAGTTGATATTCAGTTAAATGAATCAAGCCGACAAATAGATGAAGTTGTTGTAACAGCAATGGGAGTTAGAAGAAATGCTGTTGAAGCTGTTAAAGAATCGGATAAAAATGAAGCTGTTGATTATGAGGAAGAAGGTAATGGTGTTGTGCAAAAACGTTCAGTTACTGTATCGTCTTCTGTTGTTAGAGTAGAGTCTATGGAAGTTGTTGCAACTCCTAATGCGATTAGCGCTTTATCTGGAAAAATTGCAGGAGTTCAAGTGCAATCAAATAATGAAAATGAAACCAATTTACATTGGGAAAATAATGCAAATAATAATAGAACATATCAAGATGACAATGTTGATGTAAAGGAATGGAATCCAGATAGAATTTATCTAAAAGCATTGGCAAATGCACCAGCAGACAAAAAGTATGGTTTATATTTAGAATTGCGTGAAGAACAAATAAATAATCCTAGTTTTTATTTTGATGTTGCCAATCATTTTTACGATTCAGGAAATAAAGAAACCGCATTATTGATTGTGAGTTCAATAGCCGATTTGGGATTAGAAAACCATCAACTTTATAAATCTCTTACCTATATTTTGCGTCAATGGAAAGCTTATGATGATGCTTTGCATACTGCAAAACAAGTTGCAATTTGGAGAGAACAAGAACCACAAGCTCATAGAGATTTAGCTTTAGCTCTCGAAGATAACGGTCAATTTCAGGCAGCTTTTGACGAGTTAATTAAAGGACTTGAAGTGAATTATTATGTAGAAATGAGTGGTCAATATGAAGGCGTTGAAGATATTATTTTAATGGACATCAATCGAATGATGAGTGAACATAATGCTATAAAAACAAGTAAGTTAGATAAAAAATATAGTGATAAAATGCCAGTTGATGTTCGAATCATTTTAAATTGGAATCAAATGGATACCGATATTGATTTACATATTATCGAACCTACAAATGAAGAATGCTATTATGGTCATACAAACACGCTTATTGGTGCTAAATTTTCAAAAGATTTCACAGAAGGATATGGTCCAGAACAATATTTGTTGAGAAATGCAACGAAAGGAAAATATATAATAAAAACCGACTTTTTTGGAGAAAGAACGCTTACAGAAAATGGTCCAACTACAGTTATGGTTGAAATTTATACAAGAAAAAGTAATGGAGTTGTTGAAAGAAAACTGCAAACTATTCAATTAGGAACTGTAAAAGAAAACCAAAATTTAGCTGAAATAGTGATTGAATAAATAAATGAATTTTTATTGCATTTAAACAGCTTTGAAATCCTTCAAAGCTGTTTTTTATTTTATAATTTCATTTTTTTCAGATTATTATTTAAGCTCTGAAAGTATTAGTTTTTTTTGTTTGAAAGTATTTTTCATTGCTTTTTCTCTGACTTTTGGGTCTTTGCTGTTGATGAGGTCAAAATACTCTACAGGAACTACTTGCCACGATAAACCATATTTGTCTTTGCACCATCCACAAGAACCTTCTTCACCGCCATTTGCTGTTAAAGCTGCCCAATAATAATCTACTTCTGCTTGGTCTTTGCAATTAACAACCATCGAAACCGCTTCATTGAATTTGAAATAAGGGCCAGCAGCTAAAATGCTTAATTCGATATCTCCAATTTCTATAATGGCTGTATCGAAGCTGTCTTGTCCGCCTTGTTCTTTAGCTTCTGCAGGATTTTCATATTTGTTATATTCTTTCAGTTTACCGTCTTTGAAAATAGAAAGGTAATAGTTAGCCACTGCTTTTGCATCTTTATCAACCCAAAGGCAAGGTGTTATTTTTTGGGTAATTGCACTTGTTTTTTTTGTTGAAGTGGTATCCATTTTATTGTTTTTATCAGCATTTTGTTGTGAGTTTCCACAACTTGTTAAAGTTGCAAGTAACAATAATGTTGAAAATTTTAGTATGTTATTTTTCATTGGATTATTTTTTTGGATAGTAGTTATATTTTAGTTTATGTCTAATGGCTTGGATATAATTATTTTCTGTATCTAAAGTCAATAGTAAATGATAACTTTCTTCATCTTGACCAATAGTATCAATAGAGATATTATAATTACCAGATAAATTATTGTCAGAGCATTTTATATCCATTTTAAATGAATTTTTTTCTTTAAAAATTTTATATTTTGATGTAATAAAATTATCATTTCGAGAATCAGTATTTCTAATCCAAAAATTATTTTGGCTATAAAAATTAATTATATAGATAGTATTACTCAAATTTTTTTCTTTCTTATAAAATTTTACGGTTTGCCATTCTCCATTTACTATTTTAAAAAAGTCTTTCTCATTAGAATCACAAGATAATATGACTAAGAAAAAAATAAAAAGTAAAAATTTATTCATTTTTTGTTGATAATTACTTAGTTTTTTATTTTAAAATACTTTATGCCATCGAGTGAAATCCAATAGAGTTTCCTTCAGTATCTACAGCTATACCGCAAAATCCATGTTCACCTAATGACATTTTTTCTTGTAGCATTGTTCCGCCTGCTTGTGCCACACGAGAAAGTTCTACTGAGCAATCATCACATCCAAAATAAACAAGCGTTCCGCCATTTCCTGGAGACATATCATTCATTTTGCACAATGCACCACTAATGTTTTTGCCACCTTCTTCCCAAGGAAAACAAAGCATTTCGAGGTCGCTAAAACCTCCTGGAGTTTCCATTGGAAGCATGGTAATGTTTAATATAGTTTCATAAAACTTTTGGGCACGTGCCATATCAGACACATAAATTTCTACCCAAGCAAATGGATTTTTCATATGGTTTGTTTTTAGTTATTGATTGTTATTCAAAAATAGCAATTATTTTTTGTTTTTTGCTTCAAGTCCTGGAAGTTGTTTTTTGTATTCTTCCACATTCCAAACGATGTTCCAATTTTTGACATAATCGGCTAATAACCCAAGTCCGACGCTTGCTCTTCGTTGGTCAACGTTATCTGGATCTTCTAATGGAAGGACATAATTGGTATTGGTTTCCTTATCAAAACCAATTTGACTACCATAAATTTGCTTTTTGCCTTCACCAAGAGCTACTCGGTCTTCTAGTAAAGCCAGTGCACTATTGCTTGCATTTTTATTTTTAACGGCTTCACGCATCATTGGAAGGTATTTTTGTTGGGTAGGTAAATCAGAATGTTGAATGACTAAAAATAACGTTTGATTGGCTTGACCACCCACTTTATCAGCACCAACCCAACCGTTTTTATCTAGAATTTTGGTGACTTTAATTAAGTTGACACTGTCTTTTTGCATCATAATTTTTCCCAAACTATCAACAATTTTGCTTTGATAACCATAGTCTTTTTGGGCTTTGATGAATGTTCTTCTAATACCTTGATCATCTTCGTAAATTGCTAGTAGTTCGGCTTGTAATGGTTTGTCTAATTTGGCTTCTTTTTCATCAACGATTTTCTGCATTTCGTTTACAAACGGTTGCCACTTTTTATGGTTGTGCAAAGCATCTAAATCGGTATCCGTTTTTAAATGACTTACGTTAGACCAACCATTATTTAAGGCAAGTTCTAACCATTGAAAAGCCATTTCTTTTTTATCAGAAAGTGCTGCAGAGCAAGCCGCATTATAAAAATCACTACCACTTTTTTGCTCTATTTTAAAAGCTTCAGTATATTTTTCAACTGATTTTTTATAGTCTTTGTTTTTGTAAAAAGTATCGGCTTCACTAACAAGTGCTTTATAGTTTTGCGAGAAACCTAACGAGAATAGGAAGAGTAGGATAGTGGTGAATGTTGCTTTCATGTTTTATTTTTGTATTTAATAATCAAATGGAATTATTCTCTATGGATTCAATGTCCAAATCAGCGCTTTTTCTTTAGTTGCACGATAAATGGTTTGATGTTCTTCCTTAGGTTCGTTAGAAAATTGGAGGGTTATGTTTTTATTGTTTTCGGTTGTTAAAATTTTAGCAAGATTTTTTGTGTGCTTAGAAATATCAGAAGCGCTTGAACCAGCAAACCAAAGGCGTTTGTTGCCTTCAGGAAATTTTGCTATATGTTCTTTTGCGGTTCTAACCAAATAGTGATTGTTCCACCAAAGCGATGGATCCATGGCAATGTAGTAATCAAACATTTCGGGTTGTGTCAAAAATGTTTCTACTATAAAAAGTCCTGCAAGTGATTCGCCAATTATACCTTTAGTGTTTTTAGTGCGATAGCGTTTGTTGATTTCTGGGAATAATTCGTCGTTAATGAAAACTCTAAATTTTGGTGCACCACCAATTACAGGAGCAATTTCTTTGTCTTTTTCAACTTCGGTGCTTCCAGATAAATCTCTTCTTCGCACTGTGTTTTCAATTCCTACAAGAATAAAAGGAGGTATTTTTTTAGCTTTGATTAATTCCGCCATAGTGTTAGCAATATGCGGAAAATCTTCTGCTGTTCCACCATCAGGCATGTACATTACAGGTAAAGAATCTTTGGTTTTGGTATAGTCTTCAGGTGTCCAAACGTTGATGGTTCTAGTTTCACCAATGCTCTTAGATTCAATCTTAAAGGTTTCATGCACCGGAATTGGATCTTGTTGTTGCGCTTGATTGTTACAAGCAGTCAAAAAGATACTTAGAAAAAGGATAAGGCATTTGCTATTCATAACTTATAAGTTGATGTGATAAACAAATATATTAATTTATATGAGATTACTATAAAAGGAAAAACATTTCATGAAAAAACCACGAGTATTGGCTCGTGGTTTCTAAATCATTGGTTAGGTTTGATTATTTCATTTTTCCTAAAACAAAAGCCACAGCTGCACCAACGCCTGCACCCATTAAGATATTTACGATTGTGTCTAATCCTAAAAGTTTATAATCTACCACTTGTGAAGAGTACATAAAAAAGTTCATTGAAAGTCCATAAAATAGACCAATTAAAGCACCAGCTTTTAAACCAGTAACTAGACTCGTTATTCCAGCCCATTTTGTAAAAATTAAAGAAATAAAGAAGCCAAAAGTCATGCAACCTAAAAAGATAAACTCAAGTTTAGTGTCTGGGTTTTGTGGATAAATATTGGTAAATAACATACCGTAAAATACCCAACCCAAAAGGAAGTCAACAATTCCACCGACGATGCCACCGATAATAAAGTTTTTTACATTCATAATTAAATAGTTTTTATTGGTTAATGGAATAAAAGTACTAAATATTAAGAATTGTTTAATTGTGTATGCGTTTAATTATTAACTTTTTAACGAAATAAATTGTTTATAAATGGTTTTTTGTTTTCAGAAGTTCTCGATACAATTTTGCTCCATTGCATTGCACAAAATCACTCGAAGTGACGGTGGATTAGATTTGTATTTTGGGTTTTTTTAAAGGTCGTTTTAAGCACATTCGTCAGTTCGAGTGATTTTATAAAGTAAAAATGCAATTTTTATTTTATAAAATTGTATCGAGAACCTTTAAAATTTTTATTTATCTTTTATAATTAATAAAAAAAACACCTCATAAAAGGTGTTTCTAAATCTACTCTGTTCTATAAATTTTGTCGTAAAGGTCTTTGTATTTTTCTCTTACTACTTTACGTTTTAGTTTTAGTGTTGGTGTAAGTTCACCACCATCAATGCTCCAAATGTTTGGCGTTAATTCGAAACGTTTTATTTTTTCCCAATTTCCAAACTTTTCATTAATCGTATTTACTTCTTCTTGAATTCGAGCAATCACTTTTGGATTTGAAGCCATTTCTTCGTTTAAATCGCCAACATCTTCATGATGACGTTTTGCCCATTCTCTAACAAAATCAAAACTTGGTTGGATGAACGCTGCAGGCATTTTTTCGCCATCACCAATCACCATAATTTGCTCAATAAACAACGATTGCTTCATTGCGTTTTCAATCAATTGTGGTGCAATGTATTTTCCTCCAGATGTTTTGAACATTTCTTTCTTTCTGTCGGTGATTTTCAAGAAACCTTGTGCGTCGATTTCGCCAATATCACCAGTATGGAAATATCCATTTACAATAACTTCATCGGTTAGTTGTTGGTCTTTGTAATAACCCATCATTACGTTTGGTCCTTTGCAAAGGATTTCGCCATCTTCGGCAATTTTTACTTCTACATTATCTATGACTTTACCAACGCAACCTACTTTAAATCCGCCATTTCTCATGTCGTTTACAGAAATCACTGGAGAAGTTTCAGTCAAACCATAACCTTCCATAACAGGCATTCCTGCTGCTGCAAAAACTCTAGTTAATCGTGGTTGTAACGCGGCACTTCCAGAAACCATAACGGTTAGATTACCACCTAAACCTTCTTGCCATTTGCTAAAAATAAGTTTTCTTGCAATTTTAAGTTGGGTTTCATACCAAAATCCGTTGGCGCCATAAGGTTCGTATTTCAAACCTAAATCAATTGCCCAAAAGAACAATTTCTTTTTGATTCCAGTCAATTCAGCACCTTTTGCGTAGATTTTATCATATACTTTTTCAAGTAGTCTTGGTACAACTGAGAAAACGGTTGGTTTTACTTCTTTAATATTATCGGATAATTTATCAATAGACTCAGCAAAATAAATGGCTACCGAATAGTATTGATATAAATAAACAATCATTCGTTCAAAAATGTGACATATTGGTAAAAAACTTAATGCTACACTTTTTGCTTCTTCAAACGGAATTCTAGGCGCACTATCTAAAACATTGGAAACAATATTGTGATGTGAAAGCATTACACCTTTAGGTTTTCCTGTCGTTCCTGAGGTGTAAATTATGGTAGCTAATTCTTCTGGTTTGACGTTGTTTTTTCTATCTTCAACCACATCTTGATTAGAAATATCTTCACCTAAAGCTAGAACTTCTTTCCAATTTTTACAACCATTGATTTCATCAAACGAATAAATTTCTTTTAAAAGTGGCAAGTTTTTTTGAACTGATTTAAGTTTTTGTAAAACCATATCATCCGAAACAAAGCAATAAGTAGCTTCGGAATGGTTTAAAATATATTCATAATCTTCGGCAGATATTGTTGGATAAATTGGTACAGTTTGCGCTCCAGTTTGAAGCGTTCCAATGTCCATAATGTTCCATTCAGTTCTGTTAGAAGACGAAATGATGGCAATTTTATCGTTTTTTTGGATTCCCATTCGCAACAAAGCACGAGAAATAGCATTGGATTTATCTATATACTCTTGCGTTGAGGTTTTTACCCATACACCATTGTATTTAGTTACAAGACAATTGGGAATATTATTTTTTTCTAATTGATAATATGGAAAGTCAAAAAGACGCGTAATTGAAGTCATTGGAGTTAATTTTGATGCAAATTAATTAATAATCTAATCATTCACAATATTAAATTAAAAAAATTAAAATAATTATTGTGAAATATGTAGTTTTGCATGCTTAAAATTAGTAATTCAATAATGAAGAGATTTCCAAGATTTAATGAGTATAAAGTTCTGGCATACAGGATTTTGTTAGTGTATATTTTCTATTTTATTGCTCGTATTTTATTTTATTTTTACAATCAAAGTTTAATTGAAATTAACTCTGTTGGAGAATTCTTTTCCTTAGCTTATCACGGAATTGCTTTTGATACAACAACGACGCTTTATGTTAATTCGTTATTTATAATTTTATCAGTTCTTCCATTACTAATAAACACTAATAAAGTATTTCAGAAGATACTTTTCTATCTTTATTTTACAACTAATTTAATTGTGTATTCTTTCAACTTTGTTGACTTTATTTACTACAGATATTCCTTTAATCGAAGCACACGAGCATCATTAGATACATTAGAAAATGAAGATAAAAGTGGCTTGTTACTGAATTTCTTGATTAATTATTGGCATGTGTTTTTGTTGTTTTTCTTATGTGCTTTTATTTGGATTTATCTTTATAAAAGACTTACGATAAAAGTAGAAGTTGCAAAACCATCCATTAAATATTTTTTGACTTCAACAGCAAGTTTTTTCTTAATTACGATTCTTTGCATTGGAGGAATTCGTGGTGATTTTAGAAAGAGTACACGACCAATTAATTTGCTAGATGCAAGTAGGTTTGTAACTAATTCCACGCAAGCCGATTTTGTTTTAAATACACCGTTTGCCATTATTAGAACTTGGAATACGAATACTTTCAAAAAAGCAAACTTGGTTGATAAACAAGCCATTGATACCCTTTTAGTTCCTGTAAAACAATATAAAAACAATCCAAAAACAAAACCTAATATTGTTATTTTTATATTGGAAAGTTATGGAAGAGAATACATTGGAGCATTTAATAAACAACAAAATATTCCTAATTATAAAAGTTATTCTCCGTTTGTGGATTCGCTTGCACAACACAGTATGATTTATACCAATGCCTATGCCAATGGCTGGAAATCCATTCATGGAATGTCATCAATTATTGCAGGAATTCCATCGTTTAAAGATGCTTTTACTTCTTCGGCTTATTCTAAACAAAAAATTGAATCGTTGGTTTCTGTATTGAAAGGTGAAGGTTATGATACTTCTTTTTTTCATGGTGCACCAAATGGTTCTATGGGATTTTTAGGTTTTGGAAATATTCTAGGATATGATCATTATTATGGAAAAACAGAATACAATAATGATGATGATTTTGATGGAGTTTGGGGAATTTGGGATGAACCATTTTTTCAATATTTCAATAAATCATTAAGTCAAAAGAAAACTCCTTTTATGGCTACTTTATTTTCGGTTTCTTCACATGAACCTTATGTTGTTCCTGTAAAATATGATGGAAAATTTGATAAAGGAACCGTCAATATTCATCAAACCATAGGTTATACAGATATGGCTTTGAAGAAGTTTTTTGAAGCTGCTAAAAAAGAAAAATGGTATGACAACACTAT